>Ga0318516_10000693_pt1 | contig 11290 bp, 12 predicted proteins | sample GRESIP176b2f20_FD_202501 | JGI IMG/M metagenome (GOLD analysis project Ga0318516, IMG submission 202501) | Tropical soil microbial communities from Luquillo Experimental Forest, Puerto Rico - GRE.SIPMG.176b2f20 | ecosystem: Environmental > Terrestrial > Soil > Tropical forest > Bulk soil... | reverse complement strand
GTTATGGGCGGGGTGCTCTGCCAGCTGAGCTATCTCACCGTGGGCATCCCAGGAGTTGAACCTGGCGTCTAACCGCTTATCAGGCGGTCCCCGTCGACCGGCTGGGTCGATGCCCGTGAGCCGAGGGCTGAGGTGTCGATCCCCCAGGCCTGGTGACCTGCGTACCGGTTTTCGGGACCGGCTGCACCGCCGGGTGCGAGCCCTCGCTGAGCGGAAGGTACAGGATTTGAACCTGTGATGGTTTTCCCAACTGACTTTCCAGGTCAGCGCCATAGGCCAGACTAGGCGAATCCTCCAGGGCGGAGAACGGACGACTCGAACGTCACGCCGCAGCGCGCACTCGTTAGCAGCGAGGCCCAGGCCCTGCCTGGTTCGTCCTCCATGGTGTCCAAGGTGGGACTCGAACCCACAACCTCACGGGCCTGAACCGTGCGCCTCTGCCGTGTTTGGGCTACTCGGACATGAACCCAGCTAGCGTCCGACAAGCTGGGGTCGAGCGACCGACGAGATTTGAACTCGCCCTATGACCTTGGCAAAGTCACGTGCTACCACTGGACACTACGGTCGCATGTTGTGAGCCGGCCGGCTCAGAGCCTGTCTGGAGAATCGAACTCCATCTACCGCCTTACCGAGGCGGCGTGCTGCCTTTACCACTAGACAGGCATGAGCTGCCGGACGCCGCTGAGTATCTGGGACGTCCTGAGCTGGGGACCAGGGGCTCGAACCCCGAACCTTCCGGGTCAAAGCCGGATGCTCTGCCATTGAGCTAGACCCCATGGAGCCGTCGTCCGGTGCCACCCCGGATCACCAGCTTTACAAGAGCCGGGTCGCGGCTGCGCGCGACGGCCTGGTGTCCCCGGCCAGACTCGAACTGGCACTGCCCAGGATCTCGGCCTGGTGCCTCCTGCCGTTGGGCTACGAGGACGCAGAGCCCCCTGCAGGTACCGATCCTGCATCCCTCGCCTTACGAAGGCGGCGCTCCGCCATTGAGCTAAGGGGGCTTGAGCTGCCCATCGTGGAGTCGAACCACGAACCTCCCGGTTCAGAGCCGGACGCTGCTGCCAGTTGAGCTAATGGGCATCGGTGGCCGAGGCGGGGATCGAACCCGCACTATCCCCGCTTTTGGGGCGGGACCTCTGCCAGATTGGGCTACACGGCCAGTAGCCAAACGGTAGCACATGGTACTCCGGCTCGGGATCGAACCGAGGACGACGCGGGTTAAGGGCCCGCCGCTCATACCGCTGAGCTACCGGAGCATAGAGCGGACGACGGGACTCGAACCCGCTTCTCCAGCTTGGAAGGCTGGGACCCGACCCATAGATCACATCCGCAGAGTGGTACCGGGAGATTCCGAGACTCCGACCTACCGGGTTTCAGCCGGCCGCTCTGCCATTCTGAGCTACGGCACCATGGTCCAGGTGCAGGGACTCGAACCCCGTCCACTAGCTCCCAAAGCTAGCGCGCTGACCCTTACGCGACACCCGGTTATCCTGCGTCGGGCTGGCCGGATCCGAACCGGCGGCCTCCCGGCCCCCAGCCAAGTGCTCTGACCATGCTGAGCTACAGCCCGTATTGGGGCCGGCGTCCCGGTCCCGCAGCCTGCTTACGGACCTCTCGTCCGGGCGTCCCCGGCGGGGGCAGGCGACCTGTCGGGATGCGCGGATTTGAACCGCGGGCCTCTGCGTCCCGAACGCAGCGCGCTAACCAAGCTGCGCCACATCCCGATGTTTACTGCGTGGACCGCTCCGGGCTTGAACCGGACGCCTCTCCCTTGCGGGGGGAGTGCTCTACCTACGATGAGCTAGCAGCCCTTTGATGCGTGCCGTGCCTGGCCGGGCCGTCTGGCAACAACCGGTCCGGCCAGGCCGTCACGCATGGATGCGTGCCGTGCCTGCCCCTGCTGCCGTCTAGCCAGCAGGGACAGGCACAGTACTAGGCGGCGGGATGGCGCCCGCCGCTGATGCTCACGCTATTGTCATTTCAAGTTCCGGTGACACGTACCCGCCGCGGCTCTCGCCGTGGCCGGCAGTCGCACGAGTACCAGGAGTCGAACCTAGCCCGCCGGTTTTGGAGACCGGCTACCGCCCAGCGGCTACTCGCTCGTTATACCTTGTGTAGTTGTAGATGACTGAGGCCGCCTTTCGGGTCTTTCCCCTGGGGCGGCCGGCGGATGTTTCCGTGTGCTCGTCGCTGGCTACTCCAGGACCGCCTCCAGGGCTGCGCAGGGCTGCGCTGACGGGGCGTGCAGCCCGTCTCGCCTGCTCTCTGCTCCGAATGTCATGTCACTACCTTAGCACAGGTCTTACACAGTATGCAAATCAGGTTTTCGTAGCTCACTGACCTGTATCTCTGGTCATGCACCCATGGTATCGCCGGGCGCAACTGATTATCCTGGTGACCTGAGCACGGCCTCCGTGCGGGCGCGCGTGGGGAGCTGCGATGTTCCTCATCTGCGCGGAGGCCGTGCGCTGTGACGCGAATCTGGATGTCCGGGGCCGGCGGGTTCGTCGGTCACCACCTGCTGGAGCACGTGCTGGCCACTACTGACTGGGCCGTGACCGCCACTGACAGCTTCCGTCATAAGGGCCGGTCTGACCGGATCGCCGCGGTTCTCGCCCCGCACCCGGAATGGCGCCGGCGCGTCACCGTGGTTACCCACGACCTGGCCGCGCCGTACACCGCGGTGATGGCGGCGGGACTCGGGGACGTGGATTACATGGTCGCCGTGGCCAGCCAGTCGCACGTCGACAGGTCGATCACCGACCCGGTGCCGTTCGTGACGAACAACATCCTGGTGGCCCTGAGCACGCTGGAACTCGCCCGCGTGATCCGGCCGCGCGCAGTCATCCTCGTGTCGACCGACGAGGTATACGGTCCCGTGGAACTGGGCAGCACGGGCTGGCCGGAATGGGCGCCCATCCTGCCCTCGAACCCGTACGCCGGATCAAAGGCAGCCCAGGAAGCCCTGGCCATCTCGTACTGGCGGACATACGACATCCCGGTGGTGATCACCAATACCGCTAACGTGTTCGCGGAGCGGCAGAGCCCGGAGAAGTTCCTGCCGATGCTCATCCGCGGGATCAGCCGCGGCGAGACCGTCACCATCCACGGGCGGCCGGGGGAGATCGGGACACGGCACTACATCCACGCCAGGAACGTCGCCGACGCGTGGCTGTGGATCCTCCGCGAGCTGCCGCCGGCCAGGTTCGGCAATGCGGGGCGGCCAGACAGGTACAACACCACCGGCCCGGAGCCGGTGAGCAACCTGGATCTAGCCCGCCAGGTCGCCGCGATCGCCGGCCGTCCGCTCCGTTATGAGCTGGTGGACTTCCACAGTGCCCGTGCCCGGCCATGACGCCCACTACGGCCTGGACATGGGCAAGGTCAGCGCTCTCGGCTGGAAGCCCCCGGTGCCGTTCGCCGAGTCGCTGGAGCGCACTGTCCGCTGGAGCCTGGCGCATCCCGAATGGCTCGCTGACGACTAAGATCACCTCGTGGACAGAAGGCGGCGCGGGACGTGGTGGATACCTGCCGAGGCACCTGGCCCGGTGGGCTGCCCGGAGCTGTGGATCGATGAGGCCGCCCTGGACAGGTACGCCCGGGGGGATGCCGCCCCGGCCGTGACCGTGTCCCGCCGCCGCGCGGCGCATTCGCATGTCGGCGCCGCCATCGGGTTCGAGGCCGGCTGCGACCTCGGCGACGGGAAGGTCCTGGGTTCCCGCGTCGTCTACCAGGTCGTGTCACGCCGCTGGGACACTGCCGTCAATGGCGGCCGGCCGTATTATGTGTGCACGTGGCCGGACTAACCCCGGGAGGAATCGTGACCGTCATGACCGAGACCGGGCAGCCGGCCACCGAGAGGCGCGGCGGCGAGTACCCCGACTGGGACGAGGTCCGGCCCGGCGAGGAGTTCCCGGCAGACCCGTACGACGGCGACCCCGGGCCGGAGGAGACGAACGAGTACTCCTGGTTCGCGGTGGTGACTGAGTGACCCGGTTCGGGGAGATCGCCGCCGCCATCGAGCAGGCCCAGCTGGTCAGCAGCGCCTGGCAGGGCAAGATCACCCAGGATCCGGCCAGCCGGGAGCGGGCCACCGGCTGGATGCCCTATAACCTGTTCGAGTTCGGCATGCTGCTGCTGGAGTGCTACACGTGGGCACCCGGGAACACCCTGCTGGAGATCGGCTGCGGTCCCGGCCCGAACATGATGCTGGCCCGGGCGCTCGGCTGGAAAGCCCGCGGCATCGAGATCAATGACCAGATGGCCGCCGAGGCCCGCGCGCACGGCTTCACCGTGTACGGGGGCGACGCCGCGCGCTACCCCGGGTACGGAAACCAGGACGCTGTCTGGTTCAACCGGGTGTTCCGGGACCGGGAACTGCAGGCGGCCCTGGAGCGGAAGGTGTGGGAGGAGATGGCCCCCGGCGCCGTGGCCATCTGCGCCAACCTGGAGGCCCCGCCGCCGCCGTCATGGTGGATCGTCAACGACTCCTGGGGCGGCGTGGAGGGCCTGCGCCGGGGAGTCTGGGCCAAGCCGGGAGCAACCCCTGCCGGGTGATTCATGAGCGGTCTCGAATGGCCGTTCTGCCAGTTCTTCTATACGCCGTCAGGCGCGGAACGGGAGCGGTTGAAGATCGCTGATCCGGAGATCGTGCTGGGCTGCAAGGATCGGCAGGGTGAGGGACCGCTGTATTTTTTCATGCCAGTGCACGGTGGCGCGGTCCGGGTAGCTGTCTGCCCGCGGCACGCTGAGTACCTGAAACGCTGGCACGGGACCAACGGCCCTTAACCGTCGCGTCGCTGGGGTGTAACGTGACCGTTATCCAGATCGAGGCCGTCGATTGCTCGTGATGGAGTCGGGCGCGGACGGAGCCGGGTGGTCCCTGACCGCTGTCCCGCCCACTGCCCGGGATCCGGGAGAGACGGCCTGCGGGTCCGCCCACGTCCGGCAGCACTCAGCCCGTGACGCCGAGGATCACCGGCTTGACGTGCCCGGCCTGCGCCCCCGTGTCGGCATGCAGCGGGATCCCGGCCGCGGTGGCGCGCAGGCAGAAGGACAGGTCCTCCCCGTACAGCCGCCCGTCATCGCCGCGGATCTCGGAGAACCACGACGGGCGGTCGTTCTCATCCCGCTGGATTGCGGCCAGGACCCCGCGGTGGATCAGCAGGCAGCCGGCCCCGCAGCCGCCGATCCTGATGACGTCGCCGGGGTGCCAGCCGGAGCACGGGGTGAACTCCCGGTCCGCGTCCGGGGCCCGGTCGTACAGCATCGGCACCAGCGGCAGGCCGCCCTGCGTGGTCGTCCAGTACAGGCCGGACATGACCGGGCGTATCTCATCTGCCGACGCGAGCAGCCGGATCAGGACATCCGGGCTGAACGCGATGTCGGTGTCTACCATCCACAGCCAGGTTTCCGGGCCGCCGTCCAGGAACATGCCCGCTATGGCGTTCCGCGCGGCAGCCAGGTGTGTCCCGGCGCTGAACGTGACGTACCGGCCGACCAGGTCCGTGGTATCCAGCAGGGTCAGCACCGACTCCATGAACTCGGCCCGGATGCTCCCGCCGTGGATCCAGCCCAGGCACACATCCCGGTCAGTCACCCGCCCAGGGTACACCTGGTGCCCTGCCTGGCGGGGGCGTAACCTGGACCTAGCCAGCCGAGGCATCCTGGCGTGTGCAGCGCGAGCGGGTGAGCCGGGCCGATACGGTTCCCGGAGTCCCCGATGCCGGCCGTACTGCTCGATACGTACACCGACTGGGAATGCCATGAGTGCTCGTTCACCGAGCGCACGCGGCCGATTCCCCCCGGTGCCGTCCGGATGCACATCTGCGCCGGGCTGCATGACCTGAGCGCGCCGCTGGTGAAGGCCGGCTCGGACTGCAAGCTGGTCGCCCTCGAACGGCAGGAGTACCTGGGCGACGAGATCCAGGCCACCGGGGACGACGGCCGTCCCTACTCGGGCATCAGCACCGTCTACGCGGACGGCCACAACGACCTCGTGGTCAACGCCCCGGTCGCCCGCATCATCATCGCACTTGACCTATGAGGAGACGGCCCATGTCAGAAACCCCGGGCGGCGGCGGGGCGGCGTTCCCGCCTGACGTGCTGATCGCCAACGGGCAGGCCGGCCAGGACCGGGCGGCCAACGCGGCCCTGCTCCGCGAGGAGGCCGACGCCGTCCGCGAGCGGGAGCTGAGCGTCGCGGATGAGGCGGAGGAGCAGGCCAAGGCCACGCTCAAGAACGTCAGGAACATCCGGGAGAAGGCCGAGAACGATCACGTGGCCGCCCGCGCGCACGCGGACGCGGTGGAAGCAGGGGAGATCTGAGATGGCATTCGGCGCGAACAGCAGCATCTTCCGGCAGCATATTTCCGACCAGCTGTTCAACGTCTACACGACCACGACCGGGGGCCGGTGGAGTACCGCGGACGTGTTCAAGGCCGCGCTCTACAACAACACGACCACCCCGGACAAGACGGTGGCCACCACGGTGCTGACCGCGTACAACGGTGCCGCGAGCCAGTGGGTGACCGCCAATGAAGTAACCGACGCGACCAACTGGGTGGCCGGCGGCCGGGCCATGACGGGTACCGGCACCGGTAACGTGACCTCCACGTCGAACCTGGTCACCTTCCCCGCGGCGAATACCAGCGGCGGTGGCAACGTCACCCTGGCCAACGTCTACGGGGACCTGGTCTATGACTCCAGCGTGACCACCCCGGTGGCCAGCCCGGGCTGCGCGTTCCACAGCTACGGGGGTGGTGCCCAGTCGGTCACGGCAGGAACGTTCACGATCCAATGGAATGTGGCAGGCGTAATGCAGATTTCTGTATGATGACCTGGGCTTTTACCCTTCCGGGGGAGTGCAGGCAGTACCGGTAAGGAAAGGCGGAGGTGCTTAGCAGGTTCTGGTGGCGTGTAAAATGTGCGTGTGAAAGCATGTGAGGTATGCGGAAAACAGCTAACCGGGGCACAGCTGCGGTTCTGCTCCCGGGAGTGCAAGGAGGCCGCTCGGTCAGCCGGGCAGAAGATCGAACGGCTCGCGGTCAAGGCGGCCTCCGGGCGGATCTGCGACGAGTGCGGCAAGCCGATCCCGCCTTCGATGACGGGCAGTACACGGTTCTGCTCCCGCGAATGCGGTATCGCGCATCACAACAAGGAACTCGCAGCAGCCAAGCACGCCGTTGTCATGGAACGCCGGGCAGCCAGGCCTCCCTGCAAGCGGTGCGGCGAGCCGATCCCCGGCGAAATGCGCATCGGGACAATCTACTGCTCAAGGGAATGCCGGGTGCAAGCCAACCTGGTGAACTGGCGGGAACGCTCGCCCGACTACATGCGCCGGTACCTGTACGGCATCTCGCCGGAGCAGTGGCAGGAAACCTGGGAAGCCCAGAAGGGAACGTGCGCGATCTGCGGGACCGACGACTGGCGCGGGAAGCACGGGAAGCCTGTTACCGATCACGACCACGATACCCACGTTTTCCGGGGCATTCTATGCAACGAATGCAACCAGGGTCTCGGCAAGTTCAAGCACGACCCGGAGCGGTTGCGTGTGGCAATCAAGTACCTGGAGGATGCCATTACGCAAACCAGGACGGGATGAGCTGATATGGCCGGCACGTTCAACATCCCGCAGACGACGCTGCCGCCGGGCGTGCACAATTTCCCGGCTTCGGGCGGCGCCGCGATCGCCGACTCCGACAGCCTGGCCGTGCTGACCATCGACCGGACCGTGCCCGGCGGCCTCAACGTCACCCCGGGAGCCAGCTACGAGATCGCCGTCTACCAGAGCAATGACGCCGGCGCCAGCTGGCAGTTCCTCGCCTCGGCCGGGGACGCCGGCGGCATCATCACCAACCCGCGGCTCGGGCAGGTAAACAGCAACGTGATCGGCGTGAGCCTGTGGCCGGGCACCGGGCGGCTGGCCCGCGCCCAGGTGACCGTCACCGGGACCGCCGTGGCGGTAGCCGGGACCCTGACCGTCAGCTGACCACCCGGCCATGGGGCCCGGGTCTCGCGGAAGGGGGCGGACGTGGCCGTCGCCTTCGACGCCGTAGGCCCGGCCGGCGGCGGCGGCGCCACCATCGCCACCAGCGGCGGCACCTTCACCCACGTCAACAGCGCCGCCGGCAACGCCATCTTCGCCGGGATGACCTGCTTCTCCGGCACCACCAACAACGTCACCGCGATCACCTACGGCGGCGCGGCGATGCCCCAGCTCGGCGCGTTCGTCCCGGCCAACAACGTCGGCACGGGCGGCAACGCCATCTACGGCAAGGTGGCCGGCCTGGCTACCGGCACGAACAACGTCGCCGTCACCTTCACCATCTCCGAGGACCACAACGGCGGGTCGGTCAGCTTCACCGGGGCGGGCTCGTTCGGCACGCCGGCCACCGCGTTCGCCTCCGCCGCCTCGGTGACGGTATCGGTGCCCGGCACCACGGCGGGGAACATGATCGCGGCAGCGGCCAGCTTCGGGTCCAACGGCGGCACCTGGGGCGTATCCTCCGGCGGCACCCTTCGCTGGAAGCGCGACGTATCCGCCGGGTCCGGGTCGGACAACACGGTCGGCGGTACCTGGGCCGCGGCCGGCGGCACGCAGAGCGTGGGGTTCACCAACTCCCTGTCGGATTACTGGGCGCTCAACGCGGTCGAGGTCAAGGTCCCCGTCGCGGGCACGACCGTCACTGCCGGGCTGGCCACGGCCGCCGGGGCCGCGGGAGCCCCCGCGATCCTGAAAGGCGCGGTTGCCGGGCTGGCCGCCGCCGCGGGCACGGCACCCGCCGCCACGGCAAAGGTTCCCGTCGTCATGCTGCCCGGCGTGGCCGCCGCCACCGCCGCCGCGCCCCCCGCGGGCACCGGGAAGAAGTACCTGGCCGGCCTGGCCGGAACGGGGATAAACGCGTACTTCACCGACCAGGGCGGCGCGCCGGTGCTCCCGCTGATCGAGCAGGCGTGGGCGCTGCCGTTCAACGCCGGCCGGTGGAACGGCGGCAACTGGCAGTCCGACATCGACGCCTACATGAGCACTCGCGCATCCCAGGGGTACACGGTGTGGGCCGGTGTCGCGTGGGGCAACGACCACGTTGACTCGACCGTCCTGTCCGGCGGCCGGACCTGGGACGGGATCTACCCGATCGTGGTCAACGGCACCCCGGGGAAGATCACCACCGGGTCCGAGACCATCACCCTGAACAACCCGTTCTGGACCCGGGTCGACTACCTGTTCGCCTCGGCGAAGAACAACGGGATCGCCTGCTTCCTGAACCTCGGGATGCAGTACGACTTCACCGGCGCCCCGAACATCTGGTACAACCTGTCCACGACGCAGGCGAACACGTTCGGGCAGCTCATCGCCGCCCGCTACCCCCAGGCGTCGTACCCGAACGTGTTCTGGTTCTTCGGCGACGACGGGTCCGGCGGGCAGGACACCTACTTCACGCAGATGCTGTCCGGCCTCGCCGCGGGCGGCGACACGAGGCCGCTCGTGTCGACCGAGCAGCTGCCGGAGACCAACTGCCACGTCCAGTTCGACACCGGCGCCGTGTACATCACCGGCGGGTTCGGCATGGCCAAGGCCACGTACAACTGGGCCTACACCTACGACCCCACCTACCTCGGCATCGAGAAGTCCTACACCGAGACGGGGACGACACCGCTGCCGGTGGTGTACGGCGACGGGATCTGGTACGGCGACGAGGGCACGACCGGCACCCACAACTACGTGATCCGCCGGGTCACCTGGTGGGCGCTCGCGTCCGGGGCCCGGGGGCTGAACAACACGTGCGGCCCGTCGACCGGCGGCGACGTGTGGCAGTGGCAGTCGAACGCCGTCGCCCAGCTGACCACCGACCCGAACGGCCCGTGGATCACCGGGCACATCGGCAACGTCATCACGTACTTCACGTCGCTGGCGAACTGGTACAAGCTGATCCCGGACACGGGTAACGTCCTGGTCACCGCCGGGCGGGGCACCAAGTCCACGAACGACGCGCCCGGGTTCAACACCCCGAAGTACGGCGACACCGACAACTACGTCTGCGCCTCCCGCGTGTCCGACGGGAGCCTGGCGGTCATCTACTGCGGCCAGTCGATGTCGATCACCATCGACCAGACCAAGATGGTGGCCGGGTACACCGCCACCCGGATTGACCCGTACTCGCTGGCCGCTACCGCGCTGACTCCCGGGTCCACGTACGTCACCAGCGGGAACAACTCGGCCGGGAACCCCGACTGGGTGATTATCCTGAAGGCGCCGGCCGCGACCGCCGCAAGCGCCGGGCTCGCCGCCGGAACCGCCGCAGCACCCGCCCCGTCGGCCGCCGCCGTATCCGGCACCACGGTCCTGCCCGGCCTGGCGTCCGCCGCGGCCTCCGCGCCCGCCCCGGCGGCCGGCATCGCCGCGCCCGCGGACCTGGCCGCCGCCTATTCCGACGCCCTGCTCGTTACCCTGTCGGTCACCCTCGGCCCGAAAGCCGGCACGACGGTGGTCACCGGCCCGGGCGGCGCCGGCAGCTGGGTGAACCCCGGCAACGCGCTGGCCGATGACGGCGCCACCGCCACCTGGGCGGTGCCGTAGCCATGGCGTCCCCCGTCATCACCCGGTCCGGGCAGTACCAGAACAAGACGAGCAGCACGAACGTCGGCCCGTGCACCACCGCGTCCCTCACCTGGTCCGCGGGGGACCTGCTGATCGCCCACCTCGGCGAGGACGCCGTCGCCGGGACGGTCACCTTCAGCGCGGTCGCCAACTTCGGCGCCTGGACCACCGCGGCGGACAACCAGGTCGGATCCGGCACCTCCGGCGTCCGGAACATCGCCGCCTGGTGCCAGTGCACCGCCGGGTACACCGGCACCGCGTCGGTCACCGCCACCCTGCAGAACAGCACCGTCGCGACCGTCCTCGAACTGTTCCGGGTCACCGGCACCGACCCCGCGGCGGCCGGGCGCGGGCAGAACGTCGGCACCGCTACCAACGCGGTCCCGGCGTTCACCGTCACCGTCACCGCGGGCAGCGACTTCGACGGGGCCACCCTGGTCCTCGGCGCCTCCGCGATCCGGTCCGGCACCGCGGCGACCACCAGCGCCGGATGGGCCGCGACCGGATCCTCCGCCACCACGTACGGCACCACGGGCGGCTCGGCCGCGTCGAACATCTCGCTGTCCTGGGCGGCCGGGGCGCAAGCCGGCATCACCGCCACCGACGTCACGCCCAGCCTGCAGGCCGGCGCCGGCACCAACGGGACCTGCTCCGACGCGTTCGTCATCGCCTCTCCGCCGGTCCTCGGCC
>Ga0318516_10000688_pt1 | contig 11327 bp, 10 predicted proteins | sample GRESIP176b2f20_FD_202501 | JGI IMG/M metagenome (GOLD analysis project Ga0318516, IMG submission 202501) | Tropical soil microbial communities from Luquillo Experimental Forest, Puerto Rico - GRE.SIPMG.176b2f20 | ecosystem: Environmental > Terrestrial > Soil > Tropical forest > Bulk soil... | reverse complement strand
GGTGACAGCCCTGGACTGGGTGCCGGCCTTTGAGCTGTCCTACCGTGCCCTGCAATCGGGCCATCAGGAGTTCTTCCGGCGGCTGGGGATGAGCCCGGCCACGCAGATCAGCCCGCATGCCGCGGCAGCCCTCGCCGGCGTCTCGCTCGCCGAGGCGGAGGAGGCGATCGGCGCGCTGCTCGACCATCGCCTGCTGTCCCGCGCTCCTGGCGGCCAGTTCACGTTCCACGATCTCATCCGCGGCTACGCGGCCATGTGCGCCGAAAGGGACGAGCCGGCATCCGTGCGGCGGCAGTCAATCGGGCGGCTCCTCGACTACTACCTGCACATCGCCGACCGGGCCGACCGGGAACTGTACCCCTTCCGGCGCCGGATGCCGGTTCCGGTCACCCGCCAGTCCGCCGCGGTCCCGGCCCTGGCCACGCAGGATGAGGCGGCGGCCTGGCTGGAGGCCGAGTGGCGCAACATCTTGCAGGCCGCCCGGTACGCCGCCCGCCACGAGTGGAAGAGCCAGTGTGCCGACCTGATCCATGCGCTGGCGGGCTTCCTGCGGATCAAGGCGTACTGGGACGAGGCGATCGCAGCGCAGGCGCTGGCCCTCCAGGCATCCCGCGACATCGCGGATCCGGGCAGGATCGCGCGGGCGGCCCTGGAACTCTGCGAGGTGAGCCAGGAGACCGGCAGGCACGATGAGATGCTCCCGCTGGCGGAGGATGCCGCGGCGATCTACCGGTCCCAGGCCGACCGGCGCGGCGAGGCGCATGCCCTCGACCAGATCGGGATGGCACACGCGCGCACCAGCCGATACCGCGAGGCCCTCGCCTACTTCCAGGAGGCGCGGGTCCTGTACCGTGCCGCCGGGGATGAGCATGGCGTGGCCGATACCCTGAGCCACTCCGGCATCACGTCCTGGCATCTCGGCCGCCATCCGGACGCCACTGATCACCTGGGTAAGGCGCTTTCCTTCTACCGTGCGGCCGGCGACCGGCGGGGTGAAGCGGGTACGCTCAACAACCTTGGCCGGATGCAGCTGCTGTCCGGGTATCACCGGGACGCGCTCGCGGCCTATCAAAGCGCGCTGAAGATTTTCACCGAGATTGGCGGGGCGCAGAGCGAAGCGGTCGTGTATCTCAACATCGGCTGCGTCTACGACTACAAGGGCAGCTACCAGGAGGCGCTCACCGCTTACCGCCGGGCCCTGGCCATTTTCCACGAGATCGGCGACCTGCCGAACCAGGCCTATGCGCTCAATGACGCCGGCGCCATCTACCGCAAGGCCGAATGTTACGACGAGGCCCTGATCCACCACGAGCAGGCCAGGCTGATCGCCGAGGAGATCGGGAATCAGTCCCAGCAGGTCATCGCCCTGCGTGGGATCGCCGATGTGTCCCGCGCATCGGGCCGTTACGGCGAGGCACTCGGCCAGTATCACGCCGTGCTCAGGCTGGCCCGGGAGATCGGTGACCTCTACGAGGAGGCCAAAGTCCTCGAAGGGATCGCGGAAGCGACGCTCAGCACCCGGCGGCCCGATGCCGCGCGGATTTTTTTCCGGCAGGCGCTGGACATCTTCGAGCGGCTCGGCGTGCCCGAGGCGGAGTCGGCGCGGGTGCGCATGGAAACCATTGATCCCGCCACGGACCGCCTTACCTCCTAACGCCGGGCATGTTTCACCGGCCAGCGGGCAATCCCGGCTGGCCGTTCCGTTAACGCACCCTCTTTCACGCACCTGACCTGCGGTGCAAGGTTCGCGTCAAGGTCAGTGCAAGCCGGACGCCGCACGCTTTTGCCGTGGTGCTCGTCAAGAACACGCCGGTGGCGCAGTCGGCCAGCAGACGACTACGGCCCCTCTACGCGACCGCGTTCATCCACAGCTTCGTGCTCTGGTATTCGATCGAGAAGCTGTTCATGCGGTCCGTGGGCCTGAACGACTACCTCATCACGATCGCCACGCTCGTCTACATCGTGGTCATGATGACGGCCAACATCCCACTCGGGCTGCTCGCCGACCGGTGGAGCCGCAAGGGCGTGCTCTACATCGCCACCTGCGCGCTGATCGGCAGTTCCGTGGTCTGCGGCTTCAGCCACGGCCTGGTCCTGTACGCCGCGGGGATCTCGGTCTGGGGCCTGTTCTACGCCGCGTATGCGGGGACCTACGATTCGGCCGTCTACGACGTGGTGCTCGAGGAAACGGGTACGGCCGAGGCCTTTGAGCGCTGCTACGGCCGGGTGCAGATGTTCGAGGCCACGGCGTTCATCACCAGCGCGCTGCTCAGCGCCGTCGTCGCCCGCTACTTCAGCCTGCGGGTCGAGTACTTCCTCACGATCCCGTTCACCTGCTGTGCGTTCCTCACCTTGTCCCGGTTCCGCGAGCCCAGCCTGCACCGCACCGTGCCGAGGCTGCATCTGGGGGCGCATCTGGGCCGGATACTGCGCGGCGCGGCCGCGGACAGGGTCGGCTGGATCGTGCTCGCGCTGGTGGCCAACTGCGTGGTCATGCGGCTGCTCATCGAGTTCTACCAACTCTGGTACCTCGGGCTCGCGCTGCCCGTGCTCTGGTACGGCCCTAGTTGTGCGCTGATGTACTCCGGTGCCTGGGGCGGTGGCGCGCTCGCCAGCTGGCTGCGGGGCGGCCGCACGGTGCTGATGGCGGGGCTCGGCACGCTGGTGATCGCCTTCGGCCTGTTCGTGCAGGACCCGCGGGTCGTGGTCGGCGCCCAGGTTGCCACGATCTTCGGGGTCACCGTCCTGAACATTGCGCTCACGCGCTACCTGCACGACGCCATGCCCTCGACGGTCCGGGCCGGTGCCGCATCGGTGGTGAGCACGATCGGGTACGGCATGTTCGTGCCGACCGCGCTTGGCTTCGGCGTCTACAGCCGGTCTCATGGCATCTTCGCGGCGTCCGTGTTCGTCGTGATCCCCCTCGGGATCATGTGCTTCGCGGTGGCATGCGCCCGGCGCTGGCGGGCCCAGCCCGCCCCGCAGCCCGTTCAGCAGCCCATAGAGCAACTGCTGGCCCTGGGCCGGCTCCAGCAAAGTCACCGGATGGTTGCGCCGGGAACGCTCGCCGGGTCGGCCCCGCCCAGGTACGCCCGTGACATTCCCAGTGCCCCCTACTGGTGGCCGGCCGACCGGGCCCGTCAGCCGGCCACGTCCGGGCCGAAGGTGAATCGCGTCGGGGAGCCAGCGAAGTCGCTGGCATCCAGGGCGAACACCCACTCAAGACGCAGCGCGTAGACGCTGTTCAGCGCGGGATCCACCATCTCAGGGCCGTAGCTGGTCTGGTACTTGGCGTTCTCCGCCGCCAGCATGGCCGCCAATTCCTCCGGGCTGGTAATCCGCTCGGCCCGGCCCTGCACGACCACCGGTTCCTGCGGGTTGTCGGTGGACAGGGTGCAGCGGGCGTCGGTGCTCAAGTTGCGCGCCTTGCGGGACCCGTTCGCGCTGGAGAACCACAGCCGGCCGGCGTGCCACACCGCCCAGACCGGCATCAGGTGCGGCGTGCCCTGCGGGGTCACCGTGGCGAGCCAGAAGTCGTGCGAGCGGGTCAGTCGCTCGACCACCCAGGACCACGGCAGCAGTCCGGTTCCCTCCTTGGCGGGCAATGTCCCATAGCCGGGCATGTGGGGCCGCGACGCGATCGGTTCTTGCACGCATACGAAGCTAGCAACCGGCGGCGCCGCCGGCTCCTGCACACCCGGTTCCCTGCACCGGCGTGACGCCGGCCCCGGCCAGGCCCGCGAGGGCCAGGATGAACTTCGGCTCTTCGACCGCGCAGCGCGGCTCTACCAGGCACCCATCACGACAGGGGCTGGACCTAGGGCCAGGTTCATCCCACCGACCCGGCTGCCGGATGCCCGCGCTCTCCAGTGATTCGCCAGATCCAGTCAGTTCCGGCGAGTCACCCATCTGAGGGTGATGACGCAGGCGTGGGCACCAGGCACCCTAGCGGCATCTATGAACCAGTAGCCCCGCCAAGTCGCAGCCCCTGGTGCCGTCACACGGTTGGAGTAGTGGAATGAGTCAGCAAGGTGAAGAACAAGCGGAACAGGCGGGTCAAAGATTCAGCGGCGGGATGATCGTCTCGCTCATCGGGCTTGCGGTATTGGTTATCTTCGCCATCCAGAACCGGGTACATGTCAAGATACGCTTCTTGTTCTGGAGCTTTATCTGGCCATTGTGGGTTTACACTATCGTGACCGCAGTATTCGGGGCACTGGTATGGTTCGGGTGGGGCATGGTACGGCGTCACAGGCGCCGCAAGAACCGCCGCGAAAATCGGCGAGACTGAACCGGGGGCTGTGATGGCGGATGACAGTTCTGACGGCCGGGTCGGCCAGACGCTGAAACATGCTGCCGGGATGGTGGCGGCGGCGGGTACTTACAAGGGACTCCAACTCGCCTGGAAGCAGGCAACCGGCAAAGAGGCACCGCTGGGCCCGGACGACCAGCAGGCTCCGCTGGGCCGCGCCATCGCCTGGACGCTGGTGATGGGGGCGGCCATTACCACGGCGCGCATGATCGCGATCAGGTACACCGCCAGGCTGCTGCATAGCCGGCAGCAGAGCATGACGGAATCAGCAGCGGCGACGCTTGCTGACAACCCGGACAGCTCCGCGACTGGAGCCTGAGGTCCAGGTTCCTGATTGTTGTCCTGGCCCGGATCGGCATCGAAGTAGGCCAAACCCGGCATCAACCGGGCATCCCGCACATGAATCACGCTAGCGGGCAAACGGGATCCGCACACTGCCCCCAAGTCTTCTGGGGGTGATCTACCCTGCTCCGCATGCGAATTCCCCCCGGGGCACGGGTCTACCTCACCACGGCCATCAGCCTGGCGGCGGTTGCCTTAGCTACGTGGTTCGGCATGCAGGCAGGTTCCGCGACGGCAGACCGCGGGTGGTGGGCCCTGGGGGCGGTGCTAGCCAGCGTCACCGCCGCCGGGGTGCCGGCCTACGAGCAGATACGGAAGGAACGGCTGCGCGCCCTGGCGCACCGGGCCGCGGTGGACGCCGCGGTCGCGATGCAGGTGACCATGAACGACGCCCTGGACCCGATCGTGCGCCAGCTCGGCCGGATCGCCACCGCGGGCAGGCACGAGCGGGCCGCGCTGGCCGAGGCGGCGGTTCCCATGGCGCTGGACTCGGCGGCACACCTGGCCGGCACCGGGCGGGTGCGGGCCTGCCTGTACCGGTTCGCCCCGGGGACGCCGACGGTGCTGGTCCCGGCGCAGTACGCCGGGCGGGTGGACGACCCGCTGGAGCCGATCACCGAGGGAACGACCGAGGGCGACCTGGTTTTGGGCATGATCCGGCACAACCAGCATCTGTTCTGCCCCGACATGGGCACCAGCGTGCCGCCGGGCTGGCGGATCACCGCGCCGCAGACCTATCAGTCCTTTGCCGCGGTCCCGGTCGCCGCGGGACAGAACGCGTTCGGCATGCTGATGGTCGACTCACTGGACTCAGGCGGGATCCGGCGGCAGGATGTGCCGCTGATCCGGTTGCTCGGCGGCATGCTTGCGGTCGCGCTAGCCTGAGAGGGCAAGGTAACCAGCCGGCCACTGTGCCCTAGCGGGCGCTGAGGCGACACTGAGGACGTGGGAAAGGCATCCGGCGTGGCGGTGCACATCATCATCGAGGATCACGACGACCGTCCCGAGCGGATGGTGCGCGATCCGGACCGCTACTTCGCCGACGCCCGGCGGCGCGCCGAGCGGGAGGTCACGCGCCAGTCGGCCTGGCTGCTCGACGGCCACTGGCCTCGCAAGGCCCGCTAACACCACAAGGCCCACTGGCACCCACGCTGCAACCCGGTCCTCCCTGCCGCGCGACTTCGCCGAGCCACCGCGGCATCCGGCTCTACCCTTACCGAATGACGCAAAATCCGGATGTCTCCCGTGGCCGGTCTCCGGCGCCCGGTGGGGGCGCGCACGCGGCGCGGGGACGCTCAAAGTTCCGGGGAAAGGCCTGGCTGCTGCTCTGCTTGCCGGTGGGCCTCACCACCTGGGCCGCGTTTCTGTACATCGGGATCCGGGCCCGGCGGCGCCGGTGGCTGGCCTGGGCCGGGGTGTACCTTGCCGGAGTCGTCGTGTGGCTGGTGCTGGACGCGCCAGCTAACCCGGGCAGCACCGCGCGGGGGATCGCGGCGGCCGTGGCGCTGGCCACCTGGATCGGCGGCGGCGTGCAGGCCCTCGTGGTCAGCAACGACGCGGTCCGCCGGATCCGTGGCAGCGAGGACCCGGCCGTCGAGGCCGCCGAGACCCGCATCGAGCGCCGCGCCGCGGGGCGGCACATGCTCGCCAGCAAGCCCGCCCTGGCCCGCGAGGTGGGCATCGGGCGGCCGGACATCCCCGGCGCGGACGACTACGGCCTGGTCGACGTCAACCACTGCCCGGCGACCGCGCTGACCAGGCTGCCCGGCATCAGCAGTGACCTGGCCGAGCGGATCGTCCGCGAGCGTGACCAGGCCGGCGGGTTCTCCTCGGTCGAGGACCTCGGGGTACTGCTCGACCTGCCGCCGGCCGCCCCGCGCCAAGCTCCATGCCCGCAGTCTGGGCGACCAGCTACCGCCACGGCAACCACCACCCCCGGGCCGCCGCAGACCCCGGCGCAGCCCCGCCGACCACACAGCAGCCAGCGCGCCGCCGGTCATCCTCACCGGCCCGATCCCGTCATAGCGTCGCGGCAAGATTGCGCCATGCCCGCCGGCCGACCCTTCCTCGTGTGCGCTGGTGGCCCATTGCCATGACCGGAATCGAAGCTTCAACCTCTCCCCCTCCCTTGCCGCGCTGGTTCGGACCCAGAGCCAGCCCAGATGATCCGGCCGTCTCGGCCCTGATCGCCGGCGTCGCGCGAGGGGCCGGATGGGCAGACATCGGCGGTGGGTTCAACCTCAACGTGCGGATAGACGCTGAGCCGCCGCTTGTCCTCCGGGTTCATAGGCCCTGGGTCCGCCGCGGGCGGGTAGCGGGACTGCAGCGCCTGCGGGAGCGGCTCGGGCGGACACAAGTCCGCGTCGCTCGGCCGATTCGGATTGCCGGCCGCGACCTGCTGAGGGTCGCTGATCGTTGGGCTGAGCTTGAGGAGTTCATCGATCACGTCCAGCCACCGGCCGACAAGGACTCCTCCCTCCGCCTGTTCGAGGAGCTCGGACGTGTTCACACTGCGCTCAAAGCAGTCTGGGAGCCCAGTCCGCCCGAACCCCTCGACGACCACAGAACGCTGGGGCAACTGCGTTACTCGGTCGGCTTCACCCGCCGCAGGCTCGGACCCGGCAGCGAGCCGGTCGTGCGTCGGATGCGCCAACTGACCGGCGAGCTCTCCAAGCTCCGGAAGGAGGTCGAACTGCCATGCGCTCCGATTCATGGGGACTACAAATTGGGCAACGCGGGAGAACTGTCAGACGGCTCATGGGCCACCTTCGACCTGGATTTCGCGAGGGTCAGGGAGCGGCTGTACGACATCGCGGGCAGCCTGAACCACGTCGCACAGAGCGGCGCATTGCTCGAGCCGCGACGACTGCTCGACGCCTACGAAGGCACGGCTCCGGAACCGCTGACTCCCGACGAGCACCGTTGGCTCCCCGGGGCTCTGGCCTTTATACCCTTGCACTGGGCTGCCACTGCAGGACTCGTGGGCGACGGCATCCGCGAGGCCGAGAGCGCAATGACCGCCGCCGAGGCCTGGTGGTCGCGCCGGGCTGAACTGTCGTCGTAGTCCGCGTGTCCAGGCACGTCCAGGAGCCCCTGGCCGGACGCGGCAACCTCGCCGTCGCCTGCGAGGCTGCGGGGACGTGGGCCGGGCCATCCTCCTTATGCCAGGCTGATGACATGCGCAAATACGTGATCATGGGGATTCAGGGCAGCGGCAAGGGCACGCAGGCCAAGATGCTGGCGGCGGACCTGGACCTGGTGCACATCAGCGTGGGGGACATCTTCCGGTGGAACGTGCAGAACCACACCAAGATGGGCGCGCAGGTGCGCCGGGTCATGGCGGCAGGAGAACTGGTGGGGGACGACCTGGTGGAGTCGGTGGTCCGGGACCGGCTCACCCAGCACGACTGGAACTTCGGCTTCATCATCGATGGGTTCCCGCGTAACGCCAGGCAGGCGGAGTTCTTCCTGGAGAGTTACGACATCGACGGCGTCATTGAGCTTGACCTGCCCGACAGCGAGGTCCGCCGGCGGGTCCTCAGCCGCAGGCTGTGCGGTGACTGCGGGATGGACTACAACCTGATCGCCAACAGCCCGAAGGTCCCCGGCCGGTGCGACATGTGCGGCGGAGAGCTGATCACCCGCGAAGATGACACCGAGGAGGCGCTCGCGGTCCGGCTCCGGGACTATCACAACCAGACCAACCCAGTCCTGGCGATCTTCCGGCGCAAGGAGTACGTCTACACCGTGGACGCGCGGCCCGCGCCGGAGGTCATCCAGCAGCAGATCAGGCAGTACCTCGGCCTGCCGCCGCACCAGCCGGGAAACCGGGCATCCGAAGTGGCATGAGAAGCCAGGCCCAGCAGCGCCGCTGCCTGACCGTGCTGCCCAGCCGCGGCGCCGGTCAGCGCGAACCCCTCCACGATGAGGCCCCGGATGAACTCGGCCAGGGCCGCGAGGACGTGGAAGATCAGCCGATCCCCCGGGTGGTGGTGTCCAGCGCCTCGTGCCGGGACCAGAACCCGGTGCCGGTTTAGCGCGTGTCCCTTGGTTAGAACACCGTCTCACCCGACTGGGAGCGATCATGGCAGATTTCGTTCCCAATTCCGGGTACAGGCGTTCGAAACCAGTCGGGACGGCAGGATTGAACCGGCGACCACTTGACCCCAGGAATGCATTCACATCCCCACCCACCAGGGCACTCCGTTGTTCTCGCAGGTGAAGCCGTACGCAGGCGAGCAGAACAGAGCCGCGGAGTGCTCCCAGAAGCGCCCGTAACTCCCGCGTTGTTCCCAGCCCGGCCATGTTAAGCCGGTTCCACCCTTTGCCCGATTCACTCGGCTCCGAAGGGCGGCCTGTATGACAGTGAGAGCGAGCCCGTTCTCGTGATGTGATGGACCTGTGGCTGCCGATGGCGAGAGCATCGTGCGGGTGGCCGAGTGGCGCCGGATTCGGGAGTTCGCCGAAGCCGCCGGGACCTCGCCCGCGGCGCTGGCGGTGCAAGGCGAGGCGGGCGCTGGTAAGTCCACGTTGTGGCGCGCGGGCGTGGAGGCGGCGGCCACGGCAGGCCACCGGCTGTTGCGCAGTGAGGCTTCGGCCAGCGAGACGGATTTGTCGTTCGCGGGATTGTCGGACTTGCTGGCGGAGGTGTTGCCGCTGGTGGCCAGGGAGATTCCTGGCCCGCAGCGGGAGGCGCTGGAGGTTGCGCTATGGCTGCGGCCCGCTGGTGACCAGGCGCCGACGGCGCATGCGGTGGCGCTGGCGGCGCTGGCGGCGCTGCGCGCTTGCGTCGCAGAGGGCCCGGTGCTGGTGGCGGTCGATGACGTGCAGTGGCTGGATGAGGCGAGCCTGGATGCGCTGACGTTCGCGCTGCGGCGGCTGGCTAGTGGGCCGCTATGTGTACTGCTGGCCGCGCGCAGCGAAGCACCGGCCGATCCTCTGACCGCGGGCGCGCCGCCGCCTTCAGGCCGGTGGCGGGAGCTGCTGGCCGCGGTGGGCGTGGCGGAGGTGATCGACCTGGTTCCGCTTGACCTGTGGCAGGTCCAGAAGTTGTTGCCAGGGGCGGTCACCGCGGCCCAGGCGCGGCTGGTGGCCAGGCAGTCGCGCGGCAACCCGTTTTGGGCGATTCAGATCGCCGCGAGCCTGGACGCGGCCGATGCGCCGGTCCCGCAACTGGCGCGGGCGCTGACCAGCCGGCTGTCCCGGGTGCTGAGTCCCGCGGCGGCGGAGGTGCTGGCGGTGGTCGCGGCGGCCGGGCGGATGACGGCCGGGGACGTGCTGGCGGTGCTGGGTCATCTGGAGGATCCTGCCGCGGCGCTGGATACGGCGATCGTGGCCGGTGTGGTAGTCGAGACCGGGGACCGTGTGGCGGCTGCGCATCCGCTCATCGGCGCCGCAGCGGTGGAGTCTCTGCCGCCGGGCCGCCGGACATCGCTGTACCGGCGGCTCGCCGCCGCATCGGCGAACCCGGAACGGTATGCGCACTTCGCGGCGCTGGCGGTGGGGCCGGGGCCGGACGCGATGGTCGCGGACGCACTGGATGCAGCCGCCGCGGCGGCGCGCGCCCGGGCCGGCAACGTCGCAGCGGGGCAGTTCGCGGCGCGGGCGGTGCGGTTCACCTCCCACGCAGACGCCGCCGCGCTGGTGCGGCGCCGGATCCAGGCTGGGGAGTTGTTGTGCCTGGCTGGCGACACCCACGCCTCGCTCGAGGCCCTCAGCATGCTCGACATTGACCAGCTGGCAACGGCGGATCTGGAACGCGCCCTGCCGCTGCTGGCGGATCTGACGGAGAATTTCCGCGGCATCGCGTCGGCCACCGCGATCGTCACCGGCGCCGTAAAGACCGCCGGAGATGACCCTCGTCGGCGTGCCTTGGTGCTGGCCTTGGCCTCCGATGTGGTGTACGGCATTCCCGGTGGCAAGCGGGCTGCGGCCATAGAGGCGATTCGCTGCGCCGAGGCGGCCGGCGACGCCGCAGCCCCTTCCCTGCACCGGGCGCTCATCAACCTGGCCCTGGTGAAGGCGACCGCGGCGGAGGGACTCGACACCGCGCTGCTCGACCGTGCGGAGCGGCTGGAGACCGGCCTGCCAGATCTGCGGCTGTATGACACCGCGGATCTGTATCGCGGGATCTGGTCCCGGTATATCGAGGACCTGGACACGGCGCGGGCGGCGATGGGTCGCTGTATCGCACGGGCCAAGGACGCTGGAGATGACTTCGCGTTGCGGATATTCCTGTGCTACCTGGCCTCAACCGAGCAACTGGCCGGTGACTACGCCGCCGCGGCGAAGGCACTGGACACGGCCGACACGACAGCGGCCTGGTACGACTGGCCATCCAATCCGTGGCACGTCGAACCACGCTGCGAGCTGCTGATCGCGGCCGGGGACACCGATGGCGCGCTGCGGCTGGCTGATGCGCACCTGCCAGATCAGGAGCACTCACCGGCCACCGCGCGCTTCATGGGAGCGCTCATACGGGGCAAGGTGAGCGGCTGGTGCGGCGAAGCCGCGGCGGCGGTACGGCACTTCGAGCGGGCTGCGTGGTGCGCCGAGCAGATGGAATGGGCTGACCCGGGGGTGCGGAACCGGCTGGACATCCCGCTGGCCGAAGCGTACGTCGCGGCAGGGCAGGCAGCTGACGCCAGCCGTATCTCGGCGCGGCTGCGGGAGG
>Ga0318516_10000670_pt1 | contig 11426 bp, 10 predicted proteins | sample GRESIP176b2f20_FD_202501 | JGI IMG/M metagenome (GOLD analysis project Ga0318516, IMG submission 202501) | Tropical soil microbial communities from Luquillo Experimental Forest, Puerto Rico - GRE.SIPMG.176b2f20 | ecosystem: Environmental > Terrestrial > Soil > Tropical forest > Bulk soil... | reverse complement strand
GGCGGGCATCCGGGTGCTGTCGGAGTTCCAGGCCAGGATGTCGAAGGCGGGCGGGTCCTCGCCCATCAGCCAGTTCGACACCACGTAGTTGAAGATGAGGTCGTTGGCGCGCAGGATGTCGAAGGTGACGGCCATCTGGGTGCCCTCGAGGTAGCCCTTGGCCGCCATGTCGCGCTCCATCAGCGCCACCGTCCGGTCGTCGGTGAACGCGCCGAGTATGCCGGGCTCGCTGTAGTCCAGCATGGTGTTGAGCAGCGTGATCGCGCCGAGCCGGTCGTCGCCGGTCCCGTTGAGGTAGGACGTGAGCATGGCGGTCAGGGCGCCGCCCAGGCACAGGCCGATGATATCGATCTTGGGGGCCCCGGTGATGTCCGAGATGACGTCGAGCGCCGCCCGCGGGCCGTGGATCAGGTAGTCGTCCAGGGTCACGCCGCTCATCGAGGCGTCCGGGTTGCGGTAGGAGATCGCGAACACCGTGCGCTCGTGCTGGACCGCCCACTCCAGGAAGCTTCGCCCGGGCGCCAGGTCCATGATGTAGTACTTGTTGATCCACGGCGGGCTGGCCAGCACCGGTACCGAGTGGACCTTCGCGGTCTGCGGGGCGTACTGGATCAGCTCCATGAGGTCGTTCCTGAACACGACCTGGCCGGGGGTGGCGGCGAGGTTCTCGCCGATCTTGAACGGGCGCATGTCGACCTGGCGCGGCCGCCCGCCGTTGGTACGCACGTCGTACAGGAAATTAGCGGTGCCGGCCGCCAGGCTGGTCCCGCCGGTCTCGAAGACGCGCTTGAGCGCGGCCGGGTTCGTGAGCAGGAAATTCGTCGGCGCCAGCGCGTCCAGCAGGAACCCGGTGGCCAGTTCCGCCTTCAGGTCGGCCTTGGGGTCGCCGGCGCCGGCCGCGAGCACGTCCCGGTTCAGCTGCACGGCGGCCAGGTAGGCCTGCCGGAGGGCGAAGAACGCCGGGTTGCCGGACCAGGTCCGGTCGGCGAACCGCTTGTCGGCCGGCTCGGCGACCGGCGGCTCGGCGTCCAGGCCGATCCAGCGCGCCGCGGCGACCGGCCCGATCCGCAACAAGCTGGTGGTGTACCGGGTCAAGGCCGCGGCCAGGTGGCCCGGGTGCACGGCGGCCCGCATCAGCACCGAGGCGGTGGCCTCGCCGAAGCCCGCCGCGTCCAGCGAGGCGAACTCGCTGGCCTCGGGCGCGAGCGCCGCGATGGCCGCCTCGGCCGCCTGCCGTGCCTGTTCCTGCGTGGTCATGCGCTGACCCTCCTCGTGGTCGGCTGAGCCGCTGCTTCGTCAACAGTTCCCGCGCCGCGGGTATTCACGCACGCCCGGTTACATATCCATGCCGCCGTTGACGGACCAGATCTGCCCGGTGATGTAGGAGGCGTCGTCGGCGGCCAGGAAGGCGACCACGCGGGCGACCTCCTCGGGCCGGCCGAGCCGGCCGATGGGGATCTGCGCCCTGATGCGGTCGAGCACCTTGTCCGGGATCGTGGACAGCATGTCGGTGGCGATGAAGCCGGGAGTGACGGCGTTCACGGTCAGCCCGATCCCGTCGCCGACCGGCCGACCGGCGCGGTTGAGCTGGAAGATGGCCTCCTTGGCCAGCGACTTGGTCAGCCCGAACAGCCCGGACTTGGACGCCGCGTAGTTGGCCTGGCCGATGTTGCCGGTCTCGCCGATGACCGAGGACACGGTGACGATGCGGCCGGTGCCGCGCTCGATCATGTGGTCCAGCGACGCCTGGGCGATGAAGAAGGAGCCGGACAGGTTGACGGCGATCACCCGGTGCCAGTCCTCGTCGGTCATCTTGGCCACGGTGCGATCCGTGGTGATCCCGGCGTTGTTGACCAGGATGTCCAGCCGGCCGTGCTGGTCGATGACCTCCTGCACCACGCGGCGGCAGTCATCGGCGTGGCCGATGTTGCCTTCGTGCAGCGTGACGCGCTGCTCCGGGTATTCGGCCGCCAGGGCCTCCTGGAACTTCTCGGCGCGCTCGCGGCCGCGGTGGTAGCCCGCCGCGACCGACGCGCCCTGGCCGGCCAGCTCGCGGCTGATGGCAGCGCCGATGCCGCCCGTACCGCCGGTCACCAGCGCCACCCGCTGGCTGACCATGCCCGCCTTCTCTGGCTTCGGCGTGTCGGTCAGCGTCATCGTCAGCTCCTTCCCTCCTGGTGCCCGTGGCAGGGCCTACCCGTTCACCCTCGGGGCATGCGCCCCGGTCTGGCAAGGGGCCAACGTCCCGGGCCAGATGAGATCGTGGTCTCGAGGGGTCCGCGCCGCCCGCCGGGCGGCAGACAGGAGGGGGACCGGTGACCTGCACCCTGCACGTGGCCTGGGATGAGCAGCTGACCGAGTACGACTTCGGGCCGGGGCATCCGCTGGCGCCGGTGCGCGTGGAGCTCACGATGGAGCTGGCGCGCGCGCTCGGCGTGCTGACCGCGGCCCAGGTCAGCGTGGCCGCGCCGAGCCCGGCCACCGACGCCGAGCTGGAACTGGTCCATAACGCGGACTACATCGCCGTGGTGCGGCGGGCGGGCGGGCCCGCGGGGCCGGATCCGTCGGTGCTCCGCTTCGGCCTCGGCACCCAGGACGACCCGGTGTTCCCCGGCATGCACGAGGCGTCGGCGCTGGTCGTCGGGGCGACCCTGGCCGCGGCCCGCGCCATGTGGTCGGGATCGGCGCAGCACGCGGCCAATGTCGCCGGCGGCCTGCACCACGCCATGGCCGGTCATGCCAGCGGGTTCTGCGTCTACAACGACCCGGCGATCGCCATCGCCTGGCTGCTGAAGCAGGGCGCGGAGCGGATCGGCTACGTCGACATCGACGTGCACCACGGCGACGGGGTGCAGGCGGCGTTCTACAACGACCCGCGGGTGCTGACGATCAGCCTGCACGAGCACCCGGCTTACTTGTTCCCGGGAACCGGGCGCCCGTCGGAGAGCGGCGGCCCGGACGCCGAGGGCTCGGCGGTCAACGTGGCGCTGCCCCCGGGCACCAGGGACGCCGGGTGGCTGCGCGCCTTCCACGCGGTCGTGCCGCCGCTGCTGCGCTCGTTCCAGCCGCAGCTGCTGGTCAGCCAGCATGGCTGTGACACGCACTGGCTCGATCCGCTGGCCAACCTGCAGCTGACCATCGACGCGCAGCGGGCCGCGCACGCCGCGATCCACCGGCTCGCCCACGAGATCACCGACGGCCGTTGGCTGCTGACCGGGGGCGGCGGCTACGAGCTGGTCCAGGTGGTGCCGCGCACCTGGACCCACCTGCTCGCCGAGGCCGCGGGCGAGCCGATCGACCCGGCGGCGCAGACCCCCGGCGCGTGGCGCGAGTACGTCGAGCGGCGCACCGGCCGCGAGGCCCCGGAGCAGATGACCGAGGGCAGCCCGGCCGAGTACGTGCCGTTCGAGTCGGGCTTCGACCCGGGCGACCCGGTCGACCAGGCGATCCTGGCCACGCAGCGGGCCATCTTCCCGTCGCACGGGATGATCCCGCCGTTCTGACCTGCGGGGCTACCCGGATGCCGCGGCCGGCTTGCGGGTGATCCGCCGGCCGGTGATGCGGGACGGGATCACGCGCAGATAGAGCTCCCGGGGACCGCTGGCCCAGGGCTGGACGCCCGATTCCCGGACCGACGCCCGCTCGGCCTCGGACTCCACGTGGTGCAAGGCGCCCTGGATCAGGACGCTCCACCCCTCCCGGGCCGCCAGGCTGAAGTCGTCGATCTCAAAGGCGACCTTGTACTCGGCGTTGGCTATCCCGGTGCGCAGGTCCTCGTCGGTGGGACTGTCCTCGACAGTGCGGAACACGATGGTGCCCTCGTGCAGCTTGTAGTTGACCGGGAGCACCGTCGGGCCATACCGGCCGGTGAAGGCGATCCGGCCGACGCCTCCCGCAGAGATCAGCCGCAGGCACTCGGCCTCGTCGAGATCCGTCAGCGCCGCAGGCTCGTCCGGGCCGGCCTGGGCTGAGGCTTCGGGTGCAGCGCCGCTCATGCTCTCAGACATGGGTGATCCTGTTCATGATCGGGCGGAATGAGAAAAGCCTACGCCAGCACGCGGGCGGTCACCGCCCGGGCCTGAGGCGGGCTGCAGAACGGGCCGAAAGGCATCGCTCCTACCGTCCAAGGTCCCTGGTGGAGGCGGGCGAACGAAGGGAGCGTGAACGTAGGACCCGCGGCGGCCTGGAGCGGCAGCCCGGTCAGAAGGAGGCAGAACAATGCCTGGCGTCATCGTTGGAATCGACGGATCGGCCCACTCCGCCCGCGCGCTGGAATGGGCCGTCAAGCAGGCAGCGGTGCAGCACGCCGCGGTCACCGTCATCACGGTCAACACGGTCCCGGCAAGCCCGTGGAGCGGCCACCCGGTCGTTCTCGCCCAGGACCCCGCGGTGCTGGACAGGATGCGCCAGGCCGCGGAGGAAATGACGGCCAAGGCGACCAGCCAGCTCGGCGAGGCACGGCCGGCGTCGGTGTCCGTGCGGGCCGTCAACGGCTTCCCGTCCAAGGAGCTCATCGACGCCTCCCGCGACGCCGACCTCCTGGTGGTCGGGTCCCGCGGCGCGGGCGGATTCGCCCGGCTGATGGTCGGCTCGACCAGCGACCAGGTCGTGCATCACGCGCACTGCCCGGTCGTGGTCGTGCGGAGCGAAGGCTGACCCGCGGCCACCCGGGCCTGAGCCGGAAGAGCGATGAGGAAGCACGGCCATGATTACTCACGCTGACATCGGGAAGCTGCTGGGCACCCGCGCGGCCGGGCCGGCCGTGCTGTCGCTGTACCTGCGGGTGCCGCAGGACCCGTCGGAGCTGCCCGGCCTGCCGGACCGGGCTGACGAGCTGGTCGCCCGGGCCGGACGCGGCGGCACCGACGACCCGGACACCGCGAGGGCGCAGGAAGAGGACTGGCGTATCGCCCGCCGGATGCTGGAGGAACAGGCGCGCGAGTGGCTGGGCGGCACGATCGGGCTGTTCGCCTGCACCGAGCCGCGGCTGGCGGAGACGATCGTGCTGCCCTGCGCGCTCACCGACCGCGCCGTGTTCGCCACCCGGCCGCACGTTCGGCCGTTGCTGCTGGCCCGGCAGCGGCCGGCCGGCTACGACGTGGCCGGCGGTCGGCCGGAGCGGCACCTGCCCGGGCAGATCCCCGTGCAGGCGCCGGAGGCGCTGACCGCCATCGGCCTGCAGCCCTGCCTGGCCGCGGTCAACCAGCGCGCGGCCAGGCTCCTGATCGTGCCTGAGAGCGGGATGATCCCGGGCTTCGTCTGCCAGCGCTGCGCCACGCTGAGCAGCACCGGCACCGACTGCCCGGACTGGGGAGCGGCTTCGCTCGCGGTCCCCGACCTGATCGAAGAGATGGTCGTCGCCGCCCTCGAGGACGGCGCCGAGGTGCAGGCGGTCCGTGACCCGCCGGGCGGCATCGCAGCCCGGCTGCGGTTCCCGCTGGCTGCTGACGGACAGACCGCGCTCCCCGCCGCCACGGCCTGAGCACCGCCCGTCGCCTGGTTCACCTGGCCAGCGGCGGGTAACGGTTGGGTGAGGACGGTGAATGAAGGTGACCGGTGCTGTTCGCTGACCGGGCCGACGCCGGCCGGAGCCTGGCCCGGGAGCTCGCGTTCCTGCGCGGCAGCGACGTCGTCGTGCTCGGCCTGCCGCGCGGCGGCGTTCCCGTTGCGTTCGAGGTGGCCAGGGTGCTGGACGCGCCGCTGGACGTGATCATGGTGCGCAAGCTGGGAGTTCCGTTCCAGCCGGAGCTGGCCATGGGCGCAATCGGCGAGGGCGGGATCCGGATCATCAACCACGAGGTGGTGCACGGGTCGCTGATCGGGCCGGACGAAATCGCCGCCGTGGAGCAGCGGGAACGGCAGGAACTGGAGCGGCAGGCCCGGCGGTTCCGGGCCGGGCGGCCCCGGGTGGACATCACCGGCCGGACCGCGGTCCTGGTGGATGACGGCGTCGCGACCGGTTCCACCGCCCGCGCCGCCTGCGAGGTGGCCCGGGCGCAGGGCGCGGCGCGGGTGATGTTCGCCGCACCGGTGGGCGCGCCGAGGTCAGCACAGGTCCTGGTCGACCGCCCCAGCTGCGATGAGGTGATACTCCTGCGCGCTCCGGGGTCGTTCCGCTCCGTCGGGCAGTGGTACGCCGACTTCACGCCGGTCCCCGATGCGGAGGTCACCGCCCTGCTGCAGGGCACCGCCCGCAGCGCGTGAGCGCTCAGCCGGTCAGGCCGTCTCGGCCTGGAGGATCGGGGACACGGGCCGGCGGGCGCCGATGCGCGCCGGGATGGCGGCCAGCACCGCGACGGCGGCGAGGGTGCCGAGCACCGCGGCGGCCAGCCACGAGACCGGCGGGACGACCACCCCGACCCCCTGGGCCGCGACGGCGAACAGCCCGATGCCCAGCGGGATGCCGAGCAGTGCGCCCGGCACCGCGGGCAGCACCTGCGCCGCCGCTATCCCGGCCGTGACCTGCTGCGGCGACGCACCGAGCGCGCGGGCCAGCGCCGAGGCGTGCCGGGCGTCCAGCACGGTGGCCCAGGCCGCGCAGATCGCGTTGAGGACCGTGAGCGCGACCAGCACCACGGTCAAGATCAGCAGCATCTGCTCGTCCCGGTCGACCACCGGGTCGTTCAGCCCGTTGGCCAGGCCGACGGTCTTCAGTCGCACGGTGGCGTGGAAGGCGAGTACCGCGACGATCCCGGTGGCCGTGACCGCGACGCTGGCCGTGCTCAGCAGGGCCCGCCGCGGCCTGCGGGCGACCAGCCGCAGCCCGAGCAGCAGCGGCACCGGCAGCCGGGCCGAGAGCGCGATCAGCCTGGGCCGGCGCCGGGGCGAGCGGGCCCCCGCGTGATAAGACACAGTCGCGAGCGCGCTGACCGTACTGGTCCGGGCGGCGCGGATGGCCGGCGCGAGCGTCGAGGCCAGCGCCACCACCACGGCCATCGCGACCACCAGGCCGACGATGGGCAGGGTGACCGCCGGCGCGCCGGGAGTGCCGACCAGGGCGGCGCCGGGGCTGGCGACCAGCGGGCCGGCCAGCCACCCGATCGCCAGCCCGGCCGCCGCCGCGACGAGGGCCAGGACCAGGTTCTCGGCCAGCAGCACGACCGCGACCGTCTCCGGGGTACCGCCGATCGCCTTGAGCAGGCCGACCCGCCGGGTGCGCTCGGCCATCCGGCCGCCGGCCAGCACGGCCACGCTGGCGATCGCCAGCAGCCCGGCCAGCCAGGCCCCTGGGGAGATCACGGACTGCTCGTCCTGCACCAGCAGGCCGGACGAGCTCTGGATGGCCTGCCACGGGATCAGGATCGGCGAGGTGGGCGTGGGCCGGTTGCCGTGCGCGCTGGCGAACGCCGGAGCCGCGGCGGGGTCCTTGAGCTTCAGGTCAAGGACGTAAGAGGGCGGCGCCTGCGCCGAGGCGAGCGCGCGGGCGTCCGCCTCGGTGACCCACGCGAACCCGACGTTGCGGGAGGCAAACGGGCCGGGGAGATCGAACATGCAGCTCCCGCCCGGGTAGTAGCAGAGGTTCGGGTAGGGCAGGTCAGCGGCGGTGACCGCGATCCCCGCCACCCGGAACGGCCGGCCGTTGAGCCTGACCCGGTCGCCGACGCCGACCCCGAGCGCCTCGGCGAACGTGCGCTCCAGCACGATGCCGCCGCTGCTGACCCAGGTCCCCTCGGTCACCTTCGGCTGGTCGACCGACGCTGGCGTCAGCGACCTTCCTTCGGCCTCCACGTCCGCGGTGAGGCCGCGGGCCCGCACCACCGCCGACGCGACCGGGAACGGCCCGCTGTAGCGGGACACGCCCGGCGCGTGGGTCAGCGCCCTGGCCTCGGCCGCGATCTGGGCGTGGGCGACGGGTGCGGAGGCGGGCGGTCCGTGGCGCGACAGGTGCCGCCCCCGTGGTGGTCCGGTCCGCACCGGCCCTGACCCGGCGATCTGGGCCACCACGTCCGGCCCGTTCGTCGCGGCCCGGGTCTGCTGGTACGGCTGGTTGGTGACCCCGCGCAGGACCAGCCCGAGCGTCAGCGTGGCCGTGGCCGCGGTGATGGCCAGCACCAGCAGCAACGCCGGGCCGGGGCGGCGGCGCAGGTCCCGGCGGACCAGGCGGCCGGTAAGGCGGATCCTGCCCATGTCCTCAGCCTTTCCGCTAGGTCAGCCCGGCCAGGGAGCCGAGGTTCCCGGTGCTGCCGCCGGTCAGCCTGGTCTCGTCGATGAACGCCCCGTCGCGCATGGAGATCAGCCGGTCGGCGGTGGCCGCGATCCGCGAGTCGTGGGTGACGATGATCAGCGTCTGCCCGGCCTCGTGCAGGTCCTCGAACAGCCGGAGCACCTCCACGGTGGCCTGGCTGTCCAGGTTGCCGGTCGGCTCGTCGGCCAGCACCACCGCCGGCTCGCTGACCAGGGCCCGGGCGATCGCGACCCGCTGGCGCTGGCCCCCGGACAGCGCCGACGGCAGGAAGGCGGCCCGGTCGGCCAGGCCGACCCGGTCCAGCAGGGCGGACGCCCGGCGCCGGGCCGCCCGGGCCGGCTGGCCGGCCAGCAGCGCGGGCAGCTCGACGTTCTCCACCGCGGTGAGCTCGTCCATCAGGTGGAAGGCCTGGAACACGAACCCGACCGCCCCCCGCCGAAGCCGGGCCAGGGCCCGCTCCCCCATCTGATCGAGGCGCTGGCCAGCCAGCCACAGCTCGCCGCCGGTCGGCCGGTCCAGCCCGCCGAGCAGGTGCAGCAGCGTCGACTTGCCGCAGCCGCTCGGCCCCATGACCGCCACGGTCTCGCCGCTGGCGACGTCCAGGTCGACCTCGTCGACCGCGCGCACCAGCCCCTCGCCCTGGCCGTACTCCTTGCGCAGCCCGCGGGCGCGCAGCACCGATGCGCCGGTGTCGCTCATGATCGATCCTTCCGGGGGGTCCAGTTCCGCTCGCAGGCCTCCAGCCAGCGCAGGTCGGCCTGCAGTCGCAGCACGATGCCCTCGAGCAGCAGCCCGGCGGCCGAGCCGTCCGGCTCGCCCAGCGCTACGCGCTGGGCGTCGCGCAGCCGGCGCAGCAGCTCACGCCGCTGGGCGTCGACGATCGTCAGCGGGTCGGCCAGCCCGGCCGCCGCCGCCGCGATCAGCTTGAGGTGAAACTCCGCGAGGTCGGGCTTGGGCCAGCTGACCTCGGCCAGCCAGCCGGTGACCCGCTCCTGCCCGGCCGGGGTCAGGCCGTACACCTTGCGGTCCGGCCGGTCCGGCAGCCCGGCCGCCTGCTCGGAGGTGACCAGGCCCGCCTTCTCCAGCCGGGTCAGCGTGACGTAGACGTGCCCGTCGTTCATGGCGTCACCGAGCGGGCCCAGGGCCTGCCGCAGCCGCGCGCGCAGCTCGTAGCCGTGTGACGGCTCCTTAGCCAGCATCGCGAGGATCACTTCTTGCTGCATGAGCCCGCCTCCTCTAACGGTTATATAGGTAGCCGTTATCCCTCGGGTTGTCAAGGACGGGCGTGCTCCACATCTCGTCCATATGGTCTGCACCTGGCGTGCACGGCGCCGGTGTCTGCTGATGGAGCAGCCGGGCGGCTCGATGAGACTCCAGCGCCGCCCGCGGGGGGTAGCAGGCGGTGCCCGCCTCGCGTAACGGTCGCCACCCCTCCGGTCCGGTGGGGGCGAGACCGGCGTCGTCGGGCGACCTCGCGCTCCGCAGGCCGTCCCCACGGCCGGCGGGCACCGCCCGCTACGACTGAGCTGAGGAGAGACAGATCGCGGCGGTCGTGTAGCTCCTCGAGGACCGGGCCTAGGCCCGGCGGCCGCTGCCCCATGCCGCCGCCCCCGGGCCGCACGCGGGCAGCGCGCCGATATGACGGCAGGCCGGTGGCCCCGGGGCGCCGCGCCCCGGGGCTGCCCGGCGGCCTGTCAGGCGCCGGGCAGGGTGAGCGTCATCCGGGTCCCGAGCCCGGGCTGGCTGGTAACGGTCAGCTGCCCCCCGTGCGCCTGGGCGAGCTCGGCGGCGACGGCCAGGCCGATGCCGCTGCCCGAGGTCTGCGCGGCCTGCCGCCCGCGCCAGAACCGGTCGAAGATGTGCGGCAGTTCGTCGGCGGGAATCCCGATGCCGGTATCGATGACGGTGAGCACCGCGTTCGGCCCGTCCGGCCCGGTCCGGACGGTGACCCGCCCGTCCGCCGGGGTGAACTTCAGCGCGTTGGTGAGCAGGTTCGTGATGACCTGGTGCAGCCAGCGCGGGTCGGCCATGACTTCGGCCTCGGTGAGGTCCTGCTGCACGGTGATGCCCGCCGCCTCGAACCGGCCGGCCAGGCTGGCCACGGCGTCGGTGGCCAGGCCGGACAGGTCGCAGCGGCGCGGTGACAGGTGCAGCGCGGCCGCGTCGGCCGCCGCCAGGCCCTGCAGGTCGCTGACCATGCGCGCCAGCCGCAGCACCTCGTCGCGCAACGAGGCCAGCTCGTCCGGGGTGGGCTCGGTGACCCCGTCGAGCAGCGCCTCGTGCCCGGCCTGCAGGACCGCGACCGGGGTACGCAGCTCGTGGGCGACGTCGGCGACCAGGTCGCGGCGCAGCTGCTCCTGCCGGGCCAGCGTGTCGGCCATCTGGTCGAACGCCGCCGCCAGCTCGCGCAGCTCGCCGGGCGCGGCCACCGGGCCCACCCGGGCGCTGCGCTCCCCGCGGCCCATGGCCCTGGTCACGCCGATGATCCGCTCGACCGGGCGGGTGATCCGCCGGGCTACGGCCAGCCCGGTCACCAGCGCGAGCAGCGCCGCCAGGCCGGCGGCGCCGGCGATGGCCCGCAGCAGCGCGACCTCCAGGCCGCGGTCGGCGCCGCCGAGGCCGGAGCCGGTGAACCGGACGACGACCTCCCCCTGCCGCTGGCCGCGCACTCTGACCGGCTTGCTGTACTGCGGGGCCGACGCGCGCGCGGCGAACCCGCGGGACTGGGCCACGACCCGGCCGGACGCGTCGCGAATCTGCACGACCGCGCCGGTCTGCTCGGCCAGGTCGAGCACCGGGGACAGGTCGGCCGGGGCCCAGCTGTGGCTCTTGTCCCACGCCGCGGCGGCGGCCACCGCGATCGCGCCGGTCAGCTCCGTGCGCTGGTGGTTGGCCAGGGCGGCCACGTCGGTGGCGGCGAAGGCCGCGGTCAGCCCGGCGAGCAGGGCCACCGCGACCAGCGCCACCGCGAGGAAAGCCAGCGCCAGCCGCAGGCCGAGCGCGTTGCCGCGGGTACCGGGAACGGGCGCCGGACGGTCGCGGTCAGGCATACCGGGCGAGGTTACCAGGGGCCGTGGCCGAGGTTGGCGGCCCGCAGCGCGCCGACGTAGCCCGCGCGCTCCCAGGCGGCCTCGTCGGTCCCGGAGGGGACCGACAGCAGGCCGCGCGCGCTGGCCACGGCGGCGAACCCCTTGCGCGCCATCCAGCCGGACAGCCCGTCGAGCAGCGCCCCCGCGTACCC
>Ga0318516_10000666_pt1 | contig 11432 bp, 9 predicted proteins | sample GRESIP176b2f20_FD_202501 | JGI IMG/M metagenome (GOLD analysis project Ga0318516, IMG submission 202501) | Tropical soil microbial communities from Luquillo Experimental Forest, Puerto Rico - GRE.SIPMG.176b2f20 | ecosystem: Environmental > Terrestrial > Soil > Tropical forest > Bulk soil... | reverse complement strand
GGCATATAAAGATATCTTTATACGCTTAAGCGGCAATTGCAAGGCCGAGGTGGGCAGCCCCGCCGCCCGCCGTCATTGCCGGACTTGAACCGGCCATCCATCTTGCCAGGAGACCCTTTTTTGATGAACGGCGAGGAGCACCCATGAACGAGGACCACCCATGAACGACGACGCCTTCGGCATCCGCGACGGCGAAATCGCGATCGAATTGCCGGCAAAGTTCGACGCCTCGCTCTATTTCATCGGCCGCATCCGCACGCCCTGGACGCGGCGCGAGGACTGCCCGAAAAATGCGCGCGAATCCGACGCCGTTTGCACCCTCGTCGTCGACCAGCGCTGGGCACAGGCGCTCACGGGGGTCGAGGCCTGCACCCACCTGGTCGTGCTTTATTGGATGAGCCGGTCGCGGCGCGATCTGGTGCTGCAGGTGCCGCGGCACTATGGCGTCGGGCGCGGCACGTTCGCGCTGCGCTCGCCGGCCCGGCCCAACCCGATCGCGATGAGCGTGGCGCGGCTGTTGCGCGTCGAAGGTACGAGCCTTTCGGTCGTGGGCCTTGACTGCCTCGACGAGACCCCCCTCCTCGATATCAAGCCTTATTTCGCCTCGACCGACGCGGTCGCCGACGCCGTGGTCGGCTGGCACGCCGCCCGCGAGTAAGGGGCGCCCGCCGGTATCATGACCCCGTTGCGGCCATTTTTTGCCGCGTTCCGGTGTGGCCGCGCTGCCACATTCGCCGCACTGCGGCAAACGCAGAAAACAAAGCGATATCAATTAGCTATCGGAACAACGCGGGGCCGGTAACCAACCCGTGAGATTAATTTTCGGCAAGCATTTTGAACCCGGCCACCCCCCCGTCCGACCAATGGTCATCTAAGGGGGACGTGCCATGTACAGTATTACCCGCTTGAAGACCGTCACCGCGGTCGCGACCCTTGTTGCCGCGACCGCCATCTTTACGAGTGCGGCTTCCGCCAACCCGCTCAATCCGTTCGAGGCGCTGTTCGGCCCGCAGCGCGAGCCGGTGACGGCGCCGGCCTATGCCAATCCGCAGGAGGATGCGAGCGACCCGCGCGACGAGCTGCGCCGCCAGATCGTCAACTACCCCACCAGCGAGGCGCCCGGCACGATCATCATCGACACGCCGAACACCTACCTCTACCTGGTGATGGGCGGCGGCAAGGCGATGCGCTACGGCATCGGCGTCGGCCGCGAAGGCTTTACCTGGTCCGGCGTGAAGACGATCGAGCGCAAGGCCGAGTGGCCGGATTGGACGCCGCCGCCGGAGATGATCCATCGCCAGCCCTACCTGCCGCGTTTCGTGGCCGGCGGCCCCAGCAACCCGCTCGGCGCGCGCGCCATGTATCTCAGCGGCTCGGTCTACCGCATCCACGGCACCAACGATCCGTCCACCATCGGCGGCCACGTGTCGTCGGGCTGCATCCGATTGGTCAACGAGGACGTGATCGACCTCTATAATCGCGTCCACGTTGGCGCCAAGGTGGTGGTGCTGCCGATGAACCTGCGCCGCGCGTCGACCGCAACGGACAGCATCAACTGAGCATCGTTACCTTCGCGTATTGCGTGCTCGAAATCTGCGCCAGCCTCGCGACATTGCGGGGCCGGCGTTTGGTTTTTGCGCCACCCCAAGCGCTGAGCCAACTGCCGTCATTGCCGGGCTTGACCCGGCAATCCATCCTCTTACGAAAATGCGCTTTGACTCTTGCGAAGGTGATGGACCCGCGGGTCCAAGAACAGTGGATCACCAGTCATCGCGTAGAACGCCACGATGCAAGCAATAAAATACACGCGCATGAACAGCGTCGCAGGGTACAGCTCAGAGGAGTGCGCACGAATCATACCGAAGATCAACAATCCAAGTCCGCTCATCAGCATTCCTGCAACGCGCGGAAAAACGTCGCCATAGTCCCCGGTGGATCGAAGAATATTCAGAGTCCCCTGGCCGCGACTTCGTTCACCGGCTAATCAAATCGGAACCGACCCACTTGGAGCTTATGTCGCAGCGCTCGATCACGTTGGGGTCTCCCTTGGTGACTTCAAACGCCGTCTCATCGCCTTCGGTCCAGAAGCGGATGTCAAGTTTATGCTTGCCGATACGAAGATCGCGCACTGTCAAATTAGGCAGCCAGGCCGGAAGCGACGGGTCGACATAGAGCTTATCGCGCGGGGCATCCGGGAGAAATCCCAACAGGGCCTGAGTCAGCATGAAGACGGAACCCGCCGCCCACGCTTGGGGCACGTTCGCCCCCAGATACTGAACCGGGAAATTCGTCTCGGTGCGTTCGGCCGCAGTGTAAAGTTCCGGCAGCTGATTGAGCAGGAAGTGGCTTGCCGCCACGCTTACGTCGTGCGCGACCCTCGCCGCCTCCACGCTAAAGCCATAGAATTTGAACCCCATGGCGATGAGGGCGTTGTCGTGCGGCCACACCGAGCCGGTCTGATAATTGTACGGATTGAATGCCCGATGATCGGCGGACAGCGTGCGAATACCCCATCCCGTCCACATGTCGGGTGCCATCAGGCGATCCACCACCCTCTTTGCACGCTCGCGGGGCACGATGCCGGACCATAGGCAATGCCCGGCATTCGATGCCACGGTTAGAACCTTGTTCTTGTTGCCGTCGAGCGCGTAGACATAGAAACCCAATTCCTCGTCCCAGAAGGCTTCGTTGAACCGCTCGAACAACACAGCAGCCTTGGCACGCAACTCCTTCGCGCGGTCGGGCTTGCCGAGCGCATCGAAAGCCTCGGCCATGCGGACCCAAGCATTGTAAACGTAGCCCTGAAGCTCGCACAGCGCCTTCGGTCCCTTCACCAGCGAGCCATCAGGATACATGACGGCATCGCCGGAATCCTTCCAACCCATGTTCTCGTAGCCGGCCGAAGAGCGCGTTTGATATTCCTGAAACCCATCGCCGTCGCGGTCGCCGTATTTGTCGATCCAGGCGAGGCAACCTTCCGCCGTCGGCAGATGGCGTTCCAGCAGCCCTTTGTCGCCGGTCGCGCGCCAAGCTGCGTGCAGGGTAATCAGATAGAGCGGCGTCGCGTCCGCGGTGCCGTAATAGGGGGTGTGCGGGACGAGCTTGAAATGCGCCAGCTCGCCATAGCGCAGCTCGTGGAGGATCTTGCCCGGCTCCGCATCGCGATATGGATCATCCTCCTTGGCTTGCTGCGAGCCCAGAATCTCCAGCGCCCCGCGGGCGAATTCCGGATAGATCAGGATATTCTGCAGGGAAACGATCAGGCTATCGCGGCCGAACGGCGCAACGAACCACGGCAGTCCGGCGGCAGGCAGGAAGACCACATTATCCGTGCCCTTCATCGGCAAACGCAGTGCGGCCATGTCCTCCAACGCTTGGCGAAAGAGCCGGTAGAATTCTTCGTTGCTGGTCTCGATCTTGGCCACTGTCTGCAGCCACTCCGTCATCGTGAGGGCATGGTCGGACTTGTGACTTTCCCTCACACAATCGTGCGGCGCGTGAAGGTGTTGCTCGCGATCCCCGAGCGCATAGAGCAAGCAGGCGTGCCAAGCCTCGCCCGGCTGAAGCGCGACCTCGAAGCTGAGCCGCCCATTGGCGGAAACGGCCTTGCTCGTCGCGCGCGACACGGTGATTGTCAGAAAGCGGTGAAAATCCCGATTCGAATAGAGGGTGCGAAACTGTTGCCGTGGCTCCGACCATTCAGTGGTTATCTTGCCGCGGCGTACGATATGGCCCGACTTCACCTCGAAGACGTCCGCAAAGTCGCATCGGAGCGCGATTTCGAGCTGAAAACGCATCGGCTTCATGCTGTTGTTGGTGATGTCGAGATCTTCGTGCAAGCCGCCGACGATCGATCGACTGATCGTGAGGCCGACGGTGCGCGGCGGAATCGGACCGTCCTCTGTGAGTATGGACTTATTGGTGAGGAAGATGCGTGCTGCATGATAGTTGACTGGACCGCCGTTCAACAGCTCCCACGGTTCGCCGTTGGCGTAAATCGCCCAATTGCCGACAATCCGCGTGTCGAGAAAGTAAAGACCCTTTTCGCTCGGCCCGGCGATCTGTCCGTCCGGCTCGCTGACGAGCACCGTCTGACCCTGGTGGATGGCAATCTGCGGTGGGCCAACCTGAACCTTGAATGCCATGACATGCCTCCTCACACGCGCAACGAGTATGTCCTGCGCAGATCATAACTGGGCGCGGCGGTAGTTGAGCCCGCTAAACCAATCCGCCCCCAGCGCAACTCAGGAGCGTCACGGTTTCGATTCTAACCGATCGAACACGGAAGAAGGCGGGCGCCGCCGCAGAGTGCTGCGCGCAATTGCGACGGAAATGCTGTGCTCGCATCGAATTCATGCGCGTCTCGCAAACCCCCTCTGCTGCGGTTCGACACGTCCGATCTCGCCTGCGCGGCCGGTCTCGGCGAGAATGATGCGGGCACCGCGGCGGAAGGTGACATAGGCCCACAGCCAATCAAGCGCCACGACGATGCGCGATCGGAAGCCGATCAAGAAGTAAATGTGAGCCCCACTCCAGACCAGCCACGCTGGCCAGCCGGACAGGTTCATCCAGCGCAAATCTGCGACCGCATTGTTGCGCCCAATCGTCGCGAGGCTGCCGTCATGGCGATAGCGGAACGGCGGTGGCGGGGACGTCCCCTCGACGCGCGTCCGAATTACCCGGGCAGCATAGGCGCCCATTTGTTTCGCCGCCGGAGCAATCCCCGGTGCGGGCTTTCCGTCCCAGCTCTTCGAGAGGCAGGTGTCGCCGATCACGAAGATCTCGGGATGTCCCGAAAGCGATAGATCGTCGCAAACCTCCACGCGTCCAGCGCGATCGGCGGGCGCCTTAAGCCACTGCGCCGCGGGCGATGCTGCAACCCCTGCCGCCCACAGAATGCTACGTGCCTCGATCCGCTCGCCGCCGACCATCACGCCGTCGCCGTCACACGCAGTGACCGGCTTCCCCACCCGCACCTCCACGCCGAGCCTTTCGAGCGCACGTTTCGCGGCAGCAGACGATCTCTCGGAGAAAGCCGGAAGCAGCCTCGGCCCAGCCTCGATGAGGATGACTCGCGCCTGGGAGGGATCGATGCTGCAAAAATCATGGACCAGCGACGCCTTCGCAAGCTCCGCGATGGCGCCGGCAAGCTCGACGCCGGTCGGACCGGCACCGACCAGCACGAAATTGAGCAGCCGACGGCGTTCGCTCGGATCGTTCGAGATTTCGGCGGCCTCGAAGGCGGAGAGGATTTGTTGGCGAATGGATAGGGCATCCGCCAGCGACTTGATGCCAGGTGCGAACTTCTCCCAATCGTCATGGCCAAAATACGCGTGGCGCGCCCCCGTCGCGATGATCAGGAAGTCGTAGGGCACGCGGCGGTCGCCAATCAAGGCGGCGCGGCCTGCCGTATCGATCCCGGTCACGGTCTCCATGAGCACGGTCGCATTTTTCTGCGCGCGGAGGATTGCGCGAATTGGGGCTGCAATGGCGTTGGGCGCCAGCGCCGCCGTGGCAACCTGATAGAGCAGAGGCTGAAACAGGTGGTAGTTGTGACGGTCGATCAGAGTGACATCGACCGCAACCCGAGCGAGGGCGCGTGCCGCCGACAGCCCGCCGAAGCCACCACCCACGATCACGACGCGTTGCCTTGAGACATTCATCACCGCGACCATGCTTGGACGTGCCGGGAAGGCAGGCGCGCGCTCACGCCCAGGATGGCACCGAAAACGACATGCCCTATGAGCGCGGCCATGGCTTCCCTGGCGCCTCCAAAAAAGAAGCCGACGCCGAGGATCGGCATGGCGATGAGACCGGCCAAGAACCAGACCCCGACCATGAATGTCACGCCACGCAGCCATATCGGACCCGGCAAGTACGGGCCGACAATCAGAAAACCGACTGCAAAGCCGATCGTGCCGAGCAGGAAGTGCATGATCATCCCGGCCGAAGTGCCTAATCCAGTGAATGTTCCGAGCACGGCTGCGATATCCATCGGATGTCCGATCATCATCGGCGCCAGGAATTTCATCATCAGCGTGAAGACGATGGTCCCGATCAAAGCCCCGACGATGGCGCGCGGCAGGGCGCGGAAAAAGTCGGCTAGTTCGAACGATTCTCGAGACATCGGCGTTCCTCCTCTTGCCACGATTTGAAAAAAGCCTGCCGGCGGCGAAAGCCAGGACGCTATTCAATAAACCAACCGTGGACGCGCTCCCGAAGTTAGGCAATTCAGCGTTCTTCTCTGTCCGACATTTCGCCGAACAGATGCGACCGGTATTATGTGCTGCGCGCAATTGCGACGGAAATGCTGTTCTCGCATCGAATTCATGCGCGTCTCGTATTAAACGAGGCACCATCCACCACCGGGGCGACGTTAATAGCTATCCAACATCGAATTGATACCTAATAAGTAATTCAGTTCGTCAACGACCCTCACTAACCTATCCCCGCTCAACACGGTGAGCGTGCAGCGCCGGAATGGTCGGCGACGGCAGAAGCCATCACTTGGTCCCGCACCACCCCGACGTTTTTGGCATGGAAACGTCGGGCTCTCATCTTGAGCGATGAAAAGGTATGCCGCCGCACTGCTAGGTAACTGGTGGAACAAAGTGCGGTTTTCGCCGTGAACCCCGCGTCCGCCCCACAAGAACCGCGCCGATCGCAAGCCGATCCTGGGTCGCGGAAACCGCCCAAGTATTTGCCGATCCGCGACTACGCGCTCATCGGCGATTGTCATGGCTGCGCGCTGGTGTCCCGCTCGGGCAGCATCGACTGGTGCGCCTTTGGGCGCTTCGACGCTCCCCCTTCATTCTGCCGGCTTCTCGACGCGGAGAAAGGCGGCTTTCTCTCGACAACGCCGGCGGATGCCTTTGAGGCACAGCGAGCCTACCTCGATCGAACCAACATTCTGCGCACCGTATTGACCACCGCGACCGGCAAGGTCGCGATCACGGACTATATGCCGGTTGGCCGTAGCCCCGCTGCAGCCGCGCACGATTATGTGACGCTTGCCGCGCCCGGTTTGCTGATCCGCACAATCGACGGCCTCGCGGGAAGCGTGGCGCTCGATGTCGCCTTCCGCCCCTCGCTCGATTATGCCCGCGCGGTGCCACGCTTGTTCACGACGTCACACGGCGTCTTCGCCGAGAACGGGCCGGCGCTTTATTCGCCTTTGGACCTCTCGATCGACGGCGATTGCGCGCGCGGCCGGCTTCAGGTCAAAGCGGGAGCACGCCAGCATCTCGTGGTGGCTTCCGCCGCGCTTGCACGGCCGCCTTCACCGGAAACCATCGAGCGCCTGTTGGCAATCACCCGGGCATTCTGGATCGAGTGGATCGGCTATTGCCGGTATGACGGACCATACCGCGACATTGTCATGCGCAGCGCCCTCGCGCTGAAGCTGCTGACCTATGCTCCGACCGGGGCGATCGTGGCCGCGGCCACCACCTCGCTCCCGGAGGAGATCGGCGGCGAGCGCAACTGGGATTATCGATATTGCTGGCTCCGCGACGCGAGCTTCACACTCCTCGCCCTCGCGGCGCTCGGTTACAGCGGCGAGGCGAAAGCATTCGGCCGATTTATGAAGCTGGTCTGCAGCAAGCGGCCGGCCGTAATCCAGATCATGTATGGCATCGGCGCGGAAATGGCGCTCGACGAGCAAATTCTCGAGCATCTCGAGGGGTATTGCGGCAGCCGACCGGTGCGGATCGGCAACGGTGCCTATAATCAGCGCCAGCTCGATGTCTACGGCGAATTTGCCGACTGGGCGTATCTGGTGACGGCGTTGGGAGGCAAGTTCGACGCGGAGGATCGCTCTCTGATCAAACGGCTGGTGTCGTTCGCGGCCGAACATCTCAACGAGCCGGGCCAGGGCCTGTGGGAAGCACGAGGCGCCCCACGCCACCATGTCTACGGCAAGGTAATGGCCTGGGTTGCGCTCGACCGCGGCCTCCGCTTGCTCGGCAACGTGCCGGAATGGTCGACGCAACGCGATCAGCTGCAGGCCGAAATCCTGCGCCGCGGCAGGGACGCTGTGGGCGGTCATCTGTTGCAAGCCTATGAACACCAGGGCACCGATGCCGCCCTCCTGCTCATCCCTATGCTCGGGTTTCCGATTGAGCGGACGACGCTCGAGCGGTCCGTTGCTGCCATCGAGCGCGAGCTTCGCCGGGGCGACTATATCGAGCGCTACCACACGGAAGACGGGCTCGCAGGCGCGGAAGGAGCCTTTCTCATCTGCAGTTTCTGGCTGGTGGATGCGTACCTCGCTCTGGGACGGGAAAAAGAGGCTCGGGAGCTGTTCGAACGCCTGGTCGGCAGAGCCAATGATGTGGGACTCTTCTCCGAGGAAATCGACCCGGTGAACGACGCGTTCCTTGGCAATTTCCCCCAGGCCTTCACTCACCTCGCGCTGATCGGCAACGCCATCCACCTTGATATGTACGGGAAGGGCGGCCCGGACGCGATCGCCGGAACCCACGCCGACCGCGCGCGACGGGCCGTGGGCGCGATCTTCGGCTGGCGCGCGATATTGGAAGCTTGCAAGGCCGCCGGACGCGTCGGCCGTATTTGGTCCTCGCGCGCGTCGATCCTGCCCGCCGCTCTCGCCCGGCAACTGAGCGCGTAGCTGCGGATGCGGGCGTCAAGCTGGTTCGAGAGGAAAAGTCATGTCTGCTTCATCGGCCCCTACATCAGATGCCTCGAAAACACCTTCCCGTGCGATCCCGAAGGTTCTGCTCGGCCAGAAGGCCCTCGTGACGGGCGCAAATTCAGGCATCGGTAAGGCCACCGCAATTGCGCTGGGGGAGGCCGGCGCCGATGTGGTGGTGAATTATGTCAGCGGCGAGGATCACGCGGACGCGGTGGTGGGCGAGATCCGTCGATCCGGAGCGAAAGCATACGCGCACAAGGCGGACGTCTCTCAGGAAGAGCAAGTACAGCAGATGTTCCGCCGCATGCTGGAGGAACTCGGGACGATTGACATTCTCGTCAACAATGCCGGGCTTCAGCGCGACGCCCCATTCCATGAAATGACTCTTGCGCAGTGGAACACGGTCATCGGCGTCAACTTGACGGGCCAGTTCCTGTGCGCTCGCGAGGCCGTACGCCACTTTCTGCAGCGCGACGTCGTCTCTCGGGTTTCCTGCGCCGCCGGCAAGATCATTTTCATGAGCTCAGTGCACGAAACCATTCCGTGGGGCGGGCACACCAATTACGCGGCATCAAAAGGCGGCGTCATGCTGCTGATGAAAAGCCTCGCCCAGGAGCTTGCTCCTCGTCGCATTCGCGTCAACAGCATCGCGCCGGGGGCTATCCGGACACCAATCAATACCGCAGCCTGGGAGACCAAAGAAGCCTATGACCAGCTGATGACGCTCATTCCGTACAAGCGAATCGGCGAGCCCATCGACATTGCGCGCGCGGCGGTCTGGCTCGCTTCCGACGATTCCGACTACGTCAATGGCGCCTCGCTGTTCATCGATGGCGGCATGACGCTCTACCCGGGATTCACGGAGAACGGCTGAGAGACAGAGCGCACCCCATGACTTCGCAGGCATTGGACAGCCTCCGAGACCATTGGCCCGAATATTTGATCGAAGCGGCCGGACTGGGCTTGTTCATGATCTCCGCCGGGACGATCGCGACCCTGCTGGAATACCCGCAATCGACTATTCACCACGCAATTGATGATCCGTTGTTGCGCCGCGCGCTCATGGGGCTCGCGATGGGAGCGACACTGGCCGGCCTGGTCTATTCGCCTTGGGGTCGGCAGTCGGGAGCGCATTTCAATCCAGTGGTGACGTTGACGTTCTTCAGGCTCGGCAAAGTGGCGACGTGGGACGCGGTTTTCTACATCGTCGCGCAGCTGGCCGGGGGGCTCGCCGGCGTTCTCTTGTTGTTCGTCCTGATCGGCGAAGCTTTTGGCCGGCCGCCAGTCGAGTTCGTGGTCACCGTTCCGGGGCCTGCCGGTCAACTCGCAGCGTTTGCGGCGGAACTCTTCACATCGTTCGGGTTAATGCTGACGGTGCTGTACACGACGAACCGCGTGGCGCTGATGCGCTATACGGGGCTGTTTGCGGCTCTGCTGCTGGCGCTTTACATCACCTTCGAATCGCCTCTGTCCGGCACGAGCATGAATCCTGCGCGGACCGTCGCGTCGGCGCTTCCAAGCGGCGCCTGGCAGGGACTCTGGATCTACCTGGTCGCGCCCCTGATAGGAATGCTCGCCGCCGCCGACGCATACCGATTGCTGACAGGTCGATCGAACGTCATGTGCGCCAAGCTGAATCACATCACGCATCGGCGCTGCATTTTCAATCGCTGCTGGTTCAAGGAGCACGCAGTAGACGTGCCACGCCTCGCTGCACAACAAAGTCAACACGGCGCAACCGGGGAGTAGGTCGTGGCCACCGACCGATACGACATCATCATCATCGGCACCGGCGCGGGAGGCGGCACGCTCGCCTATCGACTGGCGCCCACGGGCAAGCGAATACTGGTATTGGAGCGCGGAGATTTTCTGCCGCGCGAGAAGCAAAATTGGGACACTACGGCGGTCTTTCTCGAATCGAAATACAAAGCAAAGGAGACCTGGTACGGCAAGGACGGCCAGCCGTTCCAGCCCGGTATCCATTATTACGTTGGCGGCAATACCAAGTTTTACGGCGCAGCGCTGTTTCGTCTGCGCAAGGAGGACTTCGGTGAGATCAGGCATTACGGCGGAATTTCGCCTGCCTGGCCGCTTAGATATGAGGACTTCGAGCCGTTCTATTGCGAGGCCGAGCATCTCTACCATGTCCACGGCGAGCATGGTGTGGATCCGACCGAACCGCCCGCGAGCCGGCCGTATCGTTACCCGCCCGTCTCGCACGAGCCGCGCATACAGGAGCTCCGGGACGGCCTGCAGCGGCGCGGCTATCATCCGTTTCCTCTTCCGCTCGGCATTCTGCTCGACGAGGAGAACGGCAAGCCGAAGCACACCAGCGCCTGCGTCCGCTGCGACGCCTTCGATGGCTATCCGTGCCTCGTCAATGGCAAGGCCGACGCTCAGATCATCTGCGTCGACCCGGCACTCCAGCATCCGAATGTGACGCTCTTGACCAACGCATTCGTGAGCCGGTTGCAGACCGACGCGTCCGGCCGCACCGTTACGACGGTTCACGTCGAGCGGCAGGGGAAGGCGGAGGAGTATGCCGCCGAAATCGTGGTGCTCTCCTGTGGTGCGATCAACTCGGCCTTGCTGCTGCTGCGCTCGGCCAATGACAAGCATCCGAACGGACTGGCGAACAACTCGGGAGTCGTCGGACGTCACTACATGCGCCACAACAACGCGGCCTTCCTCGCGATTTCGAAGCAGGCCAACCCCACCGTGTTCCAAGAAACACTCGCGCTCAATGATTTCTACTTCGGCTCGAATGATTGGGACTACC
>Ga0318516_10000649_pt1 | contig 11527 bp, 10 predicted proteins | sample GRESIP176b2f20_FD_202501 | JGI IMG/M metagenome (GOLD analysis project Ga0318516, IMG submission 202501) | Tropical soil microbial communities from Luquillo Experimental Forest, Puerto Rico - GRE.SIPMG.176b2f20 | ecosystem: Environmental > Terrestrial > Soil > Tropical forest > Bulk soil... | reverse complement strand
GCGCCACGCTGGGCGGAATGACGAACCAGTCGATCGGCGCGCCGCCTTTGCGCAGCTGCTCGGTTTTGTAGGCATAAGCCGTCAGCGCGAACGGGACTTCGCCCGAGACCACGAGGTTCGCCAGCAGAGTATGACCCTTGCGCACCGATACGCCGTTGGCGGCGACGATGTCGCGGAACAGCTTGAGGCCCTTGTCCTCGCCCAAGGCACTCACCACCCCACCGAACCAGTCGCTGTCCTCGGCCTCCACGCCGAGCTTACCCGCCCAGCGGCGGTCGAGGAGATCATCATAACGTTTCGGCAGCTCGTCCTTTCGGATCAGCCGAGTGTTATAGGCGGCGACGAAAATGTTGAAGCGTGTCCCGATCCACTCCCGATGCGGCAGGATTGCCGCCGGAAGGAGCGCGGATAGCGCGGGCGTTTTGATCTCCTGGAACAGCCGTTCTCGCTGCATCGACTCCATCGCGATGGCGCCGGTCTCGAACACGTCCGCATCGAAACGGCCGCCGCGCGCCTCGACCACCGCGCGTTGCACGATGTTTTCCGAGCTGGCGCGCCACAGGCGGACCTTGACGCCGTACTTCTTCTCGAATGCGGCGGTGAGCGCCGCCATGTCGTCGGTCGCGGCCGAGCTGTAGACGGCGACGGAGCCTTCCTTCTTCGCCCCCGCCACGAGCTTCTCCATGCGATCCGCGCCGGCATAGGCCGCCACATCCGCCACGGCCGGTTGACCGGTTTGCGCCGACGCGGGCAGGCTTTGTGCGCACGAGCCCAAGAGAGCGAACAAGAAAGCGAGCAGGAGAACGAGCAAGAGCGCAAACAAGAGCGTGAGCCCCTGCATCGATGCCATGGGCTTTGGTCGAGATGCCGTAGGTTTTTGTCTCGATGAGCTCACGCGGCACCGTTCCCGCCGTCCGGATCCCTTGCGCACTCGCCGCGGCTTTCCGGCGTCGCTAGTCAAGCCCGCCGGTTAAAAGACTGCAAGTCGCTTGATGATCCGAATTCGGCGACATGCTATCGTGCTCATAAAATCTGGGAGAAACGCCATGGACGCGCAGCATCGATGGCCGGCCATTTTCGCCGGCATGGTCGTGGCATTCGTGCTTGGCAGCGCGGGTGTGAAAGCCGAGGACAAGTATCCGTCCAAACCGGTCCGCATCGTCGTTTCCTTCTCCGCCGGCGGCCCGACTGACACCGTCGCGCGCGTCATGGGTGCGAAGATGGCAGACCTGCTGGGGCAGCAGTTCGTGGTGGAGAACAAGGTCGGCGCCGGCGGCAACATCGGCGCCGATCTGGTCGCAAAGGCGCCGCCCGACGGTTACACCTTATTAATGGCGACGGTGTCCACCCACGCCATCAATCCCGGACTGTACAAGAACATGCCGTACGACCCGGTTCGCGATTTCGCGCCGATCGGGCAGGTCGGAGTGACGCCGACGCTGCTCGGGGTGCACCCTTCGATTCCCGCGACCGACGTCAAGAGCCTCGTCGCCGTGATCAAGGAAAATCCGGGGAAGTTCACCTACGGCTCCTCCGGGCTTGGCTCGATCCTGCATCTGTGCGGCGAGCAATTCAAAGCGCTGGCAGGCGGCGTCAACATCGTGCATGTGCCCTATCGCGGATCTGCGCCGATGATGTCGGACTTGGTCGGCGGCCAGATTTCGATGGCGTTCGACGCCACGCCAACGGCTATGCCGCAGGCGCAGTCGGGCGCGATCCGCGCCATCGGCGCGGGCATGGCGACGCGCATGCGGGCCATGCCGGAGCTGCCGACGTTGCAGGAGCAGGGGTTGAAGGGCTTCGAGTGCTATACTTGGAACGCGATCCTCGCGCCCGCGGACACGCCGCAGCCGATCGTCGAGCGGCTCAGCGAGGCCATAAACAAGGCGCTCGACGATCCTGCGGTGTTCAAGCGCCTGCAAGAGGCCGGCATCGATCCAACGCCGGGCAGCACGCCGAAGCAGGCTGCCGCATTCATCAAGGCGGAGCTGGCGAAGTGGGCGCCGATCATCAAGGCGTCCGGCGCGCATATAGACTGAGGAGCCGAGCAAAGGCATGAAGATCCGTTCCAGCGGTAGGACATTGGGCGCCAGGATCGAGGGCGTGGACCTCGCCCAACCGGTTTCGGACGGCGACTTCAAGCAGATCCTGCGGGCGCTCGGCGAGCGCGGCGTGCTGTGCTTTCCCAGGCAGCGGCTCGAGACGGAGCAATTCGCGCGCTTCGGGCGCATGTTCGGCGAGCTCGAGATCAACGTGGCCAATCAGTTTCACGAACCCGGCTTTCCCGAAGTGATGGTGCTGTCCAACATGACGGCGGACGGCAAGCCGATCGGACTCGGCGACGCCGGACAGGGCTGGCACACCGATATGTCCTACAGCAAGGAGATCGCGCTCGCCAACGTGCTCTACGCCATCAAGGTACCCGCGCGCGACGGCCGGCCTCTGGGCGATACGCAGTTCCGCAACATGCACGCGGCCTACGAGGATCTGCCCAGCAAAATCAAAGCCCGGCTCAAAGGGCGCACCGCCACCCACGACTTCGCCAAGTTCTGGGACATGATGCGCGCGCGGCCCGGATCACAACGCGCAGTGTTGACCCCGGAGCAGCGCGCCAAGAAACCGCCGGTGTCGCAGCCGATCTTTCGCACCCATCCCATCACCGGCCGCACCATCCTCTACTGCAACCCGGGCTATGCCACGCGCATCGATGGGATGCCGGAGGCCGAAAGCGCCGAGCTGCTGGCGTTCCTTTTCGAGCACCAGGAGCAGGAGAAATATTTCTACGCCCACGCGTGGGCGGAGGGCGACGTGCTGATGTGGGACAATATCGGCACGGTGCACAATGCCGTTGCCGACTACCTCCCGCACGAGCCGCGCTACATGCGTCGCGTGCAGGTCATGGCGACCAAGGACTACGCCCGCCTCGCCGCCTGAACGAAAGAAATCCCTGCCGATAACCGCGAGTCGATCGCGGCATCGCGGGTGGGATGATCGCGGCGGGGGTTGCGCGGCCGAATGTCAGAGGCGCGGCGGAGTATCGCTCCGATCCCACGGGAAACGTCCTCGGGCGGCTCGAGAGGATCAACTCCGGCGTGAGGTCGAAGCCGCGTGGCGAGGATGAGGCGGCAGGCCATGTGCCGCGCGCATGCGAGGTCGCTGATTTTGCCGAGGATGGGTGCCCGAAATCGAGATTCCCCTCCAAAAATCTCGAGGCGAGGGCGTGGGCCGATGGATGGCATTTGAATTTCAATGACGCACTTCGCAAATGAAATGCTGCGATGGGCGGCATCAGTTAGTCCGTCGCATTCCTCCCAGACTTGGGCCGCTTGCAACGTCAAGCGGCCTTTTTTTCGCCGATCTGGCGGCCCTCGTCCGTGCAGCCGCGCGCAAGCCGATCAGCCCTTTGCCGCGGAGGCATGCGATGTCCAAGCCTGCATCATCTCGATCGGGAACGGAAACACGATGGTCGAGCTGCGCTCACCCGCGATATCGAACAAAGTCGCGAGATAGCGCAGCTGCATCGCCTGCGGCACCGGCGCCAGGATTTGGGCGGCGTCGAGCAGCTTCTGCGCCGCTTGCTGCTCTCCCTCCGCGTTGATGATCTTGGCGCGGCGGGTGCGTTCGGCCTCGGCTTGGCGGGCGATCGCCCGGATCATGCTCTCGTCGAGATCGATGCGCTTGATCTCCACCGTCGACACCTTGATACCCCACCCCTCGGTCTGCTTGTCGAGCACATCTTGAATGTCGGCGTTGAGCTTGTCGCGCTCGGCCAGCATCTGGTCGAGGTCGTGCTTGCCCAGGACCCAGCGCAGCGTGGTCTGCGCAAGCTGGCTGGTTGCGGCGAGATAATTGTAGACCTGAATCACCGCGCGCTCGGCATCGACGACGCGGAAATAGATCACGGCGTTCACTTTCACCGACACATTGTCGCGCGAGATCACGTCCTGGGTCGGCACCTCGTCGACGACCACGCGCAGATCGACCCGCACCATCTGCTGCACCAGCGGCACGAGCAGGAAGAACCCCGGTCCCTTGGTGCCGGTGTAACGCCCGAGCGTGAACACGACGCCGCGCTCGTATTCGCGCAGGATGCGGACCGCCGAGAACAAGATGATCACGACGAAAATCGCCAAAAGGGCGATGGTGGCGAGGGAAAGCATAGGTCTTCCTCCTTGTGGTCGGTGGGGGATCGTCAGGCCGGTTCGACGACGAGAACGAGGCCTTCGCGGTTGATGACTTTGATGCGAGCCCCCGGCTGCAGCGGCCGGGGAGCGCGCGCACGCCAGATCTCCCCGTTGACCCGCACTCTCCCCTCTTCTCCGTCCCACGCCACGGTCTCGCCCTCGGCGCCGAGCAGCCCCTCCTTGCCGGTGACGACGGGACGCCGCCGCGACCGCAGCAGCATGGTGAGCACCAGCAGGAAGAGCGCGGCGGTCGCGACCGTGGCCGCGCCGACCACCGAAAGCGAGAGGGTGAAGCCCGGCGCACCAGAGGGAAACATCATGATCGCGCCGATCACGAACGCGACGATACCGCCCACACCAATGACGCCAAAGGAGCCGATATGGGCCTCGGCCACCATCAGGCCGATACCGAGGAGCACCAGCGCCGCGCCGGCATAGTTGATGGGGAGCAGGTTGAGCGCGTAGAGCGCGACCAAGAGGCTGATGCTCCCGATGAGACCAGGGGCGACCGCCCCCGGATTGAGGAATTCGAATATCAGTCCGTACACGCCGATCAGCATCAAGATGAAAGCCACGTTCGGATCGGTGATGACGGCGAGCAGCTCGGTCCGCCAGTCCGCCGCCGCCGTCACCACGTCGAGTCCCGCGGTCGCCAAGCGTTCGGGCTTTCCCGCCACCTTCACGGTCCGTCCATCGATCTTGCGCAGAAGATCGGGCACGTCATCGGCGATCACGTCGATGACGTGAAGCTTGAGCGCCTCGGACGCTGGGAGGCTGACCGCCGTGCGCACCGCCTCCGCCGCCCAATCCGCGTTGCGGTCGTTGAGTTCGGCCAAGCCGCGGATATAGGCCACGGCGTCGTTTACCGCCTTGCGGGTCTCGGTGTCCGCCGGCTCGGCGGCGGGGCTCGTCTTATCCTCGCTCCCCTTCTCCTTACCTTTTTGCCCGTTCGGCTGATCCGGAGCTCCGCCCGGAAGGCGCGGCACCCGTCCCATTTGGATCGGGGTGGCGGCGCCGAGGTTGGTGCCAGGCGCCATGGCCGCGATCGCGCTCGCATAGGTGATGTAGGTGCCCGCGCTCGCCGCCCGCGCGCCGCTCGGTGCCACGTAGGCGGCAACCGGCACCGGCGAGGACAGGATGGCGCGAATGATGGTGCGCATGGACGTGTCGAGACCGCCCGGCGTATTCATGCGCAAGACGACGAGGCGCGTGTCGGACTGCCCGATCCCACGAAGCTCGCGCACGACGTAGTCGGCAACCGCCGGACCGATCGCACCGTCGATGTCGAGCACCACCGCGCGCGGCGCCGCCGCAACGTCGCTCGCCGCCAAGAACAGGGCGATGATCGCGGCGAAAAGCGCGCGCGCGACGCATCGACCCCGGCATGCATCGACACGGCGGGCGGAGGCCCCAGTCGGCGCCGAACCCATGGGCCGCCTCCTCGTTGCGCGCCGCCCAGGATTTGGGATTGGCGGCGACTTCCCCCCTCGCCTGCTGACGGATCGGCCGCCGAAGGAGAGCGGACATGACATCAGGCGGCGGGCGTTCAATCTTCACACGCACGGCCGAATTGGGAAAGACCTTCCTGCGGATGCTCGGACAGCAGGGTCGGCTCAACCGATAGCGTCAGCGGCAACAGCCGTGATGCCCAACGGCGCAAAGCTCGCGCGCGTGGCGGCGACCGAACCGTCGACGTCGATGCCGCGGCAAGCATCCTCGATCACGACCACGGCAAAGCCCTCGCGGCGCGCGTCCTCGGCCGAGTAGCGGACGCAAAAATCGAGCGCGAGCCCCGCAACGAAGACTCGCGTCAGGCCCCGCTCGCGCAGATAACCGGCGAGGCCGGTGGGGGTCTTGCGGTCGTTCTCGTAGAAGGCGGAGTAGGAATCGATCGTAGATCGGAAGCCCTTGCGCAAAACGAGCTCGGCGTGCGGAATCCGCAAGTCATCGTGGAATTGCGCACCGGCCGTATCTTGAACGCAATGATCCGGCCACAGGATTTGCTGTCCGTAGTCGACCGTGACGGTCTCGAATGGACGTTTGCCGCGATGCGACGATGCAAACGAGCGGTGGCCGGGAGGGTGCCAATCCTGCGTCAACACCACGTGCTCGAAGCGCGTGGCGATGCGATTGATGATCGGCACGACTTCATGGCCGCGCGGAACGGCAAGTTTGCCGCCGGGACAGAAGTCGTTCTGGATATCGACGACCAGCAGGACGTCGCTTTCCCCGACCGTGATCGTGTCGGTCATCGCTTCGCCTCCTGCCCGTGCGCCATGCGCCCATCGACTTCGGCAGCAAGCCGTCGCAGCGCGTCGCTCACCTCGACCGGATAAGACGCGTCCGGCTCGAGCCTGCGCAAAGGCTCGGGCAGGCGCGCGAGGTCGCGCGCCGCTCGCGCCCGAATCTCGGCAAGCGTCGGCGATGGTTCGAGGCGCTTCCCGGCTTGCATCACCAGTTCGATCAGCGGCTCGCCGGAGCGATGGTCATCCTCCACCGACAGGATGTCGCCCGCCATGCGGCCGTCCGACTGAAAGCGGCGCCACACTTGCTTGCGGCCCGGCCAAGTCGCTTTGCCGGCAGAGCGCTTGCGTCGCGGCACACCGGCGTATTCCTCGAGCTTGTAGGCGCAATCGAGCCCCGGCACGTCGGACGAGGTGGTCAGGCTGCTTCCGATGCCGAACCCGTCGATGGGCGCGCCCGCGCGGATCATATGCGCGATCGAATTCTCATCGATGCCGCCGCTGGCGAAGATGGTCACATCGCCGAGCCCACCCTCGTCGAGGATGCGCCGTACGTTCTTGGACAACGCGACGAGGTCGCCGCTGTCGAGGCGCACACCGCCCACCGCGATGCCCGCGGCTTTGAGCCGAGGCGCAAGCGCCACGACCTTACGCGCCGCGGCCTCGGTGTCGTAGGTGTCGATGAGCAAGGTGAGATTCTTGGGCCGCGCGCGGGCGAAATTCTCGAATGCTTCGGCCTCATCGTCGTGCATCTGGACGTAGGAATGCGCCATGGTCCCGAAGATGGGGATGCCGAAGAGCTTGTCGGCCAGCACCGTGGCAGTACCGGCAAAGCCCGCGATGTAGCTCGCGCGCGCGGCCAGCAGGCCGGCCTCGGCGCCGTGCGCGCGGCGCAGTCCGAAATCGACGAGACGTTTGCCCGGTGCGGCAAGCACCATGCGGGCGGCCTTGGCGGCAATCATTGATTGGAACTGCAGCAGATTGATCAGCCGCGTTTCGACGAGCTGCGCCTCGGGCAAAGGGGCCGTCACGCGCAGGATCGGTTCTTCGGCGAAGAACACCGTCCCTTCCGGCACGGCGTGGATATCGCCGGTAAAGCGCAAGCCGGCGAGATAATCGATGAAGTTTTTGCCGAACCGCCCGGTTCCCGCGAGCCAATCAAGCTCTTCGGGAGCAAAGCGCAGCTTGGCGAGAAACTCGAGCACCTGTTCGAGCCCGGCCGCAATCAGAAAGCCGCGCTGGCTAGGAAGCTTGCGCACGAAGAATTCGAAGCTCGCGGTCTTGGTCTCACCGCGATCGAGATAGGCCTGCATCATGTTGAGCTGGTAGAGATCGGTCAGTAATGCGCTTGTCGCCGGATCCATGCCGCCACCTTCGCGCACGATGCCTGCCGCGCAAGCAACGCGCGGCCCCTCGCGATCGCCTTGGAGAGCGAACGCGGCTCCTATCTTAACCTCAGGACCGGTGCGTTGGGTCGGGTTTGCGCCCGCCCGACGCTGGTCCCGGCAGAGGAGGCCACGCCCGCTTGCCTTCGCGCCTAAAAGCTTGTGTGCCGGCACGGAGGCCCTAAGCTTGATCGCAAACCCCGTTGCAATGGCGGGGCAGGCCTTCCCGTCGCCGCGAGGCAAGCAAACGCACCGAAATTGAGGGATAAAGAGCCATGGCCGACGAAGGGCTCCCCGTCATTGCGCGTTTCGAGGTGCGCCGCCGCAGCTATCTCGCACCGGACGGCACGGTCCTTCGACCGCTCCCGCGCTTTGCCTCCGACACCGGCGTGCTGCTCGCCCTTTATCGCGGCATGGTGCTGACACGAGCCTTTGATCTCAAGGCCGTGTCGCTGCAACGCACCGGGCGGCTGGGGACCTACGCCGTTTCGCTCGGCCAAGAGGCGGTTTCGGTCGGCATCGCCAGCGCCATGCGTGCGGAGGATGTCGTGCTTCCCTCCTACCGCGACAACGGCACGCTGATGTGGCGCGGGACGAAGATGGAGGAGATCCTGCTGTTCTGGGGCGGCGACGAGCGCGGCAACCTTTCTTCCGGCCCCGCCCACGACTTTCCGTATTGCATCCCCGTCGGATCCCAGGCGCCGCACGCCGCCGGCGTCGCCTACGCGTTCAAGCTCAGAAAGGAACCGCGCGTCGCGGTGTGCCTATTCGGCGACGGCGCTACCTCGAAGGGCGACGTGTGGGAGGCGATGAACTTCGCCGGCGTGCACAAGTTGCCCGTGGTGTTCGTCGCCAACAACAATCAGTGGGCGATCTCCGTGCCGCTGAAGCTGCAAACGGCGTCCGAGACGCTGGCGCAGAAGGCGATCGCCGCGGGCTTTTCCGGCGAGCAGGTGGATGGCAACGACGTCATCGCGGTGCGCGCCGCGGCGGAGGATGCGATCGCGCAGGCCCGCGCCGGCGCCGGGCCGCGCTTGATCGAGGCCGTGACCTATCGCCTCAGCGATCACACGACCGCCGATGACGCGGCGCGTTACCGCCCGCCCGAGGAGGTTCAGGCGCGCTGGAAGGAGGAGCCGATCGCGCGCCTGCGCGCCTATCTCGTCGGCCAAAACGCGTGGGGCAAGGCGCAGGAGGAAGAGCTCGCGGCCGAATGCCAAAAGCAGATCGAGGCGGCGATCGAACGCTATCTGGCGTCCGCGCCGCGCGCGCCGGAGACGATGTTCGACCATCTCTACGCCGAACTTCCGCCAACCTATGCCGGCCAGCGGGCGGAGCTCAGCGGGGGCTCCAATGCCTGAGGTGACGTTGGTCGAAGCCGTCAATCTCGCGCTTGCCCGCGCCATGGAAGAAGACGCCAACGTGGTCGTGCTCGGTGAAGACGTGGGCGTCAACGGCGGCGTCTTCCGCGCCACCGTCGGGCTGCAGCAGCGCTTCGGCTCCGAGCGCGTGATCGACACCCCGCTTTCGGAGCTGTTGATCAGTGGGCTGTGCGTGGGCATGGCGGCGCAGGGCCTCAAGCCGGTCGGCGAGATTCAGTTCATGGGCTTTCTTTATCCCTGCATCGATCAACTGGTGAACCACGCGTCCAGGCTGCGCAACCGAACCCAGGGGCGGCTGAGCTGCCCCATGGTCCTGCGTACGCCCCATGGGGGCGGCATCCGCGCACCCGAGCATCATTCCGAGAGCACCGAAGCGATGCTCGCCCATATCCCGGGCCTGCGCCTCGTCATGCCGTCCTCGCCGGAACGCGCGTACGGCCTCTTGCTCGCCGCCATCCGCGATCCGGATCCGGTGGTGTTCCTGGAACCGACGCGCATCTACCGCGCGTCGAAAGGACAGGTGGAGGATAACGGCGAGGCTTTGCCGCTCGATGTCGCCTTCGTGTTGCGGCAAGGGCGCGACGTCACCCTGATCAGCTGGGGCGCCGCGGTGAAGGAGACGCTCGCGGCTGCCGACGAACTCGCCGCGCAGGGGATCGAGGCGGAAGTCATCGATCTTGCCACCCTCAAACCGTACGACGAGGAAACCGTGCTGGCGTCGGTGATGCGGACCGGACGCTGCGTCATCGTGCACGAGGCGGCGCGGACCGGCGGCTTCGGCGCCGAGATCGCCGCGCTCCTCGCCGAGCGCGGGCTCACCTCCCTGCTGGCGCCGGTGGCCAGAGTCACGGGCTACGATACGATCATGCCGCTTCCGCGGCTCGAGCAACGCTATATCCCCTCTGTCGCCCGCATCGTGGCTGCGACCACCAAAGTCTGTCAGTTCGCCTGAACCCGGAAACGTCCCATGCGCCAATTCATATTGCCAGATCTCGGCGAAGGGCTCGAAGAGGCTGAAATCGTGACGTGGCACGTCAACGAGGGTGATCGCGTGGTCGTCGATCAGCCGCTCGTGTCGGTGGAGACCGACAAGGCCGTCGTCGAGGTGCCGTCCCCTTGGAGCGGCCGCATCGCGCGCCTGTTCGGCGGCAAGGGTGATCTCATCAAGGTCGGGGCGCCGCTGGTCGAATTTGCCGAGGGTGAGCAAGGGGACACCGGGACGGTGGTGGGCGAGCTCGGGCAGGAGGAGAAGGCGCCGCGAGAGGCCGAGGTCCCGACCCCGACGCCGGCGCGAACCGTTCAGGTCCTTCCCGCGGTCAGGGCGCTGGCGCGCAAGCTCGATGTCGACCTCAACCTCGTGCACGCCACCGGCCCCGGCGGCACGATCACGCGTGCCGATGTCGAGCGCGCCGCCAAGAGCCTGGCCGAAGCGGGTCCGGCCGAGCCGCTGCGAGGCATGCGCCGGGCCATGGCGCAACGCATGGCGGCAGCCCACGCCGAAGTGGTTCGCACCACCGTGAACGACGAGGCCGATATCGACGATTGGCGCAAGGGCGAAGACGTCACGATCCGCCTCGTGCGCGCCATCGCATCCGCCTGCCAGGCCGAGTCCTCGCTCAACGCCTGGTACAATGCCGAGGCGGGCGAGCGGCGGCTGATCAAGCGCATCGACATCGGCATCGCGGTCGACACCGAGGGCGGCCTCATCGTGCCCGTCCTGCGCAATGTCGGCGAGCGCGACGCGAGCGACTTGCGCCATGGCCTCGACCGGCTGCGCGCCGACGCCGCGGCGCGCTCGATCCCGCCCGAGGAACTGCGCGGCGCGACGATTACGCTCTCCAATTTCGGCATGATCGGGGGGCGTTTTGCAAACCTGATCGTCGTGCCGCCCCAAGTTGCCATCATCGGAGCGGGCCGCATCGACCAACGCGTGCTGGTCCACAACGGTCAGCCGGCGGCGCGGCGCGTGCTGCCATTGTCGCTCACCGTCGACCATCGTGTCGTGACGGGCGGCGAGGCCGCGCGCTTTCTGGTGGCGCTCAAGTCGGACCTCGAACGGGCGTCGTAGCCCGCGAGGATCCCCATGCCCGAAAATCGCGCAGTTTTCGCGATCTCAACTCTTCAAGCTCGGAATGAGCTTCGCCGCGTTGCCGCTGCCGATGTCTCGTAGCTGCTCCTCGGTCAGGCCGAGATGCCGCAAGTTGGTGATCTGGTCGAGCGGAAAGTACGGGTAATCGCTCCCGTACGTAATTTGCGAGATTGGAACGAGCTTCGTTAGCGCCGCCATTGCGGGCGCGGACGTTGCGTTTGCCGTGTCGTAGTGGAGGCGTTTG
>Ga0318516_10000648_pt1 | contig 11528 bp, 10 predicted proteins | sample GRESIP176b2f20_FD_202501 | JGI IMG/M metagenome (GOLD analysis project Ga0318516, IMG submission 202501) | Tropical soil microbial communities from Luquillo Experimental Forest, Puerto Rico - GRE.SIPMG.176b2f20 | ecosystem: Environmental > Terrestrial > Soil > Tropical forest > Bulk soil... | reverse complement strand
CCAGTGTGTAGGTCCGCCTAGCGCCGGGGAACCGCTCGCGGGGCGTCTTCTCGCCCGTGATGGTCGGCATAGCGGCCACGTCCGTGCAGACATGGGCGTAGAGGTCGAGCGAGAGCAGGGTCTCCCGCATGGCGTCGGCCTCGTCGGCGTGCGCGGTGTGACCCTCCTGCCACAGGAACTCCGTGGTGCGCAGCCACATCCGCGGCCGCATCTCCCAGCGGACCACGTTCGCCCACTGGTTGAGCAACAGGGGCAGATCCCGGTGCGAGCTGATCCACTTGGCCATCATCTCGCCGACGATCGTCTCCGAGGTCGGCCGCACGACCAGCGGCTCTTCGAGTTCCTTGCCGCCGGCGTGGGTGACGACCGCGAGCTCCGGCGCGAAACCCTCAATATGTTCGGCCTCACGCCGCAGGTAGCTCTCCGGGATCAGCAGCGGGAAGTAGGCGTTGAGGTGACCGGTTTCCTTGATCCGCCGGTCCATGTCGGCCTGCAGCAGCTCCCAGATCCGGTACCCGTAGGGCCGGATCACCATCGTGCCCCGCACCGGGCCCCGGTCGACCAGCTCGGCCTTGAAGACGACCTCGTTGTACCAGGCGGAGAAGCCCTCGCTCTGCGGGGTTACTCCGCGTTCATCGCGCGCCACGCTCCGAGGATAGGAAATCAGACTGGCCAGCACGACCGGATTTCCGCCCGCCTGCCGACCCGGACGCCGACTCAGTGAGCCGATCCGGCGGGCCAGTGACTGACTGAGAAGGTGGGCTGCCAGAAGCTCAGGGGCCAGAAGACGATCGAGATCAAGTACTGAATCCAGCTGTGGAGCGCGTCCAGGCTGAATGCCACTGTGGGCAAATGGGGGGGTGCTGTGTTGTAGAAGATCCCGATTATTATATAGATTATTATGAAAAGCCCAGCTTCTGTGAAAAGGAGCCGTATATAAGCGGCGACTCCCGAGTATGTGCGACCCCCGGCGATGAGCTTGGTAGGCACCGCAGCTCATCCCCCTCCCTGCGGACGCCGGAACTGCTGCGTAATCTTGCCGTAGGCAAGGACTCAGCCGCCTTGCGGCGAGCCTTCGGTCCGTCCTTCATAACCAGGACCTCGTATAGCACTTTCGGCAGCATAGCTGACACGTCGCTATCCGCCGTGTAGACATGCCGGGCGGCTGAGCCTAGCTGTGGGTTGGGGTTTTCTTTACCTCGCTGTGGGTCCCGGTGGGCGTAGCTGTTCCGCTTCACACCGATTCCCCGGGTTCATCCGGCTCTCAGCGCAGCGGGGTTACGGGCGAAACCAAAATCAGCCGAGAACCGATGCCGATGAGAGTGAAGGTCATCGATATGCCGAACGGCCGCCCAGTAGCATGACGCCCCGGGCAGAGTGAGCGCCGCGCTCGGCCACGACGACCGCTCGGAAGGCGGCCAGAATTGAGCTGCACAATGGTGTCGAATCCCGGTGCCAATTGGGCACTCAGTGAGTTTGGCCGGTTGTGTTTTGCCTGGTGGAGCTAGGGGGACTCGAACCCCCGACCCCATGCTTGCAAAGCATGTGCTCTTCCAGCTGAGCTATAGCCCCGCGCGTGGTGCTCCTAGGGTACCCGCCGTCCCGGGGCGATATGGGGCGCACCAGCATCCGGCCCGGCCTCAGCCAGAAGCGCGGGGAACTCGCTGATGTCGGTGATGAAGTGGGTTGCCCCCGCCGCCCGCAGGCGCTCACGAGTGTGCCCGCCGGTGAGCACCCCGGCGACGATGCGCGCTCCGGCACGCCGCCCGCACCGGATGCCGCTGGCGGTGCTTCCGGCGTAAGCGGCTTCCCGGACGTCCTCGACGCCCAGGCGCAACATGGCTGCCAGCATCTGGTCCGGCCACGGGCAGCCCCGGGGCACGTCCTCAGGGGACAGCGCGAGGTCCACGATCCGCCACCAGCCGAGCGTGTCGAGCACGATGCCGAGCAGACGGCGCGACAGGCCGGTGATCATGCAGACCCGGACGTCCGACTCACGCAGTTGCTCGATCGCCTCCCGGGCACCGGGAACCGGCGTCAGCCCGTGCCGGTCGATGGCGGCGCGGAACGAGCGCTCGAAGGACAGCGCGGCGGCCTCGGCACGGCCGGGGTTACCGGGGAACAGCCCACGGAACACGTCGACCGGAGGCTCGCCGAGCGTCTGGTGGACGGCGACCATGTGGTGTGCGTAGTCGGCCGTGCCGGGCACGATGCCCTGGGTGGCGCATGCCTCGGCAAAGGCATGCTCAACCATGCCGTCGTCTTGCGCCGCGGTTCCGAACAGGCCGAAGCATGCCAGCGAGATCGCCGGCCCGCCGCTCACCCGGTCACCCCTGTCCACTGCTCAGGAGCTCGTGGCCGCGGCGTTACTCGTCGCTTGTGGTGGCTTCCGTCCACAAGTCGAGCTCGGCGCGATCGGCCTGGACCTTACGCCAGGCCGCGAACACGCCAAGCCCCACCAGCGCGAGCAACAACAGCTTCTTCACGGTGCGGACCCCTTCACCTTGCCGCGTGGAGCCAAACCGCCACGGACGGCCGGCTGCTAAGACCCCTGCAGCCTAGCAAGGTCAGCAGTCAGTTCGGCCGGACCGGCCGGCTCTCGTCCCACACCGGGCTGTCACATTCCTGCACATTTCCGTCCGCACGGAACACAAGGAACCGGTCGAACGACTTGGCAAACCAGCGATCGTGGGTCACCGCCAGCACCGTGCCCTGGTAGGACTCCAGGCCCTCCTGCAGCGCCTCGGCGCTCGACAGATCCAGGTTGTCGGTCGGCTCATCGAGCAGCAGCAGTGTGGATCCCGCCAGCTCCAGCAGCAAGATCTGCAGGCGAGCCTGCTGTCCCCCGGACAAGGTACGAAACGGCTGCCGCGCGCAGAACTGGATTTCGTAACGGGCAAGCGCCGCCATCGCCTCGTTGCGCAACAGCGCGTGCTCGGTTATGAGGATCTCTTCCGGCCAGCGGTCCGCGAGATCGGGGCGGGCGTGGGTCTGCACGAACAGCCCTGGCACGACCCTGGCCCCCAGGCGCGCCGACCCCGCATGCCGGATATTGTCCCCGTCGAGCAGCCGCAGGAACGACGACTTGCCGGATCCGTTGGCCCCGAGCACGGCCACCCGCTCGCCGTACCAGATCTCGGTGGAAAACGCGCGGGTGAGCCCGGTCAGTTCCAGGTTCTCGCACATGATGGCCCGTTTTCCGGTGCGGCCGCCGCGCAGCCTCATCCGGACGTTCTGGTCCCTGGGCGCCAGTTCCGGCGGGCCGGCTTCCTCGAACCGTCTCAGCCGGGTTTCCGCGGCCTGCAGCCGTGAGGCCATCGCGTCGTTGTAGGACGCCTTCTGCCGGTACATCCGCACGAGCTGCTTGATCTTCTCGTGCTCCTCGTCCCAGCGGCGGCGCAACTCATCGAGGCGCTCGTTGCGGTCCTGCCGGGCCTGCGCGTAGGTCGCGAAGCCGCCGCCGTGGATCCAGACGCTGCCGTCCTCCACGGTGACGATGCGCTGCGCGCAGTTGGCCAGCAGTTCCCGGTCGTGGCTTACCAGCAGCACCGTCTTGCCGGTCGCGGCGAGTTGCTGCTCCAGCCAGCGCTTGCCGGGCACGTCCAGGTAGTTGTCCGGCTCGTCGAGCAGCAGCACATCGGCAGGCCCGCGCAGCAGCGCCTCGAGCACCAGCCGTTTCTGCTCACCACCCGACAGGGTGCCCAGCTCACGCCAGCGGCACCGCTCGTACCCGATTCCCAGCGCGGCCATGCAGCACGCGTCCCAGAGCACCTCGGCGTCGTAGCCGCCGGCGTCGCCCCATTCGGCCAGGGCCGCCGCATAACGCATCTGGGTGGTCTCGTCGTCGCGCTCCATCATGGCCAGTTCGGCCGCGTCCAGCCGCTCCGCCGCCGTCTGCAACCGCAGCGGCGCCACCGAGATAAGCAGGTCCCTGACCGTGGAGTCGCCGGTCAGCCCGCCGGTATCCGCCTGCCCCGTCGCACCGTCGCCGACCCGGATGCCGCCCACGAACTGCCGCATGATGCCAAGCCCGCCGCTGAAGCTAACCGTCCCCGACTGCGGCTGCACATCCCCGGCGATCAGCCGGATCAGCGTGGTCTTCCCGGCCCCGTTCGGCCCCACCAGCGCCGCCGTGGTCCCCTCACCCACACGGAAGGACGCGTCGTCGATCAGCGCCCGCCCATCCGGCAGCGCATGGCTGATATGCGCCACCTCCACGTGCCCCACGTCAGTTCCTTCCCCGTATCGCCGCGCCGCTAGTCCGGCCCCGGCGCACTTCCCGCCCCCACCTAACCCGCAGCAGGCACCGGAGGCAACGGATTAACCCGGTTGAGTTCGGGGCGGGGGCGCCGCGGGCCGGGATGGGTAGAGGAAGGGCCGCGCCGCCCGGGTGAGGAGGGGCATCACCACATATTGCATGAGCGGAATGACCAGCACGACGGAGATCACGGGCCGGGCCCATACCGGGACGCTGGCCAGCCGGGGGGCGAGGAGGTAGCTGACCGCCTCCAGCAGCGGAACGATCCCCAGCGCGGACAAGACTGCGATCTTCCAGCGTGCGGGCGGGATCAACACCGGGGCGCCTGGCTGGGCGAGCCAGCCCTCCAGCCCGGACAGGTACCGGGTCTTCAGTTCACCCGCGGCGTGCAGGTCGGCTTCGGCGATCAGTTGCGCCCGTGCCTGGCTGGCCAGCCAGGCATCCGCGGCGGCTCCGCTGCCGAAATGCGACACGATCGTGTAGATGCGCGGGCCACCGGGCTGCGGCCCGAGCACGGTGAGGTCCAGGTGCCCCGGCTGGCGGCGCACCTGGGCGGCCAGCCGGTGGAGCACGTCCTCGAACTCCTGCTCGTGTCCGGTCTTCACCGCGCGCGAGAGCACGAGGGTGACGGGAGCGGCCGTGAGCGGCCGGGCAGCCGGGTCCAGCCCCGGCCCGTGCCCCGCCTGGTGATCGGGCACCACAGCGGCTATTCGAACCAGTAATCGAGGTGCACCTGGGCACTCTCGCCGAGGTCGGCACGGAAGCCGCCCTCGCCGCGCAGGCCGGCCAGCCCGCCGGTACCAGAGCCGGGGATCACGAACCAGTCGCCGCTGACAACGGCGCCGGCCACGGTGCCGGCGTCCTGGAGGAGGAACGTGCCCTCCCGACCGCCCAGCGTGCCGGTGACCCGCTCGATGCCCACAAAGCTGGCCGATCCATCGGCACGGCCAGCCTGAAGGAACTCGACGACCCCGTCACCGGAGATGTCACCACTGAAGCTTTCTTCGACGTGAATCTGCGTCAGCACCGGGCCCCCGGCCGGCTCCTCGTACACCGCGGGCTCGTACTTGTGCACCGTGATCACCGCGTTCGCACGCGTCCTGGCGCCTGCCTCGCTCATGTCCTGATCCTCCCAAGACCTGTCCTGCGAAGGTCACGTGCGCCACTCTGACTCGGCGGCGCCAGCCGATCAACCGCCGATTCGGTATCGATCCGCGGCACTAACCAATCGATCGCGGGCCCGCCGCACGCCGCAGTGACCGGACGGTGTCGGCGAGCCCTTGAATCCGCGCGTTGTGGTGCGCGGTGCACCAAATCAGGCCCAGTGGCAACGGCGGCATGTCGGTAATGGGGACCAGGCAGATGTCGTCGCGGACGAACATGGGTATGCCGGCCGCCGTCGGGTGGACGATGCGGCCCTGGGCGACCGAGGCCACGAGTTCGTGAATGCCGCGAACCGGCTGGCTGCGGTGGATTACCCGGCCCGAAGGCGTGCACGGGGGGATAATCGCGTCATACAGCGCCGGCGGGAACGGCGGGATCATGAGGGCCACGTCCCGGTCGGCGACGTCCTCCAGCGACACGGCACGCCGGCGCGCCAGCGGGTCGGCGGACGCCACGGCAAGGACGCGGTCGCGGCGTTCGAGCACTGGGCCAACGGTGAGGTCGGGCTCGTCCACGGCCAGCCAGTTGAGCAGCACGTCGAGTTCACCGCTGCGCAGCGCCGAGTAGGGGTCGAGGTTCGACACCCCATCCAGGACGGCATGGCAGCCGGGGTGGGAGGCCTCGAAGGCGCCGGCCAGCCGGGTCAGCACCGCCGTATTGGAGGTGGGCGAGAAGCCGATGCGCAGCAAGCCCTCAGTGTCGCCGGCCGCGGCCCTGGCACCGTCGAGGGCCGCGGTGAGCTGCTGGTAGACCGGCTGCAACTGGCTGCGGAGCTGCTCGCCGAGCGGGGTGAGCCGGACCCGGCGGCTGGTCCGCTCGAACAGCACCCCGCCAACCCTGCGCTCCAAGGCAGAGACCAGCCGGCTCACCCGCGGCTGGGGCATGCGCAGCCGTTCCGCGGTCCGGCCGAAGTGCAGTTCCTCCGCGAGAACCAGGAAGACTTCGATTTCGGCTGTGTCCATGGAGCAAGCCTCCGGTGCCTCGGCCGGGAATCATTGCCCTCCACGACGTCGCGTCAGCCACGGTGGCCGGGATGGGCCAGGGCGGCGGTCAACTCGTCGAGCGCATTCAGTGAGTGCGCGCTGACCACGGCGTCGCAGTACGGCCACGCGGCCGCCATGCCCCCGGCCAGCGGCTGGTACTCCGGGCTCTGCGTCCGGGGGTTCACCCAGACGATCCGGTGCGCCACGCGGGACAGCCGCTCCATCTCGCGCCGCAGCACCTCTGGATCGCCGGTGTCCCAGCCGTCGGAAATGATCACGACCACGGCCCCCCGGGCCATGCCCCTGCGCCCGTAGGAGTTGTTGAATTCGGCGATCGACTCGCCGATTCTGGTCCCACCCAGCCAGTCCGGTGCCGCTTGGCCGGCCTGCTGCAGCGCCAGGCCGGGCCTGACGTGCGCGAGCGTGCCCGTGATCCGGGTGAGCCGGGTGGCGAACGTGAACACCTCGGCCTCGGCGCCGCCCGCGGCGCAGTACAGCAACTGGAGCATGGCCCGCGCATACGGCTCCATGGACCCCGAGATGTCGCACAACACCACCAGGCGGCGCGGCTCGCGCAGCGGGGCCCGCCGGGCCAGGCGCAACGGGTGACCTCCGGTGCGCCGCGCCTGGCGCAGTGTCCTGCGCAGGTCCGTCTGCCGCCCGCGCTGGGTCTGCTGCGGCCGGCGCGACCTGCGCAGCGGCACCGCGAGCGTCAGCTTGCGCATGAGCCCGGAGAGCATGAGCAACTCGGCGGGGGACAGTTCGGCGAAGTCGGTGCTGGCCAGTCGCTCGGTAGCGCTGGCGAACACCTCCCGGGCGGCCAGCTCGTCGCCCGGGTCGCCCTCCTCGTCGATCTTCGCCGGTTCCTCGCTGTCCCTGATCAGCCGGAGGGCGTGGACCTGAGCGGCCCGCGCCGCGTCCCGCAGCACGTCCGACTCCGGCGAGCGGCCCTGCTCCAGGCGGGCCCGGTCCGGCTTGGGCGGCGGGCCGTACCCGACCGGCGGCTTGTCGGGCTGGGTACCGAACATCGCGTCGAAGACGCGCCGCAGCGTTTCGATGTGCTCCTTGCTCGCCACCAGCGTGGCCAGCGCACACAGGTACAGCCCGGACACCGTGACCGGCCGGGCCAGGGCCACCGCCCCGGCGAAACGCTCGCAGCGGCCCGGGTCAGCCGGAACCCCGGCGGCACGCAGTTCCGCGCCGAACCGCGCGGCGATCAGGGCCAGGTCGTCCCCGTCGGACACCAGGGCCGCGCCACCCTGCCCCGGCGCCCGCCCGGCGCCGCCGGGGCCCGGCGCCGCCAGCGGGCTGTTAGGGCTCATCGCCGGCGGCCAGGGCCGCGAACCCGGTCTCCCGGACGGCCTGCAGGTCCTCGGAGTACTTGAGCACCGCGCCGGCCGTCTGGCCTGCGTTGGCGCCGTCCAGGCTGGTCGCGCCGAGCACGTTCAGCGCGCCGGCCCAGCTGATCGCCTCCGCGACCCCCGGCGGCTTGGCGAGGTCGAGGTCCCGCAGCCGGGCCACCCCCCGGGCGACCTGGCCGGCCAGGATCTCCGAGGTGGCCGGCACCCTGCGGCGGATGATCGCCGCGACCCGGCCGGTGTCGGGGTAGTCGATCCAGTGGTAGAGGCAGCGCCGTTTCAGCGCGTCGTGCAGGTCACGGGTCCGGTTCGAGGTCAGCACGACGACCGGGCGGAACCGGGCCCGCCTGGTCCCCAGTTCCGGGATGGTGACCGCCGCCTCGGCGAGCAACTCGAACAGGAACGCCTCGAACTCGTCGTCGCCCCGGTCCACCTCGTCGATCAGCAATACGGCCGGGCGCGGGCCCGGATGGTCGAGCGCGGCGAGCAGCGGCCGGGCCAGCAGGTATTCCTCGCTGAACAGGTCGGCGTCGCGCAGCGTCTCGCCGCGCGCCTCGGCCAGCCGGATCGCCAGCAACTGGCGCGGGTAGTTCCACTCATACAGCGCTTCGGAGGAGGTCAGGCCCTCATAGCACTGCAGCCGCAGCATCGGCGTGGCCAGCGCCTCTGCCAGCGCCTTGGCGGCCTCGGTCTTGCCGACGCCGGGCTCACCTTCGAGCAGGATGGGCTGCCCCATCCGCGCGGCCAGGAACAGGGCCGTGGCCAGTGCGTCGTCCGCGAGGTACCCGGTGGCATCGAGCGCGGCGCGCAGCGCGGCCACGTCCGGGACCAGTTCCTCCAGGCCGCCCGTGTGGCCGAGCCCGCCGTCCACACCGGGCCGGCCGCTCACACCGGGCCCGCCGTCCATGCCGGGCCCGCCGTCCGCGCCGCCAGTTGCGTTCATCGTTCCTCGCTCACGTGCATTCAATTGAAGGCCAGGTCGGTCCGCACCGGGGTGCCCTGGATGGCGGACCAGACGTTGGCCGGTGTGAGCGGCATGTCCGCGTGCCGCACTCCGTACGGCCGCAGCGCGTCCATGACCGCGTTGACCACCGCGGCGGGCGAGCCCACCGTGGCCGATTCTCCTACTCCCTTTGCCCCGATCGGATGGTGGGGACACGGGGTGACCGTTTCCGCGAGCTCCCACGACGGGCACTCCACGGACGTGGGCAGCAGGTAGTCCATGAACGACCCGCCGAGGCAGTTGCCGTCGGAGTCGAACGTGATCGCCTGCATCAGGGCCATGCCCAGGCCGTCGGCCAGCCCACCGTGGATCTGGCCCTCCACGATCATGGGGTTGATCCGCACCCCGCAGTCGTCCACCGCCACGAACCGCCGTACCTGGACCACGCCGGTGCCGGGGTCCACGTCCACCACGCAGATGTAGGCCCCATAGGGATAGGTGAGGTTCGGCGGGTTGTAGACCGTGTCCGCGTCCAGGTGGCCGAGCACCCCCTCGGGCAGGTCGAGCGACGAGTGCGCCGCCATCGCGATCTCCGCCAGGGTCCTGCCCTGGGCCGGGTCGCCGCGCACCTGCCAGCGGCCGTCCACCCACTCCAGGTCGTCGGCGGACGCCTCCAGCATGGCCGCGGCCACCAGCCTGGCCCGCTCGCGCACCTTGCGTGCCACCATGGCGGCGGCCGCGCCGGAGACCGGAGTCGACCGCGAGCCGTAGGTGCCGAGGCCAAACGGCGTCCGGTCGGTGTCCCCGTGCACGACCTCCACATCATCCACGGAAAGGCCGAGCTCCTCGGCGACGATCTGGGCGAACGTGGTCTCGTGGCCCTGGCCCTGGGTCTGGCAGGACACCGCGAGCACGGCCTTGCCTGTCGGGTGCACCCGCAGGTCGGCGCCGTCGGCCATGCCGAGGCCGAGGATGTCCATGTGCTTGCGCGGCCCGGCCCCCACCGCCTCGGTGAAGAAGCTGATGCCGATCCCCATCAGCTCGCCGCGCTCACGCCGCTCCGCCTGCTCCTTGCGCAGGGCCGGGTAGCAGGCGGCATCCAGTGCCACGCGCATCGTATTGGCGTAATTACCTGAGTCATATTCCCAGCCAGTAGGGGTGGTGTGCGGGAACTGCTCGGGCCGCAGCAGGTTCTTCAGCCGCAGCTCCGCGGGGTCTATACCCAGGTCGGCAGCAAGTAGGTCCACCATGCGCTCGACCAGGTACACCGCCTCGGTGATGCGGAACGAGCACGAGTACGCGACACCGCCCGGCGCCTTGTTGGTGTACACCCCGGTGACCTGGCAGTGCGCCGCCCGCAGGTCGTAGGAGCCGCTGAACATGCCGAAGAACCCGGCGGGGAACTTGGTCGGCTGCGCCGCGCCGTTGAACGCGCCGTGGTCGGCGAGCGCTTTCACCCGCAGGGCCAGGATCGTGCCGTCTCTGGTGGCGGCGATCTCTCCATGCATGTGGTAGTCCCTGGCGAACGCGGTGCTCATCAGGTTCTCCGACCGGTCCTCCATCCACTTGACCGGGCGGCCGGTGACCATCGAGCCGACGATCGCACAGATATAACCCGGGTACACCGGGGCCTTATTGCCGAAGCCGCCGCCGATGTCGGGGGAGATGACCCTGATCTTGTGCTCGGGCAGGCCGAGGAACAGCGAGTACAGCGTCCGGTGCGCGTGCGGGGCCTGCGAGGTGGACCAGAGGGTCAGCTTCCCGCTGATCTCGTCCATGTCGGCGATCGCCCCGCAGGTCTCCAGCGGGGCGGGGTGGACGCGCGGGTAGAGCATGTCCTGGGTCACCACGACGTCGGCGGCGGCGAAGGCCGCGTCGGTCGCCGCCTGGTCACCGGCCGCCCAGTCGAAGATGTGGTTGTCGGCCTTGCCGGCGATGTCGTCCCGGACGACGGGAGCGTCGCGGTCGAGGGCACGTTCGGCGTCGATCACCGGCGGCAGCGGCTCGTAGTCGACGTTGATCAGCTCGAGCGCGTCCCGCGCGGAGTACCGGTCCTCCGCGACCACGAACGCGACCTCCTGGCCCTGGAACCGGACCTTGTCGGTGGCCAGCACCGCCTGCACGTCCTGGGACAGGGTGGGCATCCAGGCCAGGTTCCGCGCGGCCAGCCTCTCCCCGGTGATGACGGCCCGCACCTTGGGGTGCGCCTCGGCCGCGGCGGCGTCCACGGAAAGGATCCGCGCGTGCGCGAGCGGGCTGCGCAGGATCGCACCGTACAGCATCCCGGGAAGCTGCACATCGTCGACGAAGGTGCCGCGACCGCGGATGAAGCGCGCGTCCTCCTTCCGCTCAGCGGGCCCATAGGCGCTGCGATACGGACGGCCGGTCATCCGGTCACCCCCGTGGCCGTGGGCCCGTGGCCGGTCTCGCCAGGACCGCCGCCGCAGGAACCGCCGTCCCGCGCGGCGGCCTCGTGCTGGGCCGCCCACTGCACCGCCCGGATGATGTTCTCGTAACCGGTGCACCGGCAGACCTGGCCGGACAGCGCCTCGCGGATCTCCGCGGGACCCGGGTCCGGGTTGTGGTCGAGCAGCCAGCGGGCGGTGAGCATCATGCCCGGGGTGCAGAACCCGCACTGCAGCCCGTGGCAGCGGGCGAACCCCTCCTGCACCGGGTCCAGGCGGCCGGGCATGCCCATGCCCTCCACCGTGCGCACCCGGTGCCCGTCGGCCATGGCGGCGAGCACCGTGCACGACTTCACCGGGGTTTCGTCCAGCCAGACCACGCACGCGCCGCAGTTGGAGGTGTCGCAGCCCCAGTGC
>Ga0318516_10000644_pt1 | contig 11547 bp, 10 predicted proteins | sample GRESIP176b2f20_FD_202501 | JGI IMG/M metagenome (GOLD analysis project Ga0318516, IMG submission 202501) | Tropical soil microbial communities from Luquillo Experimental Forest, Puerto Rico - GRE.SIPMG.176b2f20 | ecosystem: Environmental > Terrestrial > Soil > Tropical forest > Bulk soil... | reverse complement strand
AGCCAGTGCGCTTCGTCGTCGCCGCGCGCCTGCAGGGCGGCCTGTTCGCGGAAGCGCGCGAGCTGATCGATCGGATCGTTCAGCTCGCTGTAGGCGTTCGCCATCTCGTGCTGCGCGACGAAGAGCTCGAAGCGATCGACGAGCTGCGGGTTGTCGCGCTTGCGCTTGGCCAGCGGCGAGAGCTCGGTTGGAAAGTCGATGACGAACGTCGGCTGCACGAGCGTCGGCTCGACCAGGGTCTCGAACACCTCTTTCCAGAGCTTCCACGCCGGGCCGCCGTCGTGGGCGATCCCGCGCGGGGCCGCCGTGCGCGCGATCGTCTCCACGTCGGTGGCGGGGGTCACCGCGACCCCGAGGGCCTGCGAAACGCCGTCGAAGAACGCCAGGCGGCGCCACGGCGGCTTGAAGTCGAGCGCGTGCTCGCCCCAGACGAGGGACAGGCTGCCGCGCAGGGCTTGGGTGAGCTCGACGAACAGCGCCTCCGTCAGCTCCATCAGATCGGTGTAGTCCGCGTATGCCTGATAGAACTCGAGGGTCGTGAACTCGGGGTTGTGCATCGTCGAGATCCCCTCGTTCCGGAAGTTCCGGTTGATCTCGTAGACTCGCTCGAAGCCGCCCACCAGCAGCCGCTTGAGGTAGAGCTCGGGCGCGATGCGCAGGTAGAGGTCCAGGTCGAGGGCGTTGTGATGCGTCTTGAACGGCCGGGCGATCGCGCCGCCGGGGATGGGCTGCATCATCGGCGTCTCGACCTCGAGAAAGCCGCGCGCGTCGAGGAACGCGCGGATACCGTGGATCAGCCGCGCGCGCATCGTGAAGATCTCGCGCACCTCCGCGTTGACGATCAGGTCCACGTAGCGCTGCCGGTAGCGCGTTTCGACGTCCTTGAGGCCGTGCCACTTCTCGGGCAGCGGCCGCAGCGACTTGGCGAGGAAGGCGAAGCTCTTGACGGCGACCGTCAGCTCCCCGGTCCGCGTCCGGAACATCTCGCCGGTCACTCCGACGAAGTCGCCGGTGTCGAGCTCGACGAAGCGCGCGTACTCGTCGCCGAGGCCGTCGGCGCGCGCGTAGAGCTGGATGCGCCCGGTCTGGTCCATCAGGTGCGCGAAGCAGGTCTTGCCGTGGTGGCGGATCGCCACGACGCGGCCGGCGAGGCTCACCGGCCCGAACCCTTTCAGCTCCTCGTCGTTCGCGTTGCCGAGCCGCTCGGCCAGGCCGCGGGCCCACTGCGTCACCGGATATCGGCCGCCGAAGGGATCGATCCCGCGGCCGCGCAGCGCGTCGAGCTTCTCGCGGCGCAACCGTTTCAGCTCGTTGTCGTCAGGGTTCGTCACAGATTCGCCTCGCGCGCGGCCCGCCCGATCGTCGCTCATGCCTCGCGGCCCCGCGCCCAGAGCAGGTACGCCTTGATGAAGGCGTCGAGGTCGCCGTCCATGACGGCGTCGACGTTGCCGACCTCCAGCCCGGTCCGATGGTCCTTGATCAGCTGGTAGGGATGAAATGTGTAGGAGCGGATCTGGCTGCCGAAGGCGATCTCCTTCTTCTGCCCGGTCAGCTCCGCCAGCTCCTCGCGCTGCTTCTTCTCGGCGATCTCGTAGAGCCTCGCCTTCAGGATGCGCATCGCGGTGTCGCGGTTGCGGAGCTGCGAGCGCTCGTTCTGGCACGAGACGACGATCCCGGTCGGCAGGTGCGTGATCCGCACCGCCGAGTCAGCCGTGTTGACCCCCTGCCCGCCCGGCCCCGACGCGCGAAACACGTCGACGCGGAGCTCGTCCTCGCGCACGTTGACTTCGACGTCGTCGACCTCGGGCACGACGGCGACCGAGGCGAAGCTGGTCTGCCGGCGGCGCGAGGCATCGAACGGCGAGATCCGCACCAGGCGATGCACGCCGGTCTCGCCGCGGAGGTAGCCGAAGCCGTACTCGCCCGAGACCTCGACGGTGGCGGACTTGATGCCGGCCTCGTCGCCGGGCAGGAGATCGACGACCTCGGCCTTCAGGCCGGCGCGCTCACACCAGCGCAGGTACATGCGGAGCAGCATCTGGGCCCAGTCCTGCGACTCGGTACCGCCCGCGCCCGGATGGATCGACACGATGGCCGCCTTCGAGTCGTGGGGCCCCGAGAGCATGATCTTCAGCTCGAACTCGTCGAGGTCCTTCGTGAGCGCGCCGAGGCCGTCGGCGATCTCGGCGTCGAGGCTCCCGTCATCGCCGGCCTCCTCGGCCAGCTCCAGCAGCACGGTAAGGTCGTCGGCCTTGCCGCCGAGCTCCTTCAGGCGCGTGAGGAGGCGCGCCAGCTCCGTCCGCTCGCGGATGACCTCCTGCGCGCGACGGTTGTCCTCCCAGAAGGACGGCTTGGCCATCTCGGCGTCGACGGCGGCGAGGCGCTGCTCCTTGGCCGGGACGTCAAAGATGACCTCGGAGCTCGGTCAACCGGCTGGTCACCAGGGCGATGTCACGCTTGAAGTCGCCGAGCATCAGGCCGTCCGCTTCCAGGCGTGGTGCGCCAGCGCGGCACCGGAGACGACGAGTGCCAGGTATGCCAGCCAGTCGCCGAGGCGCGAGTACAGCGTGACGGTGGAGCGGAGCGGCACCCGCTCGGCGACCGTCGTCCGCTCGTAGAGCGGCACGCGCCGGACGATCTTGCCGCTGGGCATGATGAAGGCCGAGACGCCCGTGTTCGCGGCCCGCACGACCGCCACGCGATGTTCGACGGCGCGGAACGGGTACATGGCGAGATGTTGCCACGGCCCGCTCGTACGACCAAACCATGCGTCATTCGTCATGTTCACGATCAGGCGCGCGCCACCTCTCACAAACTCACGGACGAGCTCGGGGAAGATTCCCTCGTAACAGATTACGACTCCGAACGGGGCCGGCGGGCCCGGGAAGACGCTCGCGCGGTAGCCCGGCTCGAGTTCGGAAATGAACTCGGCCCAGCCTCGAACGAACCCGATCAGTCCCGATAGGGGCACGTACTCACCGAAAGGGACGAGCTGGATCTTATCATACCTTCCCACAATGCCTCGTTCGGTGATGAGAAACGCGGTGTTACGTACCTTCGGCGGAGTCGATCCATCAACGTCGATCGAGCCCACGAGGAGCGGCACGTGCAGCGAGCCCGAGAGCGCGCCGAGCGTACGCAGAAGCTCGGGGTCGCGACGGATCGGCGTGGGAGTCGCGGTCTCGGGCCATACGATCAGGTCGGGGCGCTCGGCGCCGGCGCGTGACGTCAAGGTCAGATAGATCGCCATGGTCGTCGACGCGAACGCGGCGTCGAACTTCAGCGGCTGCTCGATCGACGGCTGCATGATCGCCACGGTCACCTCGCCCGGCGGCGCAGGAGCCGCCAGGCGCCAGAATCCGAAGCCGAGCGTGCCCGCGAGCACGACCCCGGCCAGGCCGACGCCGGCGAGCGCCGGGCGCCACGCGAGCACGAAGCAGCCGGCGATCGCGGCGTTGATGGCGACGATCACGAACGAGACGCCGTACACACCGGTGAGCTCGGCGATCTGGATGACCGGCAGGCGCAGGTACTGCGAGTAGCCGAGAAGCCCCCACGGGAAGCCGCCGAAGAGGTGGCCGCGGAGCCACTCCCCCGCCACCCAGAAGAACGGCGACGCGCAGAGGGCGGAGACGATCGATCGGCGCCCGAGCCAGGAGACCCCGGCCGCGAAGGCACCGAAGTAGAGGGCGCAGTATCCGCCGAGCGCGAACGTCACCAGCCAGGTGAGCGGCCAGGGGATCGTGCTGTACGTCCTGAACGTGAAGTCGAGCCATCGCAGGAGGACCAGGTAGAACACGGTTCCGAACACCCAGCCCCAGGCGAAGGCCAGGCGAGCCGGCTGGCGCAGCGAGTCGACGATCAGCGGCGTGAGGCCAACCCAGACGATCCCCTCCCAGTCCGTCCGAGGAAAGGCCAGACCCAAGGCGACCGCGGTCGCCATGAGGATGAGCGCGCGGCGAAGGGACGAGCGCAGGCTCAGGAGCCCCACGCGAGCCGGTCGGCCAGGAACCGCGGCAAGCCCCCGCGGAGGATCTTCTCCCGCGCCGCCGCCACGTCGTAGACGACCCGGCGGATGGAGACCGTGCCGCGCTCGGCGTCCCAGATCGCATAGGCCGCGCGGGGATCGCGATCGCGCGGCTGACCGACGCTGCCGACGTTCACGAGATACCGCCGGCCGCGCTCGACCTCGACGTCGACGGCACCCGCCCGATACTCCGGTCCCGAGGAGCCGAGCGACCACGCGCCGGCCAGGTGCGAGTGACCGACGAAGCAGAGCCGCGTCCTGAACGCGGAGAACGCGTCGAAGCCGTCCTGCGCGGTGAGCAGGTACTCCCACTCGTCGGGCCGGTCGGGCGAGGCGTGCACGAGCGTGGCGTCACCCACTTCGGCGACCAGCGGCAGCGAGGCCAGATACGAACGGTGGTCCTCGTCGATCCGCTCGCGCGTCCACTCCGCGGCGGCGCGAGCATACGCGTTGAACCACTCCATGTCGAGCAGGCCGGCGACCGCGTGCTCGTGATTGCCGCAGACGAGCGTCTGCGCCCGCGCGGCCACGGTCTCGATGCAGGCGACGGGATCCGCGCCGTAGCCGACGAGGTCGCCGAGGCACAGGAGCGCGTCGGTGCGCGGCACGGCGTCGGCGAGCACCGCCTGGAGCGCTTCGAGATTGGCGTGGATGTCCGAAAGCACCGCGTACCGCACGGGACAGGCTCAGAACGTCGGGCGGAGCTCTTTGTGGATGCGATCGAGCAGGCCGTTGATGAACCGGCTCGACTCCTTGGTGCCGAACTTCTTGGCGATCTCGATCGCCTCGTTGATCGCCACCTTGGGCGGCACGTCCGCCGTGTACAGAAGCTCGTAGACGGCGAGCCGCAGGATGTTGCGGTCGACGACGGCCATCCGCTCGAGGTCCCAGTGCTCGGCGAACTGCGTGATCGCGTGGTCGATCTTCGCCTGGTTCGTCTTGGCGCCGCGGACGAGCGCGTCGGCGAAGACGCGCGTGTCCTCGTCGACGGGATGGCGTGCCCAGAACTCCTCGTCGTGCGGGCTCGGATCGTCGGCGTCGTTGAGGTCGAGCTGGTACAGGAACTGGAGCGCGACCTCGCGGGCCTTGCGGCGCTTGCCCGCGGAGCGGCGGCTCGACGGCCTATCGGCGTCGGACATGGCCCGAACGCGCGGGACTCCGCCCCGCCCGATGGTCGCCGAGCTGGCGGAGCCACTCGGCCATCTGCAGGGCGGCCTCCGCGGCCTCCTCGCCGCGGTTGCCGACGTCCCCGCCCGCACGCGCCCACGCCTGCTCTTCCGTCAGCGATGTGATGACGCCGAACGTGGTGGGCACGCCCGTGGTGAGCGCGACGTGGCGTATGCCGGCCGCCGCCTCGCGCGCCACGTGCTCGAAGTGCGGGGTCTGTCCCCGGATCACGACGCCGACGCAAACGATCCCGGAGTAGCGTCCGGTCGTCGCGAGGTGGTTCGCAGCCTGCGGCAGCTCGAAGGAGCCGGGCACCCAGTGGACTTCGATCGCGTCGGGACCGAGGCGGGCCGCGCGCAGGGCCTGCAGCGCGCCCGCCACCAGCCGCTGCGTGATGCGCTCGTTGAAGCGCGCGGCGACGATCGCGAATCTAAACGCGGCAGGACTCCCGGCGGACCGGCGATACTTCGGGGCGCGACCGGCCATATCAGTCTGGCAGCGACGATAGGAGGTGCCCGAGCTTGTCGCGCTTCGTGCTGAGGTACTTCCGGTTCGTCTCGGTCGCGGGAATCTCGATCGGGACGCGCTCGGCGATGTGCAGGCCGTACCCCTCGAGACCGACGATCTTCTTCGGGTTGTTGGTCAGGAGCTTCAAGTTCTTGACCCCGAGGTCAACCAGGATCTGGGCGCCGATACCGTAGTCGCGCAGGTCGGCGTGAAAACCGAGCGCGATGTTGGCCTCGACCGTGTCCTTGCCCATATCTTGTAATTCGTAGGCGCGCATCTTGTTGAGGAGCCCGATCCCGCGCCCCTCCTGCCGCATGTAGACGAACACGCCGCGCCCTTCGGCCTGGATCCGCTGCAGGGCCTTGTCGAGCTGGAGCCCGCAGTCGCAGCGGCGCGAGTGGAAGACGTCGCCGGTCAGGCACTCGGAGTGGACGCGGACCAGCACGGGCGAATCCCCGGACACCGAGCCCATCACCAGGGCCAGCGGCACGCGGCTGTCGACCGTGGTGTCGTACGCGATCGCGGTGAACTCGCCGAAGTCGGTTGGCAGCTTCGTGGTGGCGATGCGGCGGACGAGCTTTTCCTTGTGAATCCGGTACTCGATCAGGTCGCGGATCGTGATCATCTTGAGGCCGTGCGCGGCCGCGAGCGCCGTCAGTTGCGGCACGCGCGCCATCCCACCGTCCTCGTCCAGCACCTCGCAGATGACGCCCGCCGGATAGCAGCCGGCCAGCCGCGCCAGGTCGATCGCCGCCTCGGTGTGCCCGGCCCGACGCAGGACGCCGCCTCCCATCGCCCTGAGCGGCAGGATGTGGCCCGGACGCGTGAGGTCGTCGGCGCGCATCAGCGGATCCACGAGCGTGCGGATCGTGACGGCGCGGTCGTAGGCCGAGGTCCCGGTGGTGACACCGCGGCGGGCGTCGACGGTGACCGTGAACGCGGTCCCCATCGGGGCCGTGTTGTCCGAGACCATCATCGAGATCTTCAAATCGTCGAGACGCTCGCCGAGCATCGGAACGCAGATCAGGCCGCGGCCGTGCCGGGCCATGAAGTTCACGGCCTCCGGCGTGACCCTGTCGGCCGCCATCACGAGATCGCCTTCGTTCTCGCGGTCCTCGTCGTCCACGACGAGCAGGATGCGCCCCTGGCGGATCTCCTCGATGCCGTCCTCGATGGTCGAGAACCCGGTCATGTCGTCCCCCTCAATGCCAGCGAGCGCACCAGATACTTGCCGATCACGTCCGCTTCGATGTTCGTCGCCTGTCCCGGCGTGAGCCGTCCAAGCGTCGTCACCGCCAGCGTGTGCGGGATCAACATGACCTCGAAGCTCCGGTCGCCCAACGCGGCCACCGTGAGGCTGACACCGTCCACGGCGACCGACCCCTGGGGTATCAGGAGCGGCTCGAGGTCGCGGCTCGGCAGCGTGACCCGCACCCGTGCCGTCGATTCTACACGGGTTACGGCGTCCACGGTTCCCACACCGTCGACGTGCCCCAGGACCAGATGGCCGCCCAGGGCGCCGCCGAAACGCAGGGGCCGCTCGAGGTTGACGGAATCGCCCGCGGTCAGGCGCCCGAGCGCGGTGCGTGAGAGGGTTTCCGGACCGATCTCGAAGACGAAGCCGGAGGGCCGGCGCTCGATCACGGTCAGGCAGACGCCGTTGACGGCGACGCTTCCCCCGATGTCCACCCCGTCGAGGGTGATGCGCGCCTCGACCTCGAGCCGGGCGAGGCGCTCGCCGCGCTCGATCGCGCGGATGGCGCCGATCTCCTCGACGATTCCGGTGAACATCAGGCGCCTCGGGAATCGCGGACCACGTCGGCCTCGATCAGCAGATCGTCGCCCAGCGGCGTGACCGTGAAGCCGCCGAGCCGGATCGCGCTCTTGAGCTCGCGTCCGGCGCCGCCGACTACCGGGGTCGCGCCGCGCCCGCCGATCAAGAGCGGCGCAGCGAACATCGCCACGCGATCGACCAGACCACTGTCCAGAAACGCGCCGTGGACCTCGCCCCCGCCCTCGACGAGCACCGCGCGCACCTCGCGCGCGAAGAGCTCGGCCAGGAGCGCGCCCAGGTCCACGCGCTTGTCCCTCGTCCGGCAGCACACGACCGTGGCGCCCGTCGCCGCGAGCGCCTCGACACGCGCACGCGGCGCCTCGGCGCCGACCGCGATCACCGCCGCGCTCGGCCGGCCGGCGCGGATCAGACGAGCCCCCGCGGGGATGCGCGCCTCCGTGTCGAGCACGACCCGAAGAGGCTCGCGGGGCCAGGGCTCGCCCAGGCGCACGGTCAGCTCGGGATCGTCGCGCAGCACCGTGTCGATGCCGACAACGATCGCGTCCGATTCGGCGCGGAGCCGGTGCGCACGGTGACGGGCGGCCTCGCCGGTGATCCAGCGCGAGCCGCCGTGCAGGTCGGCGATCTTGCCGTCCAGGGTCATACCGGCCTTCAGGGTGACATGCGGCCGTCGCTCGCGCATCGCCGTGAGGAACGCGCGGTTCTGGCGCTCGGCCTCCGCGGCTCCGGCGCCCGTGACGACCTCGATGCCCGCGGCGCGCAGGGAGGCGAAGCCGCGGCCCGAGACGAGCGGGTTGGGATCGGCGACGGCCGCGACGACGCGCGCCACGCCCGCCTCGATCACGGCCGTCGCGCACGGAGGGGTCCGTCCGTGATGCGAGCACGGCTCGAGCGTGACGTAGAGGGTGGCACCACGCGCGCGGGCGCCGGCCGCCCGCAGCGCTTCGACTTCGGCGTGGGGCGCGCCGGCCCTGCTGTGAAAGCCTTCGCCCGCGATCTCGCCGCCGGACGTCACGAGCACGGCGCCGACCATCGGATTCGGCGAGGTGAGGCCGCGGCCGCGCTCGGCCAGCGCGAGCGCCCGCCGCATGAAGCGCTCGGCTGGGTCGCCTTCGCTCACGCCTCGGCGACCAGCGCGTCCACGAACGCCTGGGGGTCGAACGGCTGGAGGTCCTCGAGCCGCTCGCCGAGGCCGATCAGCTTCACGGGCACCTTGAGCTCGCGCACGATGCGCACCACGATACCGCCCTTCGCCGTGCCGTCGAGCTTGGTCAGACAGACCCCGGTGAGGCCGATCGCCTCGTGAAACATCCGGGCCTGCGCGAAACCGTTCTGGCCCGTCGGCGCGTCGAGCACCATCAGCGTCTCGTGCGGCGCACCGGGGAGCTGCCGCTCGATCACGCGGCGGAGCTTCGCCAGCTCCTCCATCAGGTTCGTCTTGGTGTGCAGCCGCCCGGCCGTGTCGACGATCAGCACGTCGAGGCTGCGCGCCGTGGCGGCCTTGACCGCGTCGAACACGACGGCGCCCGGGTCGGAGCCCGCGGCCTGGCGGATCACCTCGACCTCGATGCGCTCGCCCCAGCGCTCGAGCTGCTCGATCGCCGCCGCGCGGAACGTGTCGGCCGCCGCCAGGATCACGCTCTTGCCGGATGCCTTCAGCGATGCGGCCAGCTTGGCGGCGGTCGTCGTCTTGCCCGAGCCGTTGACGCCCAGGAGCAGGACGACCGCGGGCTGGTGCGTGAGGTCGAGCGCCTGCGACGTCGGCGCCAGGGTGTCGAGGAGGAAGCGGCGGAACAGGGGGCGAAGCTGGCTCGCGCGGGTCACCGTCCCGAACACGACTTCCTCGCGCGCCCGGTTGACGAAATCGGCGGCGAGCGGCGCGCCCAGATCCGCCGCGATCAATACCTCTTCGAGCTCCTCGAGTAGCGCGTCGTCGACAGGTCGATCGGTATCGAGGACGGAGCCAAGGCTCCCGGCGAGGTACTCCTGCGACCGGCGGAGCCCGTCGCGGAGGCGCTCACTCAGAGCCGAGAGAAACTTCACTGGTTGTCCGAGGGCAGAACCATTCGCGTGATGACTGAGCCGCTGGCGCCGAGCCGCGGGACCGGCCGGCCGTTGAGCTCGAGGCTCACGCCGCCCGCGTTACCAATCGTGAGGATGAAGGGACCGTTCGAGACCCACTCGCGGATCTCGTTGGCGGGGATCGTCTCCTCACTGGTCCGGCCGTCCTCGGTCCGCACGCGTATCCACGTCGTCTCCGTCGTGCGAGCGATCAACCGATACGGCAATCCGAGCCCGCGGGCGCCTAGAGTCGAGGCCGGTGCCGGCGTGGCTGGCGCGGAGGCGATCACGGGCGCGGCCGCCGGCGGCGGTGCGATGGTGCTCGCCGTGGGGGGCGTACCGGAGATGGCCGCGACCCCGGGTGTGGCGGCGGCGCTGGGCGCGACCGGCGGCTTGGGAGCGGCTTGCGGCTTGGGCGCGACCGGCGCGCTCGGCGTGGCAGGAGCAGTGGCCGCCGGCAGGGCGGGCGCGGCCTGGCTCGCGGGCGGCGCCGAGGCGCTCGAAACAGGCACGCTTCCCGCCGCCGGCGCACTCGTCGCGACGCTCGGCGATTGCTTTGGGACATGGACCGGTGCGGGCGCCGGCGGCGCCGGACTCTCCACGGCGACCGGAGCGGAGACGGGCGATGGGACCGGGTTGTCCGGCGCGGCCGGCATGTCGCGGACCGGAGCCTGAGCGGTCGGCTCGCCCTCTCCGTCGCGTCCCGACTGGAGCGCCAGGGTCACGGCGAAGAAGGCCGTCCCGAGCACCACTAGGAGCACGAAGCTGATCAGCGCGGTGCCCCGGCGCTTCTCGCGGGGCTCGCCCTGCGTCGGAGGACCGACGGGCGTCACTGGCAGGTAGTCGGGCTCATCAACGATCGGGCGCCGCATCTCCCGAGCGGCGACGCGGGGAACGCCGGCCGGGACCTTGCCCACGTCTGGCACCGGCACGCCGAGTCGATCGTAGAGCTTCAGCGCCTGCTCGGGAGGGACGCCGACCGCCTGGCAATACGCGCGGATGAACCCCTTCGTGAAGACCGGGGCCGGAAGCGAGAGGATGTTGTCGCCCTCGAGCGCCTCCAGGTAGTGATGGAGCACGCGGGTCGCTCGCGAGAGCTCATCGACCGACATCCCCTGCTTCTCACGCAGCCCGCGCAAGTAGGTGCCGACGCTCGACATACTTCGAGCGTAGCGTATCCGGCCGCCTTCTTCACCCTGTTACTGAGCCCGGCTTACTGGGCGTTCAGATTGACCGAGACGAGGGTCGAGAGCCCCGGCTCCTCCATGGTGACGCCGTAGAGGACGTCAGCCGCTTCCATGGTCTTTCGGTTGTGAGTGATGACAAGGAATTGGGTCTGTCCCGTCAATTCTCTGAGAACACGGAGAAAACGATGGATGTTCGCGTCGTCGAGCGGGGCGTCGACCTCGTCGAGCACGCAGAAGGGGCTCGGCCGGAAGTAAAAGATCGCAAAGAGGAGCGCCAGCCCGGTGAGCGCGCGCTCGCCGCCCGACATCAGCGTCACGGACTGCAGCCGCTTGCCACGCGGCTGAGCCATCAGCTCGACGCCGGTATCCAGGGGGTCGCCGCCCTCCTCGGCCTCGACCAGCCTGAGCTCGGCGCGGCCGCCCTCGAAGAGGCGCTCGAAAAGCCCCTTGAAATGGCCGTTGATCTCCTCGAAGGCTTGCGTGAACCGCTCCTGCGCCGTACGGGTCATCCCGCGCAGGGCCTTTTCCAGATCCTTGATCGACGCGGTGAGGTCGTCGTGCTGCGTCCTCAGGAAGGTCAGCCGCTCGTCGAGCTCGCGATACTCGTCGTCGGCGACCAGGTTGACGGGCCCGATCGCGGCGAGCCGCTCTTCGAGCTCAGCCACGCGCTCGCGCACGGCCGTCAGCTCGCGCGAGGGGTCGTGGTGGGCGAGCAGCGCCTGCGTGTCGACGCCGTAGACGCGCCACGCCTCCTGCCCGAGCTCCTCGCGCCGCACGCGGCACTCGGTCGCGCGGATGTCGAT
>Ga0318516_10000637_pt1 | contig 11602 bp, 9 predicted proteins | sample GRESIP176b2f20_FD_202501 | JGI IMG/M metagenome (GOLD analysis project Ga0318516, IMG submission 202501) | Tropical soil microbial communities from Luquillo Experimental Forest, Puerto Rico - GRE.SIPMG.176b2f20 | ecosystem: Environmental > Terrestrial > Soil > Tropical forest > Bulk soil... | reverse complement strand
TGCGGCGCCGACCGGTCCCTCGATCATTATCTCGAGCGGCGAGGCGATGCGTTCGGGTATTCCGAACTCGCGCTCCCAGGGCCGCTCATAGCCGGGAATACGCAGATGTGAGACCGAGAACCCGGTGAGCCCGGCTTTCGGTTTCGCCCCGCGGCCGGTTGCACCTTCGTCGCGTATCTCCCCGCCCGAACCGGTCGCCGCTCCGGGGAACGGTGAGATGGCTGTCGGGTGATTGTGCGTCTCGACCTTCATCAGAATGTCGATCGGCTCGGCGCTCGCGCGGTAGACACCGCTCGCGGGGTCCGGGAAGTAACGCTCGCCGGGATTACCCACGATGACTGCCGCGTTGTCCCGGTACGCCGAGAGCACACCGCCCGGACTCACTGCGTGCGTGTAACGGATCATGTCGAACAGCGATTCCTCGCGCGGCTCGCCATCGATCAACCAGCGCGCGTTGAAGATCTTGTGCCGGCAATGCTCGGAGTTGATCTGCGCGAACATCATCAGCTCGACGTCGGTCGGATCGCGCCGCAGCCGCGCAAAGCTCTCGAGCAGGTAGTCCATCTCTTCGGCCGACAGCGCAAGTCCCAGCCGGCGGTCGGCCGCTTCGAGCGCTGCGCGGCCGCCGCCGAGGGGCACCCGGTTTGCGGGCCGCGGCGGCGCGTGCTCGAACAGCCGCGCAGCGTGCGCCGGGTCGAGCAACACTTCCTCGGTCATGCGGTCGAACAGCACCGCCGCAACGAGCCGCAGCCGCCCGGCGCCGAGCGGCGCCGTCGCCCGCAGCCGGTAGGCGATACCGCGCTCGATGCGGCGCACCGCGGCGAGCCCGCACACCTGTGCGATATCGGTTGCCTTGCTCGACCAGGGCGAGATGGTGCCGGCGCGCGGCACCACCATTAGCTGCTCGCCCTGCTCATCCGGGCCCAGCGGCAGTGTCGGGCCATAGGTGAGGAGCTCGGCGAGAATCCGCTCCTGCCGCGCCGGGAGTGGCTCGGTGAGGTCGATGAAGTGCACGAAACGCGTGGCGAGGCCGGTCACCGCCGGCTCGAGCGTCCGCAGGCGCTCGAGGAGCTTGGCGATGCGGAATGTCGAAAGCGCGGCCGGCCCGGCGAGCTGCAGCATCGGCTAGCCGCGCCTCATTTCTTATCACCGGGAGGAGTCGAGTACATCGGCATCGGGAACTGTGCAACGTTGCCGGCCGCACCGCTTTCCAACACGGTGATCTTCGCCGTGCCGTGCTTCTTGACCTCGTCGATGCGCAGGATCGAGTGCATCGGCAGGAAAGTGCGCTTGACACCGGAGAACTCGCTCTTGATGCGCTCTTCGGACGGGTCGAGCACCACCGAGGACCGCTCGCCAAACAGCAGCTCTTCCACCTCGATGAACCCGAACAGCTCCCCATGGCTGACCCGGCGAGCGTAGACCTCGTAAATCTTGCCCTGATTCACGAACACAATGCGGAAAATGTGACTGGTTGCCATGGTTCACACGGGTGTCGCTGCTAGCTTTGACGCTGGCATTATATGTCCGGGCGCCACGGCCCGGGATGTCGTCGCGCCTCGAGGAAACGCACTTCCGGCTGTTGCACAAGGATCGCTCATTTGAGTCGGGGAACCATGCTCAGGCTGCGGATCGTCAGCGAACAGCGGCGCGCGCTCGCTGAGCGCAGCAGCGCGACCTTCTCGGTCGAGGGCGGCACGATCGGGCGCTCGGCCGACAACGACTGGGTGCTGCCCGACCCGCTGCGCTACGTGTCCGCGCACCACGCGCGGGTGCAGTTCCGCGAGGGACACTTCTACCTGCAGGACGTGAGCACCAACGGGGTGTACGTCAACGATGACACGGAGCCGCTTGCCAAGCGCGGCTCGGGCGGCTACCGGCTTGCCAATGGCGATGTCCTGCGCATGGGTGATTACCACATTCTCGCCGCTCTCGAGGCGCAGGGTGGAGTGGTGCATCCGGCCGCGGCGGCGGTGCCGACCAGTATCCATGCATTGCGTGCGCTTGGACGGCCCGCCGACCGCGACATCGGCGCAAAACTCAATGTCGAGGAGCTGCTGGTACCGGTCATCGACATGGACCCGGTGTTGCCGGTCGGCGCGTATGGGCAGGCGGTCGACTCGGGCAGAGTGCACGCGCTCGCGCAGCAGCAGCGTGCGGCCGCGGCGCTTGCAGCGCCCACCGAGGTGGCACTGGCTGGAGACCCAGCGGAGCCGCCACTCGGCGAGTCGCTGGCGCGGCTCGCCGAAGCGGTCAGCCGCGAGCCCAAGGCAAGCGGCGGCTACATGTCGCTCGATGACGTGCACAGCGGGCTCGATGCCTTCTGCCGCGGCGCAGGGATCGAACCCGAACGGTTGCCAGCGGCTGCCCAGGGCCGGCTGCTGCACCTTGCAGGACGGCTGTTTCGTGAGGCGCTGGTCGGATTCAAGGAACTCGAGCGCACACGCGCCGACACGCGCAACCGCTACCGTATCGAGTCACCTCCCGTGGAGCAGGACGATCCGCGCCCCTCGCTCGCGGACTCCATGGTGGAGGATCTGGCCGTGGAGCTGTTCCTGCGGCACGAGGGGCGCAGACTCGACTCGGTGCAATGGCTGCGCGACATGGTCGCCGCGGCAAAGCTGCACGAGGGCGCGATGGCGCATGCATTGCGCGCGGCTTTCGTGGAATTCCTCGATCGGCTCGACCCCGCCGAGCTCGAAGCGCGCTTCGAACGGGCCGCGCGGCGCGGTAAGGCGCGCTCGGCCGACAAAGCGCAGTACTGGGAGCTGTTCACCACCTTCTACCGAAATCTCATCGAGATGCCCGCGGACCACCTGCCGCACACTTTCGTGGAGGCTTTCGCCACCGCGTACCGCGAGGCACTGAAAAAGCAGCCACCGGAAACCACGTAACACGGGCAACGGCCGCCCGGTGGCATGTCGACATTTTGCGTCAGACGACAAACGCAGGCGGTAGCGGTAGCCTCGGCGTAATGGATTGCGTACCGAGCCAGCGGCTGGTCTCAGCGGGACGAAACTTCGCTCACGTATGGCGGAGAGGGTGGGATTACTCGGCGCTGCGCGCCTCGCCCCTTCGGGGCCGCCCTTCGGGCGTTATCCCCGCTTTGTACCGCGCCAGTCTATGGCCTCAGCGCGCGGGAATTTCCGGTAACGGTTGGCGGAGAGGGTGGGATTCGAACCCACGTGCCGGTTTTACCCGACCATCCGATTTCGAGTCGGCGCCGTTATGACCGCTTCGGTACCTCTCCGGCGGTCCCGCAGGAATCAGGGGGCGGCTATTCTAGCGGAAACCCCCGGCGTCGAGTGGAGCTTCCTGCGTGCACTCTGCGTCGTTGCGTTGCTCAGCGTGGTGTTCGTCATCAGCGGCTGCGCTGAGCGCTCGCCTGCCGCACTGGATGTGATCCGGGCACGCGGCGAGCTGCGCGTCGCCACGCTGAATCTGCCGACCTGTTACTACCTCGGTGCCCAGCGCACCGAAGGTCTGGAATTCGAGCTCGCCAGCGCCTATGCGGCGCGGCTCGGAGTAAAGCTGACCATGTACCCGCTCGCCAACGAGCGCTCGCTGCAGGCGGAGCTCGCCGCGGGCCGCGCCGACATCGCTGCCGCCTCGCTCACCAACAACCCCGAGTGGAGTCACGTAGCCGACGCCGCGCAGGTCTATGGACGCATTCCGCAGCTGGTCGTGTACCAGCGCAACGGTGTGCGGCCACGGGAAACACTGCAGCTCGAATCCGCAAAGCTGGCCGTGCGCGCCGGCAGCGCGCAGGAGCGCATCCTGCAACGGCTGCGCAGCACGGTGGCACCGGGCCTCAGCTGGGCGGAGACCGCGCCGAGCGCCGCCGATCCGGCCGACGACGTCGACCGCGGCGAGGCGCAGTACGCCATCGTCGATGCACGCGAGTTCTCCTTCGCGCACCACCTGTACCCGAACGTGCAGGTGGGTTTCGCCTTGCCCGAGGAGCGCCCGGTGCAGTGGATGGTGCGCCGCGACGCGCCCGGCCTGCTCGCGAGCGTCAATGCATATTTTCGCGATCTGGAGTCCTCGGGTCGGCTCGCGCAGCTGCTGCAGCAGAGCTCGGGCGACACCCGCCCGTTCGAATATGAGGAGTCGCGTGAATTCCAGGAGCACGTCGCCGAGCGTCTGCCGCTGTACCGGGCATGGTTCGAGAAGGCCGCGGCGGAAACGGGTCTCGACTGGCGGCTGCTCGCGGCGGTCGGCTACCAGGAATCGAAGTGGGACCCGCGCGCACAGTCGGATGAGGGGGCACGCGGTGTCATGATGCTGACCGCGGATACCGCGCAGTCATTGGGACTGAAGGATCGCAGCGATCCCGAACAGAGCATCTACGCCGGCGCGCGCTACCTCGCACAGGTGCGCGAGAAGGTCCCGGAGCGCATCCCCGAGCCCGACCGCACCTGGCTCACCATCGCCGCCTACAACGTCGGCTTCGGTCATCTGGAGGACGCCCGCATCATCACTCAGTCACTCGGCAAGGATCCGGACTCCTGGGCCGAAGTGCGGCTGCGTCTGCCGTTGCTGGCACAGCAGCGCTGGTATGAGCATGCCCGCCGCGGTTACGCGCGCGGCTGGGAGCCGGTGCAGTTCGTCGACCGTATCCAGCGTTTCCTGCGGCTGCTCGAATGGCAGCCTGGAGAGAGTGCACCGGGTGCGCCTGCTGCGGCGGCCGCGGCCGCCGCGCCCCCGGCCACACCGGCTGCCGTACCGCCCGCTCCGGCGCCTGGCACGTACGCGGCGGGTCGATGAGGCGCATCCCGCAGCGCATCCCGCGAATCTGCCGGCTTCATCCGCGGCGCAGCGCGAAGAACTCCTGTAGCAACGCCGCACACTCATCCATCAACACGCCGCCGAAGACATCGACGCGGTGATTGACGCCCGGCAGAGCGAAGACATCGATGGTGCTGCCAGCGCCGCCAGCGCGTGGATCCCACGCGCCGAAGACGAGCCTGCGCACGCGCGCGTGCACCATGGCCGAGGCGCACATTACGCACGGCTCGAGTGTCACGTACAACGTGGTATCGGTAAGCCGATAGCTGCCGAGCGCCCGGCCCCCGGCACGCAACACCTCGATCTCCGCGTGCGCCGTCGGATCATGAGTCGAGATCGGTACGTTGTGCCCGGCGGCGATGATCCGCTCCGCCTGCACGAGTACTGCACCGACCGGCACTTCCCCCGCGGCCGCCGCAGCGCGCGCGCTCTCGAGCGCCGCGCGCATGAACGAGGCATCGCTTCCGCACTCACCCTGCGCCGTCATGCGGCTCCTCCGGCGGTTGCGCAGGGGGTGGCAGGAACAGCGCAGGGTCGACGAAGGTCGCATTCAGCGCCACGCCGAAATGCAGGTGCGGTCCGGTAACGCGCCCGGTGGCGCCGACCTTGCCGATCTCGGCTCCGGCGGTGACGTGTTGCCCTCGCTTCACCTCGATCGCACTCAGGTGACAGTACATGGTGACCAGACCGCTGCCGTGATCGAGGATGACAGTGTTGCCATTGAAGAAGAAGTTACCGGCATCGACCACGCGCCCGCTCGCGGCGGCGTGTATCGGCGTGCCGGTAGCGGCCGCGATATCCATGCCGCTGTGGGGATTGCGCGACTCGTTGTTGAACACCCGACGCAAGCCGTAGGAGCTCGAGCGAGCGCCGGGTACGGGCTGCAGCAACCGCAGCGTGGCGGGAGCATGTGCAGAGAAGATGCCGTAGTCCTGATGCAGCCGTGGCTGCTCGCGGTTGACACGCGCGAGGTCGGCTGCCGACAGGTCCACCTGGCGCGGGGACACGGTGAGGCGCTGCACGCTGTACTGCTTGTCGGTGACCTGGAACTCGATCGTCCTCCCCTGCGACGTACCGTCCTCGACACGTACGGCCGCGGGCCCGGGCACCTGCCCGAGCGGTATGCCGACTACCGCCATCCAGCGATCATCGGCCCGCACGACGAGCACGCGGCGGCCGTCGAAAGTCACGTGGGGGGCACTCTCCGCCGGGGCCTCGACAGCGAGCAACGCCACACCGCCCGGAACCCGGCCCTCCTCAGGCAAGACCGCAGACGGGAGCTGCACCTGGGAAGCGCTCGCGAGCGCCGGGTGCGCAATCAGCGCCCAGGTCAGTGCCCGCGGCCGCCTCATTTCCTTCCGGTCACCCGCGCGCGCAGGGTGCCACGCGCAAGGCTCGCCTCGATCTCCTCACCGGGCGACACTGTCGATGCATCCGTGAGCACGGTGCCATCGGCCCGCCTGACGATCGCGAACCCGCGCTGCACCGTCGCCAGCGGGCTCACCGCATCCAGCGCGCGCTGCGCGAGCGCCAGGCGCTGAATTGAGTGGGCGAGACGCTCGCGCACAGCCCGCTCGAGACGCTCATGCAACTGCTCGGTGCGCGCGGCGGCGCGCGCATGCCTTTCGCAGACAGCGCGGGCAAGCCGCAGTTGCAGAGACTGATTGCGCGCACCCCACTCCCCGAGCGCGTGCCGCGGGGAGTGCTGCTGCAGCCGGGCGCGCAGCTCGGCGAGACGCTGACCCTCGCGGTGCAGGCTGCCACGGGTGCTTCCGGTCAGGCGCTGCGCGAGATCATCCAGGCGCTGCATCTGCTGCTGCAGGCGCAAGCCGGGATGCGTCAGGCCCAGGCGGCGGTCCACCGCCTCGAGGCGCGCCCGGCCGGCGAGCAACTCGCGCCGCATCCCCGCCTGCATGCGCTGCGCCGTGCGCGCCAGCGCCTCGAGACAGGCGTGCCGATCGGGCACGACCAGCTCGGCGGCGGCGGAGGGTGTCGGAGCACGCGCATCCGCGACGAAATCGGCGATGGTGAAATCGATTTCATGGCCCACGCCGCTGACCACCGGGAGCGCGCAGCCGTGGATGGCACGCGCGACGCGCTCGTCATTGAATGCCCACAGGTCTTCCAGCGAACCGCCGCCGCGCGCGAGGATCAACAAATCGCATTCGGCTCGCGCCGAGGCGGTGCGCAGCGCCGCGACGAGCGCCGGCACTGCCCCCGCACCCTGCACGGCGCTCGGATATATGAGCACCGCCGCGGGCGGATAGCGGCGTGCGAGGATCTTGAGAATGTCATGCAGCGCCGCGCCCGAGGGCGAGGTGATGACACCGATGCGCCGCGGGAAGCGCGGCAGGGCACGTTTGCGCTCCTGGGCGAACAGCCCCTCCGCGGCCAGGCGCGTTTTCAGCCGCTCGAACTCCCGGCGCAGCGCACCGACGCCCGCCTCCTCCAGGTGCTCGATGATCAGCTGAAACTCACCGCGCGGCTCGTACAGGCTGATGCGGCCGCGCACCAGCACCTGCATTCCCGCCCGTGGAGTAAAGCCAACCAGAGAGTTCTTCACGCGGTACATGGCGCAGCGCAGCTGCGCATCGCGGTCTTTCAGCGAGAAGTACCAGTGGCCGGAAGGCGGCTGGGAGAAGTTCGACAGCTCGCCCTCGACCCACAGAACACCGAGCCCGCGCTCGAGCAGTATCCGCACCTCGCGATTGAGCCGGGAGACGCTGTACACCTCCCGGGAAGGAGTGGGTAATGCGCCGATTTCGTGGCCAGCCGACATAAAGAGCACCTTAGCACGAGGTTTACCGGTGTGAGGTGAGCGCTTACAATTGCGCATGCGCATCCTCGAAGAAGCTCTCACCTTCGACGACGTCCTGCTGGTTCCGGCCTACTCCGAAATCCTGCCCCGCGAAGTCGATCTCTCTACCCAGGTCACCCGGCGCATCCGGCTGAGCGTGCCGATACTTTCGGCCGCCATGGACACGGTGACCGAAGCGCGCCTCGCGATCACCATCGCCCAGGAAGGCGGCATCGGCATCATCCACAAGAGCATGACCATCGAGGCGCAGGCGCGCGAGGTCGGCCGGGTGAAGAAATTCGAGAGCGGCGTGATCCGCGATCCGATCACCGTCTCGCCCAATATGAGCATCCGCGAGGTGCTCGACCTGACACGCGCGCGCGGCATCTCCGGGGTACCGGTGGTCGTGGGGCGTAAGGCGGTCGGCATCGTGACGCACCGCGACCTGCGCTTCGAAGACAAGCTCGAGGCGCCCGTATCCTCGGTGATGACCCCGCAGGAGCGGCTGGTCACGGTGCCCGAAGATGCCTCCAAGGAGCAGGTGCTCGCACTGCTGCACCGGCACCGCATCGAGAAGCTGCTGGTGGTCAATGGCTCGCATGAGCTGGTTGGCATGATCACGGTGAAGGATTTCCAGAAGGCCAACGAATTCCCGCGCGCCTGCAAGGACGAGGGCGGACGCCTGCGCGTCGGTGCCGCGGTCGGTACGACACCCGACACGCTCGAGCGCGTCGCCGCGCTGCGCGATGCGGGCGTGGACCTCGTCGTGGTGGATACCGCGCACGGTCACTCCCGGGGAGTGATCGAGACGGTAAAACGCATCAAGTCGAAATGGTCGGACAGCCAGGTGATCGCCGGCAACATCGCGACGCCGGAGGCGGCGCGCGCCCTGATCGAGGCGGGCGCGGATGCGGTGAAGGTCGGCATCGGTCCGGGCTCGATCTGCACCACTCGGGTGGTGGCCGGCGTCGGCGTGCCGCAGATTTCGGCGGTGGCCAACGTGGCCGGCGCGCTCAAGGATCTCGATGTGCCGGTGATCTCCGATGGGGGCATCCGCTTCTCGGGGGATATCGCCAAGGCTATCGCCGCGGGCGCGCATGCCGTGATGATTGGTGGGTTGTTCGCCGGCACCGAGGAGTCACCGGGCGAGGTCGAGCTCTACCAGGGTGCATCCTATAAGTCCTATCGCGGCATGGGCTCGCTCGGGGCGATGGCGGAGCGTCACGGCTCCGCGGATCGGTACTTCCAGGACGCCGCCACCGAGCTCGAGAAGCTCGTCCCCGAGGGCGTGGAGGGGCGCGTTCCCTACAAGGGGAGCGTCGTGACCATACTGCACCAGCTTTCCGGCGGACTGCGCGCCGCTATGGGCTATACCGGCAGCCGCAACATCGGCGACATGCGCACGCGCCCGGTGTTCGTGCGCATCACGAGCGCGGGTGTGCGCGAGAGCCATGTGCACGATGTGAGCATCACCAAGGAGGCACCCAACTACCGGGTGTCCTGAGGTGGCGATGGCGAGCGTTCCCCGCCCTGCAGCCGCCGTTTCCGCCGCGGCATCGCACCCGGATATCCACGCCCACCGCATCCTCATTCTGGATTTCGGCGCGCAGTACACGCAGCTGATCGCGCGGCGCGTGCGCGAGCTCGGCGTCTACTGCGAGATCCACCCCTGGGATATGAGCGACGCGCAGGTACGTGACTTTCGTCCACGCGGCGTGATTCTCTCCGGCGGACCCGAGTCGGTGACCGCGGCAGATGCACCGCACGCTTCTGCCGCGGTGTTCGAGCTCGGCGTGCCGGTGCTCGGTATCTGCTACGGCATGCAGACCATGGCGCAGCAACTCGGCGGACGCGTCGCCGCATCGAGTGAGCGCGAGTTCGGCTACGCGGAGGTCACGGTCGACGGCAGCTCACTCCTGCTCGACCAACTCGAGGACCGCCGCGACACAGCGGGCCGCTGTGTGCTCGATGTGTGGATGAGTCACGGCGACCGGGTCGAGGCACTGCCGCCGGGATTCGTCGCCACGGCCAGCACCGCCACCATTCCGTTCGCCGCGATGAGCGATGAGCGCCGCCGCTTCTACGGCGTGCAGTTCCACCCGGAAGTCACCCACACCCCGCAGGGTGCGCGCCTGCTCGAGCGCTTCGTGCGCGAGATCAGCGGTGCCGATGCGCTGTGGAGCACCGGCAACATTCTCGCTGATGCCATCGAGCGCGTGCGCACGCAGGTAGGAAGCGGCAAGGTCCTGCTCGGGCTCTCGGGCGGCGTCGATTCCTCGGTGGTCGCGGCGCTCCTGCACCGCGCCATCGGCGCTCAGTTGACCTGCGTGTTCGTCGATCACGGCCTGCTGCGGCTCGGCGAGGCCGAACAGGTGATGAGCACCTTCGCGCGGCACCTCGGTGTGCAGGTGATTCGTGTCGACGCCGGGGCGCGTTTCCTCGAGGCACTCGCGGGCGTCACCGATCCGGAGGCCAAGCGCAAGATCATCGGCCGCACGTTCATCGACGTGTTCGATGCAGAGGCGCAGCGGCAGCGCGATGTACGCTTCCTGGCACAGGGCACCATCTACCCCGATGTGATCGAGTCCGCCGGTGCGCGCACCGGCAAGGCGCACGTCATCAAGTCGCACCACAATGTCGGCGGACTCCCGGAAAGGATGCATCTCACGCTCCTCGAGCCGCTGCGCGAGCTCTTCAAGGACGAGGTGCGCCGGCTCGGGATCGAGCTCGGGCTGCCTCGAGAGATGGTCTATCGTCATCCATTCCCGGGTCCCGGGCTCGGCGTGCGCATTCTCGGCGAGGTGCGCGCGGAGTACGCCGACCTGCTGCGGCGGGCGGATGCGATCTTCATCGAAGAGCTGCGCCGTCACGACCTCTACGACCGCGTGAGCCAGGCGTTCGCCGTCTTCCTGCCGGTGCGCTCGGTCGGCGTCATGGGCGATGGACGCCGTTACGACTACGTGATCGCGCTGCGTGCGGTCGAGACGGTGGATTTCATGACCGCGCACTGGGCGCGCCTGCCCTACGACTTCCTCGATCAGGTTTCGCGGCGCATCGTCAATGAGGTAAGCGGCGTCTCACGCGTCGTCTACGACATATCGGGTAAGCCCCCGGCGACGATCGAGTGGGAGTGAGCGGCACGGGGCCGGCGCCCCGCTGCACTGCTAACGCCCCGCGGGCCGATCCGAGCTCCATCCGTCAATCGCTACGCGCCACCGACCGTCGCTGCCGCGACGGAAGATGTTGATGCCTTTTCCGATGTCGGTGGTGACCGCACCGGTCTTCTTGTCGGTGTCGGTCGACTTGTAGGTGTAGCGCTCGAACGCCCAGTCGCCATTGACCACGAAGCCGATCGACGTCTTCTCCCAGTGCGTGCGCGTCGCACCGAAATACTCAGCGAGCCACTTGCGCACTGCCGCCTTGCCGACGATCTCCGGCTCGCCAGGGGACTGATAGACGATGTCGTCCGTCAGGTCGGCGAGCAGCGTATCGACGTCGTTACTGTTGATAGCACTGACATAGGCGTCATGCGCCGCGCGCTCGATCGATTTGTTGTCCGAGGCTTTAGCTGACGCCATGCCAGGCATCATCGACGCAACGATGACGAACATACGAAACCACGTTGCGTAACTGAGCATCAGGCCCCCTGCTAGTTGTGATTTTGGGGCGAAGCATACATGAGCATACCTGGCCCGCCATGCATGCCGGGGGCTCGCATATCCAACCCGTGACAAACCGGTAGCGCGTAAGTCCTTGAGGGCGCCTGAGTTTGCACGATTGTGTGGGAGTGGCCGCTGTCGCCGCCGGCCACTCCCGTGCTGGCAATCGGTGTTCAGTCCCTGAGCACGGTCGTCAGGTCGCTGACCTTGGGATCCGCATCGCGGACACCAAGCGGTCGCAGGTGGAAGCGCCGCTCGATGAGCTTGAGTATCGAGACGGTCTCGTACTCGTGATCATCGATGGCGCCCCTGCGGACGAAGGGCGAGATGATGATGGCGGGAACGCGGACACCCACAC
>Ga0318516_10000633_pt1 | contig 11633 bp, 15 predicted proteins | sample GRESIP176b2f20_FD_202501 | JGI IMG/M metagenome (GOLD analysis project Ga0318516, IMG submission 202501) | Tropical soil microbial communities from Luquillo Experimental Forest, Puerto Rico - GRE.SIPMG.176b2f20 | ecosystem: Environmental > Terrestrial > Soil > Tropical forest > Bulk soil... | reverse complement strand
TTTGGCTCCCTTGCCGCTTACTGTCTGCTGCACGTTGCCGTCATGCGGTACTTTGCGGGGCAGAGGGACCGGCGCCGCTGGTTCGCGCATCGGATCTCGCCGCTCCTGGGGCTCGCTATCCTCGTGTACACGCTCTGGAAGACTCAGGAACTCGCCAGGATCGTCGGCGTCGTCTGGCTCGCGGCCGGGGCCGTCATCTATTGGTTCCGGCGGCGGGTTGCGCCCGGCTGACGCTGCCCGGTTTGCGCGCCGCGGCGGTCGTCAGTCGAAGACCATCCGCGGCAGGTAGCAGGAGACCACCCAGTTCGGCCGGTCGACGATCTCGCTGATACGCAGATCTCCGCAGACGCTGCACAGCATGTACGCGTGTTCGGCACGTACGTGGTGCTGAGCCGTCAACAGGTCGATCATCCCGCGAACGGCATTTTGAGCCGCCGTCATCAGATCCGGCTCGATCCCGGTGGTCACATAGTAACCTCTCTCGTCCAGGTGGCGGCTGACCGGGGTGTGCGAGACAAACCGCGGGTATTTGAGATTCGCGCCTTTGACGAGATCGATGCGCGCCGTCACGCTCATCGGACTCTCGATGGCCGTGCCGCACACCTCGCCATCTCCCTGCGCCGCGTGAGTATCGCCGAGAGAAAAAAGTGCGCCCGGTACTCGCACCGGCAGATAAAGATCCACACCGACAGCGAGATCCCGGATGTCCATGTTGCCGCCGGCCGAGTGGGGCGGAATCGTGCTGTACGCGCCTTTCTCGGCGGGAGCGACCCCGATCGTTCCGCAAAACGGCTTGAGTGGTACCCGCGCAAAGGACCCGAACATAGCGGGCTGCCGGAAGGACTTGTCGTAGGACCACAGGTGCAGGCAGGGTTCCCTGAAGTCCGCGGCCAACAGCCCGAAATCGGGAATGATGGCCGTCCACGCCCAACCGGAGGGCTCGAAACCGAGCAACGTCACCTTGAGAGAGTCACCCGGCTGCGCGCCCTCGACGTAGATCGGCCCGGAGATCGGATTGATTCGTGCGAAGTCCAGCCTGGTGAGCACTTCGCTAGTGGATTGAGCGGTGATCTGGCCACACGTGGCGTCGATATCCTTGAAGACAACCACATCACCGGGCGCGACTCTATGCGCAGGCGCGACGGCGTTATCCCACGCCAGTTGCTGCTGGTGTCGGTGAATGGTATGCCGGTGACCGGCAACGTCTCGATCTCGGTTCATGGGATGCCTCACCGCACGCGTTCGAATCGGCCGGTAGTGCTCCTCTGATGCCACGGTGATGACCAAGCCATAGCACGAGGCCACGTTGCGGCGCATGGAGCGCCAAAAGCACAATGATAGTACCCTAAACATGGTCGAGCCAGGCACGTGGCCGTGCGAGTCAACACGTTGATCCAGTCGGGCTGACACGTCATACGACCCGACTGCGCGCTGCCGCTCCCGGGCGGCAGCCGCGACGGTGTTAGAAGAGTTCTCTGACAGGTGATGGCATGAGTACGCTCTTCAGCCCGGTGCGAGTTGGCGAGCTCGAGCTCGTCAACCGCATCGTCATCGCTCCGATGTGCCAGTACTCGGCAGTCGATGGCTGCCTGACGGACTGGCACCTGATGCATCTCGGCAGCCTCGCGCTCTCGGGGGCCGCGCTGCTCACCGTCGAGGCGACCGCGGTGCTGCCGGAAGGGCGCATCACCTACGCGGATGCAGGGCTGTGGAATGACGCGACCGAGCAGGCGATGGCGCGCACGCTGGCGAGTGTGCGGCGCTGGTCCGGCATTCCCATTGCGGTACAACTGGCGCACGCGGGGCGCAAGAGCTCGACGGAGGTGCCGTGGAAAGGCGGGCAGCAGATTGCGCCCGGCGCTGAGAATGGCTGGCAGACCGTGGCTCCCTCGGCACTGCCCTTTTTGCCGGGAGATCACGCGCCGCTCGCGCTCGATCACCGGCAGCTGCGGAGCGTGCGGGAGGCCTTCGCCAGCGCCGCCCGGCGCGCTGCGCGCATCGGCGTCGAGGGGGTCCAATTGCACGGGGCGCACGGCTATCTGCTGCATGAGTTCCTCTCGCCGCTCTCGAACCGCAGAACGGACGAGTACGGTGGCAGCCTCGAGAACCGCATGCGTTTTCCACTCGAGGTGTTCGAGGCCGTGCGGGCGGCCTTTCCAGCGGACCGGCCCGTGAGCATGCGGGTATCCGGCACGGACTGGGTCGAGGGCGGGTGGGACATCGCGCAGACCGTCGCGTTCGCGCGAGCACTCGAGACCCGCGGCTGTGCCGCCGTTCACGTCTCCAGTGGCGGCCTCGACCCGGCGCAGCGCATTCCCGTGGGTCCGAGTTATCAGGTTCCGCTCGCGCGCGCCGTCAAGGCGGCCGTGCGCATCCCCGTGATTGCGGTCGGGCTCATCACCGAGTTCGAGCAGGCGGAAGCCATCGTCTCGATCGGAGATGCCGATCTGATCGCTCTCGCGCGCACGATCCTTTTCAATCCGCGTTGGCCCTGGCACGCGGCCGCTCATTTCGGCGCGCGCGTGCGGGCGCCTGATCAGTATCTGCGCGCAACGCCGCGCCAGGACCCCGACCTGTTCGACATCGGCCATTGAACGGAGCGGCATACATGCACAATTTCACGCCAATCCCAGCTGCAATCGGCGGCACACTGATCGGCTTGGCTGTAGCGCTGTTGATGCTCACGACCGGACGCATCGCGGGCATCAGCGGCATTGTCGACGGGCTCATCGGCAATGCCGACGGCAAGGGCTGGCGTGCCGCGTTCGTTGCCGGCCTGATCCTGGCGCCACTCCTCGCCAGGCTCGTCGGTTTCACGCTGCCGACGCCGCGGATGCCGGCGAGCTGGGTCGTGATCGCCGGCGCCGGACTCCTCGTCGGTTTCGGGACGCGCCTCGGGGGTGGCTGTACCTCCGGCCATGGGGTATGCGGCATGGCGCGGTTGTCGCCGCGCTCGATCGTCGCCACGCTGATTTTCATGGGTACCGCGATGGTCGTCGTCGCCATCGCCCGTCACGGGCCGGGAGGTTGAGTCATGCTGCTGCTCGCGAGCCTTCTCTGCGGTTTCGTTTTCGGCTGTGGCCTGCTCATCTCCGGGATGGTGTCGCCCACCAAGGTGCTCGCGTTTCTCGACGTGTTCGGTGACTGGGACCCAAGCCTCGCCGTGGTGATGGCGGCGGCAGTCACGGTAACGTGGATAGGCTTCAGGATTGCGGCGCGACCTGGCACGCCCCTATTCGCCGGCAAATGCGAATGGCCAACCAAGACCACGATCGATGCACCGCTTGCCTCCGGTGCGGTGCTGTTCGGTGTCGGCTGGGGTTTAGCAGGGCTGTGTCCCGGCCCGGCGGTAGTGAATCTCGCCACACTGTCGCCGGCGGTGCTGGTCTTCGTAGCTGCGATGATTGCGGGGATGGCGCTGCATGATCTCTGGCGGCGACGCCTCACCGCCGGCGCAAGCGCTCGAGCCGTCACCGCCGTGAAAGTCGACGGGTAGCGAATCGGCCGACCCTAGTCGGATCTCCGGCGCAACTCTTCATGCCGCCCCCTGAGCTCGTGAATGACCCGCTCCAGGGTCAGCCCACGTGCCTTGAGCAGCACCAGCACGTGATAGAGGAGGTCGGAGACTTCTTCGATGACTTCGCCATCAGTGCCGCCGGCGCCCGCAAGTGCTGTCTCGAGCCCTTCCTCGCCCACCTTCTGCGCGATACGTGACCAGCCAGAGGCGACGAGCTTCGCCGTGTAGCTGCCTTCCGGTCGCATCGCCATGCGCTCGCCGATGACGTGCTCGAGCCTGCCAAGAAATGCCATAGGGTCGACCGGCGTCTCCGGCACGTCGCCGAAGCAGCTGCCGCTGCCCAAATGACACACCGGGCCGCGCGGCCACGCGCTCACGAGCAGCGTGTCCCGGTCGCAGTCTGCCTGGACATGCACCAGTTCGAGAAAGTGGCCGGAAGTCTCGCCTTTTTCCCACAACCGCTCCTTGCTGCGGCTGAAGAACACGACACGGCGGCGCGTCAGCGTCGCGAGCAGCGCTTCGCGGTTCATATAGCCGAGCATCAGCACTGTGCCGCTGCCGGCGTGCTGCACCACGGCCGGGAGGAGTCCGTCGCCCTTGGCGAAGTCGACTGCGTTGAAATCGAGGAGGGTGATTTGAGTCCCCGCGGTATTCACATCGCCTCCGTACAACACAACCTCACCGGAACCCCGGCGGCCCGCAGCTGCTCTTTGAGCCTTGGAATGCGAATGGCTCCCGAATGAAAGACGCTCGCCGCGAGCGCGGCATCCACGTCCGCCTCGAGAAACACGTCGCTGAAGTGGCGCGGCGCGCCGGCCCCTCCGGAAGCCACGAGCGGTACCTCGCACAGCGCACGCACGGCGCGCAGGTGCTCGAGATCGTACCCGTTACGTACTCCGTCAGCCGCCATGCAGTTGAGCACCAGCTCACCCGCTCCGCGCTCCTGCACTTCGCGCACCCACGCGAGCGTCGCGCGGCCGCTGTCACGGGCGCGCCCGGGGTCGCCGCTCATTTCCCAGGCCCGGTAACCTGCCTCTGTCCGCCGGCTGTCGATTCCGACCACGACGCATTGAGAGCCAAAGCGCCGCGCCAGGAGATCGATCAAGGTGGGATTCTCGAGCGCCGGAGAGTTCACGGACACCTTCTCGGCGCCCTCATTCAGCACCTGCCCGGCATCGGCCACCGTTCTGATGCCACCGGCGACACAAAAAGGGATATCGAGGACCCGCGCCACACGCCTCACCCATTTGCGCTCCACCGTGCGCGCTTGCGGGCTTGCGGTGATGTCGTAGAACACGAGCTCGTCCGCCCCTTCGTCGCGGTAACGCATCGCCAGCTCGAGGATGTCGCCCACGACCTCGTGGTCGCGGAAGCGGACGCCCTTCACGACCTGGCCGTCGCGCACGTCTAGGCAGGGGATGATGCGGCGGGCAAGAATGGGCGTAACTCCTGCACGGGGATCAATTCTTCCAGCAGTGCCGTGCCGCTCACCGCGGCCTCGACGCCGAGGCGGGCGAGCGAGTCGAGGTCGGCCGCGCAGCGGATTCCGCCGGAGGCCTGCCAGGAGAGCCCGGGGAAACCGGCAACGGCGGCGCGGTAGAGCGGGAGGTTGGGGCCCGCGAGTGTGCCGTCGCGGCCGATATCCGTGCACAGTACATGCCTGAGGCTTCCGGCGGGAAAGGCCGCGAGCGCATCCCACAGGCTGACCGTGCTGTTGCAGGTCCAGGCATGCGTGTGCACCTGCGGATTACCGCCCGACAGGACACGCACGTCCAACGCCACGCAGAGGCGCTCCGCCCCGAAGCGCTCGAGCCATGCGACAACCTGCCGAGGCTCTTGCACGGCCGCGCTGCCGATGACCGCGCGGACAACGCCGGCCGAGAAGAGCGCCTCGATGCTGGCGGCGCTGCGAATACCGCCGCCGACCTGGAGGCGCATCGCCGTGTGCCGGGCGAGCCGCTCGATGGTCGCGAGGTTGACCGGGACGCCATCCTTCGCCCCATCGAGATCCACGACATGCAGCCAGCGTGCGCCGAGCGCCTGGTAGCGCTCGAGCAGGGCTTCAGGCTCGATGCTGTAGGTGGTCTCATGAGCGAAGTTCCCTTCGCGCAGTCTCACGCTGCGGCCGCCGCGCAGGTCGATGGCGGGAATCAGCAGCATCGGTCAGGCCTCAACACGAGTCGATCCTCAGGAAGTTCTCGAGCACGCGCACTCCGGTTTTGCCGGAGCGCTCAGGGTGAAACTGCGTGCCCCAGAAATTTCCTCGCCGGATGACGGCGGACAGGCGCCTGCCGTGCGTCGTGCTCGCGAGCGTGAACTCCGACACGCGGGCAGCGTAACTGTGAACGAAGTAGACGTATTCGTTGATGCCGATCCCCTCGAGCAGCGGATCCGGGCGACGGGCCGCGAGCGGCTCGTGGGGAAGCTCCAGTTGGTTCCAGCCCATATGTGGAATCGGGTACCCGGGGGCGGCCTGCAGCTTTCTCACGGTGTCGGGCAGTACGCCCAGGCACGGGGTCGGTCCTTCCTCGGATTCCCGGAACAGGAGCTGCATTCCGAGGCAGATGCCAAGCACCGGCTGGGTCAGCGTGCGCAGCACATGCGTCAATCCCGCGGCGCGCAGCCGTGCCATCGCCTGACGGGCCGCGCCGACACCGGGGAGCACGACGCGCTCGGCGCTGGCGATGGTCGAGCCGTCCGCGGTTATGACCGTGCGGCAGTCCAGCCGCTCGAAGGCGTACGTCAGCGAGGCGAGGTTCGCGCCACCGCTGTCGACAATGACGGCCTCCCTCACAGCACTCCCTTCGTGCTCGGCAGCTCGCCGCCCTCCCGCCGCACCGCCTGGCGGAGCGAGCGACCCACACTCTTGAAACACGCCTCGATCATGTGGTGCGTGTTCTCGCCCGTGACCTTCACGTGAATCGCGGCGCCGAGGGACTGGCTCAGGGAGCGGAAGAAATGCGGCACCAGCTCGGTCGGAAGCCCCCCGACCGCAGCGCGCGGGAAGACCCCTTCGAAGACCGCGTAAGGCCGACCCGAGAGATCGATCGCCACCTGCGCCAGACTCTCGTCCATCGGCAGCAGAAATCCGTAGCGCGCAATGCCGTGCTTCGTTCCGAGCGCGGATCTCAGCGCTTCCCCGAGAGCCAGCGCGCAATCCTCCACGGTATGGTGCTCATCCACCTCGAGATCACCCCGACACTGGAGCTCGAGCGCAAAGCCGCCGTGCTTCGCGAGCTGCCCGAGCATGTGATCGAAAAATCCGATGCCGGTCCGTACCTCGATCGGCTCGGTGGCGTCGAGATCGACCCGCACCCGCACGCGCGTCTCGGCCGTCTCCCGCCTGAGCTCCGCGCGCCGGGCCGCCAGAGGCACCGCACGCACGCCCGGCCTGCCGCGAGCAGCGCTCACGACCAGGCCTCGAGCAACCGGTCGTTCTCGACTTCGCTCCCGACCGTTATGCGCAACGCCTGCGGCACATAGGCGCGTGCGTCGCGCACCAACACTCCGGCGGCTCGTGCACGGGTGAGCGCTTCCTCCGCATCCGCGAACTCGGTCAGGATGAAGTTGGCATCGCTCGGCCACACGCGTCTGACCCGTGGCAGGGCAGGCAGCACCGCGAGCAGGCGCTTACGCTCGCTGCATACCCGGCGGATCGCCGCACGTGTCGCGGCTAGCTGCGCGGGTTGCAACGCCCGCAGCGCCGCGTCCGTAGTGGGCTGCGGCAGCGGAAAAGGGGCGATGATCTTGCGCAGGAGCGCAACGACTTCCGGGTGTGCGAGCAGACTGCCGCAGCGCGCCCCGGCGAGCGCGTGCGCCTTGGAGAGGGTGCGCAACAGCACGAGCTGCGGTCGCAGCGCAAGCGAATGCGCGAGGCTCTCGCGGTCGGCAAAATCGATGTAGGCCTCGTCCACGACCACCAGCGCGCGTCCGGCGAGCGCGTCGGCGACCGCGAGGATCGCTGCTTCACTCAGGAGATTGCCCGTGGGACTGTTCGGCGAGCAGAGAAAGACGAGCTTCACGGCCGCCGTGCAGCGCGCCAGCAGCGCCTCGGGGTCGAGCGCAAAGGCGTTCTCGGCGCGCAGCGGAACGTTGAGCACCTCCGCGCCCTGGATGCGTGCCGCGATCGTGTACATGACGAAGGCCGGCGGGCACACCATGACGGCGTCCATGCCGGCCCGGCAGAAGCCGCGCACGAGCAGATCGATACCCTCATCGATGCCGCGCGTGGCGAGGACGCTCGCGGGGTCGACCTCATAGAGTTGCGCGAGGCCGGCGATGAGCTCCGCGGGCTGCGGCTCGGGATAGCAATTCAGACCCGCCGCCGAATCGTCACCGAGGCTTCGCCACGGAAGCTCATTGGCGTGCAGGCGCGCGAGCCCCGGCTCGCGCACCGGGCAGGTGTAAGACTCGAGCGCCACGATGTCGGGGCGCGCCAATCGCGCCACCCAGCTCATGAGGACCTCACGGCTGCCGCGCGCCGCGCGACCGCATTGGCGTGCGCGTCGAGTCCCTCGAGCTCGGCAAGCGCGACCGCCGTCGGTGCGAGGGAGCTCATGCCCTGTGGCGTGAGTTCCTGCACCGACATCGTACGCACGAAATCGCGCACCGAGAGCCCGCTGGATGAGCGCGCTGACCCGAAGGTCGGCAGCACGTGATTGGTGCCCGAACAGTAATCGCCGAAGGCCTCTGCCGCCCAGGGACCCAGGAACACCGCTCCGGCATTCTGCACCTCCCCGAGCCAGCGCCTGGGCTCACGTACCTCCAGCATCAGGTGCTCGGGCGCGTAGCGGTTCGCCACTTCCATCGCCGTGTCGAGATCCGGCACGAGGATCGCGCGGCAGGCGGCGAGTGACTCCCCGAGGATCGCGCTCCGCGAGAGCATCGGCAGCTGTGTTTCGATGTGCTGAGCCACCCGCTGGGCGAGCGGCTGACTGTCAGTCACGAGCAGCGCCTGCGCCAGCACGTCGTGCTCCGCCTGAGCCAGGAGATCCGCCGCGACGAACTCATCGCGCGCACTGTCATCGGCCACCACCATCACCTCGGTAGGTCCAGCGGGGAGATCGCATATCGCACCCTCCGCGTCCTGCGCGACGAGCGCCTTGGCGGCCGTGACCCAGGCATTGCCGGGACCGAATATCTTGTCGACCCGAGGGATCGTCTCGGTGCCGTAGGCGAGTGCGGCGATCGCCTGCGCCCCGCCCACCTTGAATACCGTCTCGATGCCGCAGAGCTTCGCGGCCGTCAGTACCGCCGGGTGCGCATGGCCTCCCGGAAGCGGCGGTGTGCACAGGACCCGCGTCACACACCCTGCCAGCCGCGCCGGCACCCCCAACATGAGGACCGTCGAGGGGAGCGGGGCAGTCCCTGCGGGCACGTAGAGCCCCACGGCAGCGATCGGGCGGATGAGCTCTTCGCAGCGCACGCCGGGCTCGGTTTCGAGCGCGAAGGGTTTCAGGACTTGCCGCTCGTGGAAGCGCTCGAGATTCACTATGGCACGGTCGAGCGTGTCGATTTGCGCCGGCGTCAACAGGCGCCGCGCCGCAGCGAACTCGGCGGGTGTTACCGCCGAGGATTCGAGCCATACCTTGTCGAACCGCTCGGTGAACTCGCGCACGGCGGCGTCGCCGCCCTTGCGCACACGCTCGATGACTTCCCGCACCAGGCGTTGAACGTGCGGCTCGAGCTGAAACTGCGGCCGGCGGAGCGCATCACGCCGTCCGGGCCCATCCAGGCTCTGCCAGTCGAGGATGCGCATCGCGTCTCTAGGCCAGCATCTTCTCGACCGGAAGGACGAGGAGGGCGCTTGCGCCGACTTTCTTCAACGACTCGAGCGTCTCCCAGAACACGTTCTCGCGGCACACGGCGTGCACCGCGACCCTGTCCGGGCAGCCCTCGAGCGGGATGATGGTGGGGGACTCCGACCCGGGAAGGAGCCGGCGGATCTCGGCGAGCGCATCGCGGGGAGCGTGCAGCATGATGTACTTGCTCTCGCGCACCTGCTGCACGCCATCGATGCGCATCAGGAGCCGCTCGACCCACTCGTCCCTCTCCGGTGCCAGCGTCACCGGTGTGCGGATCAACACCGCGTGGCTGTCGAGGACGATCTCGACTTCCCTGAGATGATTCGCCTGGAGGGTCGAGCCGGTCGACACCAGATCGCAGATCAGATCGGCTCTGCCCAGCCGGGGGGCAATCTCGACCGCCCCCGACAGGGTGACGACCTCGGCCTGGATGTCCCGACTCCGCAGATATCGCTCGAGGACGAAAGGGTAGGTGGTCGCGATCCGCCGGCCGCGCAGCGTTGCCGGCCCCTCCCAGGGAAAGCCCTCGGGCACCGCGAGCGAGAGTCGGCACCGTCCGAAATCCAGCATCCGCAAGGTCTGAAAGCGCGGCTCCTGCCCACGGCTGCTGAGCTCCAGCCGCTTCTCCTCGAGCACATTCAGGCCCACGAGACCCAGGTCGCAGACATCCTCCTGCACGAGATCGGGAATGTCGTCATCGCGCACGAAGAGGACATCGAGCGGCATGTTCTCCCCGTACCCGACGAGCTGATCCTTGCCCCGGGACAACTTGAGACCGCAGCGGGCGAGCAGATCGAGTGAGGGGTCTGTGAGTCTTCCCGACTTCTGTACGGCGAGCTTCAGGCGCAGTTCGTCCATGGCCGCATGCCTTCCGTAAGGGTTTAAGCGTTGGAACGGGCACCGGCGGACGCGGTGCGTCCTTCGAGGCGCCGCGCTGCGGTCAGGTAGCCGCCGTTGCCCGACTTCAGGAAGCGCGCGACGCGCCCGATGGTGGTCACACTCACCCCGGTCAGGCGATGTATCTCGCGGTAGGGGACCGAGCGCTCCAGCGGCTCGACCACCGCCCAGCGGTCGGCCATCGCCTGGATCTCCGCCGGGGTGCAGAGGTCGCGGAGGAAAGCGCGCACCTCTTCGGGCGTCTTGAGCGCCGCGAGGGCCACGCACAGGTTCCGTTCGGCGAGGGCTTCCTGTCGGGGGGTGAGGTTCTCGTGGACTTTCATGCGTAATAATGTACTAGCACACTATTACAACTGCAAGAAACGCTGAGTCGCCCTGCGGCAACAGGCGCGCCGGGACTGCCGGGGTGGGACCGCTCACCGTGGAAGGGGATGGATATCAGGGAGTGCGACGCCAAAAAGGAGGGGCCGGTGACGCCGGCCCCTCCCAACGCGCGCATGGCGGAACGGCTGCCCCGCCGGCGCGCGCGCCAACAATGAAGGCCGGACACTTATGAAATGCTTAAACCGGGCCAAAACGGGGCAAATTACCCAGCCGGCGTCGCTGATACGGTCAGGCACAAGGACGGCCCCGCCAGGAGTACGCTCAGCACGCAGGAGGGCATACAAGCATGGCTATACGCGGCAGCTGCTTGTGCGGCGGCATCACGTTCGAGATCGATAGAGCTATCGGACCTGCCGAGTTCTGTCACTGCAATCGTTGTCGAAAGGTGTCGGGAAGCACGGCTCTTCTCACGATCCGTGTAAAGACCGAGGACTATCGTCTACTCAGCGGCCGAGAGCTGGTCCGGTCGTATGCCGCGCCGGTCCTGTACCAACCGCCGCCATACCAATCGACGTTCTGTTCGAACTGCGGGAGTCCGGTGCCGGAGGCTTCACCGAAGGGCGAATACATCGAGATCCCTGCGGGAGTATTTGATGACGATCCCGGCATACGCCCAGACAAACACATCTTTATTGAGTTCATGCCACACTGGGACGTCTTGAGCGACGACCTGCCCGCGTACACGCGGGCCGAGATTTACCGACTGCGGACCGGGCACGACCAGCCAAAGGACTTCGAGCTCCGATGGCATGCCTCAGCGCACGCGCCCGACGAGTCGGTCCGAGGGCAGCACCGCAAACCTGGACGCGCCCGGCGGGCGAAGTAGCTCGTGCCCAATGCCTGGTTTTGGTTGCGGGCCGATGCCGCGCGGAGCCGTAAGATTTAATTCGTGTAGTCATCCCGAGCATGTTGCCGACTTAAGACCGGCTCATGCTGCGTCGCAACGGTCAGTTGTGATAAGTAAAACCAAAGTCGTTTCTTGTGCAGCGGGCAGTCCATTTGAGAAGAGAGAGTAGGGTGGAGATTCGGGG
>Ga0318516_10000631_pt1 | contig 11654 bp, 10 predicted proteins | sample GRESIP176b2f20_FD_202501 | JGI IMG/M metagenome (GOLD analysis project Ga0318516, IMG submission 202501) | Tropical soil microbial communities from Luquillo Experimental Forest, Puerto Rico - GRE.SIPMG.176b2f20 | ecosystem: Environmental > Terrestrial > Soil > Tropical forest > Bulk soil... | reverse complement strand
AGGTCGCGGCCGAGACCATGAACCCGCTGTCGCCGACCAGCGCGCGCTGGCCCGCCGACCAGGCCCGCGCCATCGCGCCGATCATCGCGTCCGGGTAGCCGACGTAGCTCAGCCCGGACGCGAAGTCGCCGCCGGCCGGGAGCTTGTAGGTGGTGCCCGCGCCCGGGCCGGCCGTGTAAAGCGCGCCCTCCTTGCGCTTGCTGGCCGTCGGCTCGCGGAACAGCCCGATGTCGACCACGCTGGCGTGGGTGTGCGGGGTGTGGTAGCTGTCCCCGGCGAAGTTCTCCGCGCCGATCTTCCAGTTCGCCTTGATCCGCCAGCGTTGCGGGCCGCGCAGCTCGACGCCTGCGGGGCTCTGCCGGGTGTAGAAGTCCAGGTAGAACGCGAAGTCGCCGAGGAACTCGGGCAGCGGCGGGGCGCCGGGATCCAGGCTGACGAAGATCAGCCCGTTGTAGCGGGCCATGGCCGGGGCGGGCAGCAGGGCCTGGCCCTGGCGGGCGAAGCCGTCCTCGCCGCCGTAGGCCTCGGCGTGGAACGGCAGGCCGACCAGCCGCCCGTCGTTGCGGTACGTCCAGGCGTGGTACGGGCAGCGGAAGTGCGAGGCGTTGCCCATCTCGGCCCGGCACACCTGCATGCCGCGGTGCAGGCACATGTTGAACAGGACCCGGACCTCGCCGCCCTCGTCCCGGGCCACGATGAACGAATCAGCCAGTACTCGGCGGACCACGTAGTCGCCGGGCGCGGGTATCTCCGACTCGTGCGCCAGGAACACCCAGGCCTGGCTGAACAGCCGCTCCCGCTCCAGCGCGAAGATCTCCGGATCGTTGTAGACGTGCGCGGGGATCAGGCCGGACCGCACATCGCTGAGCACGGCGGCGAGTTCGGGCTGCCGCATCGTTCCTCCCGGAACGCTGAAATTCCTCGTTCGGGAGTCTGTCTTACCGAATTCGTCTCTGCAACGATACGACCGGCGAACGAAGGGGACGCGGCCGATGCAGAGCTGGATTCACGTCCTGGAGTGGCGCGCCACGGTGCGGCCCGAGGTGACCGCCCTGGCCGACGACCGGGGCGCGGACTACAGCTACGCCGCGCTGCGGGCCGAGCTGGAGCGCCGGGCCGGCGGCTGGGCCGGGCTGGGGGCCGGCCCCGGTGACATCGTCGCGATCGTGGCCAAGAACAGCGCGGACTTCCTGGTGCACGCGTTCGCGCTGATGCGGGCCGGCGCCACGCCCGCGTTCGTCAACTGGCGGCTGTCCGGCCGTGAGCTGGCCGAGGTGCTGGCGCGGGCCGAGCCCGTGGCCGTGGCCGCCGACGCCGAGTTCGCCGACCTGGTCGACATCGCGGTGCCCGGGCTCGGGCCGCGGGTGGTGATCGGCGGCGGGCCGGTGCCGCCCGGCTGGACCGACGGCGCGATGCTGGCCGGGCCGGTCCCGCCGCGGCCCGAGCTGTCCGGCGGCACGGTCCTGGCGCTCGTGCATACCAGCGGCACCACCGGGAAGGCCAAGGCGATCCCGCTGCGGCACGGCGCGCTGATGATGAGCGTCGCGGACTTCGCCATCGAGATCGGCGACCAGGTCACCGGGTCGCGCCACCTGCAGATCCTGCCCCTGTTCCACCTGGGCGGCTTCGGCCAGTGCCTGCAGGCGCTGCTGACCGCGGGGACGGTCTACATCCATGCTCGTGGCCGAGATCCGCCGCCGCGAGGGGGCCGGCCATGGCGCCGACCTCAGCAGCCTGCGCGAGATCGCCTACGGCACCGCGCCGATCACCCCTTCCTCGCTCGCCGCCGCGCTGGAGGCGTTCGGCTGCCGGTTCCGTCAGATCTACGGCAACACCGAGAGCCAGAGCATGATCAGCCTGCTCGCGCCGGAAGACCACCAGCCCGGCCATCCGCGGCTGGCCAGCGCCGGGCGGATCTCGTTCGGCTGGGAGGTGCGGATCGTGAACTCCGCGGGCCGGGACGTGCCCGCCGACACCCCGGGCGAGCTCCTCATCCGCGGCGAGTGCCTGTTCTCCGGGTACTGGCGCGACCCGGTCGCCACCGCGGCCGCCTTCGCCGCGGGCGGCTGGTACCGGACCGGGGACATCGCCCGGCTCACGCCGGACGGCTACCTCTACATCCTGGACCGGGCCAAGGACATGATCATCAGCGGCGGCGAGAACATCTACCCGGCCGAGGTCGAGGCGGTGCTCGCCCGGCACCCGGGCGTGGCCGAGGCCGCGGTGGTAGGCATGCCGGACCCCACCTGGGGCGAGGCCGTGCACGCCGTGATCATCCCCCGGCCGGGCTCATCCGCCTCGGCCGAGGAGATCATCGCCTGGTGCCGGGACGAGCTGGCCCACTTCAAGTGCCCCAGGACCGCGGAGTTCGCCGACTCGCTGCCGCGCACGACCACCGGGAAGGTGCTCAAGCGGGAGCTGCGGGCCCAGCTCGCGGCGTGGCCGGAGGTGCGGCCGTGACCGGATCCGTGCTCGGGCTGTCCATTGCCTCGCACAGCGGGCTCCCGCCCGCCAGCATCGGCGCGCTGGCCGCGGCGGCCGAGCGGGCCGGGTTCGCCGCGGTGGCCGTGGCCGAGGGGCACGGCGACGCGCTCGCGCTGTGCCACCCGGTGGCCGCCGCCACCCGCCGGGTCCGGATCGGAACCGCGGTCGCCAACGCGGCGCTGCGGCCGCCCGTGCTGACCGCCAAGACCGCCGCGCAGCTGGACCAGGCGGCGGGCGGGCGGTTCACCCTCGGCCTCGGCGTCGGGAACCCGGTGATGAACGGCAGGTTCGGGATCCAGCCGTTCCCGCCGCTGGCGATGATCGAGGAGTACGTGGCCGTGATCCGGGCGGTGCTGGCCGGCGAGGCCGGCGGGCACGCCGGCCGGGTGTACCGCACCGGCATGGTGCCCCTCGACAGCCCGCCGGTCCGCCGGGACCTGCCGATCTACCTGGGCGCGCTCGGGCCGCGCATGCTCGGGCTGGCCGGGCGGATCGCCGACGGCGTCATCCTCAACCTGATGTCACCCGCGCAGGCCGGCCAGGCGGCCGGCGCGGTGCGCGCCGCGGCCGCGGCGGCCGGGCGGGACCCGGTCTCGGTCGAGGTCGTGTGCGTGGTGCACTGCTGCCTGGCCGGTGACGCCGGCGCGGCCGCGGCCGCGGCCCGCGACGTGGTTCCCCGCTACGTGCTGCACCCCGCGGTGGCCCCGCTGTTCGGCCCGCAGGACGCCGGCGGCGACCTGCCGGCCGTGCGCGAGCGGCTGCTGGCCGGAGACCGGGCCGGCGCGACGGCGCGGGTGCCGCAGCCGGTGGCCGACGCGTTCGTGGCGCACGGGGACGCCGAGACGTGCCGGAGCCGGCTGGCGGAGTACCGGGCCGCCGGGGTGGACCTGCCGGTCCTGTTTCCGATGCCGGTCGGCGGCGACTGGGGTTACGAGGCGGCGATCGCCGCCTTCGGCACGGATGAGGAGGCAACGCCATCAGTGAAGAACTCGTGATCCGCTTCTTCGCCGCGCTGGAGGCGGGCGACATCGAGACCGTGCGCGAGATCTACGCCCCCGACGCGGTCATCTGGCATAACGACGACCTGGTCGAGCAGCCGGTCGAGGACAACCTCAAGGTGCTGCGGGGCCTGCACCGGACCGTGTCCGGCCTGCGCTACGACATTGTCCGGCGGGTGCCCGCGCCCGACGGCGTGCTGCAGCAGCACGTGCTGCGCGGCACCCTGCCGGACGGGACCGAGGTCGAGCTGCACGCGGCCATGTACCTGCAGGTGCGCGACGGGCACATCACCCGGATCGAGGAATACCTCGATTCCGGGAAGCGCGCGTCGATCCGGGCCGCCCGCGAGGCCATGTCCGGCTAGCTCGCTGAGGCCAGGCCCGTTACTGCTCGCGGGCGGCCCGCTGCACGGCGCGGACGATCGTCGGCCCGTCCGCCTGCACCATGGCCCCCGCGACCAGGACCGTCGGCGTCGCGGTCACCCCCGCTGCGGTGGCGCGCTCGGTCACGTACGCGGGCCAGTCCAGGTAGGGCGCCTCGGACTGGCAGTCGGTGAACGGCGCGTCGGCCAGCCCGGCGGCCCGGCCCAGGCCGGCCAGTTCGGCATCGCTCAGCCCCGGGCCGCCCTCGGGCGGCTGATGGGTGAACAGCACGTGCGCGAAGTCCAGGAACCGGCCCTGGTCGGCGGCACAGCCCGAGGCCGCGGCAGCGCGGGTCGAGTAGTTCGTCGTCGAGGCCTGGTCCAGGAAGTTCATCGGGTGATAGGCGATGCTGGCCAGCCCGCCGGAGATCAGGCCCGCCAGCGCGTGCTCCGACGAGAGCTCAAACTGCCGGCAGTACGGGCACAGGAAGTCGATGAACGCATCGACGCGGACCGGGCCATCACCGACGACGATCCCGTCACCTTCGGGCGTGGCGCCGGCCGGGACCCGGCCCGGCACGTCCGGATACGTCACGGCTCCTCCGATCCGGCCACCGGCCAGGCTTCCCGGCGGTAGCCCATGTCCCAGAACATCCACTCGTAGCGGCTGGTGGCGCGGAAGTGCCGGTGGACCAGGGCGCGCTCGGACGGCGCGAGGCCGGGCCCGAGCGCGTCGGCCACGGCCAGCACCTCGCGGACCACGTCGCCGAATTCCTCGCCGCCGTAGGTGTCGATCCACTGCTGGTAGCGCGGGTTGGGCGAGCCGTGCCGCAGCAGTTCCTTACCGACCTCCCAGTAGATCCAGTAGCACGGCAGCACCGCGCCGACGCCCTCCGCGTAGGACCCGCCGCGGGCGGCGGCCAGCAGGTAGCTGGTGTAGGCCAGGGTGGTCGGCGCGGGCTCGGCGGCAGCGGCCGCCACCGGATCGATGCCCAGGTCGGCCAGGAGCGTGTCGTGCAGCTTGCGCTCCTCGGCGATCACGGCGGCGGCGTGGCCGGCGAACATTTCGATCCCCCCGGGGTCCGGTGCGCGGCTGGCCACGGCCGCGAGCGCCTGCGCGTAGCCCAGCAGGTACAGCGCATCCTGGACCACGTAGAACGTGAAGGTGTCCTGCGGCAGGCTGCCGTCGGTCAGCCCGGTGAGGAACGGGTGGGCCAGGATCGCGCCGTAGATGTCGGCGGAACCCTGCCACAACTCGCCGGTGAAGCGATCGCTCATCAGGCTGCTCCCTGTCGCTGCCCGCGCCGGGTAGCTCGACGTTCTATTGTCGGCCCGGCGTTCGGTGTCGGCGACAGCGCATGGGTGGCGGCCAGGTGCAGACCACGCTGTGGCCCGCGGCCGGACCGCTCCCGGCTCGTCTTCACATCGATGACAACTTGTGACAATATTCGCCCCAGATCGCCATGGAGCGATCCATATGCTCGCGTCAGGCCGCCAACTAGCCAAGATCTATTGGGCGCCACGGGGTCCCGCGGCGCGAGGTTGGCCACGACGGAAGGTAGCAGTCATGACCCGACCGAGCACGGCCAGACACGACGACCCCGGCCCGGCCCATCGGCTGGTCGACGGTAGGGACGAAGGCGAGGCCGACCGATGAGCATCTCGCGACGGCCCCGGACCCTGGCGGCGTGCGCCGTCGCCGCCGCGGCAGCCGCATCCCTGGCCCTGGCGGCCTGCTCGGCGAGCAGTTCCGGCGGCAGCGGATCGATCAACTCGAACACGGGCGGGTTCGGCTCGGTGTCCGCGGCCAGCGGCACCCCGCAGGCCGGCACGATCACCTGGGCGGAGTCGCCGGGCACCGCGCCGACCTGGATCCTGCCGATCGTGCCGGGCGCCGACTACACCGTCTACAGCACCAACTCCTTCAACTACGAGTCGTGGCGGCCGCTGTACTGGACCCAGAACGGAGTCAGCCCGACCATCAACCCCGCCCTGAGCCTGGCGGATACGCCGACGTACTCCAACGGCGACAAGACGGTCACGATCCGGCTGAAGACCGACTACAAGTGGTCCGACGGCCAGCCGGTGACCTCGAAGGACGCGCTGTTCTACATCGACGAGGTGCGGGCCGCCGTCAAGGAGAGCGGCGCCAACTGGGGGAGTTACTCGCCGGGCCTCGGGATACCCGACCAGGTGACCGGGGCCAGCACGCCGAACGCGACCACGCTGGTGCTGAACCTGAACAAGGCGGTCAACCCGCTGTGGTTCACCGAGAACATGCTCGCGCTGGTCCAGCCCATGCCGGCGCACGCCTGGGCCAAGGCCTCGGCCACCAGCCCGGTCCTGGACTTCACCAACCCGGCGAACGCGAAGCAGATCTACGACTACCTGGCCAAGGCGTCGGGCTCCACGGGCACCTACGCGACCAACCCGCTCTGGCAGGTCGTGGACGGTCCCTACCGGCTGACCGTGTTCAACAACACCACCGGCGCCTACACCATGGTCCCGAACCCCGGCTACGGCGGCCCGCACTCGAAGATCGTCCCGACTCTGCAGGCCGTCCCGTTCACCTCGGACACCGCCGAGTTCAACGCGGTGCTCTCGCACAGCATCGACATCGGCTACATGCCCCAGAGCGACGTGCCGCAGGCCGCCAAGGTCAAGGCGGCCGGGTACCACGTCTTCGGCTACCCCGCCTGGGGCAACACGTTCGTGAACTACAACTTCGCCGACAAGACCGGCGACTTCAACAACATCATCAACCAGCTGTACGTCCGGCAGGCGCTGGCGCACCTGGAGGACCAGGTGGGCTACATCAAGGCGTTCTTCCACGGAGCCGGCGGGCTGGCCTACGGGCCCGTGCCGGCCGTCCCGGCGACGCCGTACAGCCCGGCGAACGCGCTGAAGAACCCGTACCCGTTCAGCGTCGCCGCGGCGGCCAGCCTGCTCAAGTCACACGGCTGGAACGTGGTACCCGGCGGCACCACCACCTGCGCCAAGCCGGGCACGGGTTCGGGCGAGTGCGGCGCCGGGATACCGGCCGGCACCAAGCTCGCGTTCAACGTGCTGTACGTCAACGACCCGGCCTACGCCGGAGAGGAGGTCACCGATTGGGCGTCGGAGGCCAAGAAGGTCGGCATCACCATGGCGCTGCAGTCCGGCACGTTCAACCACATCGTCACCGTGGCCAACGATCCCGGCTCGCCGAAGACCATCGACCAGTGGGCGATGGCCGCCTGGGGCGGCTTCACCAACTCGCCGTACCCGACCACGTTCGGCGAATTCAACACGAGCGGCTCGCTCAACGGCGGCTTCTACAAGGACGCGCAGGCGGACAAGCTGATCAACGCGTCGGTGACCGGCGGCAACCCGGACGCGGTCAAGGCCGAGGCCTCCTACCTCACGCAGCAGCAGCCGAGCCTGTTCCAGCCCAACGCCGATTTCATCGTGGTCTGGAAGACCAACGTCTCCGGCCAGCCGGCCGCGATCCAGGCCCTGACCCAGTTCTACCTGAACACGGAGCTGATGTACCTGACGAAGTGACGAGATCCGGCGTGGGGTGTCAGCTCGGTGGTATGCCAGCTAACCAGGGGCGCGGGCCGTGACGGCTTACCTGATCCGCCGCACGGCCACGGCGATCGTGGTGCTGATCGGGGTCTCGATCTTCATCTTCCTGATGCTGCACCTGATCTACCCCACGCCGGCCATCGACGTGCTCGGCCCGCACGCCAACAAGTTCTCCATCAACCAGTGGAACCAGCAGCACGGCTTCGATGAGCCGTGGATCCAGCAGTACCTGCACTACATGAACCAGCTGCTGCACGGGAACCTCGGCTACTCCTACAAGCTGAACCAGAGCGTGGCCTCGCTGTTCCAGGAGCGCTGGCTGCGCAGCGCCTACCTGTCCGGGATCACGCTGTTCCTGTCGGTGGTGATCGCCATCCCGGTCGGCATCTATCAGGCGGTCCGGCGGAATACGGTCGGCGACGCGGTCGTGACGACCGGGGCGTTCGTGACCTACGCGATGCCGGACTTCTTCCTGTACCTGATCGCGATCCAGCTGTTCGCGATCACCATCCCGATCTTCAGCTTCGAGGGCCCGCAGACCACCTCGATGGTGTCGATCATCTTCGACTGGCGCGCGATGACCCTGCCGATCGTCTGCCTGACCCTGCTGAACCTGGCCGGTTACTCCCGGTACATGCGCTCGTCCGCGATCGACACGGTGGCCCAGGATTACATCAAGGCGGCCCGGGCCAAGGGCCTGCCCGAGCGGCTGGTGCTGCTGCGGCACCTGCTGCGCAACGCGTTCCTGCCGATGATCACCCTGATCGGGCTGTCGATACCGGACCTGCTGGCCGGCAACCTGATCTGCGAGGCGGTGTTCAACTTCCCCGGGCTCGGGCTGCTGTTCTACGACAGCCTGGGCACCGCCGACTACCCCGTCCTGCTCGCCTACACCCTGGTGGGCGCCGTGCTGGTCGTGGTCGGCAACTTCGCCGCCGACATCTCCCTGACCGTGGCCGACCCGCGGATCCGGCTCGTGTGACCGCCCGCATTCCCAGGAGTTGACCCGTGACTAACATCGCCCCCGAGCTTCCGCCGCCGGGGCTGCCGCCCGCGCCGGAGGGCGGCGACATCCTGGTGCAGAGCGGCTGGCGGCTGGCCGTCCGCGAGTTCGCCGAGAACAAGCTCGCCGTGGCCGGGCTGGCCGCGCTGATCTTCTTCGTGCTGTTCTGCTACCTCGGGCCGCTGGTCTACCACGGCGGGCTGAGCTCCGACCTGGAGGCCGTGAACCTGCCGCCGGGCCCCGGGCATCCGCTGGGTACCGACAACCAGGGCTTCGACGTGCTCGAGGAGCTGATGGTCGGCGGCCAGGCCGCGCTGGAGATAGGCTTCCTGTCCGCTTTCATCGGGATGGTGTGGGGCGCGGTCTGGGGCGCAGTAGCCGGGATGGCCGGCCGCCTGTTCGACGGGTTCCTGATGCGGATCGTGGATGTGCTGCTGTCGATCCCGTTCCTGTTCGTGGTGCTGATCATCGCGGTGCGGTACGGCGCGTCCGTGATCGGGCTCAGCGTGATCATCGGCATCTTCACCTGGCAGGTCCCGGCCCGGCTGGTCCGCGGCGAGGTGCTCACGCTGCGGGTGCGGGACTTCGTCTCGGCGGCCAAGGTGGCCGGTTCCGGGTGGTTCCGCCTCATGAACCGGCACCTGCTGCCCAACTCGCTCGGGGTCATCATCGTGACCGCCACGTTCAGCGTGGCCGACGCGATCCTGGCCGTGGCCACCCTCGGCTTCCTCGGCTTCGGCCTGCAGTACCCCACCTTCGACTGGGGGGACATGCTCAACAACGGGATCAGTTATCTGCAGGACGGGTACTGGTGGCTGGTCTTCCCGGTCGGGATCTGCATCATCGTGGTCGTGATGGCCTGCAACCTGATCGGCGACGCGCTCCGCGACGCCCTCGACGTAAGGCTGCGCCGACGGTGACCCCGGTACTGGAGATCACCGACCTATCGACCCACATCCAGCTGACCAAGTCGGTCGTGCAGGCGGTCGGGAACGTCGACCTCGCCATCGAGCCCGGAGAAACCCTGGGCCTGGTGGGCGAGTCGGGCTGCGGGAAGTCGATGACCGGGCTGTCCATCATGGGCCTGCTGCCCGCGGGCGGCTCGATCGTCGGCGGGTCGATCAAGCTGGACGGCCGGGAACTGGTCGGCCTCAGCGACCCCGAGCTGCGCAAGATCCGCGGCAACGAGGTCGCCATGATCTTCCAGGATCCGCTGACCTCGCTGGATCCCACCAAGACGATCGGCTACCAGGTCGCCGAGCCGGTCCGGCTGCACAAGGGCGCGAGCAAGGCGGCGGCCCGCGAGCGGGCCACCGAGGTGCTCGGGCTGGTCGGCCTGCCCCGGCCGGCCGAGCGGCTGGGCGACTACCCGCACCAGCTCTCCGGCGGGCTGCGCCAGCGCGTGATGATCGCCATGGCGCTGAGCTGCGAGCCGAAGCTGCTGATCGCGGACGAGCCGACGACCGCCCTGGATGTGACCATCCAGGCGCAGATCCTCACCCTGCTGCACCACCTCAAGGACCGTCTCGGCATGGCCATGCTGCTGATCACGCACGACATGGGCGTGATCGCCGGGCATGCGGACCGGGTCCAGGTGATGTACGCGGGCCGGATGGTCGAGGTCACCGAGACCGGCAACCTCTTCCGGCACATGCGCCATCCGTACACCCAGGCGCTGCTGGCCTCCATCCCGCGGCTGAGCCAGGACCAGTCGCAGCGGCTGCTCACCATCGGCGGCCTGCCACCCGACCTGGCCAACCCGCCGCCCGGCTGCCGGTTCGCGCCGCGGTGCCGCCGGGCGACCGACCGGTGCCGCACCGACGAGCCGCCGCTGACCGGCGAGACCCGCGCGCACCTGTTCTCGTGCTGGCATCCGGTCGACGGCCCGGCCGGCACCGGATCCCCGGACGGCCGGACGGTAGTCGCGCGGGCCGTCGCCGGCGGGCCGGGCGCTCCGGACGGGGCGGTGCCGCCGGGAACGCCGCTGCTCGAGGTGCGCGACCTGGTCAAGGAGTTCCCGGTCACGGCCGGGGCGATCCTGCAGCGCCGGGTGGCCAGCGTGCACGCGGTGTCCAACGTCTCGTTCACCGTGCAGGCCGGGGAGACATTCGGCCTGGTGGGCGAGTCGGGCTGCGGCAAGACCACCATCGGGCGGGTGGTGGTGGCGCTCGAACGCCCGGACGCGGGCCGCGTGCTCCTGGCCGGCCAGGACATCTCCGCCCTGGCCAAGAGCGACCTGCGCAGGCAGCGCCGCGACCTGCAGCTGATGTTCCAGGACCCGTACGCGTCGCTCGACCCGAGGATGCGGGTGGGATCGATCATCCGCGAGCCGCTTACGATCCAGCATGTCGGGAGCCGCCAGCAGCAACAGCAGCGCGTGTTCGAGTTGCTCGACGAGGTCGGCCTGCCGCGCAACGCGGTGGAGCGATATCCGCACGAGTTCTCCGGCGGGCAGCGGCAGCGGATCGGGCTGGCCCGCGCGCTCACCCTGAACCCGAAGGTCATCGTGGCGGACGAGCCGGTCAGCGCGCTGGACGTGTCCATCCGGGCGCAGGTACTCAACCTGATGAAGCGGCTGCAGGCCGACCACGGCCTGACCTACATCGTGATCTCCCACGACCTCGCGGTGGTCAAGTACATGGCCGACCGGATCGGCGTCATGTACCTGGGCAAGCTGGTCGAGATGGGCTCGGCCGACGACATCTACCAGCGCGCCGCGCATCCCTACACGGCCGGGCTGATCGCGACCATTCCGGTCCCTGATCCCGAGGCTGCGAAGGCCGCGGCGGGCGAGGGAATCAAGGGCGAGCTGCCCAGCCCGGTCCACCCGCCGTCGGGCTGCCGGTTCCGCACCCGGTGCCCGTACGCGCAGGACATCTGCGTACAGCAGGAGCCGCTGCTGCGCAGCTTCGGGCCCGGGCACGTGGCGGCCTGCCATTTCCCGTTGCAGACCGCGGCGCCGGCGGCCACCTCAGCCGAAAGCGCCGTCCGCGGCGCCGCGGAGCGCGGCCACGGCGAGCCCGCCGAGCGAGGCTAGGTCGTACCCGCCTTCCTGCACCAGGACCGCCGGGGCCAGGGCCGCGATCCGGCGGCCCGCCTCGCGGTAGCCGTCCTCGGTGACCCGCAGCGGGCTCTCCGGGTCGCTGGCCGCGGCGTCCAGGCCCAGCGAGACCACCAGGGCGTCGGCGCCCCGGGCCCGCACCTCGCCGCACAGCACGTCCACGGCGGCCAGCCAGCCGT
>Ga0318516_10000630_pt1 | contig 11657 bp, 10 predicted proteins | sample GRESIP176b2f20_FD_202501 | JGI IMG/M metagenome (GOLD analysis project Ga0318516, IMG submission 202501) | Tropical soil microbial communities from Luquillo Experimental Forest, Puerto Rico - GRE.SIPMG.176b2f20 | ecosystem: Environmental > Terrestrial > Soil > Tropical forest > Bulk soil... | reverse complement strand
CCGACGAGCACCGAGCTGCCGATCCTTTTCTCCGCCACCCCGGCGCCTGTCCCTCACACGGCGACCTGGATCCTGCTGCTGGCCGGACTCGTCATGCTCGCCCCCGCCACGCGACGCCGCATCGCCGTCGAGACCGGAACGAGGCGAGATCGATCACCCTCGACGAATTGACAGCGAGCGCACATGGATCTCGTCGGGCGAGTAGCCTTGGTCACGGGAGGATCCGGCGATCTCGGCAGAGCGATCTGCCTCGCTCTGGCGGGCGTCGGCTGCGATATCGCCCTCACGTACGTGGGCAACCACGACGGGGCCGTCCGGACGGCCGAGGCCGTCGAGCAGCTCGGGCGCCGCACCTGTGCCCTGTCGCTCGATCAGACGGAGTCGCCGGCGATCGACTCCACCGTCGGTCGGGCCGCCGATACCCTCGGGCGCCTCGACATCCTCGTCAACAATGCCGCGTGGAACATCGGCATCCCCTTCCCCGATCTCGACAAGCTCACCACTGAGGTGTGGGACCGCCTGTTCGCCACCAACGTGCGCGGGCCGTTTGAGCTCGTGCGAGCCGCCGCCCCCCACATGAAGCGGCAGGGCGGCGGCCGCATCGTCAACATCGCCTCCGTGGCGGGCCTGGCGCCCACCGGCAGCTCTCTCGGCTACGCATCGAGCAAGGCGGCCCTCATCCACCTCACGCGCTGTCTCGCGGTGGCGCTCGCGCCGGAGATCACGGTCAACTGCATCGCTCCTGGTCTCGTGGAGGGCACGCGCATGGCCAAGCGCATCCCGAGCGACGTGGTCGAGCTCGCGCGCCGAAGCATGGTGCTCGGACGCTCCGCGACCGCGGTCGACATCGCGGAGCAAGTGGTGACCTTTTGCCGGACAGACAGCACGACGGGACAAGTGATCGTGATCGACGGCGGCGTGCATTTCCACTGAGCCAGGCACAGACACGGAACCATGAGGAATGTTTTGAGGTCAGAGCCGGAGGTGAGCGATGACACGATTCCGGAGAACCGCGGTGATCGTGGTACTCATGGCGATGCTGGCCGGCCTCCTGCAGCCGCCCGCGGCGCTTGGCCAGGCTCAGCCGGGGGCAACCCCATCACCTCAGTCTCCCCAAGGTGCAGCGGAAGGCGGTGCGACGAGAGCCGACCGACCGGTCGATGGCTACACGGTCGGCGCCGCCGCACTCAACGTGCTCTGGGTCCCGTTCAAGGTCGGGCAATGCGGGATCATGAGCGGCCTTGCCGTGCTGGGGTTCGTCTTCACCCTCGGCGCAGGTCGGGACTGGAGCGCTTCGGCGCTCGAGGAGGGATGCGTCCACAAGTGGCTCATCGAGGGGGACGATCTACGGCCGCCCCCGGCGCCGCCCGGGCCGTCGGCTTCCCGGCCGTAGGAACCGCGGCTACTTCCTGAACTTGCGAAAGTCGACGGGCCGCTTCTCCACGAAGGCGTTGCGCCCCTCCATCGCCTCGTCGGTGCCGTAGTAGAGATTGAGCGAGGTGAGGGCGAACTGAGCCACGCCCGCTCGCTGCTCGGAGTCCACGTTGAAGGACTGCTTGGCCAGGGCGAGCGCCGTCGGGCTCTTCTCCAGCAGCTCCCGACACCACGTCTCGGTTTCCGCGCGCAGGTCCTTGAGGGGGACGACCTTGTTGACGAGGCCCATGGCCAGGGCTTCCTGGGCCGAATACTGGCGACACATGTACCAGATCTCGCGCGCCTTCTTCTCTCCCACGATGCGGGCCAGGAAGCCGGTGCCGTGCCCCGCGTCCACGCTGCCCACCCGGGGCCCCGTCTGGCCGAAGATCGCGCTGTCCGCCGCTATGGAGAGGTCGCAGAGCACGTGGAGCACATGCCCGCCTCCGATGGCGAAGCCGTTGACCATGGCGATGACGGGCTTGGGGAGGTGGCGGATCGCGCTGTGGAGTGCCTCCACGTCCATGGGACGCTGATCGGGCGAGTAGCCACCCTGCCCTCGCTCCTTCTGATCGCCCCCGGAGCAGAAGGCCTTGTCCCCTGCGCCTGTGAGCACGGCCACACCCACCGTCCGGTCCCAGCGCGCGTCCACGAAGGCGTCGCTCAGCTCGGCGACCGTGCGGGTGCGGAAAGCGTTGCGCACCTCCGGCCGGTTGATGGTGATCCAGGCGACTCCGTCCTTCTTCTCGTAGCGGATGTCGGTGTATTCCACGGTCGATTTCCCCCTCGGGTGGCTTCGGACTCGCCTCAGGCCGTTGGCAGCTTGTAGTCGCGGTACTGCTCGCGCAGTGTGGGCTTGTGGATCTTGCCGGTGGCCGTCATGGGCATCTCCGACACGAACACCACGTCGTCCGGCAGCCACCAGCTCGCCACACTCGGGCGGAGGAAGTCCACCAGGGCCTCCCGATCGAGCTGGCTCCCGGGCCGGCGCGTGACGATGAGCAGTGGGCGCTCCTGCCACTTGGGATGGAAGGCGCCGATCACCGCCGCCTGCATCACCTCCGGATGACCGCAAGCCGCATTCTCCAGGGCAATCGAGCTGATCCACTCGCCGCCGGACTTGATGAGATCTTTCGACCGGTCGACGATGGCGATAACGCCGTGCGGGTCGATCGAGGCGACATCGCCCGTCTTGAGCCACCCCTCGCGGTCGAGCGCATCGCCGGTGCCCTTGAAGTAGCCGGACGAGATCCACGGCGACTTGGCTCGCAGGTGCCCCACGGCCACGCCGTCGTGCGGCAGCGGCCGGTCCGCGTCGTCCACGATGCGGAGCTGCGCGCCGAAGCCCGCGCGGCCGCCGGCGTTCATGCGCTCCGCCCGCTGCTGCTCCGGCGGCAGGTTGAGCGCGCCCGGGCGCAGGCTCGGGGTGGTGAGCCCGAGCGCCTCGGTCATGCCCCAGAGCTGGCTCATCTCAATGCCCCAGGACGCGACCTTCTCGATCAGGCTTTGCGGGGCGGCGGTGCCCGCGGAATAGATCGCTCGGAGATGCGGCAGCTTGCGGCCCTCACGCTCCATCCAGTCGGTGAGCACGAGCCACATCGTGGGCACACCGGCGGTGATGGTGACGCGCTCGCCTTCCAGCAGCTCGTAGAGCATGGCCGGCTCGTAGTTGCGCCCGGGCAGCACCATCTTCGAGCCGGTCATGGGCGCCACGTAGGGAAAGTACCAGCCGTTGGCGTGGAACAGCGGCGCGAGCGACATCAAGGTTTCCAGCGCGCCGTTCCGGCCGCCCCGATACACCCACTCCGTGAAGAGCATCGAGACGAGTACGGAGGACCGGTGGGAGTACACCACGCCCTTGGGATCCCCCGTGGTGCCCGAGGTGTAGCAGATCGATGAAGCGCTGCGCTCGTCGAGCTGCGGCCAGACGTAGTCGTCCCGCTCGGCGGCGAGGAGCTCTTCGTAGCAGAGCAACCTGCCGAGGGTGGTGCGCTTCGGCATGGCAGAGCGTTCGGCCATGAGCACGAAGCCCTTGACGGGCGCGAGCCGCGGGGCGAGTTGCTCGGCCAGGGGCAGGGTCGCCTCGTCGATGAAGAGCCAGGCGTCCTCGGCATGGTTGACGATATAGGCGATCTGATCGGCGAAGAGCCGTGGGTTGACGGGATGCAGCACGGCGCCCGAGCCGGAGACGCCGTAGAACAGCTCGAAGTGGCGATGGGTGTTCCAGCCGAGGGTGCCGATCCGGTCCCCCCGCTTTACGTCGAGCCGTCCGAGCGCGTTGGCGAGGCGTCGCATGCGCCGCTCCGCCTCGGCATAGTTGTAGCGGTGGATCGCACCATCCACGCCGCGCGCGACGACTTCCGTCTCCCCGTGGTAGGTCGCCGCGTACTGGATGGCGCTCGAGATCATGAGCGGCATGTCCATGATCAAGCCCGGCAGCATGTCCCGTCCTCCCCGCTAGCAGGCCGCTGAAAAAGGCCCATCTGCTTCGTTGGCTGATCTACGTCAGCCCTCGTTTCGCGGCCAACACGCGCCGCTCAACTCGAACTGCGGACCGCACGCTCAACGTACAGAGAGTACGCCTCGCGTGCGGCCATCGGGCGCCGCCTCGCATCTGAACCTTTTTGAGCGGCCTGCGGGTTCGTCAGCACCCCCTCTCGCGATGGCCGAAGCGCGGCGGCCGCTTCTCGAGGAAGGCCTGCAAGCCCTCGCGCACGTCGCCGCCCATGGCGCAGAGGATCTGGTTGCGGTCCTCGAGCGCGATGGCCTCATCGAGGCTCACGTTCACTTTGGCGCCGAGAGCTTCTTTGGTGAGGCGAAGGCCGAGGGGGCTCGTGCCCAGCATATCGTCCACGAGAGACTGGCCGGCTGCCTCCAGGCGGGCGTCCGGCACGACGTCGGAGACCAGGCCGATGCGAAGCGCTCGCTCCGCGTCCACGAACCGCCCGGTGAGGAGCAGCTCGGAGGCAATGGACACGCCCACCAGCCGCGGCAGGAAGTAGCTCGAGCCCATGTCGGAACCGGAGAATCCGATGCGGATGAACGCCGCGTTCATGCGAGCGCTCTCGCCGGCGATGCGCACGTCCGCGGCCAGCGCGATGGAGAAGCCCCCGCCGCAGGCCGGGCCATGCACCAGCGCGACGACCGGCTGCGGACAGCGCCGCATCCGTCGGATGATGTCGCTGAAGCGCCGCTGCTCGGTCAACCCCGCCACGGCGTCTTCGACGCGAGCAATGGTGGTGTCCTTGATGTCGACCCCGGCACAAAACGCGCGCCCCGCTCCGCGCAGCACGATGACGCGGCACGCCGGGTCCTCCGCGGCCGCGCCGAAATACTCCAGCAGATCGTCCACCATTGTGTGATCGAGCGCGTTGAGCCGCTCCGGGCGGTTCAGCGTGACCCAGTCGGCGTCGCCGCGCCGCTCGACGATGATCGCGGTGTAGCTCGGCTTGCCCATGGGTCAGCCTCCTCGCTGAAGGTTCTCGCGGTGTCGCGTACGAGCGTGGGCGAGGGAGTATAGCACCCCTTGCGCGTTCCTCCGTCCGCTCACCGATGGTCTGCCACGCAGAGGATCGCTAGCGCATTGACTCCGCCGCATCCGCCACGCTACTGTCCCGTATCCGTCCGGCCTGCCCGATATCTGGAGGATCAGCATGCACGGGATCCGTGCCCCCACGAGAGTCCGCTCGCCGGAATGGACGTCGGGCGCGGAGTGCGCGCAAACGGCCTCACTTGTCCAAAGAGCGAGGAGTGCCTGAGCAGCAGAGTCTAGGGGAGCGATCGCCATGCGACTGACCTGCCCGCGTGTTCTCGTCGGTCTCGCCCTCGGAGCGAGCGTGCTGTGCCCGCAGGTGCCAGCGCTGGCGCAGCAGCCGACGCCTCCGCCAAAGGACGGCCTGCTCGGCGCCATCGTCCAGTCGCTGACCGGCGACGTGTACTCCGAACCCCAAAGATGGCGCGCGCTGTCCTTCAGCGGCTTCTTCACGGAAGGCTGGGACGAGGCGTGGGTCAGCCCGCCCCCCGGCGGAGGCGGCGCCCCTCGCCAGGGGTGGCTCAACGCCTTCGACGGCGTGTTTTATCGCCTGGGCATTGCGACCTATGGCTACGCCCACAACTTCGTCGACAACGGTAACCAGAACTCGGGCCTCCTCCAGTTCTATTTGCCCTTCAACCGACGCTTCGAGTTTCGCGTCGACATCCCGGCCGCCGTCTCCAACCGGGGGGCGACGGGCAAGGACTACGAGACCAATTTCGGAGACTTCACCCTCGTGCCCCGCGTCATCCTCTCCGAAACCCAGAACCTGACCCAGTCGTTCAACGTCGCCTTTCGCATGCCGACCGGCGACACCTCCAATCTCAACGGGGTCTCTGCCATCACCCCGACCTACGAGTTCTGGACCAACTGGTGGAAGGGGCTCGTGCTTCGCGGGGGCGCCGGCTTCTTCGTTCCGTTCGGCCATCAGAGTGTCGACGAGGTGGGAGCCCGCGCCAGCTTCGTCGCCAACTTCGCCTTCGGTTACTACTTCACCCCCCACGACCTCACGCCGGTCGGCGATCTCGTGTTCTATCTCTCGACGAACCTCGTCCAGACGATCGACAACCACGATATCCGCACCACGAACACGGTCAGCCTCACCCCGGGCTTCCGGACCCACCTGGGGCAGAACTGGTATTTCCTCGGCGCCGTCGAGGTACCCGTGGCGCAGGTCAAGCCGTTCGACTATCAGGTGCTGGGTGCCATCATGAAGGTGTTCTGAGCACGCGGGCTCGGCCCACGTCTCGTTCCCGCGAACTCGGCATCACAAGCCTCGCCTTCACGGAGATCCTCGGCGAGAGCGCCTACCGGCGCCTCTGGATCTCCGGCTTCTGCGTCAACACCGCCCGCTGGATGGATCTGGTGGTGCTGGGCTGGCTCGCGCTTTCGCTCACGGGCTCGCCCTTCATGGTTGGGTTCGCGGTGTTCGTGCGCTCCGCGCCCATGATGGTCTTCGGCCCTCTCGCGGGGGTGATCGCCGATCGCATCCATCGCGGGCGCGTCCTGCTCTTCACGCAATCGCTCGGCGTGATCACGGGACTCGCCCTGTTCCTGATCTTCGCCCGGGGCCGCGGCGGCTACGGCCCGCTCGTGGCCCTCGAGGCACTCTTCGGTCTCCTGTGGGCCCTCGATTTTCCCGCTCGCCGGACGGCGCTCTATGCGCTGGTGGGCCAGGGGCGCGTCGCCACCGCCATCTCGCTCGAGACGGTCTCCATGCAGCTCGCGAAGATGGTCGGCCCCGTGCTGGCCGGCGTGGGCCTCGCGCACTCGGGCCCCGCCGCCTGCTTCGGGGCTCTCGTCATGCTCTACGCGACGGGGCTCGCCGTCTCGCTCGGACTGGGCCCGCGCACGGACAGCGTCAAGCGGCGGGCGGGCACCTCGGTCACGGCGAGCCTGAGCGCAGGGGTGCGAGCGGCCTGGCAGGAGCCCACCGTGCGCGCCGTGCTCGTCATCACCGTGCTCATGAACGTGCTGCTCTTCCCCTACCAGCACATGCTCGCGGTGTTCTCGCGCGACGTGCTGCGGGCGGGACCGGAGTGGCTGGGCGCGCTGGTCGCGGCGGACGGCCTGGGCTCGCTGCTCGGCGCTCTCGTCATCGCCTCCCGGCGGGGCTTCGTGGCCCACCGGCGTCTCTTCGTGTCCGCCGTCCTCATCGCGCCCGTCCTTCTCATCGTCTTCGCAGGAGCGCGCTGGCGCTGGGTCTGCATTGTCATCCTCGTGATGATCGGGCTGGCGGAGTCGGGATTCTCCACCATGCAGAGCACGCTGGTGCTCCTTACCGCGCCCGAGGAACGGCGCGGAGGCGCCATGGGCATTCTTTCCGCGTGCATCGGCACCCAGCCACTGGGCACGCTCTGGCTGGGCATTTTTGCCAGCGGCATCGGCGTGGCACCAGCCATCGCCCTCAACAGCACGCTCGCCTTCCTGACCATCGCGCCGGTAGCCCTCACGCTGGCCCGGCTGGGTCCGCGACGCGAGACGGCCACCGCCTAGGCAGCCCGCGCTCCTCGTTCATGAGGTAGCCGAGCGCCGCGTTCGATCACGGGGTATGCTGGCGCAGGCCGTCCGGTCAAGGGAAGCTGGTTACATGGCGCGCGCCCGGGCGGAAAAGGAGACGACATGCCCAAGGTGCTCACCCAAGCGCAGATCACAACCTTCGAGCGAGACGGATGCCTCTCGCCGGTCCGGGCGATGAGCGCGGAGAGTGCGCGTCACTATCGCGAGCGATTCGAGGCGCTCGAGCGGCGCGTGCCCGACATCAAGAAGATGAAGACGAAGTCGCACCTGCTCTGCCCATGGGTGCTGGAAATCGCCGAGGATCCTCACGTCCTCGACATCTTCGAGGACCTGATCGGGCCGAACCTCCGCTGCTGGAGCATGGCCTGGCGGGTGAAGGCACCCGACGGCGAGACTTTCGCCGGCTGGCACCAGGACTCGGCCTACGGCGCGGCCCTGCCCGTGGTGCTGGGCGGGCTGGCCCTGTCGGAGTGTGGCGTCGGCCAGGGATGTTTGCGCGGTATTCCGGGCTCGCACAAGTGGGGCATCCTACAGCATGAGGAGAGCGACGATTCCCGGAGCATTCTGGCGAAGGGGCAATTCATCACGGACGCTTTCGACGAATCACAGGCGGTGGACTTTGCCCTCCAGCCGGGCGAGATGGTGATGTTCGACAACTCGCTCGTGCACGGCTCGGGGACGAATCACGGGCCTGACCGACGCTTCCTCCTTCTCGTGGAGATGTTCCCGACGTGGGCCAAGCCGCCACGCGTCCGGCAGCCCGGCATGCTCCTGCGCGGGGTCGACACCACGGGCAACTTCGACGACGAGCCTCGCCCCGACGCCGAGTGGTCACCGACGGCGCTGGCGAACTGGTCTGCCGTCGTCGAGAGGCGCGCCCGGCTCATCTTCGAGGACAGCCGCGTCGGGCCCAGCGAGGCTTACGGGGGCACGCGCCCCGCCCGGTGAATAGCGCGTAAGTCAGAAGCGGCCGTGGCGGCCGGCGCCCTCGGCGAAACGGCGGGCGCCCGCCTGGCTCTCCCCGGTATCGTGGGTTGCCTTGCCGAGCGTGAACTCGTTGGCGAGCGCATCCGCGAGAGACAGATCGGTCCCTTCCCACGCCGAGCGCCGATCGCTCCGCACGCAGTTCGGCGGGAACGCGGCAATGCTCTGCGCCAGGCCTTCCGCCTCTTCACGCGCGCGTCCGGCCTCCACCACCCGGTTCGCGAGCCCGAAGGCCAGCGCCTCGCGCGCATCGACCGGGCGTCCGGTCAGGATCATGTCGAGAGCTCGCGACAGCCCGACGAGGCGGGGGAGACGCACCGTGCCTCCGTCAAGCAGCGGCACGCCCCACCGCCGGCAGAAGACACCGAAGATCGCCGTTTCCGCCGCCACGCGCAGATCGCACATCAGCGCCAGCTCGAGCCCGCCCGCGACCGCGTAGCCCTCGACGGCGGCGATGGTCGGCTTGGTGAAGGTCAGGCGGCTCGGCCCCATGGGCCCATCGTCATCCGGCGCGAGTCTGAGCCCGCGTTCGGTCCCGCGCGCCTTGAGATCGGCGCCCGCGCAGAACGTGCCGCCCGCGCCCCAGAGCACGGCCACGCGCAGGCGATCGTCCCGCTCGAATTCTCGGAAGGCCTCAGCGAGCGCGCGCGCCGCGGGACCGTCCACGGCGTTCCGCGCTTCCGGCCGGTCCATGACGATCGTCGCCACCGCATCCTGCCGCTCGAGTCGAATGGCCATCTGAGCTCTCCTGTGGTCAGTCCGGGTTGGAGGCGGTGACCGTGATCTCCAGGAGGAGGTCCGGCGAATTCAGCATCACCTGTAGCCGCCGTACTCCTCGTTGCAGGGGGCGGGTCGAACGTCATGCCTTGGCCGAAGCGCTCGAATTCGTCGCGCGGCGGCGCTCACGTCCCGCCGAGATACGCCTTCTGGATGAGCGGGTTCTCGAGGAGCTCGGCGGCGGTACCGGTGAGCACGACCTCGCCCATCTGGAGCACGTAGCCGCGGTGGGCGATCGAGAGCGCCATGTTCACGTTCTGCTCGATTACGAAGACGGTGGTGCCCTGCTCGTTGATGGCACGAATGATGTCGAAGACTTCCTCGACGAGACGGGGGGCCAGCCCCATCGACGGCTCGTCCATGCAGAGTAGCCGGGGGCGCGTCATGAGGGCGCGGCCGATGGCGAGCATCTGCTGCTCGCCGCCCGACATGGTGCCGGCGAGCTGGTGCCGGCGGTCCCGGAGCACCGGGAAGAGGCCGAAGACGCGGTCGAGCTCGGCGTCCCAGCCCGGCTCGCCGCGCCGCGTGTAGCGCCCCATCTCGAGGTTCTCGAGAATGCTCATGCGGGGGAAGACACGGCGCCCCTCGGGGACCGGGGCGATCCCCCTCCTGACGATCTCGCTGGTGCGGAGGCCGTGGATCGGCTCGCCCAGGAAGTTGATGGTGCCCTCGCTCGGGCGCACCAGCCCCAGCACGGTCTTCATCGTGGTCGACTTGCCGGACGCGTTGCCGCCGAGGAGCGAGACGATCTCTCCCTCGCGGATCTCGTAGCTCACCCCTTTCAGCACGTGCAGCGGTCCGTAGTGGGTGTGAACGTCCCGGAAATCAAGGAGGAGGGGGCGGCCTGCACTCATGCCGTGCGCCGCCGTCGGCCGAGGTACGCCTCGATCACCCGCTCGTCGCCCCGCACCTGGGCCGGCACCCCCTCAGCGATCACGACGCCGTGGTCGAGCACGATGACGCGGTCGGACACGTCCATAACCATGTCGAGCTTGTGCTCGATAAGGATCACGGTGATGCCGAGCGCGCGAAAGGCTTTGACCAGGTCCATCAGCTCGAGCGTCTCCGCTGGGTTCATGCCGGCCGCCGGCTCGTCGAGGAGCAGGAGCTCGGGCCGCGTCATGATGGCCCGGGCGATCTCGGTGCGGCGGCGGTTAGCGTAGGAGAGTCCGTACGCCGGGTGGTCGAGCCGCGGCATCAAGCGGTTGCCGAAGATCTCCACGACCTCGAGGGCGCTCTGGACGGCGCGTCGTTCCTCTGCGCGCACGCGGGGCGGCCGGAAGATCGCGCCGAGCACGCCGGCCTCGAGGCGCACGTGCTCGCCGACCAGGAGGTTCTCCATCACGCTCAGGTTGTTGAACAGTCGGATGTTCTGGAACGTCCGGGCCACGCCAAGCGCGACGATGTCGTGGGGCGGGCGCCCGCCGATCTCGCGCCCCTTGAGCCGGATGCTCCCGCCGTCGGGCCGGATGAGCCCGGTGATCAGGTTGAACAGCGTGGTCTTCCCTGAACCATTGGGCCCGATGACGCTGATGAGCTCGCCGACCTTCACGGTGAACGTGATGTCGGCGGCAGCGGACAGCCCGCCGAAACGCTTGCTCAGCGCCGTGATCTCCAAGAGCGGGCGCGACGACCCGCTGGTGGGCTCCGACCGGGCCCACGAGAGCTTGACGCCCGTGCCGCGCGACGGCGCCGCCGCCTGCTGCTCGCGGGAGAGCGCCGAGACGCGGCGCACCGCCGGCCACAGCCCCTCGCGCCGGAAGATCATCATCACGACGAGGATCACGCCGAAAATCAGCTCGAGCGAGGTGATCAGCTCCACCCGCTGGAGGAACGGGCTCCCCACCAGCCGGCCGAGGGCGTGCACGTACTCGGTGAGATCCTGGAGGATGACCGACTGCAGGAACGCCAGGAAGAGCGCAGCGACCACCACACCGCGGATCGAGCCGAGACCGCCGAGCACCACCATCACCAGCACCATCACCGACACCGGGAACGTGAACATGTCGGGCGTGGCTGTGGTGAGCTTGGCGACGTAGAAGGTCCCGGCCAGCCCGCCCACCGCGGCCCCCATGGCGAAGGCCAGTAGCTTGTAGTGGACGTGGTTCACCCCCATCGCGCCGGCGGCCAACTCGTCCTCGCGGATGGCCATCCACGCCCGTCCGACGCGCGATTCCTGCAGGCGAATGGAGATCCCCACCGCGACCGCCACCAGGAACAGCCCGAGGAAGTAGTACGGATACGGGGAGAAACCGAAGTCGAACCCGAAGAGCTTCGGCGTCTTGATGCCGCCGAGTCCCTGGGCGCCGTTGGTGAGCGCCTCCCAGTTGCGGGCGACCACCGGGACGATCTCGCCGAAGCCGAGCGTGACGATGGCGAGGTAGTCGCCGCGCAGCCGGAGGGTCGGCGCGCCAAAGAGCATCCCGAAGAT
>Ga0318516_10000629_pt1 | contig 11679 bp, 7 predicted proteins | sample GRESIP176b2f20_FD_202501 | JGI IMG/M metagenome (GOLD analysis project Ga0318516, IMG submission 202501) | Tropical soil microbial communities from Luquillo Experimental Forest, Puerto Rico - GRE.SIPMG.176b2f20 | ecosystem: Environmental > Terrestrial > Soil > Tropical forest > Bulk soil... | reverse complement strand
GTCGTGCCCGGCCAGCCCGGGCACGACCCAGGCGGTGGACAGCACCGCCATCATCCGGGCCCGCAGCGACCCGGGCAGGTACCGCCCGATCGCGGCGTAACCCACCGAAGGGATCGCGCCCGCGCCGATGCCCTGCAGCACCCGGCCCGCGACCAGTACCCCCATGGTCGGGGCCAGGCCCGCGATGGCCAGCCCGGCGCCGAAGAACACCAGCGCGGCCACGAACGGCGGCGCCGGCCCGCGCCGGTCCGCCTCCCGCCCGGCCAGCACGATGCCGACCACGCTGCCCAGCATGAACCCGCTGAACACCCAGCCGTACAGGCGCACCCCGCCCAGGTCACGGGCGACCACCGGCATCACCGTCACCACCGCCAGCGCCTCGGACGCGACGAAGGTGATGGTCAGGACCAGGCCCGCGGTCAGTGCCCGCCGTTGCGGCGCCCACAGCCCGCCGTCCCGGCCCTTGCTCATTCCCCGCCTCCATCCGGCCCCGTCGCCTCTTCGAGGGTACGAGGGCCGGTGGCCGGGGAACGAGCGCCTATTCGCCCGCCCCCGGGCCGTTCAGCCGGGCGTGCGCCTTATGGTTGCGCTTGTACAGCCCCACGAACTCGTCGTAGAGCACGCGGTACAAGGCGGCGGTGCCGGGGTCCGGCCGGTAGCTGGCGGCCACCGAGATCCGGTCCGGGACGTCGTCGAAGGAGAACTCGCCGAGGGCGACAGCGGCGAGCATCCCGGCCCCCCGGGCGCCCGCGTTGACCGGGTCGGCGACCTGGTCGATCTCCCGGCCGAGGACGTCGGCGAAGATCTGGCACCACGGCGCGGAGCGCGCGCCGCCCCCGATGAACCGGATCGGCTCCAGCCGCCGCTTGGTGAACCGCTCCACCGCCGCCAGCAGCCACCGGGTGTTCAGCGCGACCCCCTCGAACACGGCCCGCACCAGTTCGTCGCGGGTCGTCGACAGGGATAGGTTGTGGAACCCGCCGCGCAGGAACCGGTCCTCCACCGGGGTCCGCTCGCCGTACAGCCACGGGGTGAAGATCACTCCGCCGCTCCCGGGGGGAGCGCTGGCGGCCATCCGGTCGAGCGTGCGGTAGGCGCCCGGCGGCGGGTCGCCGCCGAACAGCACCCGGTCACGCAGGAACGTCAGCGCGGCCCCGGCGGTCTCCTGCTCGTCGGCGACGAAGTAGCGGCCGGGTATCGCCGACGGCAGCGAGGCGATGTTCCGCAGCACGTCGGTGCGCTTGAACGGGACATGGCAGGTGAGCCAGGAGGACGTGCCTACGTACAGGTGGGCCTGGAAGTCCCTGGTGGCACCGGAGCCGATCGCCGCCGACTGCAGGTCGGGCGTGCCGGTGACCACGGGCAGGCCCGCCGGGAGGCCGAGCGCCGCCGCGGGCCCGGCCAGCAGCGGTCCGAGGACGTCGGTCGCGGCCCGCAGTTCCGGCAGTTTCTCCCGCGGCACCCCGGCTTGCCGCAGCAGCGCCTGGTCGTAGCGGATCCGGGCCGGATCCCTGTTATCGGTGACCCAGTGCAGCGCGATCGAGTCGAAGGACGCGGCGGCCTGGCCGGTGAGCCGCAGGTTCAGCCAGTCCTTCGGCTCCAGGAACACCGTGGCGGCGCGGTAGGACTCCGGCTCGGCGTGCTTGAGCCACAGGATGTGCGCGATCGGGTCCTTGCCGCTGTGGGAGGGGATGCCGCCGGTCTTGCGGATCCAGCGGACCAGCTTGCCCGGGCCGTAGCCCTGGACCCGCACCGGCCCGCCGGTGATCCGCCGGGCGTAGGGCGCGCCCCGGGAGTCCATCCAGATGATCGCGTTGCGGACCGGGCGGCCGCCGGAGTCCACCGGTACGGTTCCGGACCACTGCGCGGTGCAGCAGACCGCGGCGACCTCCTCCGGCGGGACCGTGCCCCGGGCCATCAGCCGGGAGGACACCTTGGTGACCAGGGCCCACCAGCCCTCCGGGTCCTGCTCCGCGCCGCCGCCCGGGAGCAGTTCGGCCTGGTGCGCCTCCTCCTCCGCGGCGACCACCTCGCCGGTCACCGAGACCAGCGCCACCTTCAGCGCCGAGGTGCCCAGGTCGATCGCAAGGATGTGGCGCGCCACCTCATACCTCGAAGATGATGTCGAGATAGGCGGCGAGCATCGCGTGCACCAGTTCCCCCGGGAGCGACGCGGCCATGCCGTACACCGGCGCCATCCCGGTGCTCACCCCGGGGTTCGCGCGGACCTCCTCGACCGACTGCCGCAGGTCGGCGAGGAACCGGTCGGCCACGCCGGGCTGGGTGTGCCGCAACGTGATCGCGATGTGCACCGCGGCGGGGCGCTGCAGCCCGTTCAGGCTCCAGCCCCGTTTCGCCATGTTCTCCAGCACCTGGAACACGTCCACGCCGTCCTCGGTGGCGAACGCGATGACCCACAGCGGGTCGCCGAGCACCCGGACGCCCGGGATGGCCGCGACGCCGTCACGCACCCTCGCGCCGGTCTCCAGGATGCGGCGGGCCGCCTCGGTATAGCCGCGGGCGCCGATGGAGACCATCGCCGCCCAGCACGTGGCGGACAGCGCCCCCGGCCGGCTCCCCGCGAACGTCGGGGACAAGTACAGGCCGCCGGGCCAGTCGGTGCTCGTGTAGTACTGGAACTGCCGCAGGTGCTTCCCCCGGTACAAGACGACCGAGGAGCCCTTCGCCGCGTAGCCGTACTTGTGCGTGTCGGCGGACATCGACGTCACCCCGGGCAGCCGGAAATCAAACGGCGGCACCGGGTAGCCGAGCTTCTCGGCCCACGGCACGATGAACCCGCCCAGGCAGGCGTCCACGTGGCAGCCCGTGCCCCGCTCGGCCGCCAGCGCGGCGATCTCCGGTATCGGGTCGATCACGCCGTGCGGGAACGTCGGCGCCGACCCCACCACGACCGCCGTCCGGTCGGTGATAGCGGCGGCCATGGCGGCCAGGTCGGCCTTGAAGCCCGCGTCGACCGGGACCCGGACCAGGGTCATGTCGAAGTACCTGGCGGCCTTGTCGAACGCCGCGTGCGCGGTCACCGGCGCGACGATCTCCGGCTCGGCGATGCCGCGGCGCGCCCGGGCGAAGTCGTGGTACGTCTTCATTGCCAGCATGATGCTCTCGGACCCGCCGGAGGAGACCGTGCCGGCCACCGGGGCGGCGGGATCGGCGTGCCGCGCCCCGAGCATGTCCGCGGTCATCGCGACTATCTCCGCCTCGAACTTCGTGGCGCTCGGCCACAGGTCCGGGTGCAGCGGGTTGCTCTGGGACTGGGCCGCGTACACCCGGTTCAGGAAGGCGACATGCTCCGGGTCGCCGTGGTACACGGCCCCGGAGGCGTACCCGTCCCGCCAGCGCGAGTCCTCCGCCACGGCGAGCCGTTCCACCAGGCCGGCCACCTCGGCCCGGGGCACGCCGTCCTCCGGCAGCCGCGGGAAGGACGGCACCTCGCCACGGTACGGCTTCAACTGCCGCTCCAAGGCGGCCGTCAGTTCGTCTGCCTCCACTCCTCAACCGCCTCCCTCAGCCGTGCCGCCCGCGCCCGTGCCGCCCGAGCCCGTGCCGCCAGAGCCCGTGCCGTCCGCGCCCGTGCCGCCGGAGACCCGGGCGGGCAGCCTGGCGGACAGCACCAGCCCGGCCAGCCCGGCCACCGACAAAGCGCCGAGGGACAGGTACGGATTGCCGATCACGCCCTGGACGATCAGCACCAGGACCACCCCGCCGAGGTTCCCGGCGAGCAGCAGAAACCCGACCGCGGCGCCGGCCCGCTCCGGGCCGGTGTGCAGCTCCGACCAGTCGAGCACCACCGGCAAGGCGGCCAGCAGCACGAACCCCTCGACGAACAGGATCACGGCGACGAAGCCCACCGGATGGACGATCGTGATCAGCGCGAACGCCACGATCGTGACGGCCACGGTGACCTGCAGCATCGCCCGCCGGCGATCCCGCCTGGCCACGGCCTGCGGCATCACCGCCGCGCCCAGGATCCCGGCTACCGTCATGATCGCGATCAGGTAGCCGGCGGCGCCGCCCCGGCCGAAGTGGCCGAGAATCGAGTCGAGCCAGGTGGCGACCGCGTTGAACACGCCCATCCCGACGAAGAGCAGCCCGGCCAGCACCCACATGAACCGGTCGTGCCGTAGCCAGCGCAGCGACACGGTCACCGACGGATCCCCGCCGAACGCCGCCGGGGTGCGGACAGCCAGCAGCACCCAGGCCGCCGCGACGACCGCCACCGCCGCCTGCACCGCCAGCAGCAGCCGCAGGCCGCCCGCGTCGAACAGCGGAGCGCCGGTGAGCACGGCGGCCAGAATGCCGACATACAGCGACACGCTGCCCGCGGAGATCGCCGCGGTCCGCTCCTGCTCCGGGAAGTAGCGCCCGGCGACCTTGGTGATCGAGTTCAGCACCAGCGGCTGGCCGGCCGCCACCACGAACTGCCCGGCGAGCGCCCAGCCGTACGACGTCGGGCCGGCCAGGCGCAGCAGGCCGCCGCCGGCGGTGAGGATCGCGCCGGTCGACAGCGCCCGGTCGAACTGCGCATCAAGCCAGCGCCCGCTCGGCAGCGCGAGCAGCACGTACATGAGCGGGAAGATGGCGGCGAGGTCCCCGGCAGCGCCCACCGAGACGCCCATCACCCGGTGCACCTGGGTGGTGATCGGCGCGTAGGTCAGCCACAGCAACTGCGTGCACGCGGCCAGCAGGCCGTACCCGGCCAGGATCGCCCACCGGTTCATCCGCGCCAACGTGACGGTTCGCGTGGCCACCGCCGCTCCGCTCTGCTCTGCCGCCCGACCCCCGGGTCCTGGAGCCATCTTGGCCCGGCCGGCCCCGGGTGCGCTAACTTTGCCGCGGTGACGGTCGTTCGCAAGCTGGCGGTGCTCGGCGCCGGGACCGCCGCGGCCGGGACCGGGCCAGCCGCGCCGTGGGTTGCCCGCAGGCTGCTTCCGCTCCTCGCCGCGGCCGCGCTGCTGGTCATCGGGATGCTCTCGACGGTCTGGTGGGGCCCGGCCATGGCCGGGAAGACCGCCTGGGCGCTCCCGGACGACCTGTGGGGGACGCTGGCCGCCGCCGACCGGTTGCTCCACCTGCACCTCGGCGGCCTGTACACCCAGCCCACCGGCCTGATCACGCTGCCCGGCGCGGCGGTCATCCTGGTGCCGGTGGTCGCGGTCGCCGACGCCGCCGGGCTCTCCCTCGCCATGCAGAGCGCGCACAACCCGCAGCCGGCCCTGTGGCTTCTGGCCGGGCCCTACCAGGTCGCGCTGTCGGCCGTGGTCCTGTTCGCCGCCGACGCCATAGCCGAGCACCTGGGGACACCGTGGTCCCGGCGGGCCGTCCTCGCCGCCGCGGAGGCGGTCGCGCTATCGAGCGTGTCGGTGCGCTGGGGCCACCCCGAGGACGCGGTGGCGGTGGGCCTGTTCCTCTACGCGATCCTGGCGCTGGCGCGGGCCAGGCCGCACCGGGCCGCGTGGCTGGCCGGTGCGGCCATCGCGATCCAGCCGCTGGTGCTGCTCGCGCTGCCGGTCCTGGCCATGACCATGCCGCTGCGGCGGCTGCCTGGCTTCCTCGTCCGGGCGGCGATCCCCGCCGCGGTGGCACTGGGCGCCGCGGCCGCCGCCAACTGGGACGCCACCTACGCCGCGGTGACCAGGCAGCCCAACTTCCCGGCGATCAACCACCCCACCCCGTGGACCTCGTTCTCCCCGCACCTGGCCAGCGGGACGATCGCGGCCGGGCCCGCCAGGATCGTTGCGATCCTCGTGGCTTGCGGCGTCGCGGTGGCCGCGGGGCGCCGGTGGCGGTCGGCGCGGGGCGCCGAATGGGACGCCGGGACGCTGTGGGACGTGCTGTGGTGGGTCGCGTTTGCGCTCGCGCTGCGCTGTGCGTTCGAGCCGGTGGTGGTCGCGTACTACCTGTGGCCCGCGATGGCGGTGGCCCTGCTGGCGGCCTGCCGGAGCTGGTCCCGCTTGCTCCCGACGGCCGTGGTCGCGTCGGTGCTCACGTTCGTCTCCCAGGTTGCCTGGCACGGCGTCTGGGTCTGGTGGGTGCCGATGACCGCGCTGCTGGCGCTGACCCTGCTGCTCGCCCGTGTCCCACTGCCGTGGCGCCGCCTGGCCCGCAGGGGTTCCCGCGTCGCCCCGGGCTAACCGGCCAAGGCCCAGTGACGAAGGAACGGGGACTTGAGCCGGCGGGGTTCCAGGGGGTCGCCCCGCTGGGCCAACACGGCGCGCCGGCCTGCTGGGGTAGTTTGATGACGAGAGGGGTGCCGCAGCCGAGAGAGCAGGAGATGCCGGGAATGAACGGAGCGCTGAGCGCGGGAGACTTCGAACTGCTTCGTAAGGATTTTTCCGCGAACCCGGCGTATCGGCTGGCGGAGAACGCCGTGACCCAGGTGGCCGTGAGCGACGTGGCCCTCAACCGGGAGATCGTCAACAGCACCGACCATTTCCTGTCCACGCTGCTCGACGACTGGAAGGTCACCAACCAGGAGCACAGCGGCCGGTGCTGGCTGTTCGCCGGGCTCAACCTGCTGCGCGTCGGCGCCATGAAGAAGATGGGCCTCAAGGAGTTCGAGTTCTCGCAGAACCACGCCATGTTCTGGGACAAGATCGAGCGGGCCAACTACTTCCTCGAGGCGATCATCGAGACGGCCGGCTCCGACCTGGACGACCGGGTCGTGGGCTTCCTCCTCGACTCGCCGGCCGAGGACGGCGGCCAGTGGAACATGTTCGTGGCCATCGTCGCCAAGCACGGCCTGGTGCCCAAGGCGTTCATGCCGGAGACGCACAGTTCCCGTGACACCGGCCAGATGAACTCGGCACTGCGCAACCTGCTGCGGCAGGGCGCCAAGTCGGTGCGCGAGGCGTTCGCCGCCGGGGGCACCGAGGCGGCGCGAGCCGCCAAGGCCGAGGTGCTCCGGGTCGTCTACCGGGTGTTGTGCATCCATCTCGGCGCCCCGCCGGAGCGCTTCGACTGGCAGTGGACCGACAAGGACCGCGAGTTCCACCGGGACGGGGTGCTGACCCCGCGGGAGTTCGCGGAGCGCTATGTGGACCTGCCGCTGGATGAGTACGTGTGCCTGGTCCACGACCCGCGCCCGGCCAGCCCGGAGGGCCGGACGTTCACCGTCCAGTACCTCGGCAACGTGCTGGGCGCACCGCCGGTCATCTACCTCAACGTCCCCATGCCGGTGATCAAGGACATCGCCGCACAGACCCTGCAGGGCGGCGAGCCGGTCTGGTTCGGCTGCGACGTCGGCAAGATGATGAGCACCGAGTACGGGATCTGGGATGCCCGCCTGTACGACTTCGCCGGGGTGTACGACACCGACTTCACCCTCGGCAAGGCCGACCGGCTGCTCTACCACGAGACCCAGATGACCCACGCCATGCTGTTCACCGGCGTGGACGTCCTCAACGGCGTCGCCCGCAAGTGGCGGGTGGAGAACAGCTGGGGCGCCGACAAGGGCAAGGACGGCTTCTACACGATGAACGACTCTTGGTTCGACCAATACGTCTTCGAGATCGCGGCGCGCCGCTCCGCGCTGCCCGCGGACCTCCAGGCCGCACTGGACACCCCGCCGATCGTGCTGCCGGCCTGGGACCCGATGGGCGCACTCGCCCGGTAGGCGTCCGCCGGATGAAAAGCCGGTGAGCGGCCGGTAAGGCTTTCTCCGCATCCGGGCCCGGCCCGCGAGGGCGATCGCAGACTGGCAGCAGTCTCCCGATCACCCCCGGAGGTTTTGATGCGGACCAGACTGCTTGCCCTCGCGGCAGCCCTGCCCCTGCTGGCCGGCGCACCGGCCGCCGCGGCCGCGGTCGCCGGCCCTGCGGCCCCGACGGTGGCCGCCAGCGGGCCGTGCGGCACGCGGGCGACGGCGCCTGTTTACAAGCACGTGATCTGGATCTGGATGGAGAACCACAGCTACAACACGATCATCGGCTCGTCCCAGGCCCCCTACATCAACTCCCTGGCCACCGGATGCGGGCTGGCCACCAACTATCACAACGTCTCCCATCCCAGCCTGCCGAACTACGTCAGCGCGGCCTCGGGCCTCGGGTACAGCGCCATCGCAAGGTTCGATGGCGACTGCAACCCCGTTCCGGGCTGCGTTACCTCGGCGCCCAGCGTCTTCGGCCAGGGCGAGACGTGGAAGGCGTATGAGGAGTCGATGCCATCGAACTGCCACATGGCCGACTCCGGAGAGTACGCGGTCCGGCACAACCCGCCGCCATATTTCACGACGCTCCGCGGCTGTGCCACCTCCGACGTGCCCTACACGCAGCTGGCCGGCGACCTGTCCGCGGGCAAGCTGCCCGCGTTCTCCTTCATCACCCCGAACCTGATCGACGACATGCACGACGGCACCATCGCCGACGGTGACAAATGGCTGGCCGCCAACCTGCCCACGATCTTGAACAGCCCGGAGTACACCGGCGGTTCGACCGCGGTGTTCATCACCTGGGACGAGGGCGAAGGCGGGACCGCCACCAGGTGCGCCACCAACAAGACCGACGTGGGCTGCCACGTCGCCACCATCGTGATCAGCCCCAGCACCAAGCCGGGCACGAGGTCGGCGACGCTGTTCAACCACTACTCCCTGCTCGGTACGGCCGAGCAGTTGCTCGGCCTGCCCGCGCTGGGGGAGGCGGCCGCCTTCCCCACGATGACCTCTGCCTTCAACCTGTAAGGGCCGCGGCGGCGCGCCAGGCGCCACGGCACCCGTGGGCGCCGCAGCGCCCGATAAATGCTTTGCCGTCGCGGGCGCCGCATGCTGTACTGCACAGCAGCCACGGCGACCCAGAGGAGCACTCCATGCGTGCAGCTGTCATGTCCACCGAGAAGGGAATTCACGCCAATGCGTAAGGACATGACGCCTCGTGAGAACGCTCAATCTGGGGATTCTGGCCCATGTTGACGCCGGCAAGACCAGCCTGACCGAGCGGCTGCTCCACTCCGCCGGTGTCATCGACGAGATCGGCAGCGTCGACGCGGGCAGCACCCAGACCGATTCGCTGGCGCTGGAACGGCAGCGCGGCATCACGATCAAGTCCGCCGTGGTGTCGTTCGTCGTCGGCGACGTCACGGTCAACCTGATCGACACCCCGGGTCACCCGGACTTCATCGCCGAGGTGGAACGGGTGCTCGGCGTGCTGGACGGCACGGTGCTGGTCGTCTCCGCGGTGGAGGGCGTCCAGGCGCAGACCCGCGTGCTGATGCGCGCGCTGCGGCGGCTGCGGATCCCCACGCTCATCTTCGTCAACAAGACCGACCGGGCCGGGGCGCACGCCCGGCGGGCCCTCGCGGGCATCGCCGAGCGGCTGACCCCGTCGATCGTGGCGATGGGCACGGTGACCGGGCTGGGCACCGCGGGCTGTGCGTTCCGCCCGTACGGCCGGGACGACCCTCCGTTCACCGCGCGGCTGGCGGAGGTGCTGGCCGAGCACGACGAGGCGCTGCTGGCCGAGTACGTCAGGGACGAGACCGGACTGTCTTACCGGCGGCTGCGGCGGGACCTGGCCGCCCAGGCCCGGCGTGGCCTGGTGCACCCGGTGTTCTTCGGATCGGCGATCACCGGCGCCGGGGTCGCGGAACTGACCGCCGGGCTGACCCGGTTCCTGCCCGCCGGCCGCGGCGACGCCGCGGGCCCGGTCTCGGGCACGGTGTTCAAGGTGGAACGCGGCCCGGCGGAGGAGAAGATCGCGTACGTGCGCATGTTCTCCGGCGCGGTGCACGTCCGCGACCGGCTGCCCTCCGGCGGTGGCCGCGGCCGGGACGACGGCGGCCGGGACGACGGCGGCCGGGACCGTGGGCGCGCCGGTGGCGGGTCCGGCCGCGCCCTGCTGGCGCCCGGCCGGGAGGGCGAGTCGAAGATCACCGCGATCAGCGTCTTCGAGCGCGGCCCCGCGGTGCGGCGCGACCAGGTCCGCGCCGGGCAGATCGGCAAGCTGTGGGGCCTGCGGGACGTCCGGATCGGTGACACGCTCGGGGTGCCCCCGACGGGCCGGCCCCGGCACCGCTTCGCCCCGCCCACGCTGGAAACCGTCGTGGTGCCGCGGCGCCCGGCGGACAAGGGCGCGCTGCACACCGCGCTCAGCCAGCTCGCCGAGCAGGACCCACTGATCGGCCTGCGCCGCGACGACGTCCGCGGCGAACTGCTCCTCTCGCTCTACGGCGAGGTCCAGAAGGAGGTCATCCAGGCCACGCTGGCCAGCGAGTACGGTGTCGAAGCCGGCTTCAGCGCCTCCACGACGATCTGCATCGAGCGGCCTGCGGGCACCGGCGCGGCCTACGAGATCATCGGCACGCCGACCAACCCGTTCCTGGCCACCATCGGGCTGCGGGTCGACCCGGCGCCGGCGGACTCCGGGGAGGCGTTCCGGCTGGAGGTCGAGCTCGGCTCGATGCCGTTCGCGTTCTTCAAGGCGGTCGAGGAGACCGTGACGGAGACGCTGCGGCAGGGGATCCACGGCTGGCAGGTCATCGACTGCGTCGTCACCATGACGCATTCCGGGTACTGGCCACGGCAGAGCCACGCGCATGCCCACTTCGACAAGAGCATGTCGAGCACGGCGGGAGACTTCCGCAACCTGACGCGGCTGATCTTGATGAGCGCGCTGAGCCGGGCGGGTACCACGGTGCACGAGCCGGTGCATCTCTTCCACCTGGAGATCCCGGCCGACGCCTACGGGCCGGTGCTGCCGGTGCTGGCCCGGCTGCGGGCGGTTCCCGGTGCCCCGGCCATGCGCGGGTCGCTGTGCCTGCTGGACGGGGAGATTCCCGCGGCCCAGGTGCGTGAGCTGGAAGAACAGCTGCCGGCGCTGACCCGGGGGGAGGGGGTGCTCGAGGCTGGATTCGGCCACTACCAGCCGGTCCGCGGCGCCGTGCCGTCCCGGCCGCGGACCGACCACAACCCGCTCAACCGCGAGGAGTACCTGCTGCGCGTGGCGCGGCGGGTGCCCGCTCGCTGAGCGGGCCGGGGAATCGGCGCGGGGCCGCGCGCGGTTGACCCTGATCGATGAGGCAGGCACCGCGAGCGAATGGGGACCGGGACGGCGGCCCGGCGGCAGAGCTGGCCGTGCAAGGGCCCGGGCCCGCGGCGGTCACCATCGCCGGGCTCACCGCGGGCGGCCCTGCCCTGCTGGTTTTCGTCTCCGAGCACTGCCCCACCTCGGCGCTGGCGCTGCGCCGCCTCGGCCCGCTGTGCCCGGCCTGGGCGCGCGCCGGGCTGACCACCATCGCCATCTTCGAAGACCCGCTGGACGTGGCGATCCGCACCGCCCGGCGGCTGGGCTGGGCCGGCCAGGTGGCCGGGCAGGACCCGCCGTACCCGGCGTCCCGGGCTTACCGGCTGAGCACCGTGCCGACCGCCGTGCTCGTCGGCCGCGGCGGCCTGCTCGCCGGCCGCGTCGCGGGGTGGGACCAACGCGCCCTCGCCGCACTGCTCGGCGAGGCAGGGACGCAGCTCGATACCGAGCTGGCGGTGCCGTCCGCCGCCGGGCCGCTGACCAAGCCGGGCTGCTCCTCGAAGGCCGCCCTGGATCCGGAGCTCGCGGCGGCGATGTCCGCCCCGGACGGCACCGACGACCTTGAGGAGATGTTCGAGCGCGGCTGGACCGACGGCCTGCCGGTGATCCCGCCCACCGCCGAGCGGGTCGAGGCGATGCTCGGCGG
>Ga0318516_10000616_pt1 | contig 11745 bp, 9 predicted proteins | sample GRESIP176b2f20_FD_202501 | JGI IMG/M metagenome (GOLD analysis project Ga0318516, IMG submission 202501) | Tropical soil microbial communities from Luquillo Experimental Forest, Puerto Rico - GRE.SIPMG.176b2f20 | ecosystem: Environmental > Terrestrial > Soil > Tropical forest > Bulk soil... | reverse complement strand
GGCGAACGCTGTCTCCGCGTGGCGCGCGCGGATAACCGGCGACACGGCCACCACCGCGGTACAGCCGCATACCGCCGTGCCAATCGCCAGCAGCAAGCCCAGGCGGCGTGGCACGGCGAGGGCTCGCACGATGCCCGCTCCCACGAGCAGCGCGACCGTGAGGCAGCACAGGGCAACAGGGAGCGCCGTGAGAGCGATCGCGGTGGCTCCGGCGAGCGTCAGGCGCAGACCGACCAGCGCGATGCCAACGCGCAGCAGGCGGTGCATGGTCCACTGCAGCCCGCGCGTCGCCCAGCTCGGTACGCCGACACTGTTTCGCCACAGCATGCCGAGCAGCACCGCACACATCACCGGACTCAGGGGGAATTTCGGCAGGCCGGCGGCGCCGTGCGCGACTGCCTGCGCCAGAATCCGAGCCACCGTGGCCAACGCGACGGCGAGCGCGAAGCCGGGTGCCGCCTGCCGCAGCCCCTGCCAGCTGGGAGCCCACGCGCGCCGCAGAACCACGGCTAAAGAGGCAGCCGCTTCTCGCCAGCGATGTCGCGGAGCCTCGCGCTCCGATTGACGACCATACGGTCGTTGAGCTCGGCTATCGCGCGGCTACCGGTGCGCACGAACAGAAACGGCAGCACTCCGTGCACCAGGCATGCGATCCCGGCAAACATCATGCGCGTGCCGAAGCCGACGGCCCGCACGAGGTGCTCGGTATAACTCTCTCCGACTGAGGCGGGGTGCTCGGTGAAAGCCCGGATCAAATCCATCCGGATAAATTAGCGCCAACGGCGCGCGACGCGGTTGCAAAGGAATGGCAAACCAGGACGGAGTGCGCAACAATGTTGCGTGTCTTTGGCCTGGCAGGGATCTTTGTCTCAATGGACAAGCTGGACGCGAAAATCCTGGACCTTCTGCAGCACAACGGCGAGCTCACGGCGGCTGAGATCGCCGACCGCATCGGCCTCTCCAAGGCGCCCTGCTGGCGGCGTATCCAGAAGCTGCGCGACGCGGGCGTCATCCGCAAGACAGTGAGCCTGCTCGACGCGCGCTCTCTGAATGTCGGCACGACCGTGTTCGTGACGCTGAAGACCGGCAACCACAGTGAGGCCTGGTTCGAGAAGTTCGTGCGCGCCGTACGCGAGATCCCCGAGGTGACCGAGATTCACCGCATGAGTGGCGATGTCGATTACCTCATCCGTATCGTGGTGCCGGACATCGACGCCTACGATGTGGTGTACAAGCGGCTGATCTCGGCCGTGGACTTCCAGGACGTGAGTGCCAGCTTTGCTCTGGAAACCCTCAAGTACACGACGGCGCTGCCGCTCACGTACCTGAAGCCCGATTGATCGGCAGGGGCGTCGGCGGGCCGGCCGCGGCAACCTTTACGGCGGCTCGCCGGTATTCGCCTCGATGATCTCCTCGATGCGGGCATGGATCTCGCTGCGATCGACATCGAAGGCGCGCGTCGCCAGGACCGGCTCCTGAGGCGGAGTCTGCGCGAGCTGCGGGCCGGAGGCATCGCGCACCTCGATCGTGACCACCGTCGAGAGTCCGATGCGCAGCGGATGTGCGGTGAGCTCACTGCCATCGAGCGCGATGCGCACCGGCACCCGTTGAACGACCTTGATCCAGTTGCCAGTGGCATTCTGCGCCGGCAGCAGCGCGAATGCCGAGCCGGTCCCCATCCCGAGACCGACGACGCGTCCGTGGAAGGTCACATGACCGCCGTAGAGATCCGCGACCACCGTCGCCGGTTGCCCGATGCGCATGTGCCGCAGCTGCACCTCGCGGAAGTTGGCCTCGAGCCACAGCCGGCCGAGGGGAACGATGGCCATGAGCGGCGCACCGGGGGAGATGCGCTCACCGAGCTGTACCGTGCGGCGAGCCACATAACCAGTCAGCGGCGCACGCACGCTGGTGCGCGCGAGAGCGAGCCAGGCAAGCTCCACCTGCGTGGCGGCGGCGCGCACCTCGGGATTATCGGCAACCCCCGTGTGACCGACGAGCGCGCTGCTCGCAGCGAGATTCTTCTCCGCCGCGATGAGCGCGTCGCGTGCGGCCTTGAGTGCGTCCTGTGCATGCCCGAGCTCCTCCCCCGAGACCGCCCCGCTCGCTGCGAGGTCACGGCGGCGATCGAAGTCCGACTGCGCACGCGCGAGCTCGGAGCGCCGCTGGCCCACCACGGCGCGCAGCTGATCGCGCGTAGCGAACACGGTGCGTGTCTGGCGCACCGTGCGCGCGAGCTGCTGTTCCGCCTCCTGCAGGGCAATTTGAGCATCGGTCGCATCGAGGCGCACGAGCTCCTGGCCCGCCTGCACGCGGTCGGTCTCATCCGCGGCGATCGAAACCACGGTCCCGCTCACCTGCGACATGACATTCACCAGGTCGCCCGCCACGTACGCATCGTCGGTGCTCTCGTAAAACCTGGCCTCGAGCAGCCACCACGAGAGCCACACCAGCGCTATGAGTGCGAGCGCAGCGCCGAGGCCGACGAGCCAGCGGCGGCGGCGACTCTGCAGCACGCGCGCGAGCGGTGAGGGTGCGGTCTGGACGGAGACATCCACGTCTCAGCCTGCGGGCGGCGGCACATAGCCGCCACCGAGTGCACGCACCAGATCGACGCTGAAGGTGAGCCGCCGTGCCGTAAGCTCGGCCCCCAGCCCCTGTGCGAGCAGCAGCTGGTTCTGACTCGAGAGGACGCTCAGGTAATTGTCGAGGCCGGCGCGATAACGCTCGGTGGTGAGATCGTAGGAGCGCTGCGCGTCCGCCAGCGCGCTCTGCTGCTCGCGCGTCTCGCGCTCGAGTGCACGCCAGTTCGTGACCACGTCCGCGACTTCACGCACCGCATCGAGCAGTGTCTGGTTGTACTGCGCCACCGACTGATCCACCTGCGCCTGGTGCGCGAGCAGTGCACCGCGCAGTGCACCGCGGTTGAACACCGGCAGCGACACCGCGGCGCCGGCGCCCAGGATGCGGTTGGCGGGCTCGAAGACCCGCGTGAGGTCGATGCTCTGGAAGCCGGCAAAGGCCATGAGGTTGACGTTCGGGTAGAAGTCCGCTTCCGCCGCCTTCACCGCGTATCCCGCCGACTCGACCTGTGCGCGCGCTGCGGCGACGTCGGGGCGCCGCCCGAGCAGCTCCGCCGGCAGCACCGAGGGCAGTGCGATGGAGGCCGGCGGCGCGAGCCGCGGCCGCGTGAGCTGCGCGCCCCGGTCGGGGCCGGCGCCGACGAGGTCCGCAAGTTGATTGCGCGCCAGCTCGATCGCCCCTTCGACGTATGCGACGCCGGCGCGCGTGAGCGCCACCTGGCCCGACGACTGCTTCACGCGTGCACTGTTTTCCAGACCCGCACTCACCCGCTGCTGCGTGAGCTCGAGGATCGACTGCTGCTGCTTCAGGTTGTCGTTGGTGACATCGAGCAGCGCATGCTGCAGATCGAGCTGCACGTAGGCCTGCACGACTGCCACGGCGAGCGCCAGGCGGGCCGCAGCACGGTCGGCCTCAGCCGCTGCGACACCCGAGCGCGCCGCGGCCAGCAACGCGCGGTTGCGTCCCCAGAAGTCCAGGTCCCAGCTGAGATCGAGCGCCGCGCGCCCGTTGTTGACGTAACCGCCACCGTAGGGCGGGGGGAACAGATAGTCCTGTGGGTAGCGCTGGCGATCGGCCTCCGCACTGACCGTAGTGGTTGGCAGCCGGGCGGCGTGCGCCGTGACGGCCTGCGCCTGAGCAGCGCGTAGCCGCGCCTGCGCCGTCGCGAGGCTCGGGCTCCCGGCGAGTGCCTCGCCGACCAGTTGATCGAGCTGCGCATCCCCATAACGCTGCCACCAGCCCTCAGCGGGCCATGCGGCGGGGGCAACGGCCGCGCCCGTCACGGTGTGGGCGAGCCCGAGCGTCTGCGGCGCAAGCTTTGGCGCCGGTTGCCAGTCCCCGCGATCAACGCAGCCGGCAAGCGCGAGCGCCAGCAGTGGCGCCAGGTTCCGGGTACGGGTGGTCATGCTACTTCGTCCCTGAAGATGCGTGTTGACTGTGTTCCTGCGCCTGGCCGTTGTCGATCATCCGCCGGAGGTAGCCACTGAACGCCTCGATCTCGCTGGCGCTGAAGCCTGCAAGATGCGCATCCACAACGCGCGTTGCCACTGCCATCAGGCGCGGCAGGAGCGTGCGCCCCTGGGGCGCGAGGCGCAGGAACACGACGCGGCGGTCCTCGCGGCCGCGCTCCCGTCGTACCAGGCCCTTCTCCTCGAGACGGTCGAGGATGCGCGTCATGGCGCCGGTGTCATAGCGGTTGAGGCGGCACAGATCGGCGGCGGTGCGGGCGGCACCCTCACCGAGATGCTTGAGCACGACAAACTGCGTGCCGTTCAGCCCGAAGCGCTCGAGCTCAGTGTCGAGGCTCGCCAGCAGCGAGGCACGTGCGCGCCCCATGAGCTGGCCGACGCCGAGTCCTTCTTCCGGGGGTTGCGCGGCGCTACGCGCCTCGGCTCTCATGACTGCCCTGCGACTCATGGGCACGCCTTGCTATGCTAGCGACTGCCGGCAAGATTACTGCCGATAACATTACTGCCTTGGCAGCTATTTGTCCAGCTGAGCGTCCCTGCGTGCCGAGCTGCGCAACCTCGGGCAGGTGGCTGCGTGCGCGCGCCGGCCTCGCCTGCTGCGCCACGCTGGCGCTAGTGCTGATGGCGTGCTCGCGTGCACGGCCACCGACTGCGCCGCCACCGCCACAGGTTGGTTTCGTGGAGATGCGTGCGCAGCCTGTGCCCTTGACGCGTAACCTCGTCGGCCGGCTCTCGGCCACGCGCTCCGCGGATGTGCGCGCGCGTGTCGCCGGCGTGCTGCTGAAGCGGCTCTACCAGGAAGGCTCGGACGTCAAGGCGGGGCAGCCGCTGTTCCAAATCGATCCGGCACCCCTGCGCGCGGCGCTCGATGGCGCGCTCGCCGCCCTTGCCCAGGCGCAGGCCACGGCAACGAACGCTCACATCGCCGCGCAGCGGGCGCGCGACCTGCTGCCGAGCGGGCTGGTTTCGCGTTCCGACCTCGACAACGCCGAGGCGACCGAGCGCTCGACAGCGGCTGCGGTGGAACAGGCGAAGGCGGCGGTCGGCACTGCGCGCATCAACTTCGGCTATGCCACGGTAACTGCGCCCATTGCCGGACGCGCCGGGCAGCAGGGCGTGACCGAGGGGGCACTCGTCGGCCAGGGCAGCCCGACACTCCTCACCACCGTCGAGCAGATCGATCCGATCTACGTCAACTTCGATCAGCCCGCGGTCGACATCGAGCGGCTGCGCCGGGCGCAGATGGCGGGTAACGTCACGATCGCTCGCGGCAAGGCGGTGAGCGTGCAGGTCACGCTGCCCGACGGGACACCGTACCCGCACAGCGGCACCCTCGACTTCCTCGATGTCAGCGTCGATCCCGCCACCGGTGCGGTCGCCCTGCGCGGCATCATCCCCAACCCCGAGCATCAGCTGCTGCCAGGAATGTTCGTGGGCGTGCGCCTCACTTCCGGTGAAGTGAATCGCGGTTTTCTCGTGCCGCAGGCGGCACTGCTGCGCGATGCCGGCGGTCCCTACGTCCTGGTGGCTGCACCGGACGACAAGGTGGTGCAGAAGCGCGTGACCGCCGAGACGCTCGACGGACCAAACTGGATCGTGACCGCAGGACTCGCCGACGGTGACCGCGTCATCGTCTCCGGCACGCAAAATGCGCACCCGGGATCGGCGGTGGCCGCGGTGCCCGCGCCGTCTGCGCCCGCGGACGGCTCGCCGGCGGCGGACAGCGGCGCGCGTGCCGCCGCCGCACAGTAGGCGCCCATGCCACAGTTTTTCATCGACCGCCCGGTGTTCGCGTGGGTGCTCGCGATACTCATCACGCTCGGCGGTTTGCTGGCGCTGCTGCGGCTGCCGAGCGAGGCCTACCCGGCGATCGCGCCGCCGCAGGTCGCGGTGACCACCTCCTACCCCGGGGCGAGTGCCGCCACGGTGGAAAGCACGGTCACTCAGGTGATCGAGCAACAACTCACCGGAATCGACAATCTCCTCTACTTCACCTCGCAGTCCGCGTCCGATGGCTCTTCGAGCATTACGCTGACATTCCAGAACGGTACCAATCCCGACATCGCGGCGGTGCAGACCGAAAACCGGGTGTCGCTCGCCCAACCGCGGCTGCCGGCGGAGGTTAACCAGCAGGGACTGCGCATCGCCAAGGTCGCCGCCGGATTTCTTGGCGGGGTCGGCCTGATATCGGCGCCGGGTGGCCCGAGCGCCGAGGAGCTCAACAACATCGTCGCGTCACGGGTGCTCGACCCGATCCAGCGCGTACCGGGAGTGGGTGCCGCGGTGCAGTTCGGCTCCGAGTACGCCATGCGTATCTGGCTCGATCCCGACAAGCTCAAGGCATACAACCTGTCGGCGTCCGCGGTGCTGGCCGCGGTGCAGTCGCAGAACGCACAGTTTCCCTCCGGCTCGATGGGTTCCTGGCCCTCGCTGTCCAGTCAGACGACCACCGCGACGGTCACCGCGGAGGGGCGCTTCACCTCTCCCGAGCAGTTCGAGCAGATCCTGCTGCGCACCGACCCGAACGGCGCCTCGGTGCGGCTGCGCGATGTGGCGCGCGTCACCCTCGGCGCGGCGCAGTACGGCTTCGAGACCAGCGTCGGCACGACGCCAGTCGCCGCCTTCGGCATCCAGCTGGCCCCGGAAGCAAACGCGCTGGAAGTCTCCAAGGCGGTCACCCAGAAGATGAACTCCATCCAGGGGAGCTTTCCGCCCGGGGTCAAGTGGATCTGGCCGTGGGACTCGACGCCCTTCATCAGGGTCGCGATCCGCGAGGTGCTGATCACGCTCATCGAGGCCGTGGTGCTCGTCTTCCTGGTGATGCTGGTATTCCTGCAGAATTTCCGCGCGACGCTCATCCCGACGCTGGTGGTGCCCTCGGCGCTGCTCGGTACGCTGATCGGCATGTACGCTTTCGGCTTTTCCATCAACCAGTTGTCGCTGTTCGCGATGGTGCTCGCCATCGGCATCGTCGTGGACGATGCCATCGTGGTGGTGGAGGCGGTCGATCGCATCATGCGCGAGGAGCACCTGCCGCCGAAGGAAGCGACGCGCAAGGCCATGCACCAGATCACCGGCGCGATCGTGGCAATCACCTCGGTGCTGGCGGCGGTTTTCATCCCGAGCGCGCTGCAGACCGGCAGCACCGGGGTGATCTACCGGCAGTTCGCGCTCACCATCGCGCTCTCGATGGGCTTCTCGGCGCTGCTCGCGCTGTCGTTCACCCCGGCGCTGTGCGCCTCGCTCCTGCGACCTGAGCACCTGCACGGCAACCTGGTGTTCAACTGGTTCAATCGCGCGTTCGAGCGAACGCGCGAGTCCTACGTCCACCGCGTGTATCAGTCGGTCGCGCACGTACCGCGCTGGATGGCGGGTTTCGTGGCGATGCTGGCGGTGGGGGTGCTGCTGTTCATCAAGCTCCCCGGCAGTTTCGTACCGGATGAGGACCAGGGCTACGCGCTCATCGATGTGCAGCTGCCTGCCGGAGCCAACATGCCGCGCACGCGCGAGGTCATGCAGCACATCAACGACATCCTCGCGAGAAACCCGGACACCGCCAATGCGTTTCTGATCGTGGGCTCGAGTTTCACCGGCACGGGCGAGAATGCCGGGCGCGCGTTCGTGCACCTCAAGCCCTGGGATCAGCGCCGCGACACGGCGGCGGACTATATCCGCTGGGCGAACACGACGCTGTCACGCGAGATCCATGATGCACGCGTGTATGTGCTCAACCTGCCCACCGTACGCGGCCTCGGCTTCTTCGGCGGGTTCGACATGTTCCTCGAGGATCGTGCCGGCCTCGGCCGTGAAGTGCTCGCCGGCGCGCAGAGCACGCTGCTCGAGAAGGCCGCCGCCGACCCGCGGACCCTCAGCGGCGTGCGCGCCAACCTGCTGCCGCCCTCGCCGCAACTGCAGTTGACCGTGGACCGCGTGCAGGCGCAGTCCATGGGACTGTCGGCGAGCGATGTCTACACGGCGCTGCAGCTGATGCTGGCCCCGGTGTACGCCAACGACTTCATCTACCAGGGGCGGGTACTGCGCGTGCTGCTGCAGGCGGATGCGCCGTGGCGCATGACGCCGGAAGCCCTCGGGCACTTCTACGTGGCCGGGCCCGGCCGCAACATGATCCCACTGGCGAATTTCGTACGCGCCGACTGGGTCCTGGGCTCTCCCTCGCTCACGCGCTTCAACGGCTACGCGGCGGTGGAGATCACCGGCAACAACGCGCCGGGACGCAGCTCCGGCGAAGCCATGCAGGCGATGGAGAAAATAGTCGGCGCGGATCTGCCGCGCGGCATCGCCAACGACTGGGCGGGGCAGTCGCTGCAGGAGCTGATCTCCGGGGAACAGGCGCCGATGCTGTTCGCGTTGTCGATCCTGGTGGTGTACCTGTGCCTCGCTGCGCTGTACGAGAGCTGGAGCGTGCCGGCCGCCGTGTTGATGGCGGTGCCGGTGGGGCTCGTTGGCACGGCGGTTGCGGCCCTGTTGCGTGGCCTGCCGAACGATGTGTTCTTCAAGGTCGGCCTCATCACCATCATCGGGCTATCGGCCAAGAATGCCATCCTGATCGTGGAGTTCGCGGTCACCGCACAGCGCAACGGCAAGAGCCTGCACGAAGGAGTGATGGAGGCAGCGCGGCTGCGTTTCCGGCCGATTCTCATGACCTCCTTTGCTTTCATTCTCGGGGTGTTTCCGATGGTGATCTCTCGCGGCGCCGGCGCCAATGCGCGCCACGCCATCGGTACCGGCGTCGTGGGCGGTATGTTGAGCGCTGCGCTGCTCGGGGTTCTCATGATCCCCGTGTGTTATGTCGCCGTGCGCCGGCTGCTGGGCGAGAGGCTCGACGAGCCGGTCCGCGCAGCTGGCGCCGGCACCGTGCCGGGGCCCGCGCAACGCCGCGAGGACTAGCGCCGTGCAAACGGACTCGGCCCACGGGGCCGCGGTGGCTCAGGGCGCAGGCGGCGTGGCGCTGAACACGTCCGCGCCGAACACCTGCAGGCCCTTCTCCGCCGCGTAGCCGAGATAGGGAAGACCGAACAGCGCCTCCACGGTACGCAGCAGCGAGTAGTGATTGTAGGACACCGCGGAGACAGTGCCCGGCTTCACGAACTTCGACAGCACGATCGCCCCGACGCGTCCGCCGCCTGGCCCGCTGAAACCTGGCGGGAATCGAGCGCCGGGGAGCCGCTTTTCTCCGCAGCAGGCGCTCGAGCCGTCAGCGCCCGCACCATCCGATTCGTCGAAAGTGATGACCAGCATGCCATCGGCGAGAAATGCGGACGCGGCTTCGATGAGCGGCACCCACCGGCGCAGGAACTGATCGATGGCAGTCAGTCCTCCGGTGCGGCCGTCGATGCAATGTACATCGTGGCCATCGCTGCAGAGGTTGGGGGTAATGAAGATGTAGTTCGCGGTGGTGGAGGCGCTGGCGAGATCCTGCGGCAGGCGCTCGAGATTCACCACGTGGCTGTCGCAGCGCGCCTGATCGTCGATGATGGAATGGAAGTAGACGAATGGGTCGTGCTTCGCCGCGTACTGGTCCCCGCCGCTCGCGAGATTGGTGGTTTCCGGTGCGCCGAGCGGCACGTGCCCGCAGGTCGCCGGCTCCCGCGCGGGGTTCTTGCCCATGTCCTCCATGTAGGCGCGCCAGCTGAGCCCGGCGGCCTCGAGCTGGTCCGGGAGCGAGCTGACGGTGCGGGGGTAGACGCATCCCTGGCCGGGCAGCTGGCCATGCGCATCGAGCCCCGGGGCGCTCGCCCGGAAGTCGACGTAGTTCGAGCAGTCGAGCTGGGTCGCGAGATTCGGCGCCTGACCGCTCACGAGCGCGATGTAATTGCCGAGGCTCGCGTGCCCGATCGCGTAGTAGTGCGTGAGCAGTGCGCCGCGCGCCGGAAGAGTGCGTGCCAGGTAGGAGGCCGGGGAGTGGCTGCCGAAGGTAACACCGTAGGATTGATTCTCGAGCAGCAGTACGAACACATGATGGATGGGCGGCAGCGTCTCGTGCGCCGGGCGTGCCGGAGAGGGCGGCGCGGGCGGCGGCTCGCTCAGGGCAGGCACGGCCGCGAGGGGAAGCAGCAGCCAGATCAGCGCGCGGGCGACAGTTCGCGGCATTCACCCCTCGGATGCGGCGGCCGGGTTGTGGGCGGCATGTGGCAGCGGCGTCAGCCGCAGCGCTCGCAGAAACAGCCATGCGCAGCCAATGGTGAGTGCCGCCGCCGCAAGGAACGCCGCGCCGGGGAAGTAGCCGGGCGCTGCGGGATCGGAGAAGCGGCTGAAAATCTGCGTCATCAGCGGCGGCCCGATGATGGTGCTCAGACTGTAGAGCGAGGCAACCGCCCCCTGCAGCTCGCCCTGCGCGTTAGCGGGGATCTGCTGCGAGGCGATCGCGTTCATGGAGGGATAGGTGAGTGCGAACAGGGAGGTGGTGAGCGCCACCGCGTACATCATCCAGCCGCTGCTCGCGAACGCGTAGCCGAGGTAGGCGAGTACTGCGGCGAGCATGCCCGCGAGCGCCGCACGTCGCTCACCGCCCAGCCACGGAATCAACACCCGGGTGAGCGCGCCCTGCGCCACCGCCATGAGCAGGCCGACGAAGGCAAGGGAATAGCCCACCTGGGCACTCGTCCAGTGGAACTTGGAGATGGTGTAGAACGCCCAGGTGCTCGGCAGCACCTGGTGGGCGATCTGCCACAGGAACAGCGCCCCGAGGGTGAGCAGCACCACCGGGTAGCGGCGCATCTGCGCGAGCGTGCCGAGCGGGTTGGCGCGAGCCCAGTGGAACGCCCGGCGCTTGGCGTGCGGCAGCGACTCGGGCAGCGCGAAGTAGCCGAATGTCGCGTTGGCGAGCGCGATGATGCCGGCGGTGAAGAATGGCGCGCGCGGACCCAACGCGCCGAGTAACCCCCCTATCGCGGGCCCGGCGATGAAGCCGATGCCGAAGGCGGCCCCCATGAGGCCGAAGCTCTGGGCGCGCCGCTCCGGCGGGGTGATATCGGCAAGATAGGCGTAGGCGGGTGTGAAAGAGGCGCCGGCCACTCCGGCGATGGTGCGGCCGAGGAACAGCCAGCTGATCAGCGGGGCGACCCCCATGATCAGGTAGTCGACACCGAGCGCCAACACGGCAAACAGCAGCACCGGCCGGCGCCCGAAGCGGTCGCTCAGGTTGCCGAGCACCGGCGCGCAGAAGAACTGCGTCAACGCATAAACGAAGGACAGCCAGCCGCCGTAGCGGGCCGCACGGTCGATGCCGACGCCGGTGAGCTGCATGATCAACCGTGGCAGCACCGGCAGAATGATGCCGAAGCCGATCGAATCGATCAGCACCAGGACGAAGATGAACAGCAGGGCACCGCCGCCGCTCTTGCGCACGCTGGGTAAGTCCTTCGTGGGGGGCGCGCTATCTTATACGAACCGGGGTGGGTGCCGCGTCCGTGCGCGCGTTACGCGGTCTTGCGGCTGAAGAGCAGTACCGCAGCGGAGGTCGTGACCAACGCGATCTCCAGCAGCCTCACCATGTCGTGCGCGAGCGCGCCGAGCGAAGTCCCCTTGAGGAACAGCCCCTGCATCAGGCGCAGCATGTGCGAGAGCGGATTGATGGTGGTCACGAACTGCAGCCACCAGGGCATGTTCTCCACCGGCGTCGCAAAGCCCGACAGCAGCGCGAATGGCAGCAGCACCGCGAACGCCCCGAGAA
>Ga0318516_10000613_pt1 | contig 11804 bp, 10 predicted proteins | sample GRESIP176b2f20_FD_202501 | JGI IMG/M metagenome (GOLD analysis project Ga0318516, IMG submission 202501) | Tropical soil microbial communities from Luquillo Experimental Forest, Puerto Rico - GRE.SIPMG.176b2f20 | ecosystem: Environmental > Terrestrial > Soil > Tropical forest > Bulk soil... | reverse complement strand
TCGGACTCGTCGCAAAAGCCTAGGGCCCCGAGCAACTGATGAGAGGCGCGCAGCACTTGCCGCGCGGTGTCGGCCGCCTTGTACCGGAGAACCAGCGCATCAGCCGAATGCACCTCAACCGATAGCGATTCCGGACGGCAGACGGTGTACTTCGCGAGTTCGTGCAGTCCGCGCACCGCTACGGAGGCATCCGCGACGGCGAACCTCACGGCCTGGAAGTCCGCCAGCGGCTTGCCGAACTGGATCCGCGCGCGCACGTGTTCGGTGACGATGTGCAGCGCCTGCTCCATTGCTCCCAGAATCCGCCATGATCCCAGCACGAGATGAAGGTTAACGTCGGCGGTCGGGACGGTTCCGTCGGGTGCGCTCAGCGTGGCCGGCACCAGAAACGGGCCCAGTTTGGCGTTCGTCCGCGACGCCGGTTGCGGTCGGTACCGAACGCCGTCCAGGTCGGCGGCGATCCACTCGCCGGGCAGATCGCCATGGTCGATGCGCGGCGCCTCGGGATTGACCAGGGTCAGTCGGGCGCCGTCGATCGCCAGCAGGTCTTCGACGAGGGGATACGGCAGAGCGGTCGCGCCGGCGGCCTGGCAGAGCACCGCGGCGGCCAGCAAGTCGTCGGATGCGGACCGCACGTCGAGCTCGAAGGCGCCGACCTCGCTCAGGGCCGCGTGGGCCGCGCGGCGCACGCCGTCGTCGGTCTCGGCGCGCAGCGCCGCCGGTGGCCCGCCCAACCGGGTGAGCCGCTTGGCGGCGACGGCTGCGAAATCGCCAATATCTTGTGGTAGTTCGGTTTTCACCGGTGTTCCCCCAGGACGTCCCGTGCCACCAACATTCGCTGCACTTCGATGGTGCCCGATGCGACGGTGGCCGCTTGTGCGTAGCGCCAATGGTCTTCGATCGCCCCTTGCAGTGGCGCCGACGCGCCGCTGTCCAGCGCGACCGGACCCAGCACGTCGAACAGCAGCTCGGCAACCTGCTGATCACAGGTGGTGGTCGCGATGCGGGCGGCGCTGGCCGCCGCCCCCGCCGACGGGTCGTCCTGCAGCGACACGGCCCGATACGCCAGCAGCCTGGCGACGCGGAGGTCGACAAGCGCCTTCACCCAACGGGAGCGAATCGATTCGGGCAGCGCGTCCCAGTCGTCGCCGAGTTGGGTGCGCATCCGGTCGAGCAGCGATTCACAGCGTGCGTAGCGCGCGATGCCAACTCGTTCGAACGCCAGCGCCTCCCGCATCACCCGCCAGCCGTCGCCGACCTCGCCCAGGACGTCGCCGGGGAACGCCGGCACGTCGTCCAGGAACATCTCGTTGAGGTGATGCGGTCCCAGCATCGACGCGATCGGCCGGACGGTGAATCCGGGCCGGTCCATCGGGATCAGAAACAGGGTGAGCCGCTTGGGTTTCGGCGCGTCGGGATCGGTGCACGCCGCCAGGACACACCACGACGCCATCAGAGCGTACGACGTCCACACCTTCTGGCCTGTGATGCGCCAGCCGTCACCATCCGGCACAGCACGGGTGCGCAACGAGGCGAGATCCGTTCCGGCCTCCGGCTCGGAAAACCCTTGACACCAGATCACGTCCCCGGACGCTATGGCCGACAGGTGCTTGGCCTTCTGTTCGGTTGTGCCGTAACGCATCAGCGCGGGACCGACCCAGTTGATTCCCATGTACTGCGGTCCGCGGGGCTCGTGTTGGGCCCACATCTCCTCGCGCAGCACCGTCTGCTGCCACGTCGAACCTCCGCCGCCGCCATGCTCTTTCGGCCACGCCAACGCCAGCAGTCCCTCTGCGGCCAGCAGCTTGCAGAAGGTCTCGGTGGTGGACAGGTCCTGGGGGTCGTCCGTGCAGGCCCCGAGAAAGTCGGCGGGGATGTGATTGGAGATCAGCTCTCGCAAATGGTTTCGTAGCTGTCCGGCGTCCTCGCCGAGGTCGTAATCCATCCCCGTCATCCCTTCGGCAGCCCGAGCAGCCGCTCGGCGATGATGTTGCGCTGGACCTCCGATGTTCCGCCGTAGATGGTGGCGGCCAACGCGTCCTGGCGTTCGAACAGCAGATCCGGATCGCTGACCCAATCCTGACCTTTGGCGACGGCGGCGAGCTCCCAAACCCGTTGCAGGGTAACCGATCCGAGCAGCTTGAGGATGTCGGCCTCGGGGCTAGGCCGGCCGGCAAGTTCATTGCCCAGGGCGCGGTATCCCGTGGCCCGCAGCGCCTCGGCGTCGGCGAGCAGCGAACCGAGGTCGGCGCAGATGTCGTCGGTCGGACGCGCCCCGCGCACAGCGTCGAGCCCGCGCTCGATCTCGACCCAGTTCATGATCCAGATCATCTGGCGCTCATGCTGCAGCGACGACAATGCGACGTTCCAGCCGCCGTTGAGCGGCCCGAGCAGGTCTTTCGTCGGCACCTCGACGTCCTCGAGGAATACCTCACAGAACGTCTCGTCGGAGATCGACGCCATGCGGATGGGCTCGATCCGCACCCCGGGCGCATGCAGGTCGAGGATCAGGCAGGAAATACCCCGATGTTTCGGCGCCGCCGGATCGGTGCGGACATACAGCGTGCACCACCGCGACTCGTGCGCCTGAGTGGTCCAGATCTTGTGACCGTTGACCCGGAAGGTGTCCCCCTCGCGCTCGGCCCGCGTGCGCAGCCCGGCGAAATCGGATCCGGCTTCCGGCTCGGACATGCCCAGCGCCCACCATTCGTCGCCGCGCAGCAGGGGAACCAGCAGCCGGTCGATCTGGGCGGGCGTGCCGAACTGACGGATGCCGGGCGCGGCGACGTTCGGGCCGGCGATGTTGGGCAGCTTGGGCGCGGACCGCATCGCCGCCTCGAGCCGGACCTCCATCGCGTCGCGCAAGCCTAGAGATCGGCCGCCGTGCTCGCGGGGCCAGGTCGGTTGTATCCATCCGGCCTCGAAAGCGGCCCGCTGGTAGTCACGTCGCAGCGTCAGGTCCCAGCGGTACTCGCGATACTTGTCGTAGTAGTCCCTCGGCAGAAATTCCCTTAACCAGGTACCGAATTCGTCGACTATCGAGACCGCGGCGGTCATCCCGCGGCCCCCGCGAACCGGCGGCCCACCTCGTGGTAGAGCGCACGACTGTCGCCCAGCATCGCCGCGCCCTGCCAGGCGTGGCGGACGTAGAGGTGGACGTCGTGCTCCCAGGTCTGCCCGAGGGCGCCGTGCACCTGGACCGCGGTGCGCGCACAATTGGCCGCCGCGTCGCCGGCAGCCGCCTTCGCCAGCGCCGCGGCGGTCCAGGCATCCGCGGGTGCCGTGTTCGCATCGCCCAGCCGGGCCGCTGCCGCGTAGGTGAGGCTGCGGGCGCGTTCGAGGCTGACGTAGTTGTCGGCCAGCGCGTGTTTGATCCCCTGGAAGGCGCCGATCGGCGTGCCGAACTGGCGACGAATCTTCGCGTGCTCGACGGAGCGGTGCAAGGCGGCGCTCGCAACGCCGACCAGATCGGCGGCAGCGGCCACCAGCGGCGCCGCCAAAGCCGATTCGACGTCGATCGGCGCGGCGGCTAACGTCTCCGCGTCGATCTCGACGTCGGCCACCGGTTGTGCGGGATCTGTCGACTCGCCCGTCAGCACGGTCACCCCGCTGGCACTGCCGCAGCGCACGACCGCCGCCACTAGTCCTTCCGGGCCACTGAGGCCCTTGCGATCGGATTGCGCCAGCGTGACGATCAGCTCGGCTCGGGACAGATTGGGGACCGCGACCGCCCGTCCGCGCAGGCGTCCCCCGCGCAGCGTCATTGGCGCGCCGGGTAGCCGAGATCCCCTGGAGTGGACCGCCAGGGTGGCGACCGCCCCGCCGGCAATGGCGGTGAGCACGGAGTCGAGCACGCTGCTGAGCAACGGGATTGGCGCGAGGGCGGCGCCACATTCCTCGAGAACCACCGCCAGCTCGACGGGTCCGTAGGCGCCGGCGTCGGGCGCGGCAAGTTCCGTCCAGCCGAGGTCGACGACCGTCTTCCACAGCGTGCGCCAACGCTCGGGATCGCTCATCGCTTGGCGGGCGGCGTCTGGCGGACATTCGGTGCGCAGAATGTCGCGCACGGTGTCACGCAGCGACAGTTGCTCCGAACTCAGTCCGATGTCCATAAGACCCCTAACATAATAAAGATAGTAAACTAGCGAGGCTGTTGCAATCGCACGGAGCGAACGGGTGGTCGGATGGTCGAGTGGTATCTGTTCCTTCCGCAGGTGCGCTTGTCGGCGGCCGACATCACCGAGCGGGCACGCCACGCCGAGGCCAGTGGCTTCAATGGCATGGCGTTCATCGATCACCTCGAGGCACCCGCGCGTCCCGATGAAACCATCTGGGAGGCAATGGGTATCGCCACCTGGGTGGCGGCCAAGACGGAACGGCTACGGATCGGCCACCTGGTTCTTTGCGACGCCTTTCGGCACCCCGCCGTGCTCGCCAAACAAGCCGTCACCCTCTCGGACGCCTCGGACGGCAGATTCGACCTCGGCCTCGGTGCGGGATCCTGGCCCACCGAGTTCACCAGATTCGATGTCGGTCAGCAGGATCCGGTCGCCAGGGTCGAGCAACTCGAACGCCACCTCGGTCTGATCAGGCAGTACTGGGGCGACGACCCGCAGACCGGCCCGGCCCCGCAGGCCCCGCAAAGGTCCCACCCGATACCGCTGGTCCTGGGCGGCACCGGGCGCCGGATGATGGAACTCGTTCGCAGATACGCGGATTGGTGGAATCTGCCGGCCAACCACCTCGACAAACTGCCCAAGCTGGGCCCGGCGGCGGGAACGGCCCGGCTGTCGGTCCAGCAGATGGTGGGCTTTGTCCGGTCTGGCAGCGATGCGAACACCGTGCGCGAAGTGAGCACCCGACGATTCGGCAACCTGGGGTCCGGGCTGGTCTGCGGCGACGCGGACGAGTTGATTGGACACTTCGCCGGCCTGGCTGCCCAGCGGGTCGAGCGGTTCTACGTGTGGTTTGCCGATTTCGCCGTACCGGATTCCCTGCTCGAGTTCGGCGAATCGGTGATCAAGGGGTTCGCTGGCGCCGGCGGCGCGCCTCCGTAGGCACGATCGGCGGTCGGGCGTAGGGGCCTCGCTGCACGGCGCTGAGCCGAATCTCCGGCAGATCAACCGACGGGTCGACGGTGTCCAGCCAGGCGACCGCGTCGGCGACGTCGGACACTTGAATCGCGTACATCTCGAAGGGAACGTCCTGCAGCATCTCGGTTTCCACCGGGCCGGGCGTAACGATGTGCACGGCGATGCCGTCACGGTCGACTTCGATCGCAAGGGCGCGCGCGAACGCGTTCATGCCGGCTTTCGATGCGGAGTACGCGGTCCGGGCCATCATCGGCTCGTGCGCAGCGGACGAAGAGATGAACACGAACCGCGAGCCGGCGCGCATCCGGGGGAGCGCGGCGGCAGTCACCACGAAGCACGAATCCAGGTTGGCCGACATGATGGTCCGCCACTGGTCGAAAGTCTGCTTGCGCGCGTAGGTTCCGCCCAGAGTGCCGGCGGCATGGACGACAAGATCGATCCTCTCCAAAGTGCTTATCGCACCAGCGAACCCGTCCGGATCGGATGCGTCGGCGACGATGTGACGCGCACCGATCTCCTCGGCGGCCGCATGCAGCGGGCCTTCGCGTCGTGCGACCAGCACCACGTCGTAGCCCAGCTCACAGAGCTTGCGGCCGCACCCCTTTCCGATCCCGCCGCTGCCGCCGGTGACTAGTGCGGTTCGCATCGACGTCAAAGGCTCTAGGAGTGCCGGATATCCCGCGGCCGCGACAGTGCCTGCGGCGAAAGCGCATAAATCCGTTGATCGGGCCGACCCGACAGCACATAAGTCTGCGTGTCGGCGAGATGGCGACCCGCGATGCGGCGGGCCCGGTCGACGTCACCCTCGGCGATCGTCTCGGCCAACTTGATATGCGTGCTGAGCACCGCGCGCCGCTTCGCCAACGAGGGGTAGGTGCCGCGCGCCGCGCTCTCGTCGGCCCACTGCTGTTCGTGGCTGGTCCACAGTGTCTCCAAGCTGCCGACGACGGCGATGATGGTGTGATTTCCGCAGCCGCGCACGATGAGATCGTGGAATTGACGGCCGATTTCGGTGAAGAGCCGACCGTCGTCGAGGTTCTCCGCCATGGAATCGTTGACCAGCTTGAGTTCTGGCACCAAGGTGTCCGCCCGGTCGGGTCGCTGGGCCGCCAGTGCGGCGCAGGCGGGCTCGAGTTCCTGCAGCGCCATGCCCAGATCGGCGACCTCAACCGATTCGCTCTGCAGCAGCAGACCCAGCATGTAGGCAGCACTGGTCTTGGCCGGCGCGTGCACGACGGCGCCGCCGCGGTTACCCCTCCGGACCGAGACCAGCCCCTCGGTTTCCAGGATCCGCAGCGCCTCGCGCAGGGAGACCAGGCTGACGTTGAATTGTTCAACGAGCACCTCCTGGCGTGGCAGGAGGTCGCCGTCGGCAAGTTCGCCGTCGATGATCTGGCGGCGCAACTCGTCGGCTACGATTTCGGCGATCCTCGGCGCCGACAAGCGGCGACGGGCGTCGGGGCGAATTCCCAGGGCGGTCATCCAATCCTCGTGTAGTCGACTGGCTTAGCTATTTTAGCAGTAATGGTATAAATAGCCGCGTGAGGCGCGAGCCCGACAGCCGGCCGACACCGCTTGACGAATTGCGTGTCGTCGAGATCAGCGACCGGATAGCCGGCAGCTACTGCGGAAAGCTGCTGGTCGATGCCGGAGCAAAGGTGCGCAAAATCGAACCAGCGCAAGGGGATTGGCTCCGCGGATACTCTGCCACCTGTTCGCCGGTGCCCGATGGCTCCACTTCGCCGTTCTTCAACTACCTCAACGCGGGCAAATGCAGCCTCACATGCGCTCCGAACTCCGAGCGCTATCACGCCGAAATTGCCGCCGCCGACGTCGTCGTCGTCACCGCCGGCCGGTCACACGCCGCGGCGCTGGGCATCGATCCGCAGGGGCTGCTGGCCGAATCCCCGCGGGCGATCATCGTCACGATCTCCGACTTCGGTTGGACCGGACCGTACGCCGAGCGCACCTCCAGCGAGTTCACCTTGCAAGCGTGGGCCGGCTCGCCCGGCTTTCGCGGCGATCCCGCCGGGCCTCCCATCGCAATCGGCGGCGAGCTGGGGGAGTACATGGGCGGTGTGTACGCCGCGTTCGGCGCGCTGGCCTTACGGCGCCGCGTCGAGCGCGGCGGCCCGGGCGAGCATCTCGACCTGTCCATGCTCGAGGCGATGACCGCGATGCAGAGCAGCGAGTGGCTGCATTCGCAGCTGCTGCGGGTTCCGCCGATCCGCCGCACCCTCGAAGTGCCCTCCATCGAACCCGCCAAGGACGGCTTCGTCGGGATCACCATGGTCACCGGCCAGCAGTGGCTCGACTTCGTCGCGATGGTCGCCTGCCCGCAGTTGGGGGAGATCGAACAGCTGCGTTTCCAGATCGGCCGGTGGGCATACCGCGACCTGATCCGCGAGCAGATCGGCCCGTGGCTGGCCGAACGGACCGTCGACGAGATCGTCGAACTCGGCCAACTGTTCCGGCTGCCGATTGCCGCGTTGGGCAACGGCTCCACGATCCGGGGTATGGAGTACGTGGCGCAGCGCGGGGTGTTTCTCCAAAACCCCGCCGGCTTTCATCAGCCGCGCGCGCCATGGCTCATGTCGGCATGCGCGCCCGCCCCGCTACGCACTACCCCCGCGCCCGGCGAGGCCAACGACGAATCTCCTTGGCAGAGACGTAAACCCGAACCAGAGTCGGCGCCGCGAGGGCTGCCGCTGGAGGGCGTACGCATCATCGATCTGACCGCGTTTTGGGCCGGGCCCGCCGCAACCCATCTCCTCGCCGCGTTCGGTGCCGACGTGATCAAGGTGGAATCCATCCAGCGACCCGACGGCATTCGATACTCGGGCGGGATGCGCACCGATGTGGACGACTGGTGGGAGTACGGTTGGGTTTTCCACGCGATGAACACCAACAAGCGTTCTGTCACACTGGATTTGGGCTCCGGTGAAGGACGCGGGTTGTTCCTCGAGCTGGCGGCCGGCGCCGACGTCGTGATCGAGAACTTCTCACCAAGGGTGATGGACCAGTTCGGGCTCACCGCCGACGTGATGCTGGAGGTCAACCCCAAAGTGGTCGTGGCCCGGATGCCGGCGTTCGGGCTGGCCGGTCCGTGGCGCGACCGGGTCGGATTCGCCCCCACCATGGAGCAGATCGCGGGTCTGGCGTGGGTGACCGGACTGCCGGAGGCCCCACCGGTGACGCCGCGCGGAGCCTGCGATCCGCTGGCCGGCGTGCACGCCGCCTTCGCCGTGCTGGCCGCGCTGAACTTCGCCGAACGAACCGGATCGGGCCAACTGGTCGAGCTGCCGATGCTCGAATCGGTGCTCAACGCCACCGCGATACAGGCGATCGAATCCGAGGTCTACGGGAAAGCGCTGGGCAGGCGGGGCAATCGCGGCCACTGCGACGTAATCCAGAATCTCTACCGGTGTTCCGGCCAGAGCGACGATTGGATTGCGGTCACCGTGCGAGACGACCGCGAGTGGAGTGCGCTGGTCGACCTGATGGATCGACCGGCCTGGTGCGACGAGGGCGTGTCCACCGTCGCCGGGCGGCGCGCGCGAGCCGACGACATCGATCGCCGGCTGCAGGAGTGGTTCGCCGGGCGACCCCTGGAACCGACCGTGGAGCTGCTGGCCCGCGCGGGCATTCCCGCCGCGCCGGTCGTGTCGCCGTCGCTGGTCACTGACAATCCCCAACTGCGCCTTCGCGGGTTCTTCGAGGCCCTGCACCACGCGAGTACGGGGATGGGCCTTTATCCCTGTCCGCCGTTCGCCAGGCTGGCGGGTCAGGAAAAATGGCTGCTGCGTCCGCCGCCGAAGCTGGGCGAGCACAATGGAGAAGTACTGCGCGATCGGTGCGGGTTGACCGAAGAAGAACTGGAAAACCTGGCAAAATCCGGAGTGATCGGGACCCGTCCCAAGGGTCTGTGAGGAGGGCATCTGATGCGCGTGACGGTCGACGAGAACTTGTGTGAGGCCAACGGCTTTTGCGAGTCGCTCGCTCCGGAGGTGTTCGAATTGGGCGACGCCGACGTCGTGCAGATCGCGGACGGCCCGGTGCCGGCGCGCCTGGAGATCGACGTCCGTGCTGCGGTGGACCAGTGCCCCAAGGCCGCACTGCGGCTACGCGACTGACCCACTGCCGCCCCGCCCACGTATCGGTGTCGCGCCCTAGAGTGCCGGCATGTCACGAGACATGGGAATGTACGCCGCGATGCGGCCCTATTTCGAGCTTGTCGCCGAGAGCCTGACGGGTTTGGTCGACGGGACCGATTTCTTCGATATTCACGCCGAGGATGTGGTGGTCGAGTACGTCATCACCGTGCCGGATTACCCGCGCCGAATCGTCGGGCGAGAAGCGCTGGCCGAGCTGTACTCCAATTACGGGGACTCGATCGTGCAGAGCGGCAGCAGCGACGTGTACCGCTACTACGACCCCGAGAAGTCCGTCGTGATTCTCGAGTACACCATCCACGGCACGGTGGTGAGCACGGGTGCGCCGTACGCCAACCGATTCATTTCGGTGATCACCGTCAAGGACCGCAAGATCGTGCACTGGCGCGACTACCTGGACCCGCTGGCGGTGTTCGCAGCATTCGGCAATGCGCCGGCGCCCTACTGATTAATGGCGCTCGGGCGCAGGTTTCACTGATATCGCCATCTCGTCATAGATCGACATATTGGTGAGCAGGTTCGGATAAGCCACCTTGGCCGGGCCGAGCGTGATGTCGTCGCATCGCAGCAGCAGTTCGTCGAACACCGCGCGGAGTTCCGCGCGCGCCAGCATGGCGCCGAGGCAGTGATGCGGTCCGCCGCCTCCGAATGCCACCTGCGGGTTGGGCTGGCGTCCGATGTCGAAGGTGAACGGCGAGGAGAAGACCTCCTCGTCGCGGTTGGCCGAACGCAGCATCGACACCACCCGCTCGCCCCGCGCGATGCGCTGGCCGTCCATCTCGACATCGACCTTCGCGGTGCGCGTCCAGTACGCCACGGGCGACGCCCAGCGCAACACCTCCTCGATCGCGCTGGGCCGCACCGCTTCCTGTTCGCGATACCGCTCGATCTGCGCCGGATTCTCCACGAACGCTTGCAGCCCGGTGGCCATCGCGTTCTTGGTGGTGTCGCTGCCGGCAAACGCCAGCACAAAGAAGAAGAACTCGAGTTCGCTGGCGGGCAGGCTGAATTGCTCACCGTCTTCGCCGGTGATCACCGCGGACGCCAGCGTGCTCCAGATGTCATCGGACGGATTGCGCCGCTTGTCCGCGGTGAGCTCCATCGCGTACCCGAAGATGGTGGCGTACAGATCGACTTCTTCCCCCCGGCTCAGGCGCGCCTCTGGCGAGTTGGCCTTCAGGATGCGGTCCAAACCATCGAAGATTCGCGGCCGGTCGGATTCCGGTATGCCGATGATGTCGCCGATGACCGTCATCGGCAGCGCGTCGGCGACGTCCTCGATCCAATCGCCACCGCCCTCGGCGAGCAGACCGTCGATCATCCGCGCGGCACGCGCCCGGATGCCGTCCTCCAGTTTGGCGATCGCGCGCGGGTTGAAAGCGTTGGAAATGAGCTTGCGGCGCTTATTCAGTCCCGGCGGATCCATGTTGATGATCGTCGGGTACGACGCGAACAACCCCACCGGCTGGATGAGCGGGCCGTCGACCGCGGTGAAGGATTCGGTGTCCCGATGCAGCCGGACCGCGTGCCGGTGCTTGGTGGTCACCCAGAACTCGCGCTGCACGGTCTCGGCGACGCCGGGTGTGAGGTCGTGCCGGAAAATCGGCCTGGCGCGGCGCAACTCGGCAAACAGCTCGTCAGGGAAGCCGTTGCGCCACAAGGCGAAATCGGAAAGATCCACTGCCGCAGCCGTCATCTGAAACCCCGGTTCGTTCGGACACCACACCACCGCGCAACCCGGCGGGCGCCGCGTTGACGTTCAATGCTTAAAATAGTAAAAATAGACCTAGTCGTCGACCGCGCTGGAGTGCACGTGACGCATACAATTTCTGACCCGGCCCCGGATTCGGCCGGGGATCCCTCGGAACGTGAGTTCGGGCAGGCCGGCATCGCACTGTCGACCTACCGGTTCCCGACGGGCTGGTTCATCGTCGCCTTCGCATCCGACCTGGAAGCCGGTCAAGTCAAGCGCGTGCACTACTTCGGCGAGGAGCTGGTGCTGTTCCGCACCGAGTCCGGCCAGGCCCACGTGATGGACGCCTACTGTCAGCACCTTGGCGCCAACTTGGGCGTCGGCGGCACCGTGGAGGGCGAGAACATCGTCTGCCCCTGGCACGGCTGGCGCTGGCGCGGTGACGGCACCAACGCGCTGATTCCCTACAGCAAGATCGGCTGCAAGAACAACGTCCGAATCCGCACCTATCCGACCGCGGAGTGGTACGGCTTCATCCTCGCCTGGCATGAGCGTCACGGCCGGGCGCCGTACTGGCAGCCGCCGGTGCTGCCCGAACTGGAGACCAACGAGTACTACCCGCTGCACCCGCACACCCAGATGCTCAACCGGGTCAAGGTGCACCCACAGATGATCATCGAGAACGCCGCGGACCCGTACCACGTCCAGTACGTGCACAAGGCGGCCAGTCCCGCCACCACCGCGTCGTTCGAGGTGTCCGGCTACCACCTGCACGCCACCGTCAACGCCCATTTCGGCGGCGGGCGCGCGTCGACCTGGTTGACCCCGAATGGGCCGGTCGACGCC
>Ga0318516_10000604_pt1 | contig 11905 bp, 5 predicted proteins | sample GRESIP176b2f20_FD_202501 | JGI IMG/M metagenome (GOLD analysis project Ga0318516, IMG submission 202501) | Tropical soil microbial communities from Luquillo Experimental Forest, Puerto Rico - GRE.SIPMG.176b2f20 | ecosystem: Environmental > Terrestrial > Soil > Tropical forest > Bulk soil... | reverse complement strand
GTCGCCGCCCCGGTCGACCGCCCGCCCCACAACCGCGCCTTCTACCAGTCCCACCTCGAGGCGCTGAGCCGCTTCTACACCGCGCAGTCGTACGGCCGGGTGCTGATCAGCGGCGACGTGTGGCCGCGCGATCCGAACGGCGCCTACTCGGTGAGCGACATGGCGGACTTCGGGCCGTGGGCGTTCTCGCGCAACATCGCCCCGCAGGCCATCCACATGTTCCGCACCTTCGCCTTCGCCGCCGATTCCCAGGCGATCGTGCGCGGCGATCCCATCCCCTGGTCGCAGTACGACCGCGTCTACTTCATCCACGCCGGCAGCGATCTCCAGAACGACATCCGCCAGGACAGCCCGGAGGACGTCCCGACGTTCACGATGTTCGTGGCCGACAGCGACCGGGTGTTCTTCAAGGACGGCGTGGTCGACACCACGCTCCACGGCTGCGATCCGGGCGATCCCAACACCCCGTGCTACTCGCTCGACCGTTGCACCTTCCTGCCCGAGACCATCAACCAGGACGGCTACTACGGCACCATCAACGGCGTCACCGCCCACGAGAGCGGGCACCTGATCTTCGGGTTCGACGACGTCTACAACATCGAGACCGGGTTTCCGGTGGTGGGGGAGTGGAGCCTGATGGACAGCGGCAACCTGGTGGGCTCGCAGGTGCTGCAACCCGACGGTTCGATCATCTTCGCCACTGGGCTGCTGCCGCCGAGCGTCGATCCGTTCCAGCGCTTCCTGGTCGGCGACGCGCTGAGCTTCCCGGAGGCGAGCGTCGGCGACACCATGACGTTCCTCGACGGCGAGCGCCATCCCGACATGAAGAGCGTGACGCTGTCGAGCGACGAGTTCCTGCTGCTCGAGAACCGCTATCAGCTGCCGGCGGACGTGGTCCAGATCGAGACCGACCCGGTGACCCACGTCATCCTGAGCCCGCGTCCCGACAGCCTGCTCTACGACGCGCTGCTGCCCGGGGACGGGATGCTGGTGTGGCACATCGACACCAGCGTGCTGCCGTTCGTAGGCTCGCTGCGCATCAACCCGGACTACGGCTTCAACACCAACCCGCAACGGCCCGGGATCTCGATCATCGAGGCCGACGGGCTCGGCGACCTCGGCGACCCGGGCTCGGTCGGGATCCTGGGCTGGCCCTCCGACCCCTGGTTCCACACCAACAACCCGGTGCTGTCGGACACCACGATGCCGAACCTGATTCCCCACATCGGCACGCGACCCCACTACCAGCTCTCGTTCCTCGGCGATCCCGACTCGGTCATGCTGGTGAGCGCGCAGCGCGCCTGGCTCAAGCCCGGCTGGCCGATCGCGGGGGATTTCCCGCCCGGCGGGCCGCGATTGCTGGCGGTCGATGCCGACGGGGATCGCAACCTCGAGGTGTGCTGGGCCGGCGGCGCGAGCCAGGTGTTCGTCGCCGGGCAGCTGGTGACCAACCCCGACAGCGCGGCGCTGTTCGCGTTCCGCTTCGACGGCCGGCCGATGAATCCGCTCAGCACCTCGTTCGCGAACCTCGACCAGATCAGCATCCGCCAGCGCAACCGCGCCGAAGGCCGACCGCGCCCGCTCATGGCGGCGCTGGCGCTCAACGATCCGGGGGGAGGGCTGGGACCGGCGCGCGGTCCGTGCTGGTTCGCGGTCTCGACCTACGCCGCGGGCCCCGACACCGCGAGCGCGGGCGGCCGCGTGTGGCTGGTCGACACCCTGGGCGAGTCGCGGCCCGGCTGGCCGGCGCTCCTGCCCTCGATCGTCACCACGCCGCCGGTCATCTTCGGCAGCTATCCCAACAGCGCGGTGTTCGTGGGCTGCGCCGACGGCAAGGTCTACGCGCTGGGGCTCGATGGCCGCCTCTATGCGGGGCTCGCGCCGCAGGGAACGCTGACCGGCGGTGTCCGTGGCCGGCTGGCGGTGACCGGGAACATCGCCGGCGCCGGGCTCATGGACGTGTGGGTGGCGGCCGGCGCTCAGAACGGCGATGTCGCGGCGCTCCACTTCGTCGCCGGCGCGGGGCCCGGGGCCCGCGGTGGCGCGGCGCGCAGCGCGGCGACGCCCACACCCTGGCAACGCAGCGTCGGGCCGCCCGGCTGGGCGCCCGATTTCCTGTGGATCAACTTCGACGGCGCGGGCGGCGCCTCCGGCCGCGCGCCCACCTGCGCTTCGGGCGGGCCGGCGCTGGTGGTGCGCGACGGCGACCGGCTGTGGGCGTTCTGCGATCAGGGGGCGTCGATCCCCGGCTGGGGACGGAGCGCGGGCGATACGCTGGTCGACGCGCTGGCCGCCGGCGATCCCGACGGCGACGGCTTCCCCGAGGTCTTCACCCAGACCATCCACTCGCGGCTCGCGTACTGGAACGTCACCGGCGCACCCACGCCCGGCTGGCCTCGCGCCGGCACCCCGGAGGACCTGCGCACCGCCAGCCCGCCGCTCGCGCTCGACGTCGAGGGCAACGGGCGCAGCGATCTGGTGGGCCTGAACGGCAGCGGCATCTTGGCTGCGTTCGACGGCGGCGGCGGCAGTCCCGCGGGCTGGCCGCTCGCCACCGGGGCGGGCGCCGCCGGGGACGTGGTCGCGGCGGACCTCGATCGCGACGGCTCGCTCGACGTCGTGGCCCCGGACCGCTTCGGACGGCTCTACGCCTACAGCCTGCCGGTCTCGGGCGGCACCCCGCTCGCGACCTCGTGGGCCATGGTGGGCGGGGATGTGGGGCGCAGCTCCTCGCTGCCCGTCTCGCGCACCACCAGCGCCCCGGCTCCGGCCACGGGACCGCTGGTCTCCGGCTCGCTCAAGGCCTACCCCAATCCGGCGCGGCGCTCGCCGGTGTCGTTCGCGTATCAACTTAGCGAGCCCGCCGAGGTCGATTTCCGCATCGTCGACAGCTCGGGTCACGAGGTGGCGACGTTCTCGCGGTCGGGGCTGCAGGCGGACAATCTGGTGGTGTGGGATCCGGGCCGGCTGCCGGCCGGGCTCTACGTCGCGCAGCTGCGCTTCCACAGCGCCCACGGCGATCAGCGCCAGAGCATGCCGGTGGGGGTGCTGCGATGAGCCGCGGGGCGCTGCTGGCCGCGGCCCTGCTGCTCGCGCCGCCCGCGCTCGTGCGCGCCGCGGTGCCGGAGCACTCGGCGCTGGCCCCGGTCATCGTGGTGCCGGAGCCCGGGGTGGAGAAGCCGGAGCTGATCCTCGCCCAGCGCACCATCGAGCGCAGCTGGGGTCCTCCCGAGAGCGCGCCGCCGCCGGTTCCGGAGCCCGGCGTGCTGTCCGAGGGCGCGGCGTTCGCGATGTCCGGGATCATGCCGGGGGCCGGCCAGGCCTACGTCGGCGAGCCGAGCGCGATCTGGTTCGCGCTGGTCGAGGTCGCCGGCTGGACCTCGCACTATCTGTTCAATCGCGACGCCAGCCGCCAGAGTGATCACGCCGCCCAGTTCGCCGGCGCCCCGAGCGACTCGACCAGCGGCTGGTCGATCGCGCGCTGGGAGAGCGCCGCGCCGGGGCGCGATCCGAGCAAGGTCGAGGCGCTCTACGCCGGCGACCGCGACGCCTACTACACCGTGATCGCGAAGGATCCCACCTACCTCGACGGCTGGGCCGGCCCCGATCCCAACACGACGCGCGCCGACTTCCAGCACCTGCGCGACCTGTCGGACGCCAGCAGCCAGCGCGCCCGCGCCGCCCAGAGCTTCATCTGGATCAACCACATCGTTTCGGCGTTCGACGCCCTGCGGGCCGCCCGTCTCCACAACCTGACCATCCGCCGCAATCTCGATCTCCATCTCAAGAGCTCCTGGCACGGCAACGGTCCGACGGTGGTCGCGACGCTGGAGCGGCGCTTCTGATGCGCCGGGCGCCCGTGCTGCTCGGTGCGCTGGCCCTGCTCGCCGCGACCGGCGCCGCCGCGGCGCCGGGTGTGGGGCCCACCGGCTTCGAGATCGCCGCGCCCGCGTCGCCCGCGCGGGTCGCGCCGGCCGATGGTCCGGTCGCCTCCCTGTTCCACCACCAGAGCGCCAGTCCCGCCGACTCCGCGGCCGCGGCGCGCGCCGACAGCGTGAAGCGCGCCGAGAACGCCGGCGAGCCGGCGCTCAACGCCGAGCGCGCCCAGGCCGTGCTGCGCTCGCTCACCGTTCCGGGCTGGGGCCAGGCGACGCTCGGCCACAACACCTCGGCCACCGTGTTCGCGCTGGTCGAGGCCGGGATCTGGACCTCCTACGCCGCGTTCCGCATCCAGGAGACGATGCGCACCAGCTCGTACGTGAACACCGCCCAGATCTTCGCCGGCATCGACGTCAGCCATCGGGACGACGACTTCCGGCACATCGTCGGGGCCTACAGCAGCAGCGCCGAGTACAACCAGCTGGTGGTGGCGCGCGACGCCGCGAGTCTCTACCTGTCGGACCCCAGCCACCTCGACTACGCCGCCTATCACGCCTACATCGCCGCCCATCAGCTGCAGGGCGCCGACAGCTGGGCCTGGGCCGGCCCGGCCAGCCAGGAGGTCTACCTGGGGCAGCGGAAGAACGCGGAACGCGCCGCGCTGCGCGCCAACACCGCGCTGGCGCTGGCGTTGATCAACCGGCTGGTGAGCGTGCTCCACGTCACGCGCCTGCACGGGCCCGCGACCAGCAGTCGCCTGAACCTCGACATCGCGCCGGATCCGGGGAAGGATCCCATGGCCTTCCGGATCGGAGTCCGCACGCGCTTCTGACGCGGCGGAGGTCTCGAAGCCGTGCCCATCATCCCGCTCCTCGTCACGCTCCTCGCCGCCGCCGCGGCGGCCGACTCGGGCGTGATCGCGCCGGTGGATCCGTCGGTGCTCGCCACGCCGCCCGCCGCGGCGCCGGGTGACAGCCTGCCGCTGCGGCTCAAGCGCACCGCGGTGGTGGTCTCGGGGGGCGCGCCGGATCAGCGGCTCATCGAGCCGGCCGGGATCGCCGCCGACGCTTTCGGACGCATCGTGGTCACCGACGCCAGCCTTCACCGCCTGCAGCGCTACGACGCGCGCGGGGTGTGGATCGACGGCGCCGGCTCGCTGGGGAGCGATCCCGGACAGTTCCGCCGCCCTGGCTCGGTCGCGGCGCTCGGCAACTTCGGGGTCGCGGTGCTCGACCGCGAGAACAAGCGGGTGGTGTCCTATGACCTGCACGGCCGCCTGGTCGGCACGCTGATCGATCTCGCCGAACCCACGCTGCTCGATCAGCTGGGCTACATCGATCCGGTGGCGATGGCCGCGGATCGCGGCGGCGCCGTGTACGTGGCCGACGCCGACCACGACCGGCTGCTGGCGTTCGACTTCGCCGGCCGCTATCAGCGCGCGATCGGCGGCTACGGGGAGAGCGCCGGCTCGTTCCGCAGCCTGAGCGGGGTCGCGGCGGCCCCGCGTGGCGAGCTGGTGACCAGCGATCGCGCCCACGCGCGACTGCAGCGTCTCGACGCCGGCGGGCGCGTGCTGGGGAGCTGGCCGCTCAAGGTGAGCCCGGGGCGGGGCGCGATCGCGGTGGCGGTGGACGACTCGGGCCGCATCGCGGTCGCGGACGAGGATGGCGGGCGGCTGTGGGTGTTCGACACCGCGGGCCGGCTGCTGGCCGTCGCGACCGACGCCGACGGGCCGCGCGCGCTGGCCTTCGCGCCCGACGGGACGCTGCTCCTGGCCGACGCCCGGACCGGGTGCGTGAGTCGCTGGACGCTGGCGCGCTCCGGCGCCACGCCGGGAGGCTGATCCTGCCCGCGCGCGCCCGGCGACCGGGCCCCGGGATCTGGCTCGCGATCGCGCTGATCGCGGCCCCGGCGCGGGCCGTCACCGTCGACGATCCGGCCTGCGAGCCGAGCTGGGTGGTGGTCCAGCACGATACGCCCGTCTACCGCCTGCCGTACGGGTTCCTCGCCGCCGGCACCGACACCGTGCGGCTCCACGGCCAGATCCTCAAGCGCGACGCCGACTATCAGCTCGATGCGCTGCGCGGCGAGCTGCGCCTGCTGCGCGTGGTGCCGGCCGGCGACACGCTCGAGGTGCGGGCGTGCCGGCTGCTGGCGCCGCCGCCCACCGACGTCCGGGTCATGTCCTACCAGCCGCGGGGCGCGGACCCCCCCGACAGCGCGAAGGGCGACGCGGGCGGCGTGGCGGCGCGACCCGCCACCGCGCACGACCCCGCCGCGCCGGCGAGCGGAGCCTCGCTGGTGGTGAGCGGCAACAAGACGCTGGCGGTCGACTTCGGCTCCAGCCAGGACGCTACGCTGCGTCAGTCGCTCGACCTCACCGTGGGCGGAACGCTGGCGCCCGGGGTCACGCTCACCGGGGTGCTCTCGGATCGCAACCTGCCGCTCACCACCGCCGGCACCACCCAGGGGCTTCAGTCCTTCGACCGGGTGCTGATCGAGCTCACCGCTCCGCAGGGCAGCGCCGCGCTCGGCGACGTGGCCCTGAGCCTGCAGCACGGCGAGTTCGCGCGCCTCGAGCGCCGGGTGCAGGGAGTGCGCGGCGAGGTCGGGCTCGGCGCGTTCCGCGGCCAGGTCGCGGCCGCCAACGCCCAGGGCGAATACCACCGTCTCGAGTTCTTCGGCATCGACGGCCGCCAGGGACCCTACGAGCTGACCGACGCCGCGGGCGCCACCGCCATCGCGGTGGTGGCGGGCAGCGAGGTGGTGATGGTGGACGGCGTGCGCCTCAGCCGCGGCGAGGGCGCCGACTACTCGATCGACTACGAGCGCGGGCGCATCACGTTCTCGAACAAGCATGCGATCTCGGCCGAGTCGCGGATCACGGTCGATTACCAGTTCACCGCCACCGCCTACCGGCGCAACCTGGCGGCCGCGGCTGGCGGCTGGCAATGGCGCAACGGCTACCTGTTCACCCAGGCGGTGACCGAGAGCGACGATCGCGGGCACCCGCTGGACATCACGCTCAGCGAATCGGACCGCGAGACCCTGGTGATGGCCGGCGATTCGGCGTCGGCCGCGGTGACCGGCGGCGTGACCTATGGCGTGGGCGACTACGACAGCGTGCGGGTCGCCGGGGCGCTGGCCTTCGTCTACGCGGGGCCGGACTCGGGCCACTTCAGCCTCCAGTTCACCCGTGTGACGCCCGGCACCGGCGACTACGCGGACTCGGCGCTGGTGGCCGGTGTCACCATCTACAACTATGCCGGCCCCGGCCACGGCACGTTCAGGATCGGGCGCCAGCTGCCGCTGCCGGAATCCCAGGCGGTGTGGAGCGCGGGCGGCGGGGTGCACGCCGGGCCGCTCGCCCTCGAGGTCGAGGGCGCCGCGTCGCATCACGACCTCAACACCTTCTCGAGCCTCGACGACGGCGGCAACGTCGGGCAGGCCGGGCGCGCGAGCCTGAGCCTCGAGGGCGCCACACCCGGGCCGCTCTTCGCGCGCGCCGGGTTCAGCGTCCAGGCGCGCGCGGTGAGCGAGCGTTTCGCGCCCTTCACCCGCCTCGAGGCGCCGTTCGCGGCCGAGGACTGGGGACTGCCGATCGGCGCCGATCTCGAGCACCAGCAGCGCGTGGTCGCCACCGCGTTCGTGCGCCCGCGCTTCGGCGGACAGCTCAGCGCCGGCGTGGGGCGCCTGCGCACCCCGGGCGGCTTCGAGTCGTCGCGCGGCACCGCCGAATGGACCGAGGACGGCGTGCTCTCGACCCATGCGCTGTGGGAGCACGCCGCCGGCACCCTGAGCGGCAAGCTCCATCCCGACGGCGGGCGCGACCACGAGCGTGGCGATCTGCGCCTGCGCCTGCGCTGGCTCGAGCCCGCCCTGCGCCTCGAGTCCGACGAGCGCCGGGTGCCCAGCGATTCGCTGCTCGACGGCCAGCGCTTCCGCGAGGCCGCCCTCGATCTGCTGAGCCCGCGCGCGCTGGCGTGGCACGCGGCCGCCGGCGCGTCGCGACGCCTGGACCAGCGGTTGAGCGCCGGCGGCGCCTTCGTGGATCACAGCGATTCGCGCACCCTGCGCCTCGGGCTCGACAGTCCGGCGGGCGGCCGTCTGGGCGTGGGGCTGGCGTTCCAGACCCGCGAGGTGACCACGCTCGACGCGCCGGGGCTCGGCCCCGGGGCGGCGGCGCCGCGCGCGCGCAGCGATCTCGGCAGCATCCACCTGCGCGGCGAGGACCGCGGCCGGGGTCTGCGCGGCACCGCCGGCATCGAGCTGACCAGCGAGGGCGACAATCGCAGCCTGCGCACCCTGGTGTTCGTGGGGGCCGGGCACGGCAACTACGACGCGGGCGGCAACTACGTGCCGAACGGGGACTACGACCTGCGCACCACGGTGAGTCCCGATCTCGAGCGCCTGTCGCGCTCCGCCACCAGCGCCCGCGCCGAGTGGACCGCGGTACCGGCACGCTGGGGCGGCACGCGCGCCAGCTTCGACTACGAGACCGAGGCGCGCCGCCGCGGTGATCCTGAGCCCCGCGATCCCATCCTGTCGCCCGGCGCGGCGCTCACCGATCCGCAGCTGGCGCGCGGCGCGGTGCTGCAGCGGCTCGAGACCGAGCTGCTGCCCGAATCCCCGGCCGCGGCGCTGCGGCTGCGGCTCGAGCGCCACGTCACCGCCGATCGCGGCGACCAGAACTACGTCTCGACCCTGGACGAGCGGCTGGCCAGCGCGCGCTGGCGCGGCCGCGGCGGCGCCGCGATCAGCGCCGAGATCGAGGGACGCTGGAGCCAGCGGATCGCGACCCAGACCTTCGCGGCGGCGAGCGGCTACGCGCGCACGCTGCTCGAGCAGGGTACGACCGCGCAGCTCATCGCCACCCCCAGTCCGCGCCTGCGCGCGGTGGCGGCGCTCGACGCCGGCTTCAGCCGCCCCGAAGGGCAGCGGGAATTCACCCGCACCGTGAGCCTCGGCCCCGATCTAGGCGTGGCGCTGGGCGCGCGCGGGCACGCCGACGTGAGCGCGCGGCGCGCGTTCATCTCCGGACCGCCGCCGCTCAGCCTCCTGCCGACCCTCGATCCGGTGGGGGCGCCGACCTGGCTGGTGCGCGCCCGCTTCGACTACCGGGTGCACGAGACCACGACCTTCAGCCTGTCGGCCGACGAGTCGCAGCGCCCCGGCGTGCCGGCCCTGGTCACCGGTCGCGCCGAGCTGAGGGCGTTCTTCTGATGCACGCGATCCCTGCAGGCACGCGGCGCGGGCGCCGTCCGGCGCTGATCGCGATCGGGCTCGCGCTCATGATGGCCGCGATGGCGCAGGCCGCGCCGCGGCTCGACTACCACGGCCAGGTCCTGAGCCCGGGCCAGGTCGAGGGCCTGATGCAGGCGGCGCTGCGCTCGCGCTCGCGCGCCGGAGCGGGCCCCGACTCGGCGACCGTGGCGTCGGCGCTCGCCGCGGTGGTGGAGCGGCTCCAGGACCTCGGCTACCTCGACGCCCGCGCCCGCGCCCGCTGGGACAGCAGCGCCACGCGCATCACGCTCATCGTCGCCGAGGGCGGGCGCGCGCGCTGGAAGGCGGTGCGCATCGCCACCGCGCCGCCCGCGGACTCGGCGCGCTTCGCGCCCCTGCTGTCGCTCGAGCCCGGCGGCTGGGCGTCGCCGCGCGCCGTCACCGAGGCCGTCACCCGCGCGGTGCACGAGCTCGCCGATCACGGCTATCCCGACGCCGCCGAGGCGGGCCGCGACCGGCTGGCGCAGCTCGGGCTGTTCCGCAGCGTCACCCTCACCGGGCTCGATGGCGAGGCGGACTGGAGGCGGGCGCGGCTGGTGTACGGCGTCGAGGAGCCGCGCTACAACGAGTTCGAAGGCGTGGTCGGCATGCAGGGCCAGGGCTCGACCGTGGGGCTCGCGCGCGTCGAGCTCGGCAACCTGCTCGGCACCGGACGGGCGCTGGGGCTCAACTGGGAGGACCGCGGGCCGGGGCTCACCGACCTCGGCGCCCACTACGCCGAGCCCCAGGTCCTGGGCACGCCGCTCAGGCTCGACGGCGCGCTCGAGCACCAGGTTCAGGACACGCTGTGGGTGCGCACCAGCTGGGGGGCGCGCGCGCGTCTGCCGATCGGAACCACCCAGCACCTCGAGGCCGGCTACGAAGAGCAGCGCGTGGTGCAGACCCAGACCGACGTGCAGGAGGCGGATCTCCAGAACTCGCTGTTCGCGCTGGAGCGCGACGCGGTCGACCAGCCGGTCGCGACCCGGCGCGGCAGCCGCACGCGCATCGGCGCTTCGCAGACCTTCAAGACCGAGCACCTGCGGCCCGAGGGCACACGCCACTCCCAGGCCAGCGCCGCCGACGTGCGCAGCGAGTGGCACCGGCCGACCGGGATCTCGACCGGCATCATGCTCGAGCTGCGCGCCGCCGGCCGCTTCAGCACCCAGGACGTGCTGCCGCTCTACGAGCGCTACCCGCTGGGCGGCGCGACCTCGCTGCGCGGCTACGACGAGGAGCAGTTCCGTGTCGATCGCTACGGGCTCTCACGCCTCGAGTGGCGCCGCTTCATGGGCGCCGCGGGCCAGCGCGTGTTCCTGTTCTGGGACCACGCCTGGATGGCGACCCGGCTCGCCGCTCCCGGCGGCGGTCTCGCCACCCTGGTCCAGCAGCGCGACGGGGTGGGATTCGGGCTTAGGCTCCAGGCCGCCGGCGGCCTGGTGGGGCTCGACTACGGGCTCGAGCCGGGACGGCCGCCGCTCGAGGGCAAGGTCCATCTGCAGCTCGTCACCACCTTCTGATCCATCGCCACCTTCCGCGCGGGGTCCGGATGTCGCTCGAATCGCGAGTGCGTGAGCTGATGGGTCCGGGCGGCGCGCTGGCGGCGCGCTGGCCCCGCTACGAGCAGCGCGGCGCCCAGCTCGACCTGGCCGGCGACATCGCCGCCACCCTGGAGCGCGGCGGGGTGCTGCTGGCCGAGGCGCCGACCGGGATCGGGAAGTCGCTCGCCTACCTGTTGCCCGGGATCCTCGCCATCCTCGAGCGCGGCGAGCGGGTGGTGGTCGCGACCTGCACGCGCTCGCTCCAGGATCAGCTGGTGGAGCGCGACCTGCCGGCGCTGCTCGCGGCGCTCGGTCTCGAGGTGCGCGCGGCGCGCCTCAAGGGCAAGCAGAACTACCTGTGCCCGCGCTCGCTCGAGCTGGCCGAGGGGCGGGGCGCCGAGGAGACCGAGGTGCTCGAATCGCTGCGGCGCTGGGCGGCGGTCGACGCCGAGGGCGACCTGGATCGCTTCGCGGCCGGCGATGCCGAAGCCTTCCGGCGCGTGCGCGGCCGGGTGGCGACCGACCCCAACGCCTGCACCATCACGACCTGCGGGCGCGGCGCCGAGTGCTTCTGGGTGCGGGCGCGGCGTCAGGCCGGGGCGGCGCGGCTCCTGATCGTGAACCACGCGCTGCTTGCGCTCTCGGGCGAAGTCGACGGGCTGCTGCCCGAGTTCGATCTGCTGGTCGTCGACGAGGCCCACCGCCTCGAGGCGGTGCTGCTGTCGCAGCTCGAGCGCAGCGTCTCGCGCCATCGCATCGAGGAGACGCTGCGCATGGTGGGGAGCGGGCGTGAGGCCCGCGAGCGGGGCGGCGCCGCGCGCGCCGCGGCCGGGCGCGCGGGCGGGCTGCTGGCGCGGGTGCGGCGTTACGCCCTGCCGCTGTTCGAGCTCGAGCACGCCGGGGCCCTGGCCACCGGGCTCGAAGCGCTCGGGGCGCGGGTCGGCGAGACCCGCGCGGACGCCGAGCGCCTGTTCGCCGCGCTCGAGCCCGCGCCCGAGGGGGAGCGGGCGCCCCACTACGGGACGCGGCGGCGCTATCGCTCGGCGTCCGAGCTGCTGGGCCGCGACCTCGGACCCCTCGAGACGGTGCTCGCGCACTGCGCGGTGTTCGCGCGCGAGCTCCATCGGCTCGCCGAGCGCGTCGGCGACGTAGCGGCGACCGGAGCGCGGCCGGCGGCCGAGGAGCTGGCGGCCGAGCTCGACGAGGTGGCGGGGCGCTTCGCC
>Ga0318516_10000600_pt1 | contig 11928 bp, 9 predicted proteins | sample GRESIP176b2f20_FD_202501 | JGI IMG/M metagenome (GOLD analysis project Ga0318516, IMG submission 202501) | Tropical soil microbial communities from Luquillo Experimental Forest, Puerto Rico - GRE.SIPMG.176b2f20 | ecosystem: Environmental > Terrestrial > Soil > Tropical forest > Bulk soil... | reverse complement strand
CCGTCACCCTGGCCGTCGTCGGGGCGGGCCTGGGCGGCTGGGGCCTGCGTTTCGCTGCCTCGCCGCCGCCCTGGTCCCCGCTGAGCTCCGCCGCCCTGACCTCGGCCAGCCACCGGGCGGTCGGGAAGATCTACGTGTACGACGGCAGCCCGGGATGGCTGTACATGTCCGTGGATCTGGGCTCCGGAAACGAGACGGTGGCCTGCCGTGTTGCCGGGGCGGACGGGCACGTGACCACCGTCGGATCGTTCCGCCTGGCCGGCGGGTACGGCGCCTGGGGCGGCCCCGATCCCGGGGATGACAGCCTGCTCACCCGCGCGTGGCTGGTCAGCGCCGACGGTACTGTCCTGGCCACCGCGAGCTTCGCCGGGCGCTGAGACCCTCCGGCCGCCCGCGGCCGGGAGCGTTCTTACCGACTTGTGACGGCGGCGAGATTGCCGCGGGCGCACGGCTGCGGCGGCCAAGTGCCGCAACCGTGCGCCTCGCGGCCGACGGCCCCGTCAGGAACAGGTGATGCTCGTCGGCGCCGCGCTGGTCCCGTTGGCCGTGAACCCTACCGTGAGTGAGCCGCCAGCGGGGATCGTCCCGTTGTAGGACTGGTTGGTCACACTGACCTGCTGGCCGGACTGCGTGTAGACGCCGTTCCACAAGCTGGTGATCTGCTGGTTGCCGGGGAAGGTCCAGGCAAGCTTCCAGCCGTTCTTGGGGCTGGTGCCGGTGTCCTTGACGACGACCTGGCCCTGGTAGCCGCCTGCCCAGGAATTCACCACCGAGTACGTCGCCGAGCAGGCCGCCGGAGTCGGGTTCGAGCCGCCGATGTTCACCGAGAAGGAGTTGGTCGCCAGCCCGGCGCCGCCCTGCCACAGCTCGAAGCCGGCCTCGATGTCGATCAGCCACCAGGACGGCTGGATGTACCCGCGGCTGATCGCGTCCTGAACTAGCGGCGCGAGGTCAAGGCCACTCACCGACGTGGCAGGGGTTGTCATGGTGTAGGAGACAGTGTTCCACCCCTGCGTGCCGAACCAAACGTTGTAGCCGCGCCCGCCGATGCTGGCGCCGGTGGCGACCTGCGAGCCGAACGGCTGGACCGGGCCGTTGTGGTTCAGCCAGATCATTAGCTCCGTGCCGTTGGGCTGGCCGGACGTCGTCGGGGTCTGGTTGAACCAGATGTCGTAGGCGACGTCGTAGGCGCTGCTGCCGCCGGGCTGCGTGGTGCTCCAGCTCGTGGTGACCTTGCCCATCGTGATGGCCGATGCCTGGATCGGGTTTCCGGACAGGCCGCCTGACGTGCAGTTACCCCAGTGGCATCCCTGGTAGATAGACGGGTAGCCGCCCGGCGCGCCGTTGGTGGCGTTGCTGATGGACGAGTTAGCGACCGTGAAGTCGGCGTTGCCGTCGGTCGTGATGCACTCCGCCGCGCTGGAGCCCCACTCGTTGTTCTGCACGGTGTAGGTGCCGCCAGCGACGGCCGCCGTCTGCGATTGGCATAGCTGGGTGGTTGCCGCCCGCGCGCCGGCCGATCCGGCTACGGTCATCCCGGCCGCGAGCAGCCCGGTGGCGACTAGGCCTGTCGCCTTAGTTATCCACGACACCGGTCACGTCTCCCTTCACGACATCTGTGCGATATCGGCATTCGGGGACGTTACGGCGGCGGCAGGCCGGAAGCGATGAAGCTGCCAAGCGCGATGTCCTTTGGCCAGGTCAGGCCCTTGGGATAGCTCGCACGGGCATGAAAATTACAGCTGACCGCGCGAGCACTGCCGGGTTGCCGAGACAGCCCGGCCCGTTCGGGAGAAGGAGTTGGGTGCAGGGACTTCTGACCTGGAGCTTTGCCTGGCCTCGCGGCTTGGCGGGATGGAGGCACGCCTCCATCCCGCCTGGGGCCGTGGTTAGCGGTCGTGTGCTGGTGCGGGCTCGGGTTCCGGGTCGGCCTGGCTGAGTGTGCCGTGGCTGGATGGCCACCAGTTCCAGCGGCCGAGCAGGGCGACGGTGGCGGGGACGAGCAGGCTGCGGACCAGGAAGGCGTCCATCAGGATGCCGATCGCGATGGATGAGAGGATGAACAAGCCGCCGCCGGGCTGCTTGCTTACTGCCAGGGCGAAGACTGCGAAGGTGCCAGCCAGGATGAGCCCAGCGGAGCTGACTGTCGGGCCGGTGCGCTGCAGGGCCGCGGTCACTGCCTGCCGCAGCGGGACCCGGCTGGCCTCTTCCCGGATCCGGGTCATCACCAGGATGTTGTAGTCCTCGCCGAGCGCGAGCAAGAAGACGAACATCAGGAACGGGATGCCGTAGAAGAGCCCGCCAGCCCTGGCGGCGTCCTGGAAGAGCAGGACGGACACGCCCCACGCCGCCAGGTAGCTGATCACCACGGAAGCGATGAGGTAGAGCGGCGCGATGAGGCTGCGCATGACGAGCGCGAGCAGCAGCCCGATGATGATGATCGCGACCGGGAAGACGCGCAGCAGATCAGCGTTGTAGACCTGGCCCACGTCGTAGGCGGCTGGCACGTCGCCGGCGACGCCGTAGGCGCTGGCGCCGGTGCTGCGGGCCACGGCGGCGACGGCCGCCCGGAGGGCCGGCACCTGGCGGAGCGCGGCGTTCGAGCCTGGGTCACCGTCGACCAGCCTGGCGTCGAACATGACGGTCCGCCCGTCGGGGCTGATGAACTGGCGTTCCGCGCCATACGCCGCCCACGAGGCGGGCGGGATGCGGCTCCCCGGTGGCGGCACCGCGGGCATCGCGGCAGCGGAGCCGAGCGCGGCATGCAGCGTCGTCAGCTGGCCGGGGGTGAGGGCGCCGAACGGGCCGGCCAGGCTGGCGAACTGGGGCAGCGCGGCGAGCCGTCGCTGCGCCGTGGCGACTGGTGCCGGGTCGCTCCAGGCCGGCTGGCCGAACCGCAGCACTACCGCGGTCGAATTGCTGGCGGCGACTGGGAAATGAGCGGCCAGCAGCGCATTGCCCGCGGCGGAATCCGAGCCGCCGGGGGCGGCCGGGGCGGCGGCCTGGCCGGCCGGCCGGTAGCCGAGCACCGCTGTGGCCAGCGCGCCGAAGACGACCAGCCCGAAGGCGAGAGTGGCGGCGGGATGGGCCACGACCCGGCCTGCGACGCGTCCCCACCAGCCGGTGCGCCCGGTGCCGCGAGCCGTGCGGGAGGGCCAGAACGCGGCCCGGCCGACGATGGCCAGCAGCGCCGGCAGCAGGGTGAGGTCGGCCGCCAGCATGAGCGCGAGCGCGATGGCCAGCGGGGCGCCGACGCTGGAGAGCAGCCCGAACGTGGCCAGCAGCATGGTAAGCAGCGCGGCGATGACGGTGGCGGCGGAGAACGTGATCGACTCCCCGACCCGGGCCAGGGCGCGGGTGACCGCCTCATGCGGGGCGCGGCCGGCCCGCAGTTCCTCGCGGACCCGGAAGACCAGGAACAGGCCGTAGTCGGTGCCCGCGCCGATGGTCAAGATGATCAACAGGATCTGGGTCAGCGGTGACACCGGCAGGCCGGCCTTGCCCGCCGCGCCGACCACATGCCCGGCGAGCTGGGTGACCAGCACGGCGGGGGCGAGGGTCAGCAGCGGCGCCAGCAGCGCGCGGAACACCATGAGCAGCAAGGCCACGATGAACACGATGGACAGCTCTAGGCCCAGCTTGACCGCTTTCTGGTTGGTCTGGCTGGCGTCGGCCTGGGCAGGCACCGGGCCGGCCAGGTGGCCGTGCAGGTCGGGGGGCAGCGCGCTGGCCGCGATGGCGTCGCGCAGGCCCGCGACCAGCTGCTGCTGAGCGGGGCCCGGGGTGGTGGCGGTGGGGGCGACGTCGAGGCCGGCCAGGACCTCCAGTTGCACCGCCTGATGGTCGGCGCTCTCGCCGAGGTCCTTTAGCTGCTGCACGTCGGCGACCTTCGCTAGGCGGTCGGCCAGCCGCGCGATGGCGGTGCGGTCCGCGGGGGTGACCGCGCCGCTGCCGCGGGCGATGACGACCAGGACCGGTGTCTGATCCGGGCCGTGGAACGGGGTGGCCAGCCGGGCGGCGGACGCGCTCGGGCTGCTGGCCGGCAGCAGGTCAGCGTTGTTCTCCTTGATGACGCTGGCCAGCGACGGAAGAAACAGGGCGGCAAGGACGGTCGCGGCCACCCAGGCGGCGACGATAGCCCAGCGAAACCGGACCGCGAACCGCCCGGTGGCGGCGAAGAACCTGTGCATCATGGGAAATCTCCTCGGTGCCGTCTATTAATCACGGGCACCAGGATTGGCGGCGAGCGGCTTTGCGGGCTATTGGCCGCCGGGCGATCGCGCAGCAACCAAAGTCGGTGATCCGGTCGACTTCGGTCGTCTGTTCAGCCGCGTCCGGCGCCGCCTAGGCTGCCGGTATGTCCGCCGTACGTGCCATCCTTGGCCAAGCCTTCCGCCGCGGGGACGACGACGCGCCGGCCGCGACGCGGACCCGGCGCGACTGGATCGTCGACAGCGTCCTTTTCCTCCTCGCCGCCGTGCTCGCGCTCGCTTCTGCCATGACCAGCGCCCGGCAGGGACTGCACGGCCCGCTGCTGGTGATCGACGCGATCGGCGCGACGATGGCCTGCCTGGCCCTGTGGTGGCGGCGCCGCTGGCCGCTGGGAGTCGGGCTCGCCGTGGTGGCGGTCCAGGTGGTCTCGCCAGCGGCCGGGGTGCCCGGAGTCGTCAGCCTCTATACCGTCGCCGCCTACCGCCGCTGGCAGCTGGCGTTCCTGGTCGCCGCCGCGCAGGTCGCGCTGCTGCCGCTGGCGCGTGCGATCCACCCCGGGGGCGTCTCGCCGGCGGTGTACTACCTCGGCGGCACGTTCGGTCCGGCGGTGGTCGTCGCCTGGGGCATGTTCCGCCGCACTCGCCTGCAGGCGCAGCGCGAACGCGCCCGCCGCGCCGACGCAGAAGAGCAGCTGCGCATCGAGCAGGTCCGCTACGGCGAGCGCACCCGGATCGCGCGCGAGATGCACGACGTGCTCGCGCACCGGATCTCCCTGCTCAGCCTGCACGCCGGCGCGCTTGAGTTCCGGCCGGACGCGCCACCCGAAGAGGTCGCGCGCGCCGCTGCCGTGATCCGCGCCAGCGCGCACCAGGCGCTAGAAGACCTCCGCGCCGTGATCGGCGTGCTGCGGGACGGGCCCGACGGTCCCGGACCGGAGCCACCCCAGCCGACGCTCGCGGCGCTGCCGGGCCTGCTGGAGGAATCACGCGCCGCGGGCATGCGCATCCAGGCGGAGGTCGGCCTGCCGGACCTGGCCGCCGTCCCGGACGCAATCGGGCGGCACGCGCTGCGGATCGTCCAGGAGGCGCTGACCAACGCGCGCAAGCACGCGACCGCGGCCCCGGTCGAGCTGCGCCTCGACGGCGCCCCCGGTCACGGTCTCACCATCGAGGTGCGCAACCCGGTGCCCGCGCTCGCCACCGCGGAACCGAAGATCCCCGGCACCGGCGCGGGCCTGCTCGGCCTCGCCGAGCGGGCGACGCTCTCCGGCGGGCGCTTCGAGCACGGGCTGGACGAGCATGGCCAGTTCCGGCTGCACGCGTGGCTGCCGTGGCCGCAGGCGGCGCAGTGAGCGCGCAGATCCGGGTGCTGATCGTCGATGACGACGCGCTGGTCCGCGCCGGGCTCACCATGCTCCTCGCGGGCGCAGGCGACATCGAGATCGTCGGCGAGGCCGCTGACGGCAGCCAGGTCGAGCACGCCGTTGCCGAACGCGAGCCCGACGTCGTGCTGATGGACATCCGCATGCCGGGGATGGACGGCCTGACGGCCACCGAAATTCTGCGCCGGCGCGACCGCCCGCCCGAGGTCATCGTCTTGACCACCTTCGACGCCGACGACCATGTCCTGCGTGCCCTGCGGGCCGGCGCCAGCGGCTTCCTCCTCAAGGACACCCCGCCGGTCGGCATCGTCGGTGCTATCCGGTCCGTCGCGGCCGGCGAGCCGATCCTGTCCCCCACGATCACCCGCCGGCTGATCGGGCACGTGACGGGAAGCGATGGCGGCGAGCGCCGCCGGCACGCCCGCGAGCAACTCGACCGCCTCACCGAGCGCGAGCGCGAGGTCGCCGTCGCGATCGGGCGCGGCAAGTCCAACGCCGAAATCAGCCGCGAGCTCTACATGAGCATCGCCACGGTGAAGGCGCACGTCTCGCATCTCCTGGAGAAGCTCGGATTCAACAACCGCGTCCAGATCGCGCTGCTCGCACACGACGCCGGCGAGGCCTAGCCAACAGCTGACCCCGCTCGTGCGGATCAGGCGCGCAGCCCCGTCAGCCGGAGGCTAGGTCGACGACGACCTTCAAGTGTGCCGGGTCGCGGCTGGCGGCCAGCGCATCGGCTAGCCGCGCCAGCGGGAAGCGGGCGGTCACGAGGGACGCGAGATCCAGCCGTTGCTGCGCGCAGAGCCTGATGGCGCTGTCGCAGTCGCGGGGCCGGGCGGCCCGCGGGCTGTGGATCGTGAGTTCCTTGATGTACCACTCATAGGGGAGGAGTTCGGCCGGACGAGCGAGGATGCCGAACGCCACCACGGTTCCCCCCGCACCAGCCAGCCTGATTGCCTGACTGAGGGTAGCCGCCGTCCCGGCGCAGTCGATGGCGATGCCCGCGCCGCGTCCGTCTGTCGCGTCCGCGATCGCGTCCGCGGCCTCATCGGGGGCCGCCACCACGCTGGCCCCGAAACGCCGCGCGAGGTCGCGTTTCCACGCCGAACGAGTCACCACGACAATCGTCCGCAGGCCGCGTTCCCTCAGCAGTTGCAGGTGCAGCAATCCAGCAACGCCCAGGCCGATCACCACCGCGCTGCCCGCCGGGGATGCGGGCAGCCCGGACTGCCCGTGCACGCACGTGGACAGCACCTGCAGCAGCGCGGCCGCATCGGGGCGCACCGTATCCGGAATCGGATGCAGCAGCGTTTCCTCGACGGCCACCACCTCCGCGAGACAGCCGTCGGCATCGCGGCCAAGCAGCCCGCCGTGGCGGCACAGGTGCGGCAGGTCACCGCGGCAGATATCGCAGACGCCGCAGAAGATCGCCGGGTTGACCATGACCGCGGTACCGGCTGGCGGCATGCCACGGCGGCCGGGAACCTCGACCCAGCCGGTCATCTCGTGGCCGAGGACCCGGCCGGCGGGAACCGGGATGTCGCCGGCGGCGATCTTGAGGTCGGTACCGCAGATGCCCACCTGGGTCACCCGGACCAGGGCGAGCCCCGCGTCCGCCCGCGGCGCCGGGATGTCCCGCACGGTAACGGTCCCAGGCCGGTCGAGCACCGCCGCCAGCATGTCAGCTCCCCATGGGGTCTAGGGGAGGTGCCCGTCGGGGGACCTGTCGCGGCTACCGTCCTCGGATGGCTCGGCCGGGCAGTCATAGAAGATCGTGGTGACCGCGTAGGCGGTCTCGTCTCCCGGATTCACGTACCTATGCGGCATGCTGGAGGGAAAGTCGATGCTGTCGCCCGGCTCCAGCCGGTAGCGCTCGAATCCGACCGTGATCTCCAGGCTTCCTCGCGTCACCAGCACCATCTCGGTCCCGGGATGGGTGTACAGCCGGGGATGCGATTCCGCGCCTGGCTCGTAGATCAGCTCGAAGAAGTCCAGGTGGTCGATGGTGTTCCTCGTCAGCCGCTCCCAGCGCACGCCGCCTTCGATGTCGATGACGGCCCGGTCCTGCTTCCGTACCAGGTACCGTCCGCTGGCCTGCTGAACTCCATCGGGCGCCTGATAAGGCTGCGGCGATTCCGGGGGCGATCCCTGGGGCGATTCCCGGAAGAACGCGTCGACCGGCACGTCGAGCGCCTGTGCCAGCGCGAACAGCGTCGACACCGAGGGCCTGGACTGACCTCGCTCGATCTGGCTGATCAGGCTCGGGGTCACGCCGACCCCGCGGGCCAGTTCGGCGATCCGGAAACCACGCCGGGTCCGGTGCGCCGCCAGCCGCCTTCCGATGCCGCCTGCGAGGTCGGCGTCGGGCCCGCTCACGGTAGTGCTGCTTGACTCAGACATAGCACGTGTAACGTTACTCTTCGATCTGTCGCTTGCTATTGTCTTCTGCGTCACACTGTTTAGTATTGCGATTGTTCGTCGCAGCATTTGAAGTGTTACTAAACAGGATAGTGACTCCCGGCCCCCGGAAGGACAGCACCTATGAAGGAAGCGTTCGGCGGCCTGAGCTCGGACTGGAAAGAGGGCATCAACTGGGCCTCGGTGCGGCAGTGGCGGCTGGCCCGGGCACGGGAGGCGATGTCCCGGCATGGCCTCGGCGCTTTGCTGCTGTTCTACGACGAGAACATGCGGTACGTCTCGTCCACCTACACCCCGGGATGGAACCGGCTGAAGCCGGGGCTGCGGTACGTGGTTTTGTGCGAGGGCAGGGAGCCCATCGTTTACGAGCAAGGTGACATCGGCATTCACCTGAAGGTGCACAACCCGTGGATACCGAAGGAGAACATCCGGTATTCATACAGCTGGATCAAGGGAGCCGCCGGCCCGGCGGCGGCCAGCCAGGTGTCGAAGTTCACCAGCGCGCTGATGAACGACCTGGAGGATGCCGGGGTACTCGGCAAGCCGCTCGGCGTCGACTTCATCGACATCAACATGATCGAGGCGTTCCAGCGTGCCGGGATCCACTGGGCCGACGGCATGACCCCGATGATGGAGGCCCGGTCGATCAAGAGCCCGGACGAGCAGAAGGCTTCCCGGATCGTCGGCGCCATCTGTGATTCGCTGCACTACGAGTTCACCCAGTTCCTCCGGCCGGGCCTGACCGAGAACGAAGTCGCCGCCTTCGGCTTCGAGTACCTCTACAACACCCCCGGCGTCGAAGACGTGGAAGACGTCATCGTCTCGTCCGGCCCGAACGCGTGGCCGAACTGGCGTAACTTCTCCGATCGCATCATCCGGCCCGGCGAGCTCGTCATCATCGACCTGGCCGCGCTCACCTGGAACGGATTCAAGTCGTGCGTATACCGGACCTACTGTGTCGGCGGCCGGCCGACCGACGAGATGAAGTGTTACTACGACACCGCGCACAAGTGGCTGTGGGATGCGATCGAGGTGGTCCGCCCCGGGGTCACCACGCGCGACATCGCGAGCAAGTGGCCCTCGGCCAAGGAAGCCTGGGGGTACGAGGAAGAGGATCAGGCCGCGGCCAACCTGTGGGGGCACGGTCTCGGCCTGGCCCAGTACGACCGGCCGGTGATCTCCCGGATCTGGTCGCTCGACTACCCGGAGGAGATCAGGCCGGGGATGGTGTTCGCGCTGGAGACCCAGCACGGCAAGGTGCATGAGTTCGGCGTCCGTCTGGAGGAGATGCTGCTGGTCACCGACGATGGGCACGAGCTGCTGTCGGGCTACAAGTCCCACGAGATCATCGAAATACCTTGACCGGGGGATCAGTGCCGGCCACGGGCTTCCGCCACCTGCTGCCGCTGGACACCGCGGCGGCGGCCAGCGTCATCGGGGCGAAGGCGGCCCGGCTCTCGACAGCCATGCGCGCCGGAGCGCCCGTGCTCCCAGGCTGGGTGGTGCCATGCGCGCAGAGCCGTCCCGCGCTGGCCGCCGCCGCGGCGGCGGTGCGCGGCGGTGACCCGGCCGCGGCCCGGCGCGCCGCCCTGTCGTGCCCGCTTGACCCGGTGCTGCGCGAGGAACTCACGGCGGCCGTCGCGAGGCTCGGCGGGCGGGTGATCGTTCGTTCCTCGAGCCCGCTTGAGCGCGATCCGCTCTGGTCGGGCGCCTTCTCGTCGATCGCCGAGGTCGGCCCCGAGGATGCGGAGACCGCGGTCCGCAGCTGCTGGGCCGCCGCGTTCGCGGCGGATCCGCTGGCCCGGCTCGACTCATCAGGACTGGCTCCGGAAGCGCTGGAACTCGCCCTTGTCATCCAGCCGGAACTGCGTCCTGACGCGGGCGGGACCGCCCGCGTGAACCGGCGCCCCGACGGCGATGCCGAGGTGGACGTGGAGGGCGTGGCAGGCCACCCTGGCGCCCTGCTGGCCGGCTGGGCCGACGGCGTGTACGCACGGTTGCGGGTGCCCGCCGCCCTGGCCGGGCAGGCCACGGCCCCGGCGCGGGCGGCGGCCCCGGCGCGGGCGGCGGCCCCGGCGCGGGCGGCCCTGTCGGGTGGCTCCGGCCTGGCCGGGCTTATCGGCCCTCGCATGGCCGGGCTTGTCGCTTGGCTGGCGGCCAGGATCCATCTGCTGCTCGGCGATAACACAATCGAATGGGCGGTACTGAACGGCAAGGTCTTCCTGCTCCAGTCAACAGCTTCGCGGGTCAGGGCGGATAACCTCCACCCCGGTGTGACCGGCACGGACCCCGGTGCCGGCCCGGGTATGGCTGGCGAGGACGCGGAGCGCCTCGCCGCTCGGGAATGGATGCCGCTGCTCGCCGCCGCGGTTCGGGCGCGAGGGCATCGGCTGCGCGGGCGGCCAGCGGCGGCGGGCACGGCGGCGGGCCGGCTGGTCCCGTGCCGGCCGCACGAGCGGCCCGCTGCCGCCTGCCTCGACGCGATCCTGCTTGTCGACCACCCGCTGCCCGCACTCGCACCGCTGTTGTTCGGCGCGCGCGGCCTCATCGCTCGCACCGGTGCGGCCAGTTCCCACCTGGCGGAAGTGGCGCGCAGCCTTGCGGTGCCCATGGTGACGGGTTGCCAGGCGCAATCGGTGATCGGCGATGGCCCGCTCAGAACCTCCTGGCTCGCGGCGATCGACGGCACCACCGGCGAAGTCGCGCTGCTCCCCCGATAGTCGCAAGGAGTCTGACATGCGCCGTCCCATATATGCCATGGCCAGACGGAGCGGTTCGGGCGCGTCGTCCCGGCCGTACCCGGGTCCCGCCGCACCGCGCGGGCAGGACGGGCCCAAGCGGGTAAAGCTGGTCCTGCACCGGGCCATCGTGTCCGGGACCATCCCGGGCGGAACCCGCCTTGTCCGGGCGAGCATCGCCCGCGAGTTCGCGGCCGACCCCCGGCAGGTGCGCGACGCGCTTCGCGAGCTCGCGGCGGAGGGGCTCGTCCGGATGGAAGAAACAGGGGATGCCGTGGTGCGCGAACTCTGCCGGAGCGACCTGGAGGACATCTACCAGGTGCGGATGCTGCTCGAGCCGCTCGCGGCCGCGCGGGCCGCGAGCCTCGCGAGCCAGGACGACGTTATGCGCGCGGCGCGGGTGCTGGCCGCGATGGAGTCGGAGACCGACGCCAGCCGGTGGGCCGACTACAACTCCAGTTTCCACCGCGTCATCGACGAGTCGGCGAGCAGCCCGCGGCTGGTGGCCATCCTGGAGAACCTCAGGGAGCTGTCGGCCTGCTACGTGAGGCACTCGATCCTCGCGGTGCCTGACCGCGCCGACCGCGCCAACGCCGAGCATGAGGAAATCATGCGCGCCGTGATAGCCCGCGACCCCGTGGCGGCGGCCGACGCCATGTTCCGGCATCTCGACGGCACGCTGTCCGCGCTGACCATCCGCTGCCGCGGCTAAGTCCGGGTGTGCGAACGCTGGCCCTCGGTATGTTCGTTTCGCCTATACGACGATGGCAACCTTGCCGCTGGCGTGATGTTCCAGCACGTGTGCGACGGCGCTGGCAGTCTTGTCGAACGGATAGGTCTGCTCGATGACCACCCTGACCTTGTCGGTTTCGAGAAGACGGACGAGCGCGGCCAGGTTCTCGCGGTTCACGGCGATCGTGACGAACTTGACGTTGGTGGCACCTTTGCCCATCAGCGCCGCCCGCGCCATCCTCGGCAGGCCGGCCAGCAGCCCTCCGGTGTTCCCGATGCTGTTCGGGATGAGTACCCCATCGGGCGCTAGCAGCCGTCCGGCGGCCTTCGGCGAGTGGTTCAGCACGTTGTCCAAGATGACGTCGTAACGCTGCTGGCTCTGGGTGAAGTCCTGCTTCGTGTAGTCGATCACGTGGTCCGCGCCGAGCGACCGGACCAGCTCGACAT
>Ga0318516_10000598_pt1 | contig 11945 bp, 6 predicted proteins | sample GRESIP176b2f20_FD_202501 | JGI IMG/M metagenome (GOLD analysis project Ga0318516, IMG submission 202501) | Tropical soil microbial communities from Luquillo Experimental Forest, Puerto Rico - GRE.SIPMG.176b2f20 | ecosystem: Environmental > Terrestrial > Soil > Tropical forest > Bulk soil... | reverse complement strand
TCCAGAACAGGATCCAGAAGGCGAGGCCGGCCAGGAGCGCGGAGGGCGCCGTCCGCAGCCCCGTCCGAGCCAGCGCCGCGCTGATGCCCCAGCGGGCGCAGCGACCGTCGAGGTCGGCTGCCCGGAGGAGCCTGAGCCCCACCCGGCGAACGATGGCCGCGACGATCCACCCGGCGAGGACCAGGGTGAGCGCGGCCAGGAGGCGCGGCGTGAGACCGGCCAGCCGGCGAGCGACCTCGCGGAAGGCGGCGAACGTGATGTCGGTCCATTCCTCGCGCATGAGCTACCTCCACCGGGCCACGAGGTTCGACTTCTCGGCCTCGAACGCTTGCGCCGTGCTTTCGATCAGGCCGGCCACCTGCTCGGCCGTCCGTCCCTCCGCCTGGACGAGGAAGGCGGCGACGCGGCCCAAGTAGAGGGGCGTCAGGGCTCGCAGGAGATGGTCCTGAGGAAGGCGTCGCTCGTGGTGCCCGACGGCGAAGTCGGATATCACCCGCGCCCACAGCTGGTCAGGAAAGCGGAACTCGTCGCTGGCGAGGAGCCCCAGCGGGTACAGTCGGGCGAGCGTCGCTTCCGGCATGATCTGCTCCCAGACGGGCAAGAGGTCCTTGAGCCCGAGCCGGAAGCCTCGGACCATCCGATCGGTGTTCGGGAGGACGAGGTTGGCCCGGAGTGGCGTTGAGAGCCCCTGGCGGGGCACCGACGCGGTCTCGCGCACGTCCAGCCACATGGTCGCATGGCGATCCATGAGGGCGAGGACTGCCCCGACCGCCTGCACGAGGGTCGTGGCGAGATCGACCGGCGCGCTGTCAGGTTCGGCCGGCCGGGACCCCAGCCCGACCTCGACCATCGAGCTCCCGGACGCCAGCGCTTCCGTCGCGAGCCAGATCTCGAGCCCTGGCCCCTGCCACCGCGGATCGGGACCGCCCCCGTCGAGGCAGCGTTTGAGGAGGGCGCCGGATACGGCCAGGCCTCCGGCGGCGAGCTGCGTGACGCGCCGACCGTAGAGGGCCCGGGTGAGAGGGACCAGCAGGTTCGACGTGAGCGTGCCCTCGGAGGCCGCCCGCGCGTAGACGGGGCACGCCAGGTCGCTCTGTCCGGCCAGCACGGGCGCGAGCAGGGCCATCAGCTGGTCCGGCGAGAGCTTTCCTCGCCTCGCGTCGAGGAGCGCGCAGGCCGGCGACCCCAGCCGGCGCCCGGCCATCACCAGGCTCAGGAGATCCGGGGGCGGCTCGAGGGCAGTGGCCGGCTCCAGCCAGACGCGCGCGGGTCCGCCGCCGACGCCGTCTCGCCACGCGGCGAGCGCCTCACGCGTGCCGTCGAGGCCGGTGGTGTCGACGGCCAGCACGGCGGTGGGACGGTCGGGAAGGAGGGCGCCCAGGGCCGCCGCCGCGGCGTCGAGGGCCGGCAGCCCGGGCCCGCCGTGACCGGCCGCCGCGACGCCGACGAGCGCGTCCAGAGGTCCGACCCCGTCGAGGAGGCTGGCGGTCTCCGCCGAGACGGCCACGCCATCGCGCACGGAAGCCAGGTCCACGCCGCCCTAGCCCGTGAGGGTGGCCAGCAGGGCGAGGTAGTCACCAAGCTGCCGGGTGATCAGGAAGGCCCGGCGAACGTACTCCCGGGCGGCACCCCCGAGCCGGCTGGTGAGATCGGGGTCCTCGAGGAGCTGCCGGATCCGGAAGGCGGCGCCCTCCACGGAGGTCACGGTGTAACCCGTCACGTCGGTGATGATCTGCGTCGACAGGCCACCGGCCAGGCTGGCCACCACCGGCTTGCCCTTCCACATGGCCTCGGCGGCGATCAGACCGAAGTCCTCCTCGCGCGGAAGGTGCACGATGACGCTGGCCGCGCGCTGGAGCGCGTTGATCTCGAGCATGGCGTCGGGTGGCAGCACCAGGATCTGCGCGTCGGGGTCGGCGCCGGCGTTCTCCCGGATCTCGGCCAGGACCGCCGCCCCCTCGGGGTTGTCCCCGGCGCCCCAACCGGCGAGCACGAGCCGGCACGGCACGTACCGGCGGACCAGTCGGTAGGTGCGCAGGGCGGCCAACGGCTCGCGACTGCGCGTGTAGGGCGTGACGTCGAGCAGGATCGGCTTGTCCCGGGGTACGCCCAAGCGGTCGAGCACCTGCTGCACTTCCGCTCGCCCGAGCTCGCGGTTCTTCGGGCTGAGCGGGTCGATCGACGGGTGCACGATCAGGCAGGGCACCGAGACGCGCGGTGCGAACTTGGGCAGCGAGAACACGGCGGCGTCGTAGCGCTCGATCTCCCCCCGGATCGCGTACCACGTGCGCCGAGGCACCCGCGAGAGATCCCCCAGGTAGCGCCAGATCCAGCGCCGGCTTCCAGGCCGATGGCGGGCGAGGGCGACGGCGGCGAGATCGTGGGCCATCACGAGGTCGGCCTCCAGCGGCAGGACGGCCACGTTGGCGAGCGCCGCCCCGCCGAGGGCGCGGAGAGGGTTCTCCACCGGGACCGGGCGCGCGGCGCTCACGGCCCCCTCGAGCTGCCGGGCGCTCTGGTAGAAGTCGCCGTCGCCGACCAGCACCTCCCACGCCGCGTCGATGCCCAGGTCCTGCAGCATGGGGACGAGCCGGGCCAGCGCTTCGGGGGAGCCGGCGCCGAAGCGACTCGCGTTCACGTGGACGAAGCGCCGGTCGCGCAGCCGCTCGGCGAGCCGCAGGAGCAGCTCGATGGTGCCCCGGGCCGCGACCTCGCGGTAATCCTCCAGGCGGGCGGTGGTCGTCACCGAGTGGCGCCCTGGGCCAGCGCGTCGTCGCACAGCTGGATGAGCCGGCCCCGCATGCGCTCCAGCGTCCCCCCGTAGGGATTGAGGGCGCGAACCCGGCTGGCCAGCTCGGTCATGCCCAGCCCGCGCTCGAGCCACGCGGCGAAGTCGTTCTGGCCGCGTCCCAGGCGCATGCGCGCCTCCACCAGGTGGAAGTAGATTGCGCTCACGTCGACCTCGAGGAGGGCCTGGCGCAGCTCCGAGAGCGTGCGCACCTCGACGGTCGTCGGGATCTCGACGATGCGCGAGCGAATGAACTCGAACCGCTCGCCGGAGACGACCCGCGGCACGATCTGCAGGCTGCGCAGGTGCTCGTCCACGGTCGCGACCAGCTCTTGACGGAGAGCCTCGAGGTCGGGGAAGAGGGCGGGATCGACCATGGCCAGGCGCTCGCCCAGGATCTGGTCGCGCACGTGGACGGCGACCCAGGTGGCGAAGTCGTTCGGGTAGGGGCCGGCGACGAACTTGTGCCGGAGGAAGAAGCTGTGCGTGTGGTAGTAGATGGAGTCCAGCGGAGCCTGCTCGATCATCTCGGCCAGCTGACGCTCGTCCTCCGCGCGCGTGCCGACGAACTCGCGGAGCTCGACACAGGCCACGAAGGTGAAGGGGCCCTCACCGCCCCGGAGAGTCGGGGCCGCGGCAGGGGTCGGCTCGGCGATCCGCTTGAGCCCGCCCAGAGGAATCGCAACCCAGTTCGGGCGATGGTTCAGCTCGTAGTGGAGCTCGTACACCGCCTTGTCGAGCTCGAAGGCCCGCATGAGACCATCGAGCGCTTCGGCCCGGCGGGGCAGGAACGTGACCTGCCGGTCCCGGGTCTCGGCGAGATAGGCGTCGAGGAAGGCCCGTCGGGAGGCATCCTCCCAGGCGTCCGCCCACGGCGCCCCGCGCTCGAGCGCCCGCGGATCGCTCGGGCGCCTCTCCACCACGCGGATCAGGGCCACGCGCGCCGCGTAGCTGAACGACCGCAGCATGCCCGCCACGTCCTTCAGCGCGCACTGGGGTGCCCGCCGCTCCTCCAGAGACCGGGCCGGCTCGCCCTCGAAGTCCACGATGACGAACTGGTCGGCCGCCCGGAGGACCTGACCGAGGTGGTAGTCCCCGTGGACACGGATTTTCTCCACCGGCTCGGTCACCAGGTCGCGGAGGGCGCTGAAGGCGTCGCGGAGCCCAGTGGCCGCGTCGCGGAGCCAGTCGGCGAGCGGTCGCGTCTCCGCGGACAGGGCTTGGCCGACCCGCCCGAGCGCCCGGACCGCCTCGTCCAGGCGTTCGCTCATCTCGGCTTCCCACTCGGTCACGTCGTGACCGTCGATCGGCCGGGGCGCCAGCGCCGGAGGCTCGGACGCCGAGGCCAGCGCCACGTGCAGGCGGCCCGTGGTGACGCCGAGTCGCGCCGCATCCTTGGCGTCGGCCGCCGCCAGGGTCTGGGCGAAGGCCGGATCGGCGGCGGTGTGGTCCTCGCCGATCGCCGCCGTGTAGTAGTCGTGGAGGCGATCGAGCACCGTCGCCCACGCGTCGCTGGCGTTCGGCACCAGCTCGTGGAGGGTCGCCAGGACGGTGGGCGCCGTGGACACGGCTTCGTAGACGATGGACCCGGCCAGCCGAGGAGCGTTGCGGAAACTGGTCCGCGCGGTCAGGAAATCGGCGAGCTCGAGCTCGGGGTTCGGTCCAGCCTCGAGGCGCCGGAAGACCTTCAGGATCGTGCGCCCGCCGACGATGACGGAGCTGTTACTCTGCTCGGCCCCGATTCGAGTCGCCTCGCGGGGAGGCTCGGGCAGCAGCTCGGCCAGGACCGGGGTCGGGACGAACCGGAAGCGACCGGTCTGGCCCGACAGGGTGGCGCCGGCGCGGATGTGCTCGACGAGCGCGCCACAGAAGATGGGGTCGTCGAGCGCGTCGGCGACGGGAGCATCCCGTCGCGGGCGATCGAGCGAGAGCGGGACGAGGTAGGACTCGGGAGCGCTCCCGACCAGCTCCACCCGGAAGATGGCGAGCGCTCCCTGCGTCCCCGGGATCTCGACGTGATCGACGGGGCTGGCGGCGCGGACCGCTCGCGTCTTTTCGCCGAACCAGCGCTGGCGCGGCAGGTAGGTCGGGAGGGCGGCGGCCACGCTGTCGAGGGTGGTCGTGAGCGCCCACGACACGCTAGATGACCGTCCCTTCGATGCCATAGGGCGTCTCGCGAACGGGGAGCCCGGACTCCAGCCGGAACCAGTAGAACCCGTAGGGGCCCAGGCTCAACGGGTAGGGGCGCGCCTCGATGGGAGGGAACCGGGCTCGACCCTGAAGCTCCACGGGGACGGCCCCGCGGAACCGCTGGAGGTCGAGCATCACCGGCTGGGCGGAGGCGGCGAGGTTGGCGACCACGAGGAGCGTCTCCCCGGCGCCCTCTCGAAGGTAGGCGACGACCGCGGTGTTGCTCGGGTTCAGGAACGACAGGGTCCCGCGCCCGAAGGCCCGGGTGCCCCCGCGAGCCAGGGTGAGACGGCGCATCCAGTGGAGGAGGGACCCCGGCGACCGGAGCTGCGCCTCGACGTTCACGGCCTGGTAGCCGTAGACGGGGTCGTCGATGACCTGGCTGTAGAGCCGCGCGCTGTCGGCCTGCGAGAAGCCGGCGTTCTCGGCGGCGGACCACTGCATCGGGGTGCGCACCCCGTGTCGGTCACCCAGGCGGATGTTGTCGCCCATGCCGATCTCGTCGCCGTAGTAGATGATCGGCGTGCCGGGCAGGGAGAACAGTAGCCCGTTCATGAGCTCGAGCTTCCGGCGGTCGTTGTCGAGGAGCGGGGCCAGGCGCCGGCGGATGCCGATGTTCAGCTTCATGAGCGGGTCCCGCGCGTAGGCGTAGTACATGTAGTCGCGCTCGGGATCGGTGCACATCTCCAGTGTGAGCTCGTCGTGGTTGCGCAGGAACAGGCACCACTGGCAGGCGTCGGGGATGGCGGGCGTGTGGCGGAAGATGTCCGTGATGGGACGACGGTCGCCGCTCTGCACGGCCAGGAACAGGCGTGGCATGAGGGGGAAGTGGAAGGCCATGTGGAACTCGTCGCCATCGCCGAAGTAGGCGCGGACGTCCTTGGGCCACTGGTTGGCTTCCGCGAGGAGGATCCGGCCGTGGTACTCGCGATCGATGGTGGCCCGCATGCGCTTCAGGAACGCGTGGGTCTCGGGCAGGTTCTCGCAGTTCGTGCCCTCCCGTTCGAACAGGTACGGCACGGCGTCGCAGCGAAAGCCGTCCAGGCCCCGGTCGAGCCAGAAGCGCAGGGTCCGGAGCATGACCGCCTGGACCTCGGGGTTGTCGTAGTTGAGGTCGGGTTGATGGCTGAAGAACCGGTGCCAGTAGTAGGCCTGGGCCTGCGGGTCCCAGGTCCAGTTGGACTTCTCGGTGTCGACGAAGATGATCCGGGCGCCCCGGTACTTCCGGTCGTCGGCGTTCCAGACGTAGTACCCCCGTCGGGGCGAGGTGGCATCCTGGCGCGCCTCCTGGAACCAGGGATGCTGGTCCGACGTGTGGTTCACCACCAGGTCGGCGATCACCCGGATCCCGCGCTCGTGCGCGGCTCGGAGGAAGCCCTCGAAGTCGGCCAGCGTGCCGTAGAAGGGCGCTACGCTCTCGAAGTCCGCGATGTCGTAGCCGTCGTCACGGAGGGGTGAGGGGAAGAACGGCAGGAGCCAGACGCAGTTCACCCCAAGCTCCTGGATGTAGTCGAGCCGGCTGGTCAGGCCCGGGAAGTCTCCGATCCCGTCGCCGTTGCCGTCCTGGAAGGCCTTGACGTGGAGCTCGTAGAAGATGGCGTCCTTGTACCAGAGATCGTCCACGGGGGTCCCCACGCCGGCGCGCTCGTCGGTGTCCGTCAGTGAGAGGGATCGGCGTAGGAGGCGCGGCCGCGGGGCGTCACGTGGTAGACGGCCGCCGGCTCCTCGGCCGGGTCAAAACGGACGCGGCGGACGGGGCCACGCCAGAGCTCGCGGCGGTCGGTGAGGAGCTCGTGGACCTGCACCCAGCCGTCGTCGGGCAGGCCGAGGCCGCCGAGCGGGAGGCGCAGCGAGGCTTCGTGCGACGCGAAGGGGTCCAGGTTCACCGCCACCCACACGACGTCGCTGCCGTCCGCGCTCCGCTTCTCGTAGAAGAGCACGCTGTCGTCGTCGGCCGGGTGGAAGGTGAGATGGCGAGACTGGGCCAGAGCCGGGTGGGCGCGCCGGATTCGGTTCAGGCGGCTCACGCTGGCCCTGATGTTACCCGGGCGGTCCCAGTCGCGGACCTTGATCTCGTACTTCTCGGAGTCGAGGTACTCCTCGGTGCCGGGCACGGCGACGCGCTCGCACAGCTCGTATCCGCTGTAGATCCCGTACAGGGGGGAGAGCGTCGCCGCCAGGACCAGGCGCATGCGGAAGGCCGGCGGGCCTCCGTGCTGGAGCACCGGTGGGAGGATGTCGGGCGTGTTCGTGAAGAAGTTTCCCCGGAAGTACTCCGCCAGCTCACTCTGGGTCAGCTCCTGCAGATAGGCGGTCAGCTCGTCCTTGAAGTTCCGCCAGGTGAAGTAGGTGTAGGACTGCGTGAAGCCCACCTTGGCCAGCGCCTGCATCAGCTTGGGGCGCGTGAACGCCTCGGCGAGAAAGATCACGTCGGGATGGACGGCCTGCACCTCGCGGATCACCCACGCCCAGAAGGGAAGCGGCTTGGTGTGGGGGTTGTCGACCCGGAAGATGCGGACGCCCTCGCCGATCCAGAAGAGCAGGATGGTCCGGAGCTCCTCCCACAGGGCTTCGCGGTCTCGGCAGTAGAAGTTGAGAGGGTAGATGTCCTGGTATTGCTTCGGCGGATTCTCCGCGTACTTGATGGTGCCGTCCGGCCGCCGGTGAAACCACTCGGGGTGCGCCCTCACGTATGGGTGATCGGGTGAGCACTGGAGCGCGTAGTCGAGGGCGATCTCGATCCCGTGACCGCGGGCGGCTCGGGCGAGCGCCCGGAAGTCATCGAGGGTGCCGAGGGCCGGCTCGACGTCCTTGTGACCGCCGCGCTCGTTGCCGATGGCCCAGGGTGAGCCGGGGTCGTCGGGGCCCGCGTCGATCGCGTTATTCCGTCCCTTGCGGGCGGTGCGGCCCACCGGATGGATCGGGGTGAGGTAGAGCACGTCGAAGCCCATGGCCGCGATGTCGGGCAGCCGCTCGATCACGTCTCGGAAGGTGCCGTGGCGGCCCGGGAGCTTCCCCTGGGAGCGCGGGAAGAGCTCGTACCAGGCCGCGCACTGCGCCAGCGGACGGTCCACCACCACCTCGAGCTCCCGCGGGTAGCGAGTGGCCGCGCTCCGGTCGGGGTAGCGATCCACGAGCGCGGCCACCTCGCCGTCCAGGAGCAGACGCGTGCGCTCCTCGGGCGACGCCCCCCGCCGGAACGCCTCGAGCCGCGCGTCCAGGTGCTCGCCGTCGGCGCCGAGCACGCGCGGTCTAGAGGCCCGCAACAGAGCCGCGCCTTCCTCCAGCTCGCTCGCCGTATCCATGCCGGCGTCGCGGCGCTTCGCGAGGTCGGCGGCCCACGATCGGTAGGCGTCGGGCCACGCTTCGATGGTGTAGACGTACCGGGTGTTCTCCTCGAGCGAGAAGCGGGCGAGCCAGCGATCGTTCCCGACGTGCGTCATCGGGACCTCCTGCCAGCCGGTATCCTTGACCGAGCGCCAGAGGAGGACCGCCGCGAGGGCGCCGTGCCCTTCGCAGAGGATGTCCGCCGAGACCTCGAAGGCGTCCCCCACCACCCGCTTGACCGGAAAGCGGCCGCCGTCGAGCTCGGGTCGCACGTCGGCGATCCACACGGCGTGGACGGTGCCCCGGAGGAGCGGGCTGGCGCCCAGGAGCGCCATCAGCTTGGGCTCCCGGCGCTCGGCTCGAGGAGCGCGACCGGGAAGTCGGCGAGGAGGGCGCCGAGCCGGAGGCCGCGCCCGCCTCCCTCCATCGGGACCGACTCGACGCTGGCCCCGGTGAACAGTTCGCGATAGGTGGTGGCCTCGAAATGGCCCTCGAGGGCCAGGACGGTATCGGACCAGACGGCATCTCCCAGGGGAAGGCCGCGGCCGCCCTCGGTCAGCCTCGCGCAGAGTCGGGGGACCACCACCAGGGCCGCCTCAGTGTCGCGCCGGCGGGCGAACGCGCAGACGTGCTCGTCCCGCGAGCCGGCGACCGCCAGGGGGACATACTCCCCCTCCCGGAAGAGGGCGAGGCGCCGCCGGCGGTACTGGAGGGCCTGGTGGATCAGGTAGAGCTTCATGTGGCCGTCCCGCCACCGGGTCAGCAGGTCCTTGGCCAGGGCGACCCGCTCCTCCCCGGCGAGGCGCGAGGAAAGCTCAGCGAGGATCCGCGCGCGAACTTCGAAGTCCACCGGCCCCCGGTTGTCGGGGTCGACCAGACAGAGGTTCCAGAGCTCCGTCCCCTGGTAGAAATCCGGCACGCCGGGAGCGCAGATCTTGAGGAGGGTCTGGGCCAGGCTCCCGAGCATCCCGAGCCGGGCGATCGGCTCATGGAACGCGGCGAAGTCGAGCAGGAAGCGGTTGCCGGGCGCTGGCTCGAGAAGCCGGGCGACGAAGGTACGGATCGCCGCGTCGTACTCCGCGTTCGGGCTCACCCAGCTCGTGTGGACCTTGGCCTCGCGGGTGGCCTTGGTCAGGTAGGCCTGGATGCGGTCGGCGAAGCCGGCCAGCGCGCCCTCGGGCGTCGGGCCGAGCGGCCAGGTCCCGACGAGGGTCTGGTAGAGCAGGTACTCGTCGTTTCGGTCCGGCGCCGCGTGCCCGTCGACCACGGTCAGGTGTCGCTGGTTGAGGCGATGCCAGCGGCCCACCGCCGACCGCCAGGCCGTCGGGAGCTCGGACAGGACGCTGATCCGGGCGCGCACGTCCTCGCTCCGCTTGGTGTCGTGCGTCGACGTCGCCGAGAGCCCGGCGGCCCAGCGGGCCTGGCGGGTCGCACACGCTTGATGGAACTCCTCCACCGACACGCCGAACCGGTCCGGGTCGCTCCCGACCTCGTTGAGGCTGACGAGTCGATTGTACCGGTAGAAGGCCGTGTCCTCGAGACCCTTGGCCGTCACGGGGGCCGTGACCTGCTGGAACTTCCGGACGAAGGCCCGCTGCTCCTGCCGGTACGGCTCGTCGGCAGAATCCGGGTCGCGCAGGAGCAGGACGTTCTTCACGAAGTCGAAGATGGAGGCGCTGGTGGCGGGGTTCCGGCGCTTCGCGAACGCTACCGCAACTTCGACACAGGCCCTGTCCTGGAGCTCCACGGTCGTCTCGGTGCCGTCGATGTAGGTCCGGTAGAGGGGGAAGCAGGCGATGACCTCCCGGAGGGCGTGGATCAGCCCCCGCAGGGTGAAGTCCCGCGAGTGGCGCTGCCGCTCGGCCAGCCGGGCGAGCGCCCGGCCGAGCACGGCCAGCTCGCTGGAGAGGGCGACGTCCAGGATGAGCTGCTTGGACGCGTAGACCACGTCCGGGTAGAGCGTCCGGAGGCCGGTGAAGGCGCGATAGGTGGCGGTGAGGGGCCGGGCCCCCGCGGGATCGACGAAGAGCCCCCCTACCGTGGCGAGGAACTCATAGCCCGTGGTCCCGTGGATCGCCCAGCGGGTGGGCATGCGCTCCCCGCGGCCGAGCACCTTCTCGGCGAGCACGTAGAGGGGCCACACACCGGCGGCCGCCGGAACGTCCCCGGCGGGGGAGGCGACGAGGGTTCCCTCGACCCCGGTCCGCTCCCGGTCGGGGCCGCCTTCGAAGGCGGGGCTCGAGCCTCCAACCGCGGAGAGCTGTTCGAGGCGAGCCTGCTGGAGGGCGAGAAAGTATCGGGCGGGGTCATGCAGTCCGTCGGGATGGTCGACGCGGAGCCCGGTGACCTTGCCCTCTTCCACGAAGCGGAGGATCAGCCGGTGCGTCTCCCGGAAGACGGCCGGGCGCTCCATCCGGAGGGCCGCCAGCTCGTTGATGTCGAAGAAGCGGCGATAGTTGACCTCGTCGGCGGCCACGCGCCAGTACGCGAGTCGGTACACCTGTCGGTCGAGGAGCCGATCGAGGAGATCGAAGCTGCGCGGGTCGCCGCGCTTGCCGTTCAGGACCCGGACCGTCTCCTCGACCGAGAGCCGGACCGGCTCGCTCTCCTCCAGGAGTCGGGCGAGGCGGCGACGTAGCACCTCCGCCTCGCGGGTCCGTTCGGCCACACGCTCGGGCGCGGTCTCGGTGCGGGCGGGGAGATTGCGAAGGCCGGTCAGGATGCTCTGGTACTCGAGCAGGTCGGGGTGACCCTCAGCCAGGGTCCCCGCCAGGGCGTCCAGGCGGTACGCGAGGATGTCGGTGGCCGACTCGGGTGAGATGGGCAGCACCAGGTCGTGGTAGCGGACCTGGAACCCGCCGCCCTCCAGGGTCAGGACCAGCTCTCCGCTCTCGAGCACCTGCCCGTACTGGTCGGCCAGGATGGGGAGGAGGACGCGGTTCGCGAGCTCGCGCTTCACGGGGTCCCAGTCGATATCGAAGAAATCTGCATAGGCCGCGCCGGGCCCGTTCTCGAGCACGTCGCGCCACCAGCGGTTCTGGCCGTGGCTGATCCCCATGTGGTTCGGGACGACGTCCAGGATCTGCCCCATCCCGCGAGCCTCGAGCGCGGCGCAGAGCGCCGCGTGATCCGCCTCGGTGCCGATCTCCGGGTTGAGGGCGCTGTGGTCCACGATGTCGTAGCCGTGGGAGCTGCCCGGCCGGGCCCTGAGGTAGGGCGAGGCGTAGAGGTCGGTGACGCCGAGGGCGTCGAGGTAGGGGACGAGCCGCCGGGCGTCGTCGAAGGTGAAGCCCTGGTGGAGCTGCAGCCGATAGGTGGCCCCCGGCACGCGGGGCGCCAGCGCGACGGCACCGGCGCGGGCCGGGGACGGCTCAGCGGCCACGGACTTCCTGCGCGGCGACCCCGCGCGCCGCCGACGGGGCTTCCTCGCCCAGGGCGAGAGGCAGCCGGACGATGACCTCGGTCCCGTGCCCGGGGATGCTCAGCATCTCCACCGAGCCGCCGTGGGCGCGGACGATCTCCTCCACGATGGGCAGACCGAGCCCCGTCCCGCGACCCAGCTTCTTCGTCGAGAAGAACGGCTCGAAGACGTGGGCCAGCCGCTCGGCGTCCATGCCCGGCCCGGGGTCGACGATGTGGA
>Ga0318516_10000580_pt1 | contig 12062 bp, 11 predicted proteins | sample GRESIP176b2f20_FD_202501 | JGI IMG/M metagenome (GOLD analysis project Ga0318516, IMG submission 202501) | Tropical soil microbial communities from Luquillo Experimental Forest, Puerto Rico - GRE.SIPMG.176b2f20 | ecosystem: Environmental > Terrestrial > Soil > Tropical forest > Bulk soil... | reverse complement strand
TGCAGACATCCTGAGGGAGCAGGTCCTCAACGGGTAGCGCGCCGGGCGTCCGCTCAGTACCGCGATGCGCGACGTCCAAGACCACCACGCGCGCCGCGGTGGACTGGAGCATGACGGGGAAGACGGTGCCAGGGTCCTGGCGGCGGGATTACGGGCGTGGGGCAGGATTAGTTCGTGGCAGGTTCGGATGGTTCAGCTGTGCTGCCGGTCATTGATGTGGGCCCGCTGGCCGGCCGCGGACCGGCTGCCGCACGGGCTGGTGTGGCCGACCAGATCCAGGCAGCCTGCCGCCAGCGCGGCTTCTTCTACGTAACCGGCCATGGCGTGCTGGCCGGGCTGCTGGACCAGCTGGCCGATGCAAGCGGTGAGTTCTTCGCCCTGCCGGTGGCGGACAAGCTGGAGATTGCCATGGAGCGCGGCGGCCGGGCCTGGCGGGGCTATTTCCCGGTCGGCGCCGAGCTAACCTCCGGGCGGCCGGATCGCAAGGAGGGCCTGTACTTCGGCGCCGAGCTGCCTGCCGATGATCCGCGGGTACTGGCCGGGATGCCGCTGCACGGGCCCAACCTGTTCCCGCGGCAGGTCCCGCAGCTGCGCCCGCTGGTGCTGGCCTACCTCGACGCGCTGACCAGCCTGGGCCAGGCCGTGCTGACCGGGGTGGCGCTCAGCCTGGGCCTGGAAGCCGGGTACTTTGCCGCCGGGTACACCGCGGACCCGACCATCTTGTTCCGGATCTTCCATTACCCGCCGTCCCCGCCGCGGACCCACGACTGGGGTGTAGGCGAGCACACCGACTACGGGCTGGTGACGCTGCTGGCCCAAGATGACAGCGGCGGTCTGCAGATCGCCGCACCGGAGGGCTGGGTCGATGCCCCGCCCATCCCCGGCACGCTGGTCTGCAACATCGGTGACATGCTCGACCGCTTGACCGGCGGCTGGTACCGGTCGACGCCGCACCGGGTCCGTAACCTCAGCGGCCATGGCCGGCTCTCCTTCCCATTCTTCCTGGACCCAGGATTCACCGCCGAGGTGCCGCCGCTGCCCGACCGCGCCGCCGCCGCAGACGACGGCCGGCGGCGCTGGGACGGCCAGGACCTGCGAGCCTTCACCGGTACCTACGGCGACTACCTTCTCGGCAAGGTCGCCAAGGTCTTTCCCCAGCTCCGCAGCGACGTCCTGGATTAGGCGCCACGCCAGGTCAGGCCTGCCGGGCTGGCAGCCGCTTTGGGCGGGTACCTGATAGCCGGCCGCAGGACCCGGTGGCCGGGGTCACCGGCGCACGGCCAGGTACCGCGCCAGGTGATCGATCACGTCACGAGCGTCGTCCTCGATACCGCAAATGAACGTGGACCTGCGCCGCCGCAGCACGGGCAGCCCCAGCGCGTACACTCCCGGGCTGTCGACCACCCCTCCGTCGTGGCGCAACTGGCCCTTCGTGTCGATCACGGGCACGTCGAGCCACCGGTAGTCAGGCCGGAAACCCGTCGCCCACACGATCGCGCGGATCTCCCCGCTGCGCAGGTCAAGCTGCAACCGCGTGAACTCGGGCACGCGGGTCGGCGCGAAACGCTCGGGAGGGCCGGCCTCAGCGTCGTAGCCGTCCGTCTTGGCCCATTCGTCGAACGTGTCCAGCAGGCGCTCCATCTTCAGGTCGGCTAGCGAGAACACGTTGCGCAAGCCGCCGGAGAACAGCGCACGGCCATCACGTACCGTCGCACAGCGGCCCACCAGCTCAACGCCCATCGCGGCGAGCGCATTGAGATCGAGCGCCGTCCGTTCCGGAGTCCCCACAAGCTGGGGCGAGGGCAGCCGACGGGCCCGCGTGAGATCCTCGACCTCGTCATACCGCTGGTCCCACACGCCCGATGCGTCCATCCACCACAGCACATCGCGTCCGCGGTAGGTGCGCGGCAACCGCAGGTGCTCCCCCACCGAGACGGTCACCGGCCGGCCCGACCGCCTCAGCTCGGCGGCCAGCTGTACGCCGGTCGCCGACGCTCCCACGACGAGCACGCCACCGTCGGGGAGCTGCGCAGGGTCGCGGTAGCCGAACGGCGTCAGCTGATCGACAGACGCTGGTACCGCATCGTTGAACTGCGGCACCGATGGCTCATTGCAGGCGCCGCTCGCGATGACCACCGCGCGGGCGTGAATCTCGCCGCGGCTTGTCGTCACGTGGTATCCGGCGCCGGCCTGCCGCACCGACGTGACGTTGACGCCCGTCCGCACTGGAGCGCGCGAGACCTTGGCGAAGTGCTCGATGAACTCGGTCACTTCGGCCATCGTCATGTAACCGTCTGAATCCGGGCCTTCGTAGCGAAGGCCCGGCAAGCGGCTCTGCCAGTTGGGAGTGAGCAGCCGCAGCGAGTCCCAGCGTTCACGCCGCCAGGAGTTCGCCACCTCGCCGCGCTCGAGCACGACATGGTCGATCGACCGGTCGCTCAGGAAGTAGCTTGCGGCGAGACCCGCGTGCCCTGCGCCGATGACGACCGTGGTGATGCGCTCGATGGCTCGGCCCCTCAGGCGACCTCGACGGTGACGTTCGTTGGGTTCGTGAGAGCGTCGAACACGGCGGAGCGCTTCTGGGACTGGGCCACCAGCGCCTCGATCTCCTGCCTCGACGCGTCCGCGTCAATGGTGAAGGTCACCTTGACGTCGTTGAAGCCGTTGCGGACGTCGCTGTCGGCACCGAGGATCCCGCGGACGTCGTGCGCGCCCTCGACCGTGGACTCGACCGAGCGTAGCTGGATGCCGCGGTTCTGCGCGACGGACGCCACACCCGCCGTCAGGCAGCTCGCGAGGCCGACGAGGAGGTACTCGATCGGCGTGATGCCGTTGTCCTCCGCCGCGAACACCTCCGGGTGGTCGGCTTCGAACACCCACTCGTCCTTGTGACCCCGCTCCTCCCCAAGGCCGAAGAAGCTCTGAACATTCATCGTGCTGTGGACGCCACCCTGCCACTTAGCCGACGCGCGCCAGGTGAACTGAGCGGCCTCAGGCGCCTCCTTCAGCACGTCCCGCGCCTCCAGCAGTGCCTGCACGTTGACCCCGTTAGCGACCGTAGTCATGTCGCGACACCCTCCGTCTTCCCCTAATTCTCTATGAAGATAGTTGACAATACACGGACCAGGCCAGGCTGCCATAGTCCCATGACGGCGCCCGCCTCGACGCTCGCGGCCGGCTCGGTCGGCAGTCAGGGGGCCGGGTTCCCTTCCGCCGCTGCCCTGATGACGGCACGAACCCTTCCCTCTGGGAAGTACACGGTGAGATTCCTCGCCGCGGCCAGGGCCCGGTCGCGGGCCTCGCCGCCGAGCTGGCGAGTTGCCCGCACGGCATACGTGGCCGCCCGCCGCCGGACTCCAGCGCGGTACTGCCCGATATCCATGCTGATCGTCACGCCATGCGCATCGGCCAGCTCAAGCGCCTCGGCGGTGATCTTTTTGCCCTTGGCCGAGTTGCACTCCTGGTGCAGAAGCTGGAGATTCCAGCGGCGATGCGGTCCGCCGTAAACCCGCGGGATGATGTGATCGATCGCGGTGCCGCGCGGCGAGTCAGGCAAGTAATCCCCGCACCACGGGCAGCGCCAGTGTTGCAGCTCCACCAGTTCGGTCATGAATGCCAGGCTGTGCGATGCCCACGGCGCAACCTCACCGTCATGCTGGCCATCACCGGCCCGGGCGCTAAACGGCCAGCGGCAGAACTTCTCCCCGGCAGGCACCGGCAACCCGCACACACCGCACCAGCTGGGCTCCGCAGACACGAGGTCAAGCTAACCGGACGGTCGGACATCACGGCGGTTACCTCACGTCCGCGAACCGGTCTGCCGCCAGTACCCGGCCAATCGCCCTGCACTGGAACGGCAGCAAGTGGAGCTAGGGGAGTGCTAGCGGCGCTCATTCCCGCGCTCGGAGGTTGCTGGCCAGGAACGTCTTGAGCGCGGCGCGCAGCTGGGCGGAGAACGGAAGCGGCTGGTTGAATGCCGCTGGGCTCTTTGTGATGTCCTCTTTGAGTACGTGGTCGACGCCGTTGAGGTGGAGGTAGTCGAGCCTGGCGGAGGCTTTGGACAGGCCTGCGGCGAGGCGGTTCACCTGGCTGCACCCGAAGTAGCCGTCGGCGTTGCTGCAGGTGAGCAGCACCGCTGTGTGCGCGGGCAGCTTGGCGGCGAGCGCGGCGGGATCGTAGCGGCTGATCTGCGCGAGTTCGAGCGGCGTGCCGTTGTTGTGGAACGTGGCTGCCAGCCCTTCGGGCAGGCCGGGCGGCAGCGTGCCGGTGCGGGCCAGCGACGTGGCCGCCCGGGCAAGCGCCTGCTGGAGGCTGTGCGCCTGGGCAGCGGTGAGCTGACCCGTGTGGACTTCAAGCGCCAGCGACGCGGCCGACGACTGCTTGAGCAGGTCGAGGAAGGGGATCGGCACGGGCTCGAGCAGCCCGACCGCGCGGACCTTCGGCGCGTTACCGGCGAGCCCGGAGGCGAGCAGCAGCGCGTAGATCCCGCCTTCGCTGTGCCCGAACACCGCCAGGCGGGCCCGGTCGACCCGCGGCTGGCGGGCCAGGAACCTCAGCGCGGCGACAGACTCCTGCTCGTAGGGCCTGATCCCGGCCCGCCCGGGGTGCGCCGCATACTTGCCCCATCCGGTCTGGCCGCTGCCCAGCTTGTCGTAGCGCAGGCTGGCGACCCCATCGGCCGACAGCCAGCTGGCCACCGCTTGGAGCAGGTTGCAGTGCGGCGTACCCGGGGAGTTGTCGTTGCGGTCAGTGGCCGATCCGCTGCCCCCCAGCAGCACGGCAGCCGGGATGCTGCCAGCGGCCGCACTGCGGGGATGGGTGTAGGTCCCGTAGATCGTCACCCCGCCCGCCTCGAACGTCACCGGCGTAGCCACCCACCCGGGTGCCAGCGCGGGGAGCACGCTGGCAGGCGACGCCGTGGGCGCCAGTTCCTGCGGCACGATGTTGGTGATCCGGCCGTGGGCATCCACCGGCAGTTCGATGCGGAACCGCTGTGCCCCCCGGACCGACATTACGAACACCACCTGGTTCGGCCGCGGGCTCGTGACAGACACCAGGCGGAGCTGCCCCGCCCCGGCCAGCCTGGCATTGACATAGGCCGGCGGGTTCTGGGCAAGGAACGCCGCGGCGAAGTGGGCGCGGATCGCGGCAGCCGGGATCGGCAGCCTCCCCAGGGCCTGGAACAGCCACCGCGCCTGGGCACCTGCCGGCGTGCCCGGAAACGCCGGCCCCGAACCCGCCGATGGCCGGGGGCTGCCGCCGCACCCGGCCAGCACCACCATGACAGCCGCAACCAGGACGGCAAACCGGCGCCACCCGGCCGTTCTTGACCGAGCCCGGCCCATGGTCTTCGGCGCTGCCCGGTCATACACTGCACTGGCCTCGGCTCCGCCGCCGGAAGCGGCCAGGTTAGCGGCCCTCATCACGCCCTCGCCTTCCGATGAGGCTCCAGCTGAGCAGGTCCTCATAGCGGCGGCGCCGTCCAAGGCATCCGCTGGAACCGCATCTGCCGGGAGGCTCCCCCGCCACATCGGGATGTTCGCTTACCGGCCCGGCGAGGCCACCTCCCGTAATTCGAGCCTGTCCACAAGGTGCCCGGGCGATCAGGGCCGCACGGCCTGTCACTTCGGGACCTATGGACCGGGTAGCCGTGCTCCGTGCCCACCTACGTAAGGATCTCGGCCAGTGGGGTGATCGGCGCGGGGCCGCCCGGCAGGTCCTTTGGCCCTACAGGGGCCTCGCGCGGGGGACCAGCGTGGAGCCGTCAGATTGATCGCCGGGATCCTGCTCTTCGGCAGGGCCAGATCACGAAGGAGAACAACGATGCAGCGCTGGGAGTACGCCGTTGCGGATTTTACGAAGCTTGGGAAGGCCCTTCCCGAACTGGACAGGCTGGGTGCTGACGGCTGGGAAGCGGTGAGCCTGATCTCGACGTGGGGTGCGGGATGGCGCTTTGTTCATCCCGTCGTGCTGTTGAAGCGGCCATGTCCCGAGCTTGCGCGGCAGGACACCTGAGCCCGGGCCGTCCCGCGGTGCCAGAATGACCTCCGGCTGGGGTTGGGCCGCCAGCTCAGCGCCGGAGGAGGGCTCGGCGGCAAGCGACTCGACACAAAGCCGCCTGATGGTGCGGCGACTGCTCAGGCTGGCTGGCGCAGATAGGCGAGGACGGCGAGCACGCGCCGGTGGGAATCGGGGTGGGTGTTGAGGTCGAGTTTGAGGAAGATCTGCTTGACATGGGCTTCGACGGTGCGCTCGGTGACGAACAAGCGGGCGGCGATGGCACGGTTGGACAGTCCCTCGGCGATCAGGGCAAGCACCTCCCGCTCGCGTTCGGTGAGCCCTTCGAGAGGGTCGGCGCGGCGTTTGCGGGCGAATAGCCGGGCGACGATCGTCGGATCGACGACCGTCTCACCGTCGCCGAGGCGGCGCAGGGCGTCGATGAGGTTAGCGACGTCGAAGACGCGTTCTTTGAGCAGGTAGCCGACCTTTTCGGGGTGCTGTTCGAGCAATCGCATGGCGTAGTGCGGCTCGATGTACTGGGACAGGATGAGCACCCCGACGCCGGGGTGCTCGGCGCGGATCTGCTGGGCGGCGACCAGGCCCTCGTCGGTGTGTGTGGGGGGCATGCGGATGTCGACGATGGCCGCGTCCGGCCGGGTCATGCGGACCGCGTGCAGCAGGGCGGCGGCATCTCCCACCTCGCCCACCACGTCGATGCCGGAGTCGGTGAGCAATCGGGTGATGCCCTCGCGGGTGAGCATCACGTCCTCGGGGTTCACCCATCGTGGCTGACGCACACCTGTATCCCATCGTCACTCGCTCCCTTCACGAGGCGGGCACGAGCACCGATCGGGCGAGGTCGTCGAGGCCACTGCGGACGCCTTCGGCGAACACTTCCACATCCGGGCAGGCGTCCCGGTCGGCGGTCGCGGTGAGGTTGAGCTGCCCGGCATAGGACAGCACGGCGACGACGAGCGTGAGGTTGCCCATGACCGGCATCATCGGGAATAGCTCGAGCAGCGGCGCGCCGGCCAGGTACAGCGGCACCGGCGGACCGGCGAGGTTGGTCACGACCACGTTCACAGACCGCTGCCGCGGGAAGTGCCGGTACCAGGCACGCTGGCCGGCGGCGAACCGGAATATTCCGCTGCCCGCCTCCGGGCGCCGCTGGTGCTTGCGGGCGGCGGTCTCGGCGGCGATCAGTTCGAGCCGGCGCACCGGGTCGGGCTCGCCGAGCGGCAGCGGCACCATCATCCACCCGGGCCTGTTGCCGTGGGCGTGCCCAGGCTGTTCTTCGTGACGGGAGATGGTCACCATCGCGCGCTGCATCAGCCCCTGGGTGTCCTCGCCACGGCTGGCCAGCAGCTGGCGCAGGCCGCCAGCCACCGCGGCGAGAACCACATCGTTCACCGTGGCGTGGTGGGCGTGGGCGATCTGCTTGTTGACGTCCAGGCGGCCGCGGACGATGGCCAGCCGGCGGCCGGTGCCGACGGGGCGGTTGAGGCTGGTACGCGGGGCGGGCCGTTCGGTGAGGACTTCCCGCCACGCGGGCAGGGCCTGTCGCGCCTGGCTCAGCGTCCGGCCTAGATGGGTAAGGCCGGACCACCCGTGGCCGAGTTCGGCCCGGCGGCGGCGCAGGTTGTCTGCCAGCAGCTGGCTGGGAGTGGGAATTTGCGCCGGGGTGAACGGTGGCGCGGCCGGGGCGGGAGCATCGGCGGCCTGGTCCAGCAGCGCCCCGAAGACGGCCAGCGCCGCGGTGCCGTCGGCGGCGGCGTGGTGCAGACGCAGGTACGCGCCCACCCGCCCGTCCGGCAGGCCGGGCAGCAGCCATAGCTCCCATAGCGGCCGGGCTGGATCCAGCCGTCGCGCCGCCAGTTCCTGGCAGGCGGCCAGCAGCTGGGCCTGGCCGCCGGGAGCGGCCACCGCGTGGACCCGGATGTGGTCGGCGAGGTCGAAGCAGGGAGCGTCGATCCACAGCGGCCAGCCCAGTCCCAGCCGGGGCCGGCACAGCAGCTGCCGGAACCTGGGGACCAGGTGCAGCCTCGGCTCGAGCTGATCGCGGACCGCCTCGATCCGGACCCTGCTGTCACGGTCGAGCAGGCGGGTGCCGTCGAGGACGGCGAGCCCGCCGATGTCGCTGGACCAGCCGTAGTCGTCCCACATCAGCAGGAAAAGGTCCGAGGCGGTCAACCGCTCCAAGAGAGGTGTCTCAGCCATCACGTCACGCTCCTGCCTGTCGTTGAGGCCGGTCGGCTCGTCACGAGCCGGTTACGCGGTCTCATACCTGCTTCGGCACTTTCCGGGCGTACACCAGGCGCATGATCTTGTGCCCGGTATCGGCGGTGGGCCCGAACATGAGGGGGCAGCCGCCGTCGATGACGGTGATGCCGTGGGCCCGGCCGTAGCTGGTGGCGGCGCCGGAGACGCTGCCCGCGCCGGGGCCCCGGTGCATCCACACGTGCTTGATGCCGAGTTCGGCGCATTCGCGCATGGTGTCCTCGGCGATCTCGGGCCGGGTGCCGATCACCACCGCCTGGACCCCGCCGGGGATCGATGCCAGGTCCGGGTAGCTCCGGTCCCCCTCGACCTTGTCGGTGTTCGGGTTGACCGCGAACACCTGGTAGCCGCGCTCGCGCAGCCGCCGGTACACGTTGTTGCTCCCGTGGGTCTTGGGCGTGCGGGACACCCCGGTGACCGCGATGCGCGTGTCCGCCAGGAACTCGGCCGCGGCGTCTTTGATGCTCTGCATGGCTCCTCCCTTTCATCTGTCAGTGGTCGTGTCCGGCCTCGATCGCCAGGTCCAGCGCGAGGACGCTGGCCAGGATCAGCAGGTCGTACCCGGAGTCCCTGCTGGCGCGCCGGCCCGCTCGTCGATCACCTGCCAGACCTGCTTGTCCAGCTGGTTTTCCTTCCAGATGCCGTAGGCCGTCCCCACCAGCACCGGCTGGACCGCCAGCCCGATCGCCCCGCTGATCGCCGTATCGACCCACTCGTGGCCCCCCAGGCCGATGCTCAGCTGGCCCTCCCCGGGGGTGAAGACCACGGTCAGCGCCCGCTGTTCATGGGATCTGAACCTCGCTGACCCGGATGATGGTGGTGCGTTCGGCCACGTAGAACGGCAGCAACCGGAGCGCGTCTTCTTCGCTGTCGGCGTCGACCGTCCACCAGATCGCGTGCCCGCCGGTGCGGCACGAGGCCAGGGTCGGCTGGTGGCGCAGTGGGCTGTCGTGTCCTTTGAACGAGGTGAACACCACGCCGCACTCGTCCGGCTCGTGTCGGTGGTGGAGCAGGTAGCGGGCCATGACCCCAACGTGCCGCCACCCCCGCCACACCGACATCGGGGGATCACCCTGAGCCGCACCCTGACCTTTCTTCGCCCCCCGGCCAGACCTCCGCGAGCCCGATTCCGGGACTTTCGGCCCTGGCCACCCGGGTTCACAGGGCGAGCCTTAGTGAGGGAGGTGGACAGGTGCCGGCGTAGCCCCAGCGCTCCCCGGTGCCACCCGAGCGCGCGAAACAGGAGGGTGTGAGGCTGCTTACCGGGCACTTCGTGGGCAGGGCAGACGAGCTTGGTTCGCTGGAGCAGATCCTCGCCGAGCTGGATCGAGGCTGTCCGGGCGCGTTCGAGGTGGCGGGCGAACCGGGGATCGGCAAGACCCGGCTGCTGCGGGAGGTCGCCACTCGCGCAGGAGCGCGCGGGCACCTCGTCCTGTCCGGCGCGGCGTCGGAGTTCGAGAACGACCTGCCGTTCTCGGTGTTCGTCGATGCGCTTGATGAGTACGTCGCTGGCCTGGAGCCGGCCCGGCTCGCCGTGCTCGACGACGCCGTCCAAGCCGAGCTCGCGCACGTCTTCCCGTCACTGTCGGCGCTGGCCAGCGGCCAACAGGTGGCGCCCCAGCACGAGCGCTACCGCAGCCACCGCGCGGTGCGGGCGCTGCTCGAGCATCTCGCGCAGACCCTCCCTCTCGTCCTCGTCCTTGACGACTTCCACTGGGCGGACTCGGCATCGGCCGAGCTGCTCGGCGCGCTGTTGCGCCGGCCGCCCGCGGCGGCCGTGCTCACCGCGGTGGCGCTCCGCCCCCGGCAAACCCCCGAACGTCTGGCAATCACGCTGGAGCGAGCGCAGCGTTCTGCGGCGGTGACCCGGATCGACCTCGGCGCGCTGACGCTGAATGAGGCCCGGCAGCTTCTGGGCGAGCGGTTCGACGTGGCCCGCACCGCCGTCCTCTACCAGGAGAGCGGGGGGAACCCCTTCTACCTTGAGCAGCTCGCCCGGTCGCCCGCGCGCACGCCGCACTTCACCGCTGCTCCGGAGATCTCACTGACCGGCCTGGACGTTCCGGCGGCAGTCGTCGCCGCGCTGGCCGAAGAGCTCACGCTACTGTCCGACGCCGGGCGCCTCGTGCTCGAAGGAGCCGCGGTGACGGGTGATCCATTCGAGCCAGAGCTGGCCGCCGCGGCCGCCGCGACAACTGAGGCGGCGGGGATGGATGCCGTCGACGAGCTCCTGCGGCTTGACCTCATCCGTGCCACCGACGTACCACGGCGCTTCCGATTCCGCCACCCGCTCGTCCGGCGCGCGGTCTACGAGGCAACCGCTGGCGGCTGGCGGCTTGGGGCGCACGAGCGGTGCGCGGAGGCGCTTGCGGCCCGGGGGGCGTCTGCCGCGGCGCGCGCTCACCATGTCGAGCGGTCGGCGCGCCAGGGCGACCTCGCCGCCGTTGCCGTCTTGCGCGAGGCAGGCGAGGCCACAGCCCGCCTCGCGCCCGAAAGCGCCGCACGGTGGTTCGGCGGGGCGCTGCGGCTCCTCCCACAGACCGCGCCGGCCGGGGCCCGCGTGGAGCTTCTGCTCGCCCGTTCCTGGGCATTGGCGGCAGCGGGCCGTTTCACCGGCAGTCATGAGGCGGCGCTGGAGGCAGTGGCACTGGTCCCGGGACAGCCGGGTGCGCTCAACACGACCGTCGCGACGGCGTGCGCCAGCGTCGAGCGCTTCCTCGGGCGATACGAGCACGCCCACGCCCGCCTGGTGAGGGCGCTTGGCCTCCTCCCGGAGCCAGCATCGGTCGAGCGCGCCGAGTTGCTGATCGAGCTGACGCTGAACGAGTGGTACCGCTCGAGATACCAGGCGATGCACGATTGGGCCGCGCCTGCCGTGAGCGCAGCAATGGAAGTGGGAGATGCCGCCCTCATCGCCGCGGCGGCCGTCATGCCCGCGTTCGCCGCCGCCATGACCGGCCCCGCCGAGACCGCCCGAACCCGGCGTGCCCAAGCCGCCGCGCTCGTGGATGAGTTGCCGGACGACGAGCTCTCGCTCCGTCCCGACGCGGCGGGCTGGCTCGCCATCACCGAGGTCTACCTGGATCTCTACGCCGAGGCCGACGCGCACGCGAGCCGTGCCCTCGAGCTCGCCCGCGCGGGCGGGCGAGGCGATCCCTTGCACCGCCTCTACCCCGTCCTGCCCAGGGTCTGGTACGTGCGCGGCAAGCTGGCCGAGGCTGCCGAGCTCCTGGACGGTGCCATCGAGGCAGCGCGGTTGCTCGGGTCGCCGCCGGCGCTTGCCGGGAACCTCTTCAACCGGTCCGTCGTCGCACTCGCCGCTGGCGATCTGGACATCGCGCTCGCCACCGCGCAGGAGAGCGTCGAACTCACGTGCGACCTCGATGAAGGTTTCGTCACGGCGTGGGCCGCGGCGAGGCTCGCCGACGTCCTGTTCGAGACAGGGCAACCAGACCGGGCAATCGAGATGCTCCTCGGCCGTGCCGGCGGTGCGGAGCTGACGCTGATTCCAGGCGGCTGGAGGGCGTACTGGCTCGAGCTGCTGACCCGATGCTGGCTGGCCCTCGATCGCCCCAGCGAGGCCGGGCGCGCGGCGGCTGGTGCTGAGGTGATGGCGGCGGGCGGGCAGCTTCCCCTGGCCGCCGCGTGGGCCGGCCGAGCCGTCGCCGCCGTCGCGCTCAATGCCGGTGACGCTACCCTCGCGGCGGAACGGGCGCTGGCCTCGGCCGGCGCGGCCGACGCTGCCGGAGCTCCGATCGAGGCCGCGCTGTCGCGCACGATCGCGG
>Ga0318516_10000579_pt1 | contig 12069 bp, 8 predicted proteins | sample GRESIP176b2f20_FD_202501 | JGI IMG/M metagenome (GOLD analysis project Ga0318516, IMG submission 202501) | Tropical soil microbial communities from Luquillo Experimental Forest, Puerto Rico - GRE.SIPMG.176b2f20 | ecosystem: Environmental > Terrestrial > Soil > Tropical forest > Bulk soil... | reverse complement strand
TATCAATGCACCGATCATCATGATTGCAGAAAAAGCCGCGGACCTGATCCGCGGTCGCCAGCTGCTCGAACCCGCGCGGATGGCAGCGGTAGAACACGCGAGGCAATAGGGACGGTCCGCATCGCTGCACAGCAAATGTCGGTTATTGACATGACCTAATTTTAACGCCCGGCGCAACCAGTTGATTGGGCTTGCCGCACTGCATGCAATCCCTGCGAGCTATCCATTCAGCACGTATGTGGATGCTGGCGGACTGATCAGCATTCCCTCTCGCTCGCTGATCGGGAACGCCAGGAGATCATAGCTTTGGCGAAGGGCTCAGAGGCGAAATCGTTGCCGATGCCCAATATTGAAATCAGATCTTCGACCTTTCCTCCCCACCGAACGCGGTCTATCAAACTTGAGGTATGTCCGCTTTTGGGGGTAAAGCGGACATGATGCTTGCCCCAAGAACGTCTGTTCCTGACCGTAATGCGACATTGGTGCCCAGTTTCTGCCGCGATGCGCAACGCAGGTCTTTGTCAGCTTCAATCCAAGAGAAACGGCTTGATTGCTTCGGCCACTAAATCAGGAAATTCCTCGTGCACCGAAAGCTTGCCGAGCGGTAACACCGCGGTGCGAATGCTCGGAACCGATGCCAATGCTTCCATTTCTGCACGTGAACGGGACGGTGTTTGAGCGCCGTATACCATTAGCATCGGTACAGGTGACCGCTGCGCCACGTCCAGAAATTCAGTCCGTGTCGCTAGTGGATCGAGTTTCCCAGCTACAAAGCGAACGGATGAAAAACGGGCGCCAGCCGGACGCGTCACAGCGAGCTTTTCACGCAATCGTTCGCCATGCAGCCAAGCAGGATCGGTATAAACGTGTCCTGCGGCCATGTAGCGAACGACAAGCCGATTCACGTTTAGTCGGTAAAGCAGCGGCCCGATAATTGGCAGATCCACTAGCTGGCATATGCGGTCGAACAACTGCCGTTGACCGTCCATTATGGTCGGCAGTGGTCCACGCCAGGTCGGGGCTATAAGAACGAGTCGTTTGAATATTCCCGGATGAGTGCAAGAGTGAAGAAGGGCAAACGTCGCCGCGTGGCCTGCCGCAATCACGGCATGGACCGGTGGTAAGATCGAGCCGGTGAGATAACTTAGGAAGTCGGAATAAAGTTTAGGCCGCCAGTCACGGTGAGCGCGTGGCCGATTGCCAAATCCGGGCCAGTCAATCGAGATCGTCTGGTAATTCGTGGAAAGCCGTTCCTGAAGTGGGCCCATTTCACGCCGCGTCGAAATCGAGCTCAGCGCGGGCAACAACAAAACCAGCGGTCCTTGCCCACTCCAATCAGCACCAAGTTCGATCGTCGTGCCGTCGTAATGCCACGTCAGCTGCTCGGTTTGCATGCGCTCGCCGTTAAACGTACCCGCTTAGAGCATGCGTCATTTTCCATAAGCGAGGCAAATGTCGGCTTTTGGCACAAAGCGGACATTCGGTCCTGAGGATTGCTGTGACGCACAATGCGGCTCTCAAACGGGCGGCCTTTCCTCCCTGTCGCCCGCGTAGAGACTTGAACCCAAGCAGCTGAAGTACTTTTATTTGAGTGGGTAACCACGGAAGGACGTGCCGCGATGATCAAGGACGTCATCGTCAACCTGAGCGTCGGCGCCAAGGCAAACTCGGCCAGCGATTATGCGATTTCGCTCGCTGCGGCATTAAACGCCCACCTGACAGGGATCATCTTTCTTTACGGTCCGACCATGCCGGTTTCGCGCGCCGGCTACGTTCCGCCAGAATTGGAAGTGATTGAACGGCATAACGAAGCTGCGGTCAAAGCGGTTCGGGAAAGTTTCACAGCGGCAAGCACGCGCACGGGTGTTAACGCTGAGTCTCTGACAGTCAGCGCAAGCTTGGTCAGCGCGGGCGATCAGTTCGGCCAGATCGCGCGGCGCTTCGATTTGGCCGTTGTCGGGCAGGCGGAGCCTGAGACCAAAATGGTCGAGGAGAATATCATCGAAGCCGCGCTGTTCGATTCCGGGGGGCCGGTCATCATCGTTCCCTACATTCAGCGAGCGCCGCTCAGGCTGGATCACATTATGGTATGCTGGGACGGTAGCCGAGCGGCGGCGCGTGCGATCCGCGATGCCATGCCGTTTTTGCGCCGAGCCGGGCGCATCGAGGTCGTCAACGTGACCAACGAGCGCGGCAAACAGGATCAAATCGAGTGCGCCGATATAGGCGCGCATTTAGCTCACCACGGGCTCAACGTAGTGATCAAGCGGATACCGCTTGGCGATGTGGATGTTGCCGCCGTGCTACTCTCCCATGCGGCTGATGAGGACGTGGATTTCATTGTGATGGGCGGCTACGGCCACTCGCGTTTGCGCGAGTTCGTACTTGGCGGTGTCACCCGCAGCATGTTGCGAACCATGACCGTCCCGGTACTCATGTCGCATTGATCGTCCTGGTCTTGGCCAGTTGACTGATTTGGTCAGCAACGCTGTGGCGACTCGCGAGTTCGAAGGCCTCATCCTTCGGATCGCTCTCAATTACCACTTCAACTGAGGCGGATGAGCGGAGTGAGGGAGCTATTAACACACACACACCTATTTCACCGACAACATCGTGCACGTCGGGCTGAACTATCAATTCCACTGATAGAACTGCGGGCAGAATATCTCATTTCCCGACTGAGTTCCAATGTCCGCTTTTGGGGGCAAAGCGGACATCATCCAAACATGCCGTCATGTCCGCTTTTGACCCAAAGCGGACATGGGTGGCTCAGTATTGCTGCTGCGCAAACTGAGCGTGAACCCCATTTCGGCAGTCGCAAATCCCTGCTGTAATCATCGATGGCAGGCGGCGTGGTCCTAAGCCTTGGGGAAGGGTGATGCGACGACGCGATTTCATCAAAGTCGTTCCTGGTTCAGCCATTGCATGGCCGTTCGCGGTGCGTGCCCAGCAACAGGATCGGATGCGGCGCGTCGGCGTGCTGCTGCCCACGGCCACGGACAATGCGGTATTTCAGGCCCGCATGGCGGCGTTCCTGGGTGGATTGCAGCAACTGGGCTGGACCGACGGCCGCAATGTTCGCATCGACACACGCTGGTACGCTGGCGATACGGACCTTATTCGCAAATACGCAGTAGAACTGGTCGCGCTCGGGCCAGACGTTGTCATGGCTTTTGGCAGCAACGCGGTGCCGCCCTTGCAGCAGGTGACCCGCACAATTCCGATCGTGTTCGCGCTTGTCGCTGATCCGGTCGGCGCCGGCTATGTCGAGAGCCTGGCGCAGCCAGGTGGTAACGTCACTGGCTTTACCACCTTTGAATATGCCATCGGCGGGAAATGGCTGGAGCTGGTCAAAGAGATTGCACCTCGCACGACGCGAGTGGCAGTCCTTCGAGACTCGGCCATAGCGGCTGGACCCGCGGAGTTCGGGGCAATCCAGGCCCTAGCGCCTTCGCTTGGGGTGGAATTGCGCCCGGTCGATATGCGCGATGCCGGCGAGATCGAGCGCGCCATCACGGCGTTCGCGGCGAGTTCCAACGGTGGCCTGATAATAACTGCAAGCAACATGGCGACGATTCATCGCGAGCTGATCATTGCGCTCGCGGCGCGGCACCGATTACCCGCTGTCTACTATTCCCGCTATTACGTCACTGGCGGCGGCTTGATTTCTTATGGGCCTGATTTGCTCGACCAATGCCGGCGTGCGGCTGGCTATGTCGATCGCATCCTCAAAGGTGAGAAACCAGGTGATCTCCCTGTGCAGGCGCCCACCAAGTACGAACTGGTCATCAACCTCAAAACCGCGAAGGCCCTCGGGCTCACCGTGTCGCAGTCGCTGCTCGCCCGCGCCGACGAGGTGATCGAATGAGACGGCGCGAGTTCATCACTCTGTTTTTTGCTGCGAGGCGGAAATTGATCGCGGCGGCGATCCTATACCTTGCCGGCGCATACGCTGAGGCTGCGGAGATTCACGACGGCGATACGGGATACATCGCCAACAACTCGATCTGGTTCACTAACGAGACGGATTTGTCGGTGTGGAAGCGGGTTCGCCAGGCCTTTGCACCGAAGGATGTAAAGACCTATCAGCAAATTATTCTCGAAGAGCGGCAGGCTTGGCAGTTCTCCGGACCGACCAAGGTCAAGGTTATTAGCTATTGGGCCAACCAGCACGAAATCAACGTGAAAATGCTCACCGAGGGCAGGTTGGCGGACAGCGAGTGGTGGGTCGAGGATAAGGACTATTCCAACGCAGCAGCGAGGTGACCGCGTCTATCAGTTCTATGCTGCAATTTGGGTGGAGGGCGCCTTAGCTTCATTTGTGCGCCCTCGACCTCGCGCCGCCACGCCGACGAAAGAGCCTTTCATCTCCTGCTTGATGCGCTGAACGGTGCCGCTGCCGACGCCGCACTCGCGCGCCACATCCACCATCTCGGTCTGGGCATCGACATGGTGGTCGGCAATGGTCGGGTGATTGAAGAGTCGCAGAAAAATTATTCGTCTGGAATCAGGTACATCCCGGCGGGTCACCCTTGCGCCGCATCAGTGGAACCAGAGACCTCTTGGGCCGTACCCGGATTCTTCGGCATAACCCAGCGCGTTCCCATAGCGGTAGTTGTTGCGCTGACGGGCGAGCACTTTGGGTTTGTAATGCTTGCTTTTCTTAGTGTCCGCTTTTGCAGTGGAAACAACCGGAGAGGCATCCTTTGCTGGCGATGCTTCTTTTGCGACCGGAGAGGCATCCCTTGCTGGCGACGCTTCTTTTGCGATCGGAGAGACATCCTTTGCTGATGTTGCTTCGTGCGGCATCCTCTACGATGTGACGCGCACCCCGCGCACAGTCGTCAATTGCTACGAGCTGCGGTAAGGCGCCTATCGCGCGCCAGCATCGCCGACGAAATGCACGAGGCGGCGCGTGCTCGGCGAGTAACGAGCCGGCTCCCGCTGCTACGCCTTCCGCACCAGCTCCGGCAGCTTGGCGATATTGCCGGCGATCCGTCGTGCCCTCATCGCCACGCCCTTCCGAACTCCCCGGATCAAACGAACGTATAGTGAGCTTAATCTTTTTTGACGCCTGTTACCCGCAGAGGGCGGAATACGGCGATACAGACGATACCAAATCGCCGGCGCGCGACATTCTCACGATACCGAAGCTAGTTAGCGTAGCAACTGCCCACCGCATAAGCGGTGAGCAGAATTCGCTATCGAGTGGAGAATTCAAATGCCGCTGACATCTGAGCAGGTGAAAGCCATTCAGGATAGTTTCGCCAAAGTCGTGCCGATATCTGAGCAGGCCGCCGAAATTTTCTACGGTCGCCTATTTGAGATCGCGCCTGCGATGAAACTGTTGTTTCGCGGCGACATGAAAGAGCAGGGCAAGAAGTTGATGGCGATGCTCACGGTCGTGATCAACGGGCTCAGCAATCTAGAAGCCGTGTTGCCGGCGGCAAGCGCGCTCGCCAAACGCCACGTCGGATACGGCGTCAAGGCGACCGACTATGCGCCGGTAGGCGAGGCGTTGTTGTGGACGCTTGAACGCGGCCTGGGCGAGCATTGGACGCCGGATGTCGCCGCCGCCTGGACTGCTGCCTACACCGTACTCTCGGATTTCATGATCGGCGAAGCCTACGACCACAGGATCGCGGCCTAATAAGAGCGTGGGACAGGCGCAGGTATTGTGGATCGTTTTTGTTTTCGTCTTGCCGCTGACCTCGTGGTCGGCCGCGCCGACTTTTTCTTTCGAGCTTAATGTTGTGCGCTTTCGCCCAGCTCTCGGCCATGTGGCGCGGCATCCAGCAGCGCGACACGAATTGATCACGAATTGTGAATGGAGTCGCCTCATATATTTTAACGTTATCGGCCATAAATTCTGGTGTCATCAATCGTGGCGGTGACCAGGGATGCAGCCACAGCACACGACATCGGCTATTGCTGTTAAACTCGCCCTTTAACAGCGAGTTCAGAAGTGGCCGAAATTGCTTGTCACCACCCTTGTCGAGCAATTCGGCAAGACAGATCCGTTTGCGGTTTGTCTTCTGCGCGTATCGCTCAATGCGAGCGGCGTTTCGTTGACAGGTTAGGCGCCAATTATCGCGTCGAACCTCAAGACCGCACTCGGCCGCCGCTAGGGGATCTAGGTACCAGGTCCCCGACAACGTTCGGACAGTCAATTGTGCCGCTGTGTTATTGTTTCGTCCAACCTTGGCCACGTGGCTCCTCCACTGGCTGGGCAGGCTGTGCGAGGCGCGTCAACGCCTCGCGCAGCCGATCTCGTTAGCTTCGTCGATTTAACTTGATCTCTCAATGGGCGACCGAACCGCATCCTTTCTTGCGACGGCCCGGCCATTTCTGACGCAGGCTGTTTGTCCGAGCGAGCGCGGTGGGCGGCTTGCCAAGTTCATTGCCCTCGTCGTCGCTATCGCCGCAGGCGGGCGCGCGACGAGCGCAAGGTACCCATCGATCATTTCAATTTCCCTATTAGGGGGTGTGCCGGGGGTCGAGGGGTACGGTCGCGGCAGCGCTCATGTCCGCTTTTGATCCAAAGCGGACATTCGGGCACCGAGTGCCATTCCCCTCCGGGATGGCGCAAAACCCAAGACTTGCATAGGATTTGCCCTCGTCGATCCGCCAGAGGGGGCGACATGAAGCGACGCGGTAGGAGCGGGAAACCGCGAAAGCGGCGGCGCGCGGTTGGGCGCAAGCCCCGTACGGCGCCAGCCGCGAGCGTATCCATTGCCGACCTGCAAAGACAGCTCGACCAGCGAACTCGTGACCGCGACGAGGCATTAGAGCAGCAGGCTGCAACCGCAGAGATTCTCAGCCTGATCAGCAATTCACCGACCGACACGCTGCCGGCGTTCAAAACCATACTGGCGAAGGCCGTCGAGCTCTGCGAGGCCAGCTTCGGTGCGATGTGGTTCGTCGACGGCAAAGGGTATCGGACTGCAGCGATGCACGGCGACCTACCACGGCCCTATGTCGAGCAATGGCGTAGCGGAACGCTGCACTTTCCCAAAGCCGACATACCGATAGTGCGTGCGATCCGATCCCGAAAGACTGTCCACACCCAGGACGTGAGAAAAGAAAGAGCCTACCTGCAGCGCGAGCCGCTGGCTGTGAGTGCGGCTGATGTCGGCGGTATTCGAACGATGATCACCGTCCCCATGGTTAAGGGGGGCGAAGCAGTCGGTGCGATCGTGATTTACCGCAGGGAAGTTCTGCCCTTCACTGCCAGACAGGTTGAACTGGTAGAGTCTTTCGCTGCTCAGGCTGTCATCGCCATCGAGAACGCGCGGCTGCTCAATGAACAGCGTGAATCGTTGGAACGGCAAACTGCAACTTCGGAGGTGTTGAAAGTTATCTCAAGTTCGCCTGGCGAGCTTGAGCCGGTGTTTCAGGCCGTGTTGGATAGCGCAACACGGCTATGCGAGGCGAATTTTGGCATTCTGTATCGGTATGAGGGGGGCGCCTTCCACGCGGTCGCACTGCGTGGCGCGCCGCCCGGTTTTGCAGAATTTCAGCAGCGCGCACCGATCCATCCCTTACCGTCCAGTGGACTTGGCCGGATCGTTAGCACCCGCCAGCCCGTTCACATCATCGATGCGATGGCGGAGCAACGCTATATTGACGGCGACCCGTATGTCGTCACTGCCGTCAAACTAAGCGGAAGCCGCACGCTCGTCTTTGTCCCCATGCTCAAGGATGAAGACCTCATTGGCGCGATCACCATTTATCGCAGCGAAGTTCGACCGTTCGCCGAGAAACAAATCGAGTTGCTGCAAAATTTCGCCGCGCAGGCCGTTATCGCCATCGAGAACGCGCGGCTGCTCAACGAATTGCGTCAACGCACGGACGATCTCACAGAATCTTTGGAGCAACAGACGGCGACGTCGGAAGTTCTGAAAGTCATCAGTTCTTCGCCAGGCGAACTAGAGCCTGTATTCAACGCGATGCTAGAGAATGCAACGCGGCTCTGCGCGGCGAAATTTGGCACTTTGTATCTTCGTGAAGGTGACGCTTTCCGCGCGATCGCGATGCACAACGTGCCACCGGCGCTCGCCGAAGTGCGACGGCGCGATCCGTTGGCCGCGCCAGGGGGCACCCTTTCACGCCTGGTCAATACGAAAAAGATCGTTCACGTCCCCGACACTACCGCAGATCCGGCCTATATCGACCGCCATCCATGGTTCGTAATGACCGTAGAACTCGGCGGCTTTCGCGCACTTCTTAACGTGCCGATGCTCAAGGAGGGGGAGCTGGTTGGCGCTATCGTCATTTATCGACAGGAGGTAGGCCCATTCACCGACAAGCAGATCGCGCTACTCGAGAACTTCGCCGCCCAGGCCGTCATCGCGATCGAGAATACGCGGCTGCTCAATGAGCTGCGCCAGCGGACAGCTGATCTCAGCGAGTCGCTAGAGCAGCAGACGGCAACATCGGAAGTGCTGAAAATCATCAGCAGTTCGCAAGGCGAATTGCAGCCGGTGTTTGAAGCGATGCTTGAAAACGCCACGCGTATTTGCGAAGCAAATTTTGGCGTTTTGAACCTGCACGAGAATGGGGCGTTCCGCGTCGGCGCGATGCACAATGTGCCGCTCGCCTTCGCTAATTGGCTCAAAGACCAGCCGGGCGGATATCGACCGATACCCGGCAGTCAGCTCGACAACGTCTTGCGCACGAAGCAGTTGAGCGTGACGGCCGATAATGCCGTTGAAGCCAATCCTGGAAGGGCGACAACGTTAGGCGGAGCGCGGTCAATTGTTTGCGTGCCGATGATCAAAGACGATGAATTGGTTGGAGCGATTACCATTTACCGGCAAGAGGTTCGACCTTTCACTGACAAGCAAACCGCGCTGGTGCGGAATTTTGCTTCCCAGGCGGTTATTGCCATCGAGAACACGCGGCTGCTCAATGAATTGCGTGAGCGCACCACCGACCTAACCGAGTCTTTGGAGCAGCAGACGGCAACGTCAGATGTGCTGCGCGTCATTTCGAGTTCGCCGGGTGAACTCAGCCCAGTGTTCCAGGCCATGCTGGACAGCGCGGTGCGCATTTGCCAGGCGAAATACGGCCAGATGTTTCTCTATGACGGCAAAGACTTTCGTGCTGTCGGCACGAAGGACTTGCCGACCGCATGGGCCGATTTCTTGGGGCACAACAATATTGCTCCGCATCCGGCAGTCACGCTCGGCCGCGCGCTGATAACAAAGGGAGTTGTCCACGTCCACGATGCCAGGATCGATGAAGGTTACGTTCAGCGCCATCCGGGAATGGTGGCCGTCGTCGAGCTCGGCGGGGCTCGCACGCTCATGGCCGTTCCGATGCTCAAGGAGAATGAGGTGGTCGGGGCGATCGGCATTTACCGGCAGGAAGTTCGCCCATTCACGGACAAGCAGATCGCGTTGATGCAGAACTTCGCCGCTCAAGCCGTCATCGCCATCGAGAACACGCGGCTGCTCAATGAATTGCGTGAGTCACTGCAGCAGCAAACTGCAACAGCGGATGTGCTGAAGATCATCGGCCGCTCAACTTTCGATTTGGGGACGGTCCTCGACACGCTCGTCGAATCGGCTGTCAAACAGTGCGACGCATATGACGCTGTAATTACGCTACGCGAGGATGACTCGCTAGTGTTCAGCGCCCACCACGGCCCAATCCCAATCGGTTTAAAAAGCTGGAAACTATCCAGAAACTGGACGGCGGGCCGCGCAGTTATCGACGCGAAGCCGGTCCATGTTCATGATCTAGCCGGCGAAAGCGAGGAGTTTCCAGAAGGCAGCGCGATGGCTTTGCGTATGGGCCACCGCAGCATTCTTTCAGTGCCGCTGTTGCGCAAGGACGAGGCAATCGGCTGTCTGACGGTCCGGCGGACCGAAGTGCGGCCTTTTACTGAAAAACAGATTGGCCTCATTACCACTTTTGCCGATCAGGCCGTCATCGCTATCGAGAACGCGCGGCTGCTCAACGAATTGCGCCAGCGCACCGACGATCTCACTGAATCGCTCGAGCAGCAGACGGCGACCTCTGAAGTCTTGAAAGTCATCGCAGGCTCGCAGGGCAAACTTGAGCTTGTCTTTACCGCCATGCTGGAGAACGCCACACGTATCTGTGGGGCCAAATTCGGCGTTCTGTATCTCTGCGAAGGTGAAGATACCGTTCGGGCTGTTGCGATGCATGGCGCACCGCAGCCGTATGTTGAGGAGCGGCGTCGCAATCCAGTGATTCGACCTGCCCCGGCATCGTCGCTTGGACGTGTGCTGGCGAGTAAACAGCCGGTTCACATCGCTGACGTCCTGAATGATGCGAAATATTTAGATTTACCGTCCGGCTACAGCGGCGCACTACTCCCAAAGCTCGCCGGGGCGCGGACCATACTTGCCGTTCCGATGCTTAAGGACGGGGACTTGATCGGCATCATCAGCATTTACCGTCAGGAAGTCCGGCCCTTCACCGATAAGCAGATCGAGCTTGTAAGTACCTTCGCCGCCCAAGCTGTCATCGCCATCGAGAACGCACGGCTACTCAATGAACTTCGGCAGCGTACCGGCGATCTTACTGAATCCTTAGAGCAGCAGACTGCCACCGCCGACGTGCTCAAGGTGATTAGTCGCTCCACCTTCGATTTGCAGACCGTGCTACAAACGCTCATCGAATCGGCCGCTAAACTTTGCGATGCCAACGGTGCAGGCATTACGCGGCAGCAAGGGGATGTATTCTATCGCGCAGCGTACTACGGATTCTCCTCCGAATTCGTAGATTACGTCGGTGGTATTCCAGTCGTACCGGAGCGCAGCTCGATCCTCGGACGCGCTATCCTTGAACGAAAAGTCATTCATATTCCCGACGTACAAGCTGATCCAGAGTATACCTGGAACGAAGCGCAGCGGCTCGGCGGCTTCCGGACGGCCCTTGGTGTTCCGATGCTGCGCGAGGGCGCACCAATTGGTGTTTTCGCTTTGACTCGTTCCGACGTGCGACCATTCACCGAAAAGCAAATCGAGTTGGCCACAACATTTGCCGACCAAGCTGCAATTGCCATCGAGAATGTTCGCCTGTTTAACGAAATCGAGGATAAGAGCCGGCAGCTAGAAGAGGCGAGCCAGCACAAGTCGCAGTTCCTCGCCAATATGAGCCATGAGCTGCGCACGCCGCTGAACGCTATCTTGGGCTATACCGAATTGATGGCGGACGGAGCTTACGGTGAGCCATCTGAAAAGATGGTGGGCATCCTCCAGCGCCTTGAGGCCAACGGCAGACATCTGCTGGGATTGATCAATGACGTGCTCGATCTCTCCAAGATCGAGGCTGGTCAACTTGAACTCGAACTTTCTGACTACTGCATTCAGGACATTGCCCAAACCGTTCGCAGCACGCTGGAACCACTAGCGGCCGACAAGAAACTCGCGTTCAAGCTCGAGCTGGCTCCTGCCTTACCACCGGGCCACGGTGACGGTCGGCGGTTGACCCAGGTCCTGATCAATCTCGTCGGCAACGCGATTAAGTTCACCGATGCCGGCGAAGTGGCCATCAAGGCCGACGCCAACAATGGCTCATTCTATGTATCGGTCCGTGACACCGGACCTGGCATTTCCGCAGCCGATCAGGCCAAGTTGTTTCAAGAGTTCCAGCAGGCCGATAATGCGATCACTCGCAAGAAAGGTGGCACCGGCCTAGGGCTCGCCATATCGAAGCGCATCATTGAAATGCACGGCGGGCGGATTTGGGTCGAGTCACAGCCGGGGCAAGGCTCTACCTTTACTTTCACGCTCCCGGTTATAGTCGAGCGGCAGGTGGAGGCCGCATGAGCAAGCGCATTCTAGTGGTCGAGGACCAGCCGGATAATCGCCAGATCATCCGCGATATGCTGGCCCCCACCGATTATGAGATCACCGAGGCCGAAGACGGTGAACAAGCGCTGGAGGCTATCGCAAAGCAGCGGCCCGATTTGATCCTTATGGATATTCAATTGCCGATCATTGATGGCTACACCGCCACGCGCAAAATCAAGGCCGATCCCGCAATGCGATCGATCCCGATCATCGCGGTCACCTCTTATGCGCTCAGCGGGGA
>Ga0318516_10000577_pt1 | contig 12078 bp, 9 predicted proteins | sample GRESIP176b2f20_FD_202501 | JGI IMG/M metagenome (GOLD analysis project Ga0318516, IMG submission 202501) | Tropical soil microbial communities from Luquillo Experimental Forest, Puerto Rico - GRE.SIPMG.176b2f20 | ecosystem: Environmental > Terrestrial > Soil > Tropical forest > Bulk soil... | reverse complement strand
CTATGTCGTGTTCATCTGCTCAGTCAATTTCCTTTCCGTCATCGTGCAATGCGGAATTGACCAATGCCACACATCAGAATACCGCCTTCTCCACTAATTTGTTGGGTGAGGGCGACAAGCGGAACGTCGAGCTCATTGCGGTTGGTTCCTCGATAAGGCTCGGCGATGCTTCTCTCGCTTAGTTAGGTTTGCAACGCCTGGGGGACAAACGGGAGGAAGGGCACAAGCTCCGACGATCTCCGAACTCGCTCAGATCGACTCCGCAGGAAAGCGGAACGCCAATGTGCAGGCCGCCGAACTTGCCTGGTGCACGACGGGCATTTTGCTGCGCCGCAGAATGTCTGCTTTTGGCACAAAGCAGACATTGGGCCAATTTCACGACACGCCGTTTCACTGTGCGCTGGCTGAGATGGGTCCGTCCCGGATTATGTTTTCGGTGGACTACCCCTACGAGGAGATGGCACCCGCTGCCGCTTGGTTTAACAAGACCGAGCTTTCGGACGCCGATCGAACCCGCATCGGGCGCGCGAACGCTACCAAAGTCGTTCAAACTCGGCCTCGGTTGAAACTTGCGGCGGTAGCTCGCACCATCTCGCATTTTTTGCCTTGCGAAAAGAGCTCCTTTTGGCACATAGCGGACATCACGACGTGCCGAACTATGTCCGCTTTCGGGGTAATAGCGGACATCCGCCAGACCTTGCCGAATGTCTGCTTTTGACCCAAAGCGGACATGAGCGGCCCGGGATTATTGCCGCGCAAACATGACGTGAACCTCATAAGATTGCTGCGTCCATCATCGAGGATTTGCGATGCCTGCCTGTCCGGTTTCGTCCCTCGATCCTTTCGCCGACGATTTCCTCACCGTGCCCTATTCGTTTTATGCGGAATTGCGCGAAGCCGGGCCGGTGGTGTGGCTCGAACGTTATGGACTCTGGGCGTGCGCACGCCATGCCGAAGTGCAGGCGGCACTGAGCGATTGGCAGACATTCAGCTCTGCGGCCGGCGTTGGCATCGACGATTTCCGCCGCACCAAGCCATGGCGCCCGCCCAGCCTCATCCTCGAGGCCGATCCGCCACTGCATACGCGCAGCCGTACGGTGATGAACCGTGCATTGTCGGCAAAGCCGATGGCCGGCCTGCGTGCAGGTTTCAAGGAAGCGGCTGAGAAACTCGCGGATGAGCTCGTCGCTCGCCGGCGTGTCGATGCGATCGCGGACATCGCCGAGGCCTATCCGCTAAGCGTTTTTCCCAAGGCGGTCGGCCTCGGCCCGGAGGGCGTGGAAAACCTGTTGCCCTACGGCGCCATGGTCTTCAATGCTTTTGGTCCGCGCAACGCGCATTTCGAAGCGGTCATGGCCAAGGCGGCAAAGGTCGTGCCCTGGATCAACGCCCAGTGCGCCCGCGAGGCGCTGTCGCCCACTGGACTCGGCGCGATCATCTGGGCTGCGGTCGACACCGGTGAGATTACGACGGAGGAGGCGCCGCTGCTGGTGCGCTCGCTACTCTCGGCCGGACTCGACACCACAATTGTCGGCATTGGCAACGCGCTCTTCGCGTTCGCCACCAACCCGGCGCAGTGGCAGGCGCTGCGCGAAAGGCCAGCGCTGGTACGGCCGGCCTTCGACGAGGTGCTGCGCTGGGAGTCGCCGATCCAGACGTTCTTCCGCACCACCACCCGCACGGTCGACGTCGGCGGGGTTGAAATACCGCAAGACTCGAAGGTCTTACTTTTCCTCGCATCCGCTAACCGCGATCCGGGCCGCTGGGATGAGCCGGAGCGCTTCGACGTCAACCGCCGGGCCGCCGGTCACGTTGCCTTCGGCGCTGGCATTCATTTATGTGTCGGGCAGATGCTCGCGCGACTCGAGGCCGAGATGCTGATGACGGCGCTCGCCACGCGGGTTGAGCGCATCGAGATCGTCGGCGAACCGCAACGCAAGCTCAGCAACAGCTTGCGGCAGTTCGCGAGCTTGCCAGTGGAGTTGGTCGCGGTTCAGTGATCGCATGAGATGAATTTTTTATCGCTTGGAGGTTGAACGGTTGTGCAGGTCCGATCCGGGAACGTCGATCTGGCACTTAGCCGACGTCCCGACCCACTTAAATCTTTTTATCGCTGGGCCCATCCGCAATCACCGTCATCACGCCAGTCCTGCGCGGATTGCGCCATCGCGACCAGCGGATATGATTTTCGCGAAGTACAGCCGTTCGCGATAGCGCTGCGCGAGGGGAGGCAACATGTCATTCGAGTTCGGTGTCTTTCACGAGTTTCCACGTTACGCAGGGGTGACGGATGCGGAGGCATTCATGCAATCCTTCGCCCAAGTGGAAGCAGCCGAGCGTTGGGGCCTCGACGTCATCTGGATCGCGGAATTGCACTTCCTCCCGGAGCGATCGGTCGCCTCCGCTCCGCTGCTGATCGCTAGCGCCATCGCTTCGCAGACCCGCCGCATGAGAATCGGCATTGCGGTGCAGGTGTTGCCGCTGTGTCATCCATTGCGATTGGCCGAGGAGGTCGCGACGCTTGATCACATCAGCCATGGACGCCTCGTTTTCGGTGTGGGCCGCAGCGGCTTTCCCCGCACCTACGAGGCCTATGGCATACCTTACGGCGAGAGCCGCGAGCGCTTCGCCGAAGTGCTCGAAATCCTCAAGCGCTGTTGGGCTGAGGAGCGCTTCTCCTTTGAGGGAAAGTTTCACAGGTTTCACAATGTCACAATTGTCCCGAAGCCGTTGCAGAGGCCATATCCGCCGTTGCGCATCGCAGCGACAAGCGCAGATACCTATCAGGCGATTGGCGCCATGGGCCTGCCAATCTTCGTTGCCGTCCGCCTCGGTACATTCGAAGAACTGGGTCCCAGCGTAGCGGCCTATCGCGAGGCCTATCAGTTGGCCGGTCACGCCGGGCAAGGCGAGGTATATTTGCGAGTCCCGATCTATGTTGCAGAGACCGAAGCGTCGGCGCGAGCCGACCCCGAGTCATCAATCATGCAGTTCTACCGAACGCTCGGACTGCAACTCGAGGGCGCGGCGACGAGCCCCGGCGTGCGCGCGGGCGAGCAACGCGCCGAGCGCGGCCAGGCGCTACAGACCATCAGCTATGAAGATGCGCTGCGCAATAAAGTGATTATCGGAACTCCAGCATCGGTAGCGATGCGCCTCCAAGATTTGACCGGCAAGCTCGGTCTCAATGGGGTCCTCGCTGAGCTCAATTGCGGGGGTCTCCTCGGCAATGAAAAAGTCATGCGCTCGCTGCAGCTCATGTGTGAAGAGGTGGCACCGTGCTTTCGCTAAAAAGGGCGTGGCGTATGCACTAGGCGCGAGAAACCACGTCGCCCGAGTCGATCGTCAGCGCGGGTGCCAGCTCACGGGAAAAATATCCGTGCAACGCTCGTAGTGCCGGATCCAAATGATGCTTTGCCATGTTTGTTCAGCCCTACTGTCGCCCACGTGATCCCAGCGCTACTATGCGCGCGCGGTGTCGGCAGGCTTGTTGGGGCGGACTCCCAGTCAGACTCCTCCAATGCATTTTCAAAAATATAATATCGTGACTCGCTGCGGCGTTGAAGAGTAACACTATCGCTCCTCTAGTTCCGCCAAAGTCTTGGCCACGTTGAGTACCGGCGGCTTGGAACTAACAATCTGATCATTTCAACTGAGCACTACAGGCCGTCCGCTCGGAATAATGAACGCTACTGGCAACGAATGCGGCTAGCACTCATCGCGGTTGATTTGAAACGAGTGTATCGTAATGTCTGCTACTGGCACATAGCGGACTTGCTAGTCGCGCGGACGGATGTCTGCTTTGCGCGGTAAAGCGGACATTGATCGGACATTCCGTCCCCAGAAAAATAATTCAGAAAAGCATCGCCCTCGTCCTTGACACTCAAACTCGGCAAACAACCCATCATCTGGAACATATTAGAAGCGACGCATCTTCGCTGATCGCTACTGGTACATCGGGAGGTTTGTTATTCTCTGCGCTGACGTTTAGACCACGTAATATCGTCAGGCGGCATTTGATGTGCTTCTAAGCCCCAATCAGCGATCAGGGTTCGCGTCGGTCTTATGGTCGTCTTGTCTGGCGATGCTCGCGGTCGGCGCCAACGGCACGGCAATCATGGCCGCCTTGCCGACAATGCAAGCTGAGCTTTTTCTCAGCTCAGCCGGTGTGCAATGGGCGGTCAATGCCTATCTGGTCGCCTCCGCGACCTGCATTGTGCTTGGTGGCCAGGCGGCGGACTGGTTTGGCGCGCGGCTAGCATCGATGGTCGGATTAGCGCTATTCGGCGCAGCATCGTGCATTATTGCGATTGCCGATGCACAAGCCACGCTGCTGGCTGGACGGACCTTGCAAGGTCTAGCCGCAGCATTCGCGGTGCCCTGTACTCTGGCCGCGGTCGACAGCGGCGCGGCGCCTGAGCGCAGGGCGGAAGCGGTCGGCGCTTGGACGGGATTCCTGATGCTTGGATTCAGCATCGGGCCGCTACTCGGCGGTGCGCTCACGCACATCACAGGCTGGCGCGTGATCTTCTGGCTCAACGCGCTGCTCATGTTAGTCGCCTTGGCTGGTATGGCCTCCGCAGGCTCGGCGACCATCCGTGCCGACGGTACGCGAGGCCGGCGCATAGACTGGATCGGCTTCATTTTGCTGGCCACGTTCATGGTGGCGTTGATCTTCGGGCTGCATGAAGTGCCAGACGCGGGCGCGGCGCCGCTCCCCCTTGTCGGTGCGCTCCTGCTGGCGGTGGCCGCGTTCGTCCTGCTGGTTTCCGTAGAGGCGCGTGCTGAGGCGCCGCTGGTCGACTTGAGTTTCTTCGCGCGGGGCCGCTTCGTGATGGGGGTTGCGATTGGCTCCTTATCGATGTTTAGCATCATCGGCCTCCTGCTTTACTTCAACCTCTATGCACAGAGCCGGGGCGGACTTGGTCTCACTGCGCTAGAGGCGGGCGCATCACTGCTGCCGCTAAGTGCAGCGCTGCTTGCACTCGCCATGTTAGCTCCCACCGTAGCGGCGCGGGTCGGGCTGCGGAACGCCCTGACGGCTGGTATGGCGTTGATCACGATCGCCAGCGCCGTCATTGGCGCGGCTGTCGCCGAAGGCAGCTTGGTGCTGCTATCGATCGGATTTTTGGTGATGGGCGCTGGTCTAGCCGTGCCTTATGCCTCGGCACCGCGGCTGGCGCTGTCGGCTCTGCCGCCCGCGCAAACAGGGCAGGGTTCAGGCATTGTCAACGCCTGCACCTTTCTTGGCGGCAGCGTCGGCGTTGCCGGCGGCGCCATCGCTTTCGCGCTCGGAGGCTTCGGCGCCGTGCTGATGATGATTGCGCTCGCCGGCATTATCGGCGCCACCCTTAGCCGTAGGATTCCAAAAACCGGATGAGCGAGCGCACTCCGGTTGTCTTAACTATCCGGCCGCGATGTAAGTGGGGTGCAATGTCCGCTTCTGGCACAAAGCAGACTCCTTGACGCCATCGATCAATGTCCGCTTTTGGGGGTAAAGCGGACATCGCTGCTTGCCCTCGGGATGTCCTCTTTTGATCCAAAGCGGACATGTGAGGCCAAAGCTTCATAGAGGCCCTAGAGCATTTCGCAGTGGCTCGCTCGAGATCATCATCAGACCCGAAAACGGCTGGCTAAGTTCCAAAATCAGAAAGATCGCGCACGACGCCGACAGCGCGAAGAGTGACAAGCAGGTGAAAACCGTCAGGTTCAAATCCGCGAACAGACTGAAGCTTGCAAATATGATGACGATCCAGAGGACCAAGATGACGAGAAACGGCGTTGGAATCACGTTACTCGACTCCGCAAATAGGACGAGACGGGTTTGTACCAAATCGGTGCTAACCTGCGCCGCACGGGCCTGAAGTGAGCGCTAGAGGTCATTCTGCGGGGACAGCGCCTGGATCGCTAGATAAGCCTTTTCCCCCGTAGCGCTGAATTCAAATGGCGCCGTTGTGCTGGCCTGCTTCTCGCGCCAAAGCCGGTCGGCAAGCGGGCTAATGATACTACGCATTTGTTCGCGGATCGGACGGGCTTCCGGTCCATACTCCGCAAGCAAGTTGTCTAGCAGAATGATATCGGCGGTGATTTGCGTGATTTGGGTGCTTTGTGTGTCGAATGAGGTCTTTGCAGCGGCAATAAGCAGGCCGAGCACAAGCGCGGCTATTGTCGCGATGAGGCCGACGCCAAGCCGCACGACGTCCTGAGAGTCCTCGCTGAGATGATGTTCGGGCAACGCACGGCGCAGTAATGCGCCAAGGAGGATTCCCCCCAGCGTCAACACGAATATCAAGCACGACAATGCCAGGGTGTTCATAGGACTTCCCGAGATGAAGATGACACCAGGCCCAAATTATACACCTCCTCAATGTTCGCTATTGGCACTTAGCGGACATCCCGGTTGCAACCGCCAATATTTGCTTTTTGGGGGTAAAGCGGACATCACGCGGACATGCGCCGATGTCTGCTTTTGATCCCGGATACCTCCTCCGACGGCAGCCGTTTTTCCGGCAAGTGCTTGCAGGGAGGAACCTTTACTCGGCCAACCGACTTGCATTGGATATCCCGGACAGCCCGCCAACGGACGTGGGGGAGGGCAATGAGCCGACGCACCAAAGCAGGTGGCGAACCAGCCAAAACGAAACGCCGAAAAACGGTAGCGCCAAAGCGCAATTTACCTAAGGCACGGCGACCTTCCACTTCCGGTCAGGAAAACATGATCGCCCGGCTTACCCGCGAACTAGCGGAAGCGCGAGAGGCTGAGCAACAAGTGCTACATAGCTCAGCGCAATTTGCGATATTGGTTCAAAACATCAAGGATTACGCGATTTATATGCTGGATAAGACGGGTCGCATCATAACCTGGAACAGCGGTGCCGAACGTATAAAGGGCTACACCCGCGACGAAATAATCGGCCAGCATTTCTCGCGCTTTTACACAGATTTCGATAGAAAGTCGGAGCTTCCAACAAAAGCCCTTCGTCAAGCGGCGGCTGACGGCAAGTTTGAGGGAGAAGGATGGCGCGTTCGCAAAGACGGAAGTCAATTTTGGGCAAGTGTTGTGATCAGCCCGATCCACGATGGCAGCGGGACGCTCATGGGCTTTGCAAAAGTGACCCGCGATGTAACGGAGCGACGCCAAGCGCAGGATTTGCTGGAGCAGAAGAACAAGGACCTCGAAATTCTTGCTGCCAGGCTGCGGCGCGAACGAAACAATAAATTATTGAATGGGCAAGCGATTGTGGCCGCGATTGCCCATGAAGTAAGACAACCGCTAACAAGAATCACAGCAGGCGGTAATGCAGCCCAACGATTTCTTAAAATGGTTCCGCCCCAACACGATAAAGCAGAGGCCGCTCTTGAAGGGATAGTAAGTGCTGGTCATCTCACCAGCGAAGTAATCGATGGCTTTCGGGCCTTGTTCGCAAAGGGCGATCAAGCGCAAGAACTGGTCGACGTAAATGAGATTATGCAACGCGTTCTAGAATCATTGAGCAGCGATCTTTACGGTCGTCAAATCGAGCCTCGCGTCGAGCTAACGTCTAAGCTGCCACAGGTCAATGGTAACAGGAGTCAACTACAAGAGGTTATGTCCAACCTGATCGTCAATGCTATCGAAGCCATGGAAACCACCTCAGATCAAAGTCGGGTGTTGCATGTGAGGACTGAGCTTCGTGATCGCCAAGCAGTCGCCGTGGTGGTGACAGACTCCGGGCCGGGAATTGATAAAGATAAACTGGACGGCATCTTCACTGCGTTTGTTTCGACGAAGCGATACGGAACGGGATTGGGATTAGCCATCTGCCGAATGATCATTGAGTATCATGGCGGTAAACTTAGCGCCTCGTCGGACGGCAAAGACGGTGGCGCGTCATTCGAATTTGTCCTGCCAATCGCGTCTGCTAACGATGCGAACGCATAATGCAATCTTTCCAATGTGCGAAGATGCCGCAACGGCGGCTTTTTATCGCATCCACAGGCGGAGAAGACCAAAACCATTCGCCAATTGCGCTAAATCAAATTTTTTGAAAATTAATTGGCGTTCCATATGAGTCTTGATCCGCAAGACCTACACGTTTTTGATCTAACGCAATAACTTTTGTTCGCCGTCCCATTTATCTCTTGCTGAGTGCGAAGGTGGCCATGCGCGACGGTTGGATCATCTACGCGGCATTCGGTGTTCTGGTGTGTCTGCTCCTGTGGCGGGTAGCAACACAGCGGAACGTTACTGGCGCAGAAGCCGGAAATCGACGAGCCTCACTTATAATTTTGGCCGTCGTTGCGCTTGCTATGGTCGTTTGGCAGGGCGCGCGGCTCCTCCCAATTGAAGCAACAACCGCTCACACGGAAGACAAAACCATTACGGTGTTTGCCGCCGCCTCGCTTACGAACGCACTCGATGATGTTGATACAGATTTCACAAAGCAAAGTGGTATCAAAATCGTCGCCCGCTATGGAGCAAGTTCGGCACTGGCTAAGCAGATAAAGCAAGGCGCGCCAGCGGACGTATTCGCCTCCGCTGACTTGCAGTGGATGGACCACTGCGTGCGCAAGAAAGACACGCGCGTCAATCTGCTGGGCAATAAACTGGTATTGATCGCCGCCAAGGATATCAAGATTGACCACGTCACAATCGGACCGGGCTTCGATCTTGCCAAACTTGCCGGGGGTGGCCGTGTTGCAACAGGCGATGTACGCGAAGTTCCGGTCGGGCTTTATGCCAAGGCTGTGCTGGAACGGCTCGGCGCCTGGGCAGCAGTCGAGCCAAAAATCGCTATGTCCGAAAATGTTCGCGTAGCCCTTGGTCTGGTCGCACGCGGTGAAGCGCCGCTCGGTATCGTCTATGAGACAGACGCGAAGATAGAACCGGCTGTGAAAGTTATTGGCGCCTTTCCCGACAACACCCAAGATCCAATCATCTATCCCGTAGCGTTGACTGAAACCGCCAAGCCGGATGCCGCGCAATATTTATCATTCCTGCGCTCGCAGACAGCGAAGTCGGTCTTTGAAAAGTACGGCTTCAATTTCCTGGTAAAGCCGGCCTCGTGACTCGCTGCGCGGCGCACCCCGTGTCGCCAAATGTCTGCTTTTGGCACAAAGCGGACATTACGCGACTGAGTTCCAATGTCCGCTTTGGGGGTTCACAAAAAACTCGCGTCCTAAAACCCAAGTTATCCCCATTTCATTGTGGTTATTGGCATAGGCTGCTACCCCAAAATCCGGCCGGGTAGCAAATGGGTAGCACGCTGATGCGTTTGGAAGGTCCTGGGTCCAATTCGCGCGACTATTCGTACCCCCAATGAAGGCATAGCGGACTAATCGGCAATGGTGGTGGGTCGGACGCGACCGCTCGCCGCGCGAGGTACTAGCGGCCAGGCGGCGGATGCACTGCATCCAGTGTTTGAAGCTCCTGCGGTGTCAATGTCAGTGAGAGGGCGACGGCGTTTTCCTTTACATGCGCCACCGAGCCGGATTCGGGAATTGCAATGACGTTACCGTTGCGGATGATCCAGGCCAGCGCAACGGCTGCTGCCGAGCAACCGCGCGCTGCGCCAATACTTACAAGTGTGGGATCACGCAACAGGCTGGCGCCAGGGCCGCCAAGCGGCGAATAGGCCATCACCGGCATTCCATGCTGCTCGCACCATGGCAGTAGGTCACGCTCAATGCTGCGGTCACCGATGCTATACGGGACCTGATTGGTCGCGCAGCGATCCCCTTGTGGAACACGGAATAGGTCTTCCATTTGGCGGACTGAGAAGTTGGATACACCCCAGGAACGGATTTTTTTCGCAGCACGTAGACTTTCGAATCCCGCCACTGCGCGAGAGAATTCGGTGTTCGGAACTGGCCAGTGCAGTAAATAGAGATCGAGATAGTCAGTACCGAGACGAGCGAGGCTTCCGTCACAAGCACGTGCCATATCATTTCCAGTCGCCTGATCGGCTTCCACCTTGGAGACCACGAAGGCACGGTCACGCTGACCGGCAATTGCGCCTTTAATCAATTCCTCAGAACGGCCCTCACCGTAATTTCCCGATGTGTCAATCAGCGTCATGCCGAGCGACAGGCCCGTTCGCAGCGTGTCTTCTTCTTCGGCTGCAGGATGTCTTCCCTGCCCGAGATGCCAAGAGCCTTGGCCCAATGCCGGGACGACAGTACCAGTGGGAAATTTCACCGTCCGGCTCGCATGGCTTGAAGCCGCGTCGTCGGCTGGCTCGACAGCCGATGCGCCTGACGACACCGCATAGAACCCAAGCGCCACGCAAAGCCCGTTGAATTCGCGCCGGTTCAGCAATCGCATCTTTACTCACTATACGATCCAGACCACTGCACCAATCGTAGTCGGTCGTGACGATCGTTCAACCGTGGTCATACTCGGCTGCACACTTTACTCCGAGCGCCGGTCCTGGACACCCTCTCGGGGCCGGACCATGATGCGCGATAACTCTGAGCTTGAGCGCCATCAATGGACGTGGTGGTTTGGTTGCGGGGCCTTGGCCTTGGAAAGTATGAGGCTGCGTTCCGCGAAAACGAGATTGACGAAGCGGTTCTTCCGAGCCTGACGCACGAGAACCTAAAGGAGCTTGGCGTCACGGCACTTGGGCATCGCCTCAAGCTTCTCGACGCCATCGCCGCGCTACGTGCCAATACGAGCGCAAAGGCGGCGTGTGTTCATGCAACGACAGCGCCTTCTGCCCAGCGCGTAGGTCGCGAGGACCGTGCCGAGCGTCGGCAAGTCACGGTGATGTTCTCGGATCTCGTTGGTTGGACCGCACTCTCCGCCAGAATGGATCCGGAAGACCTGCGAGAGCTCATCTCTGCCTATCACACATGCGTCGCTGAAGCCGTGCGCCGTTTCGGCGGTTTTGTGGCGCAGTATCTGGGCGACGGCGTGCTTGTCTACTTTGGCTACCCCGTGGCCCATGAAGATGACGCCGAGCGGGCGGTGCGTGCCGGGCTGGAGTTGATTGCGGCGGTGATCACGCTGAAGACGCCGGCTTCGTTACAAACCCGTGTTGGCATCGCCACTGGGCTGGTTGTTGTGGGAGATCTGACTGGATCGGGCGAAGCGCAGGAACGCGGTATCGTCGGCGAGACACCAAACCTCGCAGCTCGTCTGCAGGGGATTGCTGAGCCAAACGCGGTGGTCATTGCCGAAGCGACGCGAGGTCTTCTCGGCAATCTATTCGAGCTTGAGGATCTTGGCGCTAGAGACCTTAAGGGCATCGCCGAACCGGTGCGAGCCTGGGTGGCGCTGCGGGCAAGCACCGTCGAAAGCCGCTTCGAGGCACTGCATCCGAGCGGTCTGACAGCCCTCGTCGGGCGTGGTGAAGAAACCGAGCTGCTGTTGCGGCGCTGGTCGCGGGCTAAGGGCGGCGAGGGTCAGGTGGTGCTGATTTCCGGCGAAGCGGGCATCGGCAAATCGCGGCTCACAGCTACTGTTCTAGAAAGCCTTGCTCGTGAACCGCATACACGCTTGCGCTATTTCTGCTCGCCCCAGCACACCGACAGCGCGTTTTATCCGATCATCGGTCAGATGGAACGTGCGGCTGGATTGTTACACGACGATACGCCTCAGCAAAAACTCGACAAGCTCGATGCTCTGCTGGCGCAGACTTCGACCTCGATCCAGGATGCCACGCTCATTGCCGAGATGCTTTCGCTGCAGAACGACGGTCGGTATCCCACCCTCGAACTGACGCCGCAGCAGCGCCGGCAGAAAACACTAGAAGCACTGACCACACAAATAGAGATATTGTCGCGACAAAATCCTGTGCTGATGATCTTCGAGGATGCGCATTGGGCCGACCCAACCAGCTTCGAAGCGTTCGGTCGTCTGGCAGACCGCATTCGGACACATAGAGTGCTGTTGCTAGTGACCTTCAGGCCGGAATTCGACGCGCCGTGGGTCGGACTGCCTTACGTAACCGCCCTCACCATCAATCGGTTGGCAGAGCACGAAGTTGGCGGCATGATCGACCGCATTGTCGGTAACAGGCCGCTATCGGCGAGCCTTCGCCAGGACATCGTCGAGCGTACCGACGGTATCCCCTTGTTCGTGGAGGAGATGACCAA
>Ga0318516_10000575_pt1 | contig 12083 bp, 11 predicted proteins | sample GRESIP176b2f20_FD_202501 | JGI IMG/M metagenome (GOLD analysis project Ga0318516, IMG submission 202501) | Tropical soil microbial communities from Luquillo Experimental Forest, Puerto Rico - GRE.SIPMG.176b2f20 | ecosystem: Environmental > Terrestrial > Soil > Tropical forest > Bulk soil... | reverse complement strand
CATTCCCCCTTCACTTTCCCCGTTCGTCGGCCCGGCACCACCGTCCCGCGCTACCGGCCAGCCCAATCGCTGCCACAGCGCGGTGAGCACCCGCGCCGCCCGGTCCGCGGGCGGCGGCTCCGGCGCGCCCGGCGCCCCGGTCGCCGGGATCACCCCGGCAACGATGCCAAGTCCGGCCTCCACGGCCTCTGCGAGGCCGTCTTCCGCCGTCTGCGCCAGCGTGCCCAGGTCGCACCCGGCCCCGTCCGCACCAGCACCTTTGATGATGCCGAACGGTACCGACAGCGCGCAGCAGTGCACCAGCGTGAACGTCCGTGCGGCGCTGACAATGGAACCGAGGTGGGTTTCCAGATCGGCGGGTTCCGGGATGCGCAGCCGGTTCAGCCTGCTCGCGGTGGGCACCTCCCCGGCGATCACCGCCGGCAGGGCAGGCTCGTCGGCCTGGACCACGATCCTCGCCCCGGGCACCCGCTTGCGGACCTCCGCGACGTGGGCGGCGAGGCCCTCGGCAAGGGACGCGGTGAGATCGGCGACGGCGCCCGGATCCGCAAGGGCCGGGTCCTGGCTGTGGATGAGCTCGATCGTGGCTGCCAGGGTCCACGGCCCGCACACCTGGATCTTCAGTGGCCCGGAGTAGCCTTCCGCGACCTCTTCAAGGGCATCGAGGTCGGCGGAAAGGAACCCGAGTGCCCGGCGCAGGTCACGGCCCGGCCTGGCGGTGAACCGCCACCCGGTAGGAGTGAGCTCTACCGGCAGGTCGACGAGCAGAGCGGCGGTGCGCCCGGTCAGGTCGGCGCCCGGGCCCCGGGCCGGCAGTTCGGCGAGATGCGGCAGATCCGGCAGTTCGCCGAAAACCTGCCGCAGGGCCTCCACCGGATCCGTGCCCGGCAGCGAGCCGACTCCGGTGGCACTCGCGGGCGGCCATGGAAAGCGCTCTTCGGTGATCTCCGGCACCCTGCCGAGCTTAGAGCCCGGACCCGCGCCGTGCCGTCAGCACCAGCCGCTAGAGCTGCACGGCGGCCGGATCATCCGAGCGCGCCGCGAAACGGGCCGTTAAGCCGTTAGGGAGCGGACCGCCTGACCAGGACCTACCCGGCCTCTGTGGACGGTGGGTGACGGACATCCAGGCCGTTGACCCGCCGGGCTGCTTCCTCGTAGCGCCGCTCCTGGCGGATCCCGCGGGCGATCATGGAGACAGCCCGGTGACTATGCCGAGCGTGAGGATCGCGACTATTGCAGTGAGCATGATGCCGACCACCTCTGGCGTCCGTCCGGTCATACCAACCTTGGTGCTACTTCGGCAGTGCCCGGCCCGCAGGTGGCTAAAACCAGAGCGCCGCGCCGCACCGTGCCCCCGAACGGTGCGACGCGGACGTCTCCGGATTTGACCTGGGTTTCTGCTTGTAGGAGGCCGGCCCTGCGGCGCACCATGCTCCCGCGCTGGTGCGGCGCTGGCCCGGCCCGGTGAGTTGGTCCGCTAGCACATACCGTCAGGCCCGAGGCTCGCCGGACGTCCCGGCTAGACCCCCACGGCGTCGTAGTTGCGGACGGGAGGGAGGCGGCGGACATAGAGGCCGTTCAGGCGGCGGGCTGCGTGGCTCACTCCGTCCGGCGCCTCAGTGAGGAAGTACTCCGGAGCATCCGTTGCATCCCAGATACCGTGCTCCTCGCGGTACCGTCGCGCCTCCTCGAAACGGCGCTGTTCCCGGTGGATCCCGTGGCTGACCATGAGGACGATGCCGACACCGACCCCGATAACAAAGATTCCGGCTGCTGCGATGACGATGATCCCTGACATGTTGCGTCGTCCCCTTACCTTGCTGACCTGCGCTGCCGGGTTAGCAGGCCCCCTTTTGTTCTTGTCTGTCCGGTATGGGTGATACCAGACAGACTGCTGTTGGGAATTAATGGGCGCGTCCCGATGCGGCCAAGCAGTTAGACTGCTAGTATCGTCCGCATGGATCGGGCCGTTCCAGTCATCCCAACCTTTGGTACGTATCTCGGCTATGCCCGCCCTCGGCGGGGCGAAACCAGGTTTGTTCTAAATATTTGGATGGCTTGGATCGCGGGAATGATCCACTTGGGACTGGCCAGCCCTCCCATCGGGCTGGTTGGTATCTCTGGGAGGTCCGGTGGGTGAGCCGCTGTACCGCATGATCGCGGAAGATCTGCGTCACAAGATCGAATCCGGCGAACTCCCACGGGATGCCGCGGGGAAGCCGGACCGCAAGGCTCCCCTGCCCACGGAGAACGATCTGCAGAAGCAGTTCGGCGCATCCCGGAACACCATCCGCCAGGCGGTCCAGTTCCTCAGCACCCTGGGCTTGATCGAGACCCGCCCGGGCCAAGGCACCTTCGTGGCCGAGAAGATCAACCCGTTCGTGACCACGCTGACCGGAGACCTGGAGGCCGACACCAGCGGCGGGGAAGAGCCCGTCTACACGGCTGAGGTGGCGGCGTCCGGCCGCACGCCCACCAACAGCGAGCTGAAGGTGGAGATCCAGCGTGCCACCGCACCCGTTGCCAGGGCGCTGCGGGTCGACGAGGGCGCTCAGGTGGTCAGCCGGCACCAGCAGCGGCTCCTCGACAACACGCCCTGGTCACTGCAGACGACTTACTATCCCATGAGCCTCGTGGAGCAGGGCGCGACGCGGCTGCTCCTGCCGGCCGATATGGAGGAAGGAGCCGTCGCCTACCTCGCCCGGGAATGCAACCTTGAGCAGGTCGGATACCGCGATACGGTGTCGGTGCGACCGCCCGAGGCGGACGAGGCGTGGTTCTTCAGGCTGCCCGCCGACGGCCGGATCTCGGTCTTCGAGATTCATCGGGTGGGCTTCGACAAGGAGGGGAACCGGATACGGCTTACGGTCACCGTGTATCCGGCGGACCGGAACCGCTTCCGCGTCGAGGTCGGCAAGGTGCCAGCGCGCAAACGATCAGCCGCCACCACCCCGGAGGCTGATGTATGACAGCCCACAACACCTGGGCAAGGCGATCAACGTGATGGTCTGGCCGGTGAGGTAACCGCCGGTACTGCTTATCCCTTCCGCCCACAACACCTACCGCCGGTGCCGGATGCATCTCCGGATCCCGGGTAGGGCTACATGTCATCAACGGAGCCATGACATCTATCTACCGAGTCCGGCTTGCCGAAGCCGGCGATCTTCCAGCCATCTATGACCTCATCGACTCGGCAGCGGCATGGCTGCAGGAGCATAAGAACACCGACCAATGGGCCAGGCCGTGGCCGGACAAGCCAACTAGGGATGCCCGCGTCGAAAAGGGCATCGCGGACGGCCTGACCTGGATGGTAGAAGACGCCAAGGGCAGCGCGGCGGCCACCGTCACCTGCCGCGAGCACGGCAATGACATGCTCTGGACACCTCAGGAGCAGGATGAGCCGGCCGCCTACGTGTCCCGGCTCATCGTGAGCAGGCAGCACGCTGGCCTCGGCCTCGGCGCCGCCCTCATCCATTGGGCCGCCCTGCTCGCGATGAACCAGTGGCAGGCCAAGTGGATCCGGGTTGACGTGTGGACGACGAACCTCGCGCTGCACAGGTACTACGAGCGGCAGGGATTCAACCACTTGCGCACCCTCAAGTTCGAGAATCGCTGGGATTACCCGTCCGCCGCGCTCTTCCAGAAGTCCACCGCCGACGTTGACCTGGAAGCCGCGGCACGGTTCGAGACGCCGTAAGGGGACGATGCGGCGAGGTGATCTAAGCAGCGGGCGCTATCCCGGGCATGGATGCACCGCGGCGGTCAGCTACGCCAAGACCCGGATTTCTGGATACTTGGCTAGTTGTCCTTTGCCCGTATGGCTATCCTCATCTAGCTTCCTGGCCAGCATGCTCTGGTTTCTTGCCTCTTTGTCCACTCCAGCCACTTTATTGACATCAATAGAATCAGAAAACAGCTGATTTAACATAAGCAGCTAATAGATCCGAAAATATGTCCCGCGCAGATGAGTTACCTCCGTGCGATACTCAGCATGGCTGGACAAGGGCGTCCGTGTTGGCGGTTCTTGATCCATCCTGAGGCGCGGCGCACCCCGTGGGTGCTAGCAAGCCGAGCGGCGGAGGAGGTGTCATGGCCAAGCGTTACGGCCGCCCGTCAGCGCAGTATCGGTACGAGCACTACGACCCACGCTGGTAGTTCTCCAGAGGGTGTGACGGCCGCGGGATTTCTTCCCGCGGTTCGTCGGCTTTAGGGGCAGCACCCAGCCGACGGCCTGGCACGGATGAGGCGCCGCAGGCCAGTCCCCGGCCTGCTAGGAAGCCCGCGTTATCAGGCCCTGCCAGGGGCCCAGCGCCGCACCGGGCACCGCACCGGGTTCGGTGGCGGCCAGCACCTCACCCGTTGGCCCGGGAACGGGGCCGCCGGTGAAGTTGGCGGTGACCAGCAGGGAGCCGGAGCGATAGGACCAGACGCCGGGCGGGGCGGGCAGTCGCTCGTATCTGGCCACGTGGCCACCGAACGCGGCCCTGCGCAGGGCGAGCAGGTCACGTGTCAGGCGCAGCGTCGACCCGGGGTCCTCCCGCTGGGCGGCCACGTTCCGGGTCGCGTGATCCCCGAACGGCAGCCACGGCGTGACCCCGTCGGCGGTGAACCCGGCCGACGGCGAGGCGTCCCACTGCATGGGGGTCCGTGCGGCGTCCCGGCCCCCGGCGCCCACCCCCGGCGTGAACCGGTCCCTGCGCAGTTCCGTGGGCACCGCGACGTCGGCCATCGCGATCTCGTCGCCGTAGTAGAAGGTCGTGGTGCCGGGCAGGGTGGCCAGCACCAGCAGCGCGAGGCGCGCCTTGCGCTCGTCACCGCCGCCCCAGCGGGTGGGGAAACGGCTGATGTCGTGGTTGGACGCCATCCACACCGGGGAGGCTCCGGCCGGCAGCGCCACCAGCGTCCGGTCCACCACCCCCGCGAGCGCGTCCGCGCTGAACTCGGAGAACACGAACGGGAAGTTGAACGCGAGGTCGAGTTCGTCGTTCTGCCCGTAGTAGGACGCCATCTTGCCCAGGTCGCCCATCCAGGTCTCACCGAGCAGCAGGCGCTGCGGCGTATAGCCGTCGCAGATCTTCCGCCAGTCGCGGTAGACGGCATGGGTTTCCGGCTGGTGTGAGCTGTACACCGGGCGCAGGCCGAACCCGCCGTCAAGCCGGCCGCCACCGATCAGCGGCGGGTTGTCCCGAAGCTGGGCGTCCTTGTAGAGGCCGTGGGCGACGTCGACGCGGAAGCCGGCCACCCCCCGGTCGAGCCAGAACCGGATGATCTCGCGGAACTCCTCGTGCACCCGGGGCTCCCACCAGTTCAGGTCGGGCATGACGGGCAGGAAGTTGTGCAGGTAGTACTGGCCGCTGGCGTCATCCAGAGTCCAGGCGGACCCCCCGGTCGCGTCCCGCCAGTTGTTCGGCGGGCTCCCGCCCGCCTCGCCCTTCACGGGGTCGGCCCACACGTAGTAGCCGCGGTGCGCCGAATCCCGGCCGGACCGCGCGTCGGTGAACCAGGCATGGGCGCTGCTGGTGTGATTGGGCACCAGGTCGAGCACGACCTTGATGCCGCGCTGACCGGCCTCGGCGATGAGCTTGTCCATGTCGGCGAGCGTGCCGAACTCCGGGTGGACCGCGAGGTAGTCGCTGACGTCGTAACCCCAGTCCTGGTCCGGCGAGGGCATCGTGGGCGACAGCCAGATGCCATCGATCCCCAGCCACTGCAGGTAGTCCAGGCCGGCGATCACCCCGGGCAGGTCGCCGTACCCGTCGGCGTCGGTGTCGCGCCACGAACGGACGTAGATCTGGTACAGCGTTGCGCCGTGCCACCAGCGCGGCCCGTCCAGGGTGGCGTTCATAATCCTCCTCGTTCCCATGGCTATCTCACAGGTACCCTGACTTGAATAGCCTCTCCCGCGAGCGGAGACTTGACTCTGTGGTTCCGGCTGTCGAATTCGTCACGGCGATCCTGCTGCCCGTCGGTGCGGTCTACGGGCTGATCGGCGCGTTCCGGGTCGCCCGGTGGGTGGGCGAGCGGCGGGACAATCTCCACACCACGGAACCGGAACCGCTCGAACGGCTGGCCGGGCAGTTGCGCCGGCTCAGAGCACAGCTCGAGACCCTGGAGACCCGCACCGACGTTCCTGCCAAGAGCCTGCGCCTGCGGGCGCTGCGCGGCGCCTACTTCGACGCGCTCGGGACAGCCTGCCGGCGCCTGGAGGTCAGCCCTCTGCGGGTGACGGGACCGCCCGGCAACCCACAGGCCAGCCAGGCGGAGATCTACCGGGTGGAATCGGACCTGAGGCAGCGGGGACTGGACGTCCGCGAGCTGGCCGAGCACTGACCCAGCCGAGGCCGGGCATGTGGCAGCGGAGAGGCGTGGCAGACACGCTGCCCGATCCCGCGCTCGTCGTGCTCGTCGGCGCGTCCGGCTCGGGAAAGTCGGCCTGGGCGCAGGCCAGGTACCGGCCGCAGGAGGTGGTGTCCTCCGACCAGCTTCGCGGCGTCGTCGGCAGCGGTGAGCACGACCTCGATGCATCGGCGGACGCCTTCGCCCTGCTCGACCAGATCGTCGCGGCCCGGCTGAAGCGCGGCCTGAACACCGTGGTCGACACGCTCGGGCTCGACCCGGCGCGGCGGCGCGCCCAGCTCCAGGCCGCCAGGCAGGCGGGGCTGGCGGCCGTGGCCGTGCTGTTCGACACCGATCCCGCGCTCTGCCGCCGCCGTAACGCGCAGCGGGACCGCAGCGTGCCCGCCGCCATCCTGGACGGGCAACTCCGGCGGGTGCCGGCCGTGGCCGCCGAACTCGGCGCCGAGGGCTGGGACCTGGTCACCAGGCCCGGCGAGGCCGCGATCGAGCCCGCGCACTCCCCCGGCTCCCGCCGCGCCGCCGCCGAGCAGGACCTGCGCCCGGCCCGGCTGGGTTTCGTCCTGCAGATCTCCAGGTTTCCGTGGCAGGACGACCCGCCCGGCTGGCTCGCCGCCGTGGCCGGCGCGGCGGCCGACGCCGGCCTCGACGGCATCGCGCTGATGGACCACCTGATCCAGATCCCGCAGGTGGGGCGGGCCTGGGAGCCGATACCCGAGCCGTGGGTGACGCTCGGGCTGCTGGCCGGCCTGGCACCGGGGCTGCGGCTGGGCACCCTGGTCACCCCGGTGACCTTCCGCGCCCCCGGCATCCTGGCCAAGGCCGTCGCCACGCTCGACGTGCTCACCGGCGGCCGCGCGTTCTGCGGGATCGGCGCGGGCTGGTGGGACCGCGAGCACGCGGGGTTCGGGCTGCCGTTTCCCCCGGCCGCGGAACGGCTCGACCAGCTCGAGGTGACCATCGAAACGCTGCGCGCGCTGTGGCAGCCCGGCACGAAGGCCTACGAAGGGACCAGGATGTCCCTCCCCGAGACGACCTGCTACCCACGCCCGGCCGCACCGGTGCCGATCATCGTGGGCGGCGGCGGCGAGCGGCGCACGCTGCGGATCGCGGCACGGCTGGGCGACGGCTGCAACCTGCCGTCGGCCCTGGACGTGCTGGACCACAAGCTGGCGGTGCTGCGCGAACACTGCCGGGAGGCCGGGCGGGACCCGGAGCAGGTCCAGGTGACCGTGCTCGACCTGCCGGTCATCGGCGAGGACCGGGAGCACGCCGCCACGCTCGTTGAGAAACTGCGCGGCCGCACCCCCGCCGCCACGTTCGCCCGGCGGCACCACGCGGGCACCGCCGCCGACCACATCGGCCGCTACCGGCTGCTCGCCGAGCGCGGCGTCGCCACCGTGTTCGTCTCGCTGCCCGATCTGGCCGGGCCACAGGACGTGCTCCGGCTGGCCCCGGTGACCGCCGCGTTCCGGTGACCGCCCGCCCCTGGTATTGCCTCAGGCCGGCGAGGACAACCGGGCCGTCTCGTCGTCGACCCACAGGCTGGTCAGCCCGCGGAAATGCGCGATGAAGCGCTCATGCTCGTGCTCGGGGTAGGTGGCGGTGACCGTGTCCACAATCAGGCGGTCGAACTCCGGCCCGGACGCCCAGTCCAGTACCCGCTGGTCAAGGTCGCTCAGGTGCGTGCCGCAGAACTCGCGGTAGTCGTCGACGGCGAAGTGCCCGTCGGCGAGGCGCCGGTAGGCGCCCAGCTTCTGGCCGTAGTCGAGGTCGCTGCGGTCGCTGATCTCGAAGTAGCTCCGGGTGTCAGTGTCCAGCCGCGCCTGCCGGCCGGTCGCCAGGCAGAACACCGTCCACTTCACCAGCGTCTTGATCGCCCAGGGAAAGTAGTAGTGCAGCGAGGTGATCGAGATGTCCGGGCAGGCGTTGGCGTAGTCGATGGGGTAGACGTCGCCCTCGCGCACGAGCATCTCGCAGGAGTTGAACTCCCACCGGAAGAACGCGTTCACGAGCCGGGAGATCGTGATGGTCTCGATCCCGGCCCCCGGCTCGAGGAAGTCGTGCTCGACCCGGTACCGCGAGTGCATCGGCGCGCCGGGGTCGAACCGCATCACCATCGTCTCCGCGCCGATCGACAGTGCGCGGGCGAACACGTCGTAGTCCATCGAGGCCTGCAGGTGCATGAGCATCCCGCCGGAGGAGTTGTACGCGATGTGCAGTTCCTCGGGGTTGTTGATCCGGGAGACGCCGCGCCAGCCGCCGCCGTCGTAGGGCTTCATGTACAGCGGATAGCCGATCCCCGCGGCGATCGCGTCCAGGTCGAATTGCTGGTTGTAACGCTGCGAGGTGAACGCGTACTTGTCGTGATCGACCGGATTCTTGTACGGGACGAGTACCGTCTCCGGCACCTTCAGGCCGAGCCGCATCATCGCGCAGTACGCCGCGTGCTTTTCCATCGCCTGGAACGTGAACGGCGAGTTGAGCAGGTACACGTCGTCCATGAGGGCGACCTTCTTGAGCCACTCGCGCGGGTGGTAGTACCAGTAGGCGAGCCGGTCGATCACCAGGTCTGTCCGCGGCTTGGACCGGAGCGAGAACGGCTCGATCGTGAGCCGCTCGGTGGCGAAGGTGTGCCGCCTGCCGGTTCCGTCGGGCACCGGGCCGAGCGCGGCGACCAGGTGCTCGAACGCACTGGGCCAGTCGTCCTCGGTCCCCAGCAGCAGCCCTACCAGGTGCCTGACCTCTCCATCCACCGCGCCTCCCCGGGCAAAGTTCGCATTCGGACGCTAGAGCAGGCCGACCCGTCCTGTCGAGGACGCGGCCGGCGGCATCTGGCGGGCGGCCCGCGGCAGCCCCGGGCGGCCGGCCGGCCACCACGTACGATCGGCATGTGGTCCTCGTCCTCGCCGTCTCCGATGAAGTGGACGACGCGCTGCTGGCTGATTGGCATGCGGTACGCCAGGCCCAGCTCATCGTCGCCTGCGGCGACCTCCCATTCGAATATCTGGGCCAGCTGATGAACCGGCTCGGCGCGCCGCTGGTGTTCGTACCCGGCAACCACGACCCCGATATCTCCGGATACCGGATCTCCCGGGCCGGCCTGCCGTTGCGCGCCGGGCTGCCGGCCAGGCCACCGTGGCCGGACGGGGCGATCAGCGCCGAGCGACGGGTCGTCGACGCGGCCGGGCTGCGGCTGGCCGGGCTTGGCGGCTGCCGCCGGTATTCGCCCGGGCCCAACCAGTACACCGAGCAGCAGCAGGCCCGCCGGGCCCGGGGGTTGGCCCGCCGTGCCTGGTGGCGGCGTGTCCGGGACGGCCGCGGCGTGGACGTGCTGCTCACCCACGCACCACCGGAGGGCGCCGGGGACGGCAGCGACCCGCCGCATCAGGGATTCCGCGCGCTGCACCGGCTCACCACCCGGCTTCAGCCCGCCGTGCTGCTGCACGGGCACGTTCACCCGCACGGCACCGTGCCCCCGGGGCACCGGCTCGGCCGGACCGTGGTGCACAACGTCGTGGGGCGCCACCTGCTGGAAATCGAGCCGGGCGAGGACACCCGGCAGTCCCGGAGCGGCCACTCCCATGCCCGCTGAGACCGGCTTCCCCCGTGCCGACGTGGCCGATGACTTCCTGCGGGCCAGGCGGCGCCAGACGCTGTCCCGGCTGGCGCACCGGCTGCGCGGGGAGCCCGACGACGTCAACCTGGTGCTGCCCTTCGACGACGTGGTCGCCGCGCTCGGCATGCGGGGCGAGCGGTACGCGGGCCTGCAGACCATCAACCTGGACACGATCGTGGGCACGGTGGACTCGCGGCGCGACTTCGACCGGCACTTCCGGCCCACCTCGAGCCGGGTGCGGGAACGCTGGGAACGGCTCGCGCTGGCCCAGCGGCGCGGCGAGTCGATCCCGCCGATCGAGGTCTACCGGATCGGCGACCTGCATTTCGTCAAGGACGGCCACCACCGGGTGTCCATCGCCATCGCCACCGGCCAGCAGACCATCGACGCCTACGTGACCGAGGTCCAGACCGTCGTCCCCGCGGCCGGTATCCGCAGCCGCGGGGACCTGCTGATGAAGGACTACGAGCGGATGTTCCGGTCCCGGGTGCCGCTGCCCGAGCAGGCCTACGCCCGGATCCTTTTCGCCGACCCGTGGAGCTACGCCGAACTCGGCGAGGCCGTCGAGGCCTGGGGATACCGCTACCTCCAGCACGCCCGCCGGTTCCTCGGCCGACACGAGATCGCCCGGCTGTGGTACGCCGAGGAGTATCTCCCGGTCGTGCGCATGCTGCACACGGCGGACCTGATCGGCTCCGGCACCGAGGCCGAGGCCTACCAGCGGGTGGCCAGGGAGCGGTACCGGCTGATGCGCACCCACGAGTGGAGCGACGAGGTGATCGAGCGGCTGCGCCGGGAAATTACATAGCCTCCCCGCTTGCGGCCGAATCGCCGGGGCTCGCCGGGCCCGGGCCCGGCTGACCGGAGGGTGGTGCCGGGCTCGAGGATGCCTGCCCGTCAGCCGGGGCCTGGCTGGAGACCGCCGCGCTGGAGGCTGGCTCGGCCGCATCCGGCGAAGCAGAGCCAGCCCTGGCTTTGTCCGCCTGGGCTTCGTCCGCCTGGGCTTCGTCCGCCTGGTCGGGGGGTGCTGCGCCAGCGTCCGCCCGCGCCGGGGGTGCCCCGCTGACGCTCGTCGCGTCCTCGGCGCCCCGCGAGAGGTTACGTCCGCTTTCCGGATCGAATACATGGATCGCCCGGGCGTCCACCCAGATCTCGGCGTCCTGGCCCTCCCTGATCCGGGTGTCCGGGGCCAGCCTGGCGACCACGGTGTCGCCACCGCCGGTGTCCGCACGCCCGGAGTCCCTGGCAAGCTCCTCCAGTTCGGCGGCGTTCACCCCCTGCTCGCGCTCTTGGGAGAAATACACATACACGTCGGAGCCCATGGACTCGACGACGTCGATGTCCGCGTGGAACGTGATCCCAGACCCGCGCACATCGGGCGATACCAGCGCTACGTCCTCGAAGTTCTCCGGGCGGATGCCCACGATCAGGGTGCGTCCGGTGCGGCTGCCTTCCAGCTCGCGCCGGAGCCGACCGGTGATCGGGAAATCCCCGAGGCTGGTCCGCAGCGTGCCGTCCTCGACGGTGCCGGACATGAAGTTCATCGCGGGCGACCCGATGAAGCCGGCCACGAAAAGGTTGTTGGGCGTGTCGTAAAGTTCCTTCGGCGAGCCGACCTGCTGCAGCAGGCCGAGGCGCATGACCGCGACCCGGTCGCCCAGGGTCATCGCCTCGGTCTGGTCGTGGGTCACGTAGACGGTGGTGGTGCCCAGCCGCCGCTGTATCCGTGACACCTCGGTGCGCATCTGCACCCGCAGCTTCGCGTCCAGGTTGGACAGCGGCTCGTCCATGAGGAACGCCGCCGGGTCGCGGACGATCGCCCGGCCCATGGCCACCCGCTGCCGCTGGCCACCGGACAGGTTCGCTGGCCTGCGGTCCAGGAACGAGGTCAGATCGAGCACCCTGGCCGCCTCGTTGACCTTCTCGTCGATCACGTTCTTCGGGGTCTTGGCCAGCTTCAGCGCGAAACCCATGTTGTCCCGCACCGTCATGTGCGGGTACAGGGCGTAGCTCTGGAAGACCATGGCGATGTCGCGGTCCTTGGGCGCCTTGTCGTTGACGACCTTGCCCCCGATGCGCAGCTCACCAGAGGTGATGTCCTCCAGCCCGG
>Ga0318516_10000571_pt1 | contig 12119 bp, 9 predicted proteins | sample GRESIP176b2f20_FD_202501 | JGI IMG/M metagenome (GOLD analysis project Ga0318516, IMG submission 202501) | Tropical soil microbial communities from Luquillo Experimental Forest, Puerto Rico - GRE.SIPMG.176b2f20 | ecosystem: Environmental > Terrestrial > Soil > Tropical forest > Bulk soil... | reverse complement strand
GTGCCGGGCAGGAAGTGGCAGTCGTTGGTGGTGGCAACTCGGCGGGTCAGGCGGTGGTCTACCTCGCCACGGTGGTAAGCAAGGTGTGGCTGCTGCTGCGGGGTAAAGATCTTGCTGCCAAGATGTCGAGCTACCTCGTCGAACGCATCGGCGGACTCGAGAACGTCGAGGTGGTGCCGCAAGCCACCATCAGCGCGCTCGAGGGAGCGAATGGGTTCCTCGAAGCCGTTCGCTGGCGCAACGGAGACCTCACCGAGGTACGACGTCCGATTCGCCACCTGTTCCTCTTCATCGGCGCTGACCCGAACAGCGCATGGCTGACCGGCGGCGGCGTCGCTCTCGATGGCAAGGGCTTTGTGCTCACGGGTGGCGAGGTGGGGCGGCGTGCGCTCGAGACGAGTCGCGCCGGGATCTTCGCGGTCGGTGATATCCGCTCGGGATCAATAAAGCGTGTCGCCACCGCGGTCGGCGATGGCGCTCAGGTGGTGGCAAGCCTGCACCAGTACCTGGCCACTGGCGATGACCGCCGGGTGCAACCGCCTGGCGGCCAGGCGTTGGTTGTTTGAGCGATGTCTGACTGACCTCTACGGCGACGGTCAAGCTCCAGAGCGCCGACTGTGGAGTCAACGCATAATACTCGCCCCGACGGGAGCGACAGCGACGGGTAACCCGGCATGAAAACGCCAAAACCTGACATCGATACGGCCTTCGTGGAAAAACAGCGCCAGTACTTGCTTCGCTTGCGCGCGAGTCTGGTGGCGGCAGCCGCGGCCACCGAGTCCGACGAAGCGGACGTGAAAGAGGAGCGCGCGGACCGCGCGCAGGAGTTCGAGGACGACGCGCAGGAGCTCGACGCGCTCGAGCGCGATGGCAACCTGGTGGTTCGCGACGTCGAGCGTCTCGCGCGCGTCGATCGGGCCCTGAAGAAAATAGAGGAAGGCTCCTACGGCCTGTCGGACCGAAGCGGTAAACCGATCGCGCGCGAGCGACTGGAGGCGGTCCCGGAAGCCCTGTATACGCTGAGTGAAGAACAAGCCGTTGAGCGAAGTCCCAAGCCACGGTGAGGCGCGCCGACACCACGCCCCCTGACGACACACGACCTCCGTGAGCGCCGAGCCGGACAAGCTCCGACTTCTGCGTCCGATTGACCCTCGGCGCGACCACACTCGTGGCGGGAAGGCTCATAGCGGTCGGGTCGCAGTCGTGGTGTATGGCGATTACCTCTGTCCCTATTGTCGACGGTTGGGCGAGGTGCTGCAGCGGCTGCGACACACCCTGGGCGAACGGCTCGCCTACACGTTCCCAGTGTCGATTTGAAGCGCGTGTCAGATCGAACTCCGCGGGCCTCAGTTTCGCTCCTTCTGCGCAGGGGCGCTCCGGCCCGGAGAGGGTCATGTCGGCGCTGACCGCATGGCTCGAGCACATCGGCATTCCCGCCGTGTTCGCCCTCGTCCTCCTGGAGCAGGTCGGCTTGCCGCTACCGACATACCCCGTGTTGATCGTGGCCGGGGCCTGGGCAGCGCGTGGCGGCCCGGTCCCGGCGCAGATTGCAGCGGCGGCCGTCGCGGCGTGCCTCCTGGCAGACCTGGCCTGGTACGCATCGGGCCGGCGCTTTGGCAGTCGCGTTCTGCGGGCAATGTGCCGTCTGAGCCTCGAGCCCGATTCCTGCGTGTCAGATACCGAGCACCTGTTCGGCCGCTTCGGCACGCGCGTGCTGGTGATAGCCAAATTCATCCCGGGTCTCGGTGCCGTCTCGACCGCGATGTCCGGGGTGGTGAGCGCACCGTTGTCGCACTTCCTGGTCTACGACGCGGTCGGGGCGACGCTCTGGGCGGGCTCCGGAGTCGCTCTTGGCTGGATCTTTCACGACGCCGTGGATGATGTGTTTACCGAGCTCGCCGCGCTCGGGCGCATCGGGGGACTGCTGATTCTCGCCCTGCTGTTGGTCTTTCTCGCGTTGAAGTTCTGGCGCCGTCATCAGTTCTTTCAGCAACTGCGCATGAGCCGCATCACCGTTCAGGAGCTCAACCGTCTGCGCGAGGGTGGCACGGAGCTGTTGCTGGTAGACGCGCGACCGAGCGCGAGTCGGTTGCGCGACGGGATCATTCCCGGAGCCGTTGCTTTCGAGATTGTCCTGCAGGACGCCGAAAAGAGCCGGCGCGGCGGCGAGGTGGTCGTCTATTGCGCCTGCCCGAACGAAGCCACCGCCGCCAGGATCGCACGTAAGCTGATCAGCCTGGGGTTCCACCCCGTGCGGCCGCTGCTCGGTGGAATACACGCCTGGCAGGACGCCGGCTATGCTCTTGAGCGACCCTGAGCACCGCGCGCAACCTGGGAGGTGGCACTTGTTGAGCTTTGTTCACGGGGCGAGCAGCGCGGCGCTGCTCTATGAGACGGTCGACGGCGTGCTCAAACGCGCGCTCGCGGGCGGCCCGGACCGCACCGCGGTCGTGGTAGCGCACCAGTCCGTGCGTTACACGTTTCGCGAGCTCGACGCAGCGGTCGAGCGGGTAGCTCGTGGGTTCGTAGCCTGCGGACTCGTACCTGGCGAGCGGGTAGGTATCTGGGCCCCCAACTGCATCGAGTGGCTGCTGTGCCTGTTCGGCGCGGCGCGCGCCGGTCTCATCCTCGTCAACATCAACCCCGCCTACCGGGCCTACGAGCTCGAATATGCGCTGCGACTCGTGGGATGCCGTGCGCTGGTTTTCGCTCCGGCGTTCAAGGGCAGCGACTATCTCGCCATGCTTCAGGGTCTGATTCCCGAGCTGGCAAGCGCACCGGCGGGTCTTCTGAGATCTGAGCGTCTGCCCGAGCTGCGGCTACTGGTGCGCATCGGCACCAGCGCGGTACCCGGCTGCCTCGCGTTTGCGGAGCTCGCGGCGCGCGGCGATCGACTGGCGACCGGCGCACTGCACGGCGCGGGCAACGACATCGATCCGGACCAGCCCGCCAACATTCAATTCACGAGCGGGACCACGGGGTCGCCGAAGGGCGCGACGCTGACTCACTTCAATATCGTCAACAACGGGTTCTTTGTCGGCGAAGGCATGCGACTCACGAACTACGATCGGGTCTGTATTCCAGTGCCGCTCTATCATTGCTTCGGGATGGTGCTCGGGGTGCTGGCTGCCGTGACCCACGCTGCGGCGAGCGTATTTCCGGCAGAAGGATTCGACCCGCTCCTGACCCTGCGGACCGTGGAGCGCGAGCGCTGTACCGCTCTGCACGGTGTGCCGACGATGTTCATTGCCGAGCTCGAGCACCCGCAGTTCGCCAGCTTCGACCTGACATCCCTGCGTACCGGCATCATGGCCGGCGCACCATGCCCCATTGCCGTCATGCGTCGCGTGATCACCGACATGCATATGCCGGAAGTGACGATCTGTTACGGCATGACCGAGACCAGTCCGGTGAGCTTCCAGAGCGCTTGCGACGATCCCATTGAGCGTCGGGTCGCGACGGTGGGCCGAATACATCCTCACGTGCAGGTGAAGATCGTCGACGCCGCGGGCCGCACGACGGAACGCGGGACCTCCGGTGAGTTGCTGACCCGCGGATATTCCGTGATGCGCGGTTACTGGAGTCAACCCGAGCGCACGGCGGAGGCGATCGATGAGGGCGGATGGATGCGCACCGGTGACCTCGCGGTCCTCGATGAGGAGGGGTACTGCAATATCGTCGGGCGCGTCAAAGACATGATCATCCGCGGTGGAGAAAACATCTATCCACGGGAGATCGAGGAGTTCCTCTATCGCCATCCTGCGGTGCTCGATATCGCCGTGGTGGGGATTCCGGACCACAGGTATGGTGAAGAGATCTGCGCTTGCATCCGGCTGCGCGATGGAGTCCGGGCGACCGAAGAGGACATCCGCGAGTTCTGTCGCGGACAGATCGCCCACTACAAGGTGCCGCGCTATGTGCGCTTCATGGACAGCTTCCCGCAGACGGTGACGGGCAAGATTCAGAAGTACCTGCTGCGCGAACAACTCCAGCGCGAGCTGGGACTTGTGCCCGAAAAGCACGCATGACGGGATTGATGCCATGGGATAATCGCAGCGCATTTCTGCGTCTGCGTCTGCTCTGATACCCGATGTGTGGCGTGACATGCTGATCAATTCCATTCACTTTACCTTCGCTCCCAAGGATGCGGACCTTGCCGAATCGCTCTTTCGGGAGTTGCGCGACGCATCACGCCAGGAGCCGGGCGTGATCCAGTTCGAGGTCGGCCGGAGCCGCGACAAGCCGAACGTCTTTGCGCTGTGGGAGGTCTATCGCGATTCGGCGGCGTTCGAGGCGCACGCCGCGAGCGAGCATTTTCAGCGGCTCGTGGTGAAAGGCGTCCGGCCGCTCGCCCAGGCGCGGATCATAGAACGGGTGGTTCCCATCTAGCCGCCGCTGCGGGACACGAACTCTGCGGACGCGTGCGTCAAGCGCTGCGAAATCTGCGCCTGCGCCTCACAGCTCCTGCACGAAGACCGTCTTGATGTTGCAGAACTCGTAGATCCCGAACCCGGACAGCTCGCGCCCGTAGCCGCTGTCCTTCACCCCGCCGAACGGCAGACGCGCGTCCGATCGCACACTCTGGTTGACGAACGCCAGCCCGGAATCGAGCTCGTCGGCCGCGATCCGCTCTCCGCGGGCAAGATCCCGCGTCAGCACCGCATTACCGAGGCCGAAGCGCGTGTCGTTCACGATGCGGATCGCGTCGGCTTCGCTCCTCGCGCTGATGACAGCCGCCACCGGACCAAACAGCTCTTCGTCGTGCGCGGGTTGCCCTGCGGTGACATTGCTCAGCACCGTCGCCGGATACCAGGCTCCGGGCCGCTGCGGCACTTCGCCACCGAGCAGCACCCGCGCGCCGCCGGCCACGCTCAGTTTGACCTGCTCGGCCAGCTCGTCGCGCGCCTTGACACTCTGCAGCGGGCCGAGCCGGGTGGCGGGCTCGTTCGGGTCGCCGAATACATAGCCGCGCATGGCTGCAACGAACGCTTCCTCGAAGGCCGGTCGCACCGACTCGACGATCACGAAACGCTTACCGGCAATGCAACTCTGCCCCGCGTTGACCATGCGCGCTGCCGCGCACACCTGCGCCGCACGCGCAATATCCGCGTCCTCCAGCACGATGTAGCCGTCCGAGCCTCCGAGCTCGAGCACCGCCTTCTTCAGCACCGCGCCGGCGGCGGCCGCGACCGCCTTGCCGGCGGTGACGCTTCCCGTGAGTGTGACTGCGGCGATGCTCGGATCCTCGATCAACGTCTTCACCTGCTGCGCATTGATGAGGACGGTGCGAAAAAGATCCGGCGGAAAGCCCGCCGTGCGGAAAATCTCCTCGAGCGCTAGCGCGCAGCCGGGCACGTTCGAGGCGTGCTTCAGCACGCCGCCGTTGCCCGCCATCAGGTGCGGTGCACAGAAGCGCATTGCCTGCCAGAAGGGGAAGTTCCAGGGCATCACGGCGAGCCCGACACCGAGTGGGTTGAAGGTGACGAAGGCCTTGGGCACCGGACCCGCACCGCTGTGGCCGGCGTCCATGTCTTGTGGGCGCGGTGCGAGGAACGCGGCCGCATGGTCGGCGAAATAATCCGCCGTCGCGGCGCACTTTTCGATCTCCCCCAGACCGTCGGTGATGGTCTTGCCCATCTCCGCTGTCATGAGTGCCGCGTACCGCGACTTGCCGGCGCGCATGACTTGAGCGGCTGCATGCATGAGCCTGCTGCGCTCGGCCATAGGAGTCCGGCGCCAGAGCTTCTGTGCCCGGGCGCAGTCGGCCGCGATACTCCTCGCCTCATCGAGCGTGTGCGCGCGGTAGGCCTTGCCGTTCTCGCCGCTGGCGGGGTTGACGGTCTGCAAGGTTGTGCCTGACTTCTCTTTGTCAGTGGCATTGCGCGGGGTGGCGGACATGACCTGACTCCTCGAGGTGCGGTGCATCGGCACGATCGCGCTGGCCGCGGTGTGACGGGCCGGGCGCTATCGCCGACGCTCCTCTCCCGACGATAGCGCATAATGACGGTGGCGCGGCGATCGTCAGCGGCGGCTTCCAATCCGCCAGGCCAAGGTCAAGCGCGGATGCGTGTGCCGGAGTCCCCCGCGCGGATCCCTTGTGCATACGAGGCGGATAAAACCATGAGGCGGCACGATGCCGGTTACCGATGCTACGCCGATCTCGCCATGGCCCAGGTGGAAGGCTCCGACTTCAACGTCTGCGTGCAGCGCCGGCCTGAGTCTGCCGTTGCGATCCTGGCACCCCACGGCGGAGCCATCGAAGCCGGTACCTCCGAGATTGCCCGCGCGGTCGCGGGCTCGGAGTTCAATCTTTATCTCTTCGAAGGGATGCGCGCGTCGGGCAGCTACGCTGCGCTCCATCTGACGAGCCACTGCTTCGATGAGCCGCGCTGCCTCGCGCTGCTCTCGGCCTGCGACCATGTCGTCACCATCCATGGCTGCCGCGGAAATGAGCCGCGAGCCCTGCTCGGGGGATTGGACCTCGGCCTGAAGAGGCAGATCTCGGACGCCATCGCGGCCGTCGGTATCGAGTCGCATCTCTCCGGTCATCCCTATCACGCGGTCCATCCGCGCAATATCTGCAACCGCGGCCGCCGCGGCGCCGGTGTGCAGATCGAGTTGACGAGTGCGCTGCGGCTGCGGAAATCTAACCGGGGCATCGTCACCGCTATCCGCGCGGTCCTTCAGAGCCTGCGGTAGGCGAACCGCACCCACAGCATGCGCGCGTTCAGCAGATAGAACGACTCGCTGCCGAATTCACTGGCAATCACCGGCGGGCGCCGATTCGTAAGATTAGTGCCCTCAAGCGACAGTTGGTAATGGCCGATTGCATACCCGAGCGTCGCATCGATTTTCGTGTAGCCGCCTGCTGGCGCCGTATTCTCCTCGTCGAGGAAGCGTCGACCGACGTAGGTCACGACGAGAGTCGAATTCAAGCCCCGTTGCGGCGTGTAGAGGATCCCGGCCGAGGCGAGATGACGCGGCGACAGTGGCAGCTGTTTCCCGGCTACATCGACGTACGCGCCGGACTCACCGTCGAAGAACATGTACTGAGTGTAGTGAGCGTCGTGATACGCGTAGTTCGCAGCAATTACGAGATCGTCCGTAATTTGGAAACGCGCTTCGAGCTCGCCACCCTTCAGCTGTGAAGCTGCGGCGTTGGTCAAGGAACCGGAATCCGTAGGGACCACCAGGTTGTTGAAGTCGAGGCGAAAGAGCTCCGCCTGGTAAGTGAGGCGACCGTTCACGGCCCCGCCCCTCAGGCCTACCTCATACATCTTGGCGGTCTCAGGCAGCAGCACCGCCGGTTGGTAGTCCGGACCAAAATCGAGCGCCGCGGGCTTGAAGGCGTTACGCCAATTCCCATACAACGCCGCCTGATTGCCGTCGTCGCCCCACAGCCGGTAGCTGACACCGACGAACTCGGTCGGGCGCACGACAGTGCGGCTGGCTTCCTGGGCGTCGTATTCCTCTGTCGGTGTGAACGGCGGCAATGTCAGGTCACTGGTGGACTTGCTCTCTTGCGTCTCGTTGAGACGTATGCCCGCCATCACATCCCAGCGCGCATCGGGCTTCCAATCGAGCTGCACGTACTGACCCCAAAACAGCCGCTTGTCACTGACGTAGCCATACTCGTTGACGGGCAGTTGTGTCGTAGGCGGCGGCACAACCGACCCATCGAGCGGCACCGTGTACGCGCTGTTCCCATTCTGGGTTGTCTGGCGCCCGTAACCATAGAGCAGGTCCGCCCCGACGAGCAGCGTGGAGCTGTCAAAGTGACTGGCCAGGTGCGTGTCGAAATAGTCATCGAGGATCAGGCGATCCTGATTCTGCGTGTCGGCAGCCCCGCTCAGTTCCGGATGGAGAAAGGCGCGGATATCAGTGACGTGAGAACGGGAGACAGAGGCCAGGGTGTCCCAGGTTCCCAGGCCGGTCGGCAGCGAATAGCCGAGTGCCAACTGATACTTGTTCTCATCGATCGCGGCGTCCGCCGGGTTGAAAGTGGCATTGATCGGGGTAAGTGTGGTGAGTGCCGTACCCTCACGGACGACCGGACTCGGCGGCACGTCGCGCACGATGCTCACATTCGTATCGAGGCGCAGCTCACCGGCGCCCAGATTGAGCGCGCCACGATAGAGGAGGCTTCCGGAAGAGACGTTCTGCCGCTTGTCGGCGAATCCAATGCTTTCGCCCTCGGCTGCCAGGGAGTGGCGATAGTCATCCCACCCCGGCAGCGCGAAGGCTGCCGAGCCGCGTGCCGACCCGTAGCTGCCGAAGGCCACATCGGCGGTGTTCGACGCCTGTCCGGCCGGGAAGTGGAGAACATGGACGACCCCGACGAAGGAGGTGGCGCCGTACATCACCGGAGCGGCGCCCTTGAGCACCTCGATGCGCTCGACGTCGTTGAGGTTCAGCGTCGTGATGGCCGGGTTGAAGGCGCCGCCCCAGGGGACCTGGTCCATGACGAGCAGAAACGCATCGAACTCACGTAATCCCCAGAAAGCGGGCACCGCGCTCGAGGGACCGGCGTCGCCACCGGCGGGCGCCTCGACACCGCTCACCAGGCTGAGGGCCGAAGCCAGGTCCTGGGCGTCACGCGCCCGCAGCTCCTCGCCCGAGACTACCGAAAGAGTTGCGGGGATCCGGGCGATCGGCTCGGGGATTCGGGTCGCCGTGACCGTGACCACGGCCAGCTGCCCGCTGTTCGGAGTATCAGCAGCATCCTCCGCGGCCGGAGCTTTGTAAGTGCCAAGTAACGAGAAGCCACAAAGGATGAATTGCAGGACTCGGCTGTTGCGCACTCGCTACCCCGGACTGATTCTTCGGCATTCGAATGCTACCGGCTTACGCCCGGTGCGCAGCGCGCATCGATGAGATGTAGCGCCGTTCCAGGGCAGCGCGCGACGTAAACAAACGGATGTTGCAGTAACGGTGCAATGCGCTGCGTACCGCGCACGGGTTCGTGGCCCACACCAGCATGAGGACCAGCACTGCATCGCCAAACCGGTGAATGAGACTGCGACGGTCGGCGGTACCGACCGCGGCTTCGAAGCCGTAGCGAGCCATGATGCGGGCGAGCTGCTTGGCCTGCACGATGCCTCTCACCGGCATATCGCCGCAGATCGCGGCGACATCCCGGAGGGAAGGCTGCGCGGCAAGATAGCAGGCCAGCTCGTGGAGCGAGGCATGAATTGCTCGATCGATTCTGCGCGCCCAGGCGAGGGTCGGGCCGACGGGTCCCATGATGGGGATCCGCTCATTCCACAGGTGCAGCGCCAGCGCCCGGCTTCCCGGGGCAACCGCAGTCCCGTCTGCCAACACCAGCCGGTCCTGCACATGCACCAGCTGGAGGCGAAACAGGCACTCCGGATGCACGGTGTACTCGTATACCCCGAGCTTGTCGCGGATGCGGCGGTCCAGGGCAAAAACGGCGGACTGCAGCAAACCACCGCCGGATGCGTTGCTCGTGGCACCCGGTGCGCCGACCGCCAAGCGCGATTTCATGTTGTTGTAACGCGCGCGGCCCGGTTGACCCACCAGGGAAGATCGCGCCATGTGCTCATCATAGCGGAGCCGCTCCCGCAGTCGCGAGTGAAATCCGTGACCGTGGCGCCGGCGCCGAGACGCCCTGCGGCTGAGTTTACGTTGCCGGCATCGATGACCGGTGCGCGCCTCGTCCCGGGGGGCCGGGCCTGCGGGAGCTGCCCGGTCGAGCCGCCCGGGCCGTGGTGAGCTGTTGGAAGAGGTCGCTGCGCGGTGATGGCGGGATACATGAGTTTGCCGCAGCGCCGCGACTCGAGATAATTTTTCTCATTGCTGTACGGGTTTCCCGCCTCACACTGGAGAAGCGTGGTCGGAACACGCTAGGGTGGGTTCGCGATCCATGAGCCGAGGCCCATTGGTCAAGACCGCGCGTTGTCCCCGCCACAGGTGGTTCCTCGCGCTCGCCGTGCTCGCGCGCGGGGCATCGGCCCAGAGCACGGACACGAACGTCGTGACCGCCTCCGCCGATGCATTCGGCGTTTCCATCGGGGTCGAGGCGCTTGGAGTCTACGGTCCGAGCGACGTGCGCGGCTTCGATCCGCTTGCCGCCGGCAATGCGCGCATCGAGGGGATGTACGTCGATGTCCACGGGCCGAACTTCCCGTACTCGCCGCTGCCGTCACGGCTTGTGCAGGACACACGTATCCGTGTGGGGCCTGCAGCCGCCGGATTCCCCTTCCCTTCGCCGACCGGCATCGTCGATTTCAGTCTGCGCAGTCCGCTCGGCGCTGCGGGCATCAGCCCGACGGTTTACGTCGGTCCCTACGGCACGCGCGGGTTCGATCTGGATGCACACGCGCCGCTCGCGGGCGGTCACTGCGGGGTCGGGGGAGGTGTCACCCGCCGGCATGACGAATTCGTTCCGGGGCTCACGCAATACAGCACGGATGTCGCCTTGCTCGCAGCGTGCCAGGCTTCCGCCAGTTCGGGCGCCAGCCTGTTCTACGGACGTACCACCGAAACGCAGCAGAGGGTGTATCCGACTGTCTATCTCACCACCGCTGCGACTCCCGAACCGGTCGAGTCCCGCAACACCGCACCGACCTGGGCGGTTGGCTCGACCGTGGTCACCGACTATGGGGGCCTCTTCAGGCTGCAGGCGCCAGGAAACTGGACGCTGCGCATGGGTCTTTTCCGCTCAGTCTACGATCAGCCGAGATCGGGCTCGGATCTGCTCAACGATCCCGATCCCACGGGGATCGCTCAGCACCAGTACGTTTCCTACCCGGAACAGTATACGGGCTCGACCTCAGGCGAGCTGCGGGCGACACACCTGACGACGAACGGGCCGCGCCAGCAGGAGCTCATCCTGACCGTGCGCGCTCGGGACATGATGGCGCGTTACGGCGGCTACGACCAGGTGGACCTCGGCACACTGCGCCTCGGGACCCAGTCGATGGTGCCGGAGCCAGTCTTCGCTTATGGGCCGGTGACTCAGGACCACACCCGCCAGTGGACGGCGGGCGTGGCGTATGTACTGCACTGGCGTGACACCGTCGACTTCGCCGCAGGTCTCGAACCGGTGCGCTACGAGCGTACCATCACCGAGCCTCAAGCCGTGCCGGTGACCCAGCAAGAGAGTCCGCTGCTCTACTATGCTTCCGCTGCCGTGCCGGTCACCGCACACGCGAGCGCGTACGCCGCGCTGACGCGCGGACTCGAGGACTCCGGACTCGCACCGGCGAGTGCGACGAACCGCGGACAGCTCCTGCCAGCGGGTCGCACCGGTCAGGAGGAAGTGGGCGTACGCTACAGCGCCGGTACGACCACGATGGTGGCCGGCCTGTTCTCGGTGCGCAAGCCGTATTACAACGTTGGCGGCGACGGCAGCTACTCGTGGCTCGGGACCGAAATCCACCGCGGCGTCGAGCTGTCACTCAACGCCGCGCCGCTCCCGGGGCTGACGGTCGTGGCGGGCGCCGTGTTCATGTCACCTGAAGTCGCGGTCGGGGAGGGCATCACGGGTGTCGGCACCGCCCCGGTCAATCAGCCGCGAAGCATCGTGCAACTTGCCGCCGACTATCAGCTCCCGCCGTGCCCGCGCTGCTCGCTCGATGTCACCGCGACGCGGCAGGGAAGCGTGCCGGTGCGCCTGGACGATGGCGCCTACAACCCGGCGCAGACGATCGTCAACGTTGGGGCGCGCTATCGCTTCAGCCTGGCGGGCCGGGCGGCGACCCTGCGCGTCCAGTTTCAGAACGTGACCAACCAGAAAGTCTGGCTCGTCGTCGATTCGAGCGGCGGTCTCGTGCCGTACCCGCCGCTACACATGCTGCTGGCCTATCTATCGGCCGACTTTTGACGCGCGGCGCTCACGCACGGCCTCTTGCGTCGGCGTGCCAGTCCCTGAGCGTCTGCGCTTCTCGGGTCGGATCGAGTCCCGCCCGCAGCTTCGCCTGCCGCTCCGCCGGCAACGTCTGGAACCAGGTGAGGGTGTCACGCACGGTCTCCTCGAGCGGGCGCGTTCGCAAGCCGGCGGCGAGCGCCGCTTTCACCGAGGTCAGGGATGCCGCGGCCGAGTCGCCCGTGAGGGGTGCCCACGGCGGCAGGTCCAGCTCCTCAGGCTTCCAGTGCGC
>Ga0318516_10000569_pt1 | contig 12124 bp, 10 predicted proteins | sample GRESIP176b2f20_FD_202501 | JGI IMG/M metagenome (GOLD analysis project Ga0318516, IMG submission 202501) | Tropical soil microbial communities from Luquillo Experimental Forest, Puerto Rico - GRE.SIPMG.176b2f20 | ecosystem: Environmental > Terrestrial > Soil > Tropical forest > Bulk soil... | reverse complement strand
CACCACGCGCTTCACCAGCCAGAGCGTGTAGGCAGCCCCCAGTATCAGCGTCACCGCCGCAAGCGCCGAGTACCAGAAGCTGGCGCGGAAACTCGCGATGATCACCAGGAACTCGCCGACGAAACCGGAGGTGCCCGGAAGACCGGTGTTAGCCAGCGCAAACAGCACCATGAAAGCGGCGAACGCCGGCATGGTATTGACCACGCCGCCGTAGTCGGCGATCTGCCGGCTGTGCAGCCGGTCGTACAGCACTCCAACACACAGGAACAGCGCGCCCGAGACGAGTCCGTGCGACACCATCTGCACCATGGCGCCATCGACGCCCATTCCGGCACCCTGCAGGCTGCCGGTGTTGCGCACGATCTCGTACATCACGAAGGCGCCGAGGGTGACGAAGCCCATGTGCGAGATCGAGGAGTAGGCGATGAGCTTCTTCATGTCCTGCTGCACCAGCGCCACGTAGCCGATATAGATGACCGCGATCAGTGACAAGGTGATGACCAGCAGATCGAGCTCACGGCTGGCATCGGGGGTCACCGGGAGCGAGAAGCGCAGGAAGCCGTAGCCGCCCATCTTCAGCATGATGGCCGCAAGAATTACCGAGCCGCCGGTCGGCGCCTCGACGTGCGCGTCCGGAAGCCAGGTATGCACCGGCCACATCGGCACTTTCACCGCGAAGGCGAGCATGAAGGCCGCGAAGATCCAGCGCTGCTCGTTCAGCGACAGCGGCAGTGCCTGAAAGGTCGCGATCGCGTAGTTGCCGGCCTTCACATACATATAGATCAGCGCCGCCAGCATGAACACCGAGCCGAGGAAGGTGTAGAGAAAGAACTTGATGGTGGCGTACACCCGGCGCGGACCACCCCAGATGCCGATGATGAGGAACATGGGAATCAGCATCGCTTCCCAGAAGAAGTAGAAGAGCAGCGCATCCGTGGCGGCGAACACGCCGATCATCAGCCCTTCCATGATCAGGAACGCGGCGTAGTACTGCGCCGGGCGCATCTCGATCACCGTCCAGCCGGCGATCACCACCGGCACCGTCATGAAGGCGGTGAGCACGATCAGCGGCATGGAAATCCCATCGACACCGAGCGCGTAGAACGCGCGGAAGCGCGGGATCCACGGCAGCAACTGCGGGAACTGCAGGTTGGCGGTGCTGGTGTCGAAGTGCGCCCACAGCGGCACCGTGAGTGCCAGCGTCGCGAGCGAGGCGAGCAGCGCCAGCCAGCGCCCGGCGACGATGTGGCGATCCCCAAGCAGCAGCACGCCGACACCTGCGGCGATGGGAAGCCAGATGAGGTAGGAGAGCAGCGCGTGCATCGTAGACTCTTCTGCAGGCTTCAACCGCGGAAGTGCAGCAGGAACCAGCCGAGCAGCAGCGCCAGGCCGATCATCATCCAGAAGGCGTACGAGTACAGGTAGCCGCTCTGTACCAGGCGCAACACGCTGCCGAACCAGGTCACCCCTTCCGCCGTGCCGTTCACCATCGCGCCATCGATCAACATTTCATCGCCGCCTTTCCACAGACCGATGCCGATCCCACGGGTGAGCGGCGCGATCACCTTCTCGTTGACCCAGTCGAAGTAGTACTTCTGCGTGAGCAGCCGGTAGAGCCAGCCGAAGCGCTGCTGTGTGCGGTCCGCCCAGGCTGGATTGCGCAGGAAGAAGAGCCAGGCGGTGACCGCGCCCGCCGCCGCCAGCCAGAAAGGCGGCGCGGTGAGCCCATGCAGGGCGAATGAGATCCACACCGGCTGCGGGAACTCCTCGGCGAGCTTGGCGACCACGTTGTTGGCCGGGAGCACCAGGATCGAGCGGCCGTAATAGTCGCCAAACAGCACCGGTACCACGGTGAGCGCGCCGATCAGCACCGAGGGGATTGCGAGCGCGATGAGCGGCACGGTCACGACCGCCGGGCTCTCGTGCGGGTCGCCCGCGTGCCCGTGATCGTGCGCTGCGTCCGGCGCTGCAGCGGCCGGAGCCGGATCGCGGAAGCGCTCCGGACCGTGGAAGGTCATGAAGAGCAGGCGGAACGTGTAGAGCGAGGTGACGAAGACCCCAAGCAGCACGCACCAGTAGGCGAATCCGGCACCCCAGCGATGCGACTCGGCGAGCGCCTCGATGATGGCGTCTTTCGAGTAGAAGCCGGAGAAAAACGGCGTGCCGATGAGCGCCAGGGCGCCGATCCAGCAGGTGACCGCGGTGATCGGCATGTACTTCGCGAGTCCGCCCATGCGGCGCATGTCCTGCTCGTGGTGCAGCGCGATGATGACCGAGCCTGCGGCGAGGAACAGCAGCGCCTTGAAGAAGGCGTGCGTCATCAGATGGAAGATGGCCGCGCCGTAAGCCGAGGCACCGAGCGCGACGGTCATGTAGCCGAGCTGCGAAAGCGTCGAGTAGGCGATGACGCGCTTGATATCGTTGTTGACCACCCCGAGCAGGCCCATGAAAAAGGCGGTGATGGCACCGATCAGCATCACCAAGGAGAGCGCCGCGTCCGAGTACTCGAACAGCGGCGACATGCGCGCCACCATGAAGATGCCTGCCGTCACCATGGTCGCCGCGTGGATGAGCGCCGAGATCGGCGTCGGGCCTTCCATCGAGTCCGGCAGCCACACGTGCAGCGGCACCTGTGCGGATTTGCCCATCGCGCCGATGAACAGGCAGATGCATATCAGGGTGAGCGCCGCGACGCCCGAGTCGGAGGTCATGGGCAGCACCGCTTGCGCGATCGCGGGTGCGGCGGCGAACGCGGTGCGGTAGTCGAGCGAGCCGGTGTAGTAGGCGATGCCGGCGATTCCCAGCACGAAGCCGAAATCCCCGATGCGGTTGACGATGAAGGCCTTGAGCGCGGCGAAAGTAGCGCTCGGTCGCGTGTACCAGAACCCGATCAGCAGGTAGGAGACGACGCCGACCGCTTCCCAGCCGAAGAACAGCTGCATGAAGTTGTTCGCCATCACCAGCATCAGCATGGAGAAGGTGAACAGCGAGATGTAGCTGAAGAAGCGGGTGTAGCCCGGGTCATCGCTCATGTAGCCAATGGTGTAGACGTGCACGCACAGCGATACGAAGGTCACCACCGCCATCATCAACGCAGTCAGACGGTCGATGAGGAACCCGACCTGCATGTGCATGCCATCGCTCACGAGCCAGGTGTACACCTGGGCGTCATAGAGCGGTGCGCGGTCGACATACACTTGTTTCAGGACCAGCAGCGACAGCAGGCACGACACCCCCACTGCCAGGCAGGTAACCGTGTGCGCGCCGGCGCGCCCGATCAGGCGCCCGCCGAGCCCGGCGAGCACTGCGGCGAGCAGCGGCAGCAGCGGGATGGCGAGCAGCACGGTTGGGTTCAGAGCGTGCACGGTGTTCAGCCCTTGAGGGTGTTGAGGTCCTCGACCTCGATGGTGCGCCGCTCGCGGAACAGCACCACGAGTATCGCGAGGCCGATGGCGGATTCCGCCGCGGCCACGGTGAGGATGAAGAACACGAACACCTGCCCGTTGAGGTCGCCGAGGTAGCGCGAGAAGGCGATGAAGTTGAAGTTCGCCGCCAGCAGCAGCAGCTCGACGCACATCAGCAACAGGATGAGGTTCTTGCGGTTGAGGAACACTCCCGCCACCGCGATGGCGAACAGTACCGCCGAAACCGTCAGCTGCTGGGCGAGCGAGATCACGCGCGCGGCTCCGGGTCCATCTTCACCACCCGCAGGCGGTCGGCGCGGCGCACCGCCACCTGCGCCGAGATGTTCTGCTGCTTGTAGCCCGGACGGTGCCGCAGCGTCAGCACGATGGCGGCGACAATTGCCACCAGCAGCAGCACGGCCGCGAGCTCGAGCGGGTAGGCATAACGGGTGTAGAGCAGTTGCCCGAGCTCGAGGGTGTTGCTGTAGCCGGGGGGCGTAGGTGTGCCGCCGTGGCTGGCATCGATGCCGAGCCCGCCGCGCGCCCACACCACGCCGACGATCTCGAATATCACGGCGAAAGCTGTCAGCCAGCCGAGCCAGGCGAAGCGGGTGAAGCCCTCCCGCAGCCGCTCGAGATTGATGTCGAGCATCATCACCACGAACAGGAACAGCACCATCACTGCGCCCACGTACACCAGCACCAGCACCACGGCGAGGAACTCCGCCTCGAGCAGCAGCCAAATGGCCGCGGCGGTGACGAAGCACAGCACCAGCGCGAGCGCCGAATAGACCGGGTTGCGCGAGGTGATTACCCCGAGCGCCGCCAGCACCAGGATGGTCGCAAAAAGATAGAACAACACCTGGATCAGCATGGCGCGTTCACCGGTAAGGGGCATCGGCGGCCTTGTCCGCCGCGATCATCGCCTCGTAGCGCTCGCCGACGGCGAGCAGCTTGTCCTTGCTCATGATGTTCTCGCCGCGCTTCTCCATGTGGTACTCGTGGATGCGCGTGAGCACGATGGCGTCCACCGGGCAGGCCTCCTCGCAGAAACCGCAGTAGATGCACTTGAACAGGTCGATGTCATAACGCGTGGTACGCCGGGTGCCATCGGGCGCCACATCCGAATCGATGGTGATGCACACCGCCGGGCAGACCGCTTCGCACAGCTTGCAGGCGATGCAGCGCTCCTGCCCGTTGGGGTAGCGGCGCAGCGCGTGCAGCCCGCGGAAGCGCGGCGACTGTGGGGTTTTCTCCTCGGGGTAATTGAGGGTGTACTTGTTGCTGAAGAAGGTGCGCGCGGTGACCGCGAGTCCCTTGACCAGCTCGGGCAGCAGGAAAGTCTTGAGCGGATTCAGCGCCATCGATCGAGCACCCTCAGTGATACCAGGGTCGAGCCCACGGGCCGATGCGGTACACGGCCATGACCATCTCCACCGCGATCCACACGAGCGTCACCGGGATGAGCGCCTTCCAGCCGAGGCGCATGATCTGGTCGTAGCGGTAGCGCGGGAATGTGGCACGGAACCACAGGAACAGGAACACGAGCACGAACGCCTTGAGGAACAGCCAGTGAAAGCCCGGCTGCCCGAGGAACGTGCCGCCGAGCGCCGGGTAGCCCTCGAACGGCGCCTGCCACCCGCCGAAGAAGAACACCGCGGTAAGCGTCGAGATCAGGATCATGTTGGCGTACTCGGCGAGGAAGAACAGCGCGAACGCCATGCCCGAGTACTCGACGTGAAACCCGGCCACGATCTCCGACTCGCCTTCGGCCACATCGAAGGGTGCGCGGTTGGTCTCGGCGATACCGGAGATGAAGTAGACCATCAGCAGCGGGAACAGCCAGAACCAGTTCCACGAGCCGATACCGCCCGCCTGCGTCTCGACGATCGTACCGAGATTCATGCTGCCGGTCGCCATCAGCACTCCGACGAGGGCGAACCCCATGGCGATCTCGTACGCCACCATCTGCGCAGCCGAGCGCATGGCGCCGAGGAAGGCGTACTTCGAATTCGCCGCCCAGCCGGCGATGATGATTCCGTAAACGCCCATCGAGGTGAGCGACAGCAGGTACAAGAGGCCCGCGTCTGCCTTGGACACCACCACGGTCGGTGACAGCGGAATCACCGCCCAGGCGGCGAAGGCCGGGACGAGCGCAATCACCGGCGCGAGACGAAACAGCAGCTTGTTGGAGTTCGCCGGGATCACGACCTCCTTCATGAGGAGCTTGAACACATCGGCGAAGGGCTGGCCGACGCCCGGCAGCAGCCCGAATATGCGCACCCGGTTGGGTCCGCGGCGCAGCTGCATCCAGCCGATGACCTTGCGCTCCCACAGGGTCAGCAGCGCCACCAGGATGATGAGCGCGACGGTGATCACGATGATCCACGCCGTCGCGTGCGCGTAGTCCGGCAGCGACATCCAGTCCGCTCTCAGGGCCAGCCAGCGCGTTGTCAGGCTATGCAGCACGCGCACCTTCCTCAGTAGGTCGCAAGCGGTGAGCGACCATCGCGCGTTCTCTGGAGCGAGACGGCGCGGCGCACGAGCGCGTCGACCTGGTACATCGGCACATCGGTAACGGTCGGCGGGGGTGCGAGGCGCGCACCATTACCGGGGGCGGCCACCGCGTGGACACCGCCGTAGGCCGCGGCCGCGAGTCCCTCACAGCGCGCGCGCAGCTCCGCCAGCACCTCCTCCGAGGCGACGTAGTCGAAGCGCGGAAGATTGAGCAGGTTGCCGAGCACGCGCAGCACCTTCCATCCCGGACGCGCGAGCCCGACCGGAGTCGCCGCGCCCGCCTGGCTCTGCCATACACCTTCGCAGTTGACGTAGGTGCCGGAGGTTTCGGCAAAGGTACCGATGGGCAGCAAGAGATGCGCGATGCGCTTCAGCTCTTCCGTCACGAACGGGGTGATCGCCACCACGAACTCCGCCTGCGCGAGCGTCCGCTGAGCCTCCGGCTCGAGGGTATCCATGCCGGGCTCCACACCCCCAAAGAGCAGGTAGCCGCGCAGCGGCTTACCAAGCATCTCGCGCGTCGTGAGTCCCGGCTGTGGGCGCGGATCTGCGCCCGCCTGGCGGTGCGGTACTGCCCCCGCGAGATACGCGCCGGCCGCATTGGCCCCCTCGGTGATGCGGCCGTAGCTCGCACCGGTGAGCTTAGCGAGCGCGGCGGCGAGCGCACGCAGGTCGGCAAAGGCCGGATGGCGTGCCGCGAGCGCGCCGAGCCAAACCGCCCGCTGCGCGCCATCCAACAGCGCCTGCACTGCGGCCCGGTGCGCATCGGTCACGTTGGCGGCCCGCACCGCGGCCGCGACCTGCTCGGGAACCGCCTGGCCGGTGGCGGCGGCAGCCGCGCCGAGCAACGCCGCCAGCTCGGTCACCATCGCCCCGGGAGCGCAGCTCAGGTACCCGGCGAGTGGGAACAGGTAGGGGAAGCGCGCTGGATTCAGCATCACGACCTTGGCACCGCGCTTTGCCGCCTTGCGCACCCGATGCGCGAGGATCGGCGCCTCGCGGCGCAGGTTCGAGCCGATGAGGAGCAGCCCATCGAGCGAATCGACCGCGGCGATGCGCATGCCGAGATCCGGGAACACGGGGTCGGCGGCCTGGTCGCGGAAATCACGCTGCCGCAGCCGGTGGTCGATGTTGTCGCAGTTCAGTCCGCGGGCAATGCGCGCTGCGAGGTAGAGCTCCTCGGTGGTGCTCGAGGGGCTTACCAGCACCCCAAGGCTCGCAGCGCGCTCCTTGAGGCCCTCGGCCGCGAGCATGAGGGCCGGCTCCCAGTCGCTCTCGCCCCACTCCGCGCCGCGGCGCACGAGCGGAGCACGCAGGCGGTCGGCGCTGTAGACGCCCTCGTAGCTGAAACGGTCGCGGTCGGCGATCCAGGTCTCGTTGATCGCCTCGTTCTCGCGCGGCACCACACGCATCAGCCTGCCGCGCAACACGTGGCCGAACAGGTTGCTGCCGACCGCATCGTGCGGCGATACGAGCGGCACGGCGCGCATCTCCCAGGCGCGCGCGGTGAAGCGGTAAGGCTTGGAGACCAGCGCGCCGACCGGGCACAGATCGATGACGTTGCCCGAGAGCTCGTGGTTCACGGTGCTCTCGATGTAGCTGCGCACCTCCATGTGCTCGCCGCGGCCGATCATGCCGAGCTCCTGAATGCCGGCAATCTCCTCGGTGAAGCGGATGCAGCGGCTGCACTGGATGCAGCGGGTCATGTCGGTGGCGATGAGTGGACCCAGGTTCTCGTCCGCCACCGAGCGTTTGCCCTCGTGGTAACGCGAGATGTCGCGGCCGAAGCCGACCGCGAGGTCCTGCAGCTCGCACTCCCCGCCCTGGTCGCAGATCGGGCAATCGAGCGGGTGATTGATGAGCAGGAATTCCATGGTGGCGCGCTGCGCGCCGATGGCGCGCGGCGACTTGGTGAACACCTTCATGCCCTCCGCCACCGGCGTGGCGCAGGCGGGCAGCGGCTTGGGCGCTTTCTCCACCTCGACCAGGCACATGCGGCAGTTGGCGGCGATCGAGAGCTTCTCGTGATAGCAGAAGCGCGGCACGTATACGCCGCTGCGGTCGGTGGCGCGAATGATCATCTCACCCTTGTGCGCCTTCACCGGCACGCCGTCGATCTCGATGTTGACCTCGTTCTCCGCCATGGCTCGTTCCTGTGCGCCTTAAGCCGCCCGCGTTCCCTGACCGTCGCTCACCAGGCTCCGTCCACCGTGATCGATCATGTACTCGAACTCGTGGCGGTAGTGCTTGAGGAAACTCTGCACCGGCCATGCCGCAGCGTCGCCGAAGGCACAGATGGTGTGCCCTTCGATGCGGTTGGCCACATCGAGCAGCAAGCCGAGCTCTTCGCGCCGCGCCTGACCTGCGAGCACGCGCTTGAGCATGCGGTTCATCCAACCGGTGCCCTCGCGGCACGGCGTGCACTGACCGCACGACTCCGCCATGTAGAAACGCGAGATGCGTTCGAGCACCCGCACCATGCAGGTGGTCTCGTCCATGACGATGGCGGCGCCGGTGCCGAGCGCGGAGCCCGCAGCCTTGACCGAGTCGTAGTCCATGTTGGTCTTGAGCATGATCTCGCCGGGCACCACCGGCACTGACACCCCTCCGGGGATGACCGCCTTCAGCTTGCGACCGCCGAGCACGCCGCCGCAGAGCGCGAGCAGATCGGCGAAGGGGATGCCGAGCGGCAGCTCGATGTTGCGCGGCTTCTCCACGTGTCCGGAGACCGAGTAGATCAGGGTGCCGCCGGAGTTGGCGGGCCCGAGCGCTGCGAACCACGCCGGGCCCTTGCGCAGGATGGTGGGGACCGAGGCGTAGCTCAGGGTGTTGTTGATGGTGGTCGGAGCTCCATACAGCCCGAAATTGGCGGGGAACGGCGGCTTGAAGCGCGGCTTGCCGGGCTTTCCCTCGAGCGACTCGAGGAGCCCCGTCTCCTCGCCACAGATGTAAGCGCCGGCGCCGACGAAGGTGTGCAGCTCGAAATCTACGCCTGAGCCCTGCACGTTCGTGCCGAGCAGCCCCGCGGCGTACGCTTCCGCGAGCGCCGCCTCGAAGCGCGGCACCGGTTCGCCGAGAAACTCGCCGCGGATGTAGTTGTAGCCGACCGTCGAGTTGGTGGCGTAGCCGGAGATGGCGAGCCCCTCGATGACCGCGTGCGGGTTGTAACGCAGGATGTCGCGGTCGTGGCAGGTGCCCGGCTCGCTCTCATCCGAATTGCACACCATGTACTTCTGTACCGGCGAGTTGCGCGGCATGAAGCTCCACTTGGTGCCGGTGGGGAAGCCAGCGCCGCCCCGGCCGCGCAGACCCGAGGCCTTGAGCTGGTCGATGATCTGCTCGCGCGGAGGTTTCTCACGCAGCAGCCGCTCCCACACCTGATAGCCGCCGATGCTGCGGTAGGTGGCGAGTGTCCACGGGCGCTCGAGCCGCAGCGGCTCGAACACCGTGAGATTCATGCGCTCGGCGTACTGGCTCTCGAGGTCGCTCACTTGAGGGCATCCAGGATGGCGTCGAGCTTCTCGGGCGTGAGCTGCTCGTGGAACACGTGATCCACCATCATCATCGGGGCGCCGGTGCAGGCCGCCAGACATTCCTCCTCCCGCTTGAGGAAGATGCGCCCGTCGGCGGTGCTCTGGTTGACGCGGATCCCCAGCTTGCGCTGCGCGTGCGCGAGCAGCTCCTCCCCTCCCCTCAGCATGCAGGAGATGTTGGTGCAGATGCTGACGTGATGGCGGCCACAGGGATGGGTCTCGAACATCGAGTAGAAGCTCGCGACCTCGTACACCTGGATGGGCGGGAGCTTCAGGTACTCGGCCACCGCGTCCATGAGATCGGCGGTGAGGTAGCCTTCGTTCTGCTCCTGCGCCGCACGCAGCGCGGCGAGCGAGGCGGAGCGCTGCCGGCCGGGCGGAAACTTGGCCACCCAGTGGTCGATCTCGTTGCGGGTCTTCTCCGACAGCAGCGAGAGCTTGCTCACCATCGCCGTGCCGCCGACTCCGACGCTGCTGCGCTCGCTCATCGGTCGATTTCCCCGAACACGATGTCCTGCGTGCCGATTATCGCCACCACGTCCGCCAGCATGTGGCCACGCACCATCTCATCGAGCGAGGCCAGGTGCGCAAACCCCGGTGCACGACACTTGAGGCGGTAGGGCTTGTTGGCACCGTCGGAGACCAGATAGATGGCGAACTCGCCCTTGGGCGCCTCGATCGCGGCATAGGTATCGCCCGCCGGCACTTCGAATCCTTCGGTGAAGAACTTGAAGTGGTGGATGAGGGCTTCCATGTCCTCTTTCATGCGTTCGCGACTTGGGGGGCGCACCTTGCGGTCATCGATCATCGTGGGACCGGGATTCGCGCGCAGCCAGTCGATGCACTGGCGGATGATGCGGTTCGCCTGACGCATCTCTTCCACCCGCACCAGGTAGCGGTCGTAGCAGTCGCCGTTCACCCCGAGCGGGATGTCGAAGTCCATGCGGTCGTACACTTCGTAGGGTTGCTTCTTGCGCAGATCCCACGCCACGCCCGAGCCGCGCAGCATGGGGCCCGAGAAGCCAAGCTGCAGCGCGCGCTCCGGACTCACCACGCCGATGTTGACGGTGCGCTGTTTCCAGATGCGGTTGTCGGTGAGCAGCGTCTCGAAGTCATCGACCGCGGCCGGGAACGCCGCCGTGAAGGCCTGGATGTAATCGAGCATCGTGCCGCTGCGCGCCTCGTTGAGTCGCGCCGCGTCCTTCGCCGAGCGCCACCTCGAGGCCTGGTACTTCGGCATCGACTCGGGCAGATCGCGATACACGCCGCCGGGGCGGTAGTAGGTAGCGTGCATGCGCGTGCCCGAGACCGCCTCGTAAACGTCCATGAGTTCCTCACGCTGCTTGAAGCACAGCAGGAATACCGTCATGGCGCCGATGTCCAGGGCGTGAGAGCCGAGGAACATCAGATGGTTCAGGATGCGTGTGATCTCATCGAACATCACGCGGATGTACTGCGCGCGCTCGGGCGGCTCGATGCCGAGCAGCCGCTCCATGGCGAGCACGTAGGCGTGCTCACTGCACATCATCGAGACGTAGTCGAGCCGGTCCATGTAGCCGATCGACTGGTTGAAGGGCTTGGACTCGGCGAGCTTCTCGGTGCCACGGTGCAGCAGACCGATATGCGGGTCGGCCTTGCGGATGACCTCGCCATCGAGCTCGAGCACCAGGCGCAACACGCCGTGGGCCGCCGGGTGCTGCGGCCCGAAGTTCATGGTGTAGTTGCGGATCTCCGTGGCAGGTGTTGCGGACATCAGCGTGGTACCTGCGGGTCCCTGAGCGCGGGCTCGTAACGGTGATCGTGGCGAATGACCTTGGGCACCAGCACCCTGGGGCTGATCGTGACAGGCTGGTACACCACGCGCTGCTTGTCGGGGTCGTACTGCACCTCGACGTTACCGATCAGCGGGAAGTCCTTGCGGAAGGGATGACCGATGAAGCCGTAATCGGTAAGGATGCGGCGCAGGTCGGGATGTCCGCGGAAGAGAATCCCGAACAGGTCAAACGCCTCGCGCTCGAACCAGTTGGCGCTCGCCCAAACATCCACGACCGAGTCGAGCACCGGCTCGGCGGTGTCCGGACAGGTGGCCTTCAGACGCAGCCGCTGGTTGTGAGCGATCGAGAGCAGGTTGTAGATGACAGCAAAGCGACCGGGGGCGGCGGGGTCGGGAGCCGCGCTTTCCGGGAAGCGCGCGCGGCTGAAGCCGGAGCGTGTGGCGCTCAAGGTCTGCCAATCATCCCAACCGTGATGCAGGTAGTCGACCCCGGCGACATCCATCAGCATCTCGAACCTCAGCCCCTCGGTGTCGCGCAGCGTGCGACAGACCGTGAGCAGCGCCGCAGGCGCGACCTCGTAGGCGAGCTCGTGCGCGAGCGAGGGCAGGCGCCGCACGCTGTCTTTCAGCTGCGCGTCGACCTTGCCTGCGAGAGCTGCAATGCGCTCGCTCACCTGTCCAACCACCTCATGTACGTTTATCTGGCGATCGCGCCGGTGCGGGCGATCTTCTTCTGCAACTGCACGATGCCGTAGATCAGTGCCTCCGCCGTCGGCGGACATCCGGGAACGTACACGTCCACCGGCACGATGCGGTCGCAACCGCGCACGACGGAGTACGAATAATGATAGTAACCCCCGCCGTTGGCGCACGAGCCCATGGAGATGACCCAGCGT
>Ga0318516_10000552_pt1 | contig 12177 bp, 9 predicted proteins | sample GRESIP176b2f20_FD_202501 | JGI IMG/M metagenome (GOLD analysis project Ga0318516, IMG submission 202501) | Tropical soil microbial communities from Luquillo Experimental Forest, Puerto Rico - GRE.SIPMG.176b2f20 | ecosystem: Environmental > Terrestrial > Soil > Tropical forest > Bulk soil... | reverse complement strand
AACCGGCCGGATAACGCATCATGCTGGAACAGGTCGCGGGTGTGATTGCCGGGGTGGCCCGCGAGTTCGTTGATGTAATGGAACGCGTAACCCCCGTAATTGCCCCACTGAAGTTCAGCGCGCTCCAATTGCGCCGGCAGTGACTGCAGATTGTAACCCTGGCCCGGCTTGGGATTGTATTGGTGTTGCGGATTGTTGATGATCGGCGCGTCGGCGCAGATCAGCATCAAGTGGTTTGGCGTCGAGGGCCCGGCGACCTCCGAGAAATATTGGTCGCACACCGTGTAGTTTCTCGCGTAATTAAAGTAATCCGGGATGTCGTCGCTCGTGTATTGCAAATGAAAGCGTGCGTCGCCGGCTCGATGCATCCACGTCAGGTGATCGTGAGGAGGATCGACCGGTGGCGGATTGGGCGCCGCGGCGAGCTGCTGGCCGTCGGCGCCCGGCAACGTGCCGAAGTAGTTATCGAAGGTGTGGTTTTCTTTGACGATGATGACGACGTGTTCGATCGCCATGGCAACCTCCTGCCCGATCGGGCCTGGTCCCGGGGCCGCTCCCCGCGGCCGATTAACTATACATGCCAATGGCCCCCGAGAGTGTGTTCTGGGTCGCAGTCCCCCCGCCGCCTAATGCTGCGAGCTCGCGAGCTGCCCAGCGCGTTGCGATAATGATGACCTTAAAATTGCCTTATTTGTGTTGCATATTTTCGCCTGCCGGCAGTCGCGCATCCGAGGCGGCTTTGCGCGAGCACTACAACCAAAGCGGGATTTTGCTGCAGATTCGCTGCAGATTGCAGCAAAGGTGATCGGCAACTCAATTTAACATTGCAGATTGCCGGTCGACCCAATTCGATTGATTCCGCAACCGCTCAGCGGACGGTAATATCGTCCTCCAGTCAGGCGTAGGGAAGATGGGTATGATGCGTTCATGGATTCATTTAACCCGCGGCCGTTTTGTGCGGCAGGCCCGGGTCGGGCTCGGCGACCTGCGCGAGGAGCATTTGAGCCGGCAGGGCTTTGCGGGGCCGGTGGCGATGCTCTACCGCACCGACGGGCCCAACGAGGTCGTGCGGGTCGAGGGCGACTATCGGCCGCGCCAGATCGACAGCGCCGATGTCGTCGCTCCCGATGCGGACGACCCGCGCGGCGGCTGGCAGACATTGCTGTCGAACGACGATGTCGCGGTGCAATCAGCCGGCGGCGCCGGGCGATGCCTTATTGTTACCGCGATATGGAGGGCGACCTGCTTTACTTTGTGCATCGCGGACGCGGCACCTTCGCGACCGAATTCGGACCAATCGCCTACGAGCCCGGCGACTGGGTATTGCTGCCGAAGGCGACGACTTTCCGGCAATTGCCGGAAAGCGGCGACAGCCTGTTGCTGGTCGTCGAGTCGCCGCAGCCGATCCGCCTCTGCGAGCACGAGCAGGTCGGCCGCCACACGCCGGTCGACCCGACGATGCTGGAGGTGCCTGACGTCGTCGATTACGGCTGGCCAAAGCAGGACGAATACGAGGTCCGCATGAAGCACGCCGGCGGCCACACCTCGATCTACTACCGCAACGACCCGATGAAGGTCGTCGGTTGGAAAGGTGATCTCTTCCCGTTCAAGTTCAATGTCCGCAACATCCTGCCGATCATGTCGGACCGGATTCATGTGCCGCCCTCGTCGTGGGTGACGTTCGAGGCGCCAGGCTTCGTCGTGCTCAGCATTGTTCCGCAAATCGCCGTAGCCGATCTCGAAGCCGAGGAATTGCCCAGCTATCATCGCAATATCGACATGGACGAAGTGATGCTGAGCCATGCCGACGAAGACCCGGGCGGACGCAGACCCGGCAGCTTCAGGCATACGCCGCAAGGGGTCCTACATGGCGCCGGCGAGGCCTATCGCGCGGAGTTTCAGGCTCGCCGCAAACCCGGCATGCGCCGCACCAGCACCAGCATCGGTGTCGATACCTATCGGCCACTCATACCCTCCGTGGAATTTGCTCGAATGACCGCTTGAGCAAGATGACGCTCCGCGGCCCGCTGGTGCCCGACGACGCTGCGCTCCCGAAGGTGGAGCGCGCGCTGCTGGATCGCGCTGGGGCTCTAGTTCCGCTTCTCGCCGAGCGCGCTCCCACCGCCGCCGCGGCGAGGCGACTGCCGGACGAAACGATCGCCGACTACCACGCCGCCGGCATTTTGCGCATTCTGCAGCCGAAACGCTTCGGCGGCATGCAGGGCCGTTTCAGCCTATTCTCCCGCATCGTCGAGGAGCTGACTTATGGTTGCGCATCCTCGGCCTGGGTCTATGCCGTATTGGCCGAGCATCAATGGATCATTGCCCAATATCCCGAGCAGGCGCAGATAGACGTCTGGGGCGAGAATCCCGAGGCGGTCGCATCGTCGTCGCTGGCTCCGCGCGAGGCCGCCAGGCGAGTCACCGGGGGCTGGCGGCTCAGCGGGCGCTACCCGTTCTCCAGCGGTTGCGACTTTGCACAATGGGCGATCATCGGCGCTTTCCTCGGCGAGAAGGGCGATCCCCGTCATATCGCCTATTTGCTGGTGCCGCTTTCCGAGGTCGAACTCGTAGACGATTGGGAGGTGCTGGGGCTCCTGGGCACCGGCAGCAAGTCGCTGGTATTGCACGACGTGTTCGTTCCGGAGCACCGCAGCGTATGGCTGAGCGATCTCTTCGCCGGCACCCCGCCGGGCGCGCTGGTGCATCCCGAATATCCGGTCCTGCGCGCCCCGCGAGGGTTCCTGGTCTCCTACTCGTTGCCACCGGTCTGCATCGCGCTCGGCCGCCGTGCCCTCGATATCGCATGCCGCGCGCAAGCCGGACGGGTGTCGCGCGGCGTGACCAGGGTCGCGGAATCCGAGGTTGTGCAGATGGCGATCGGCGAGGCTGCCGCCGCGATCGACGTCGCGACTTTGCTGCTGCATACCGGGCGGTGGTCCAGCACCGAAGCACTCGACTCGGGGCGCAAGATCACCGAGGGCGAAGCGCTGCGCGCCCGGCGCGACATGACTTTCGCACAGCATCAGGTGGGCTGGGCGCTGGAGCGCTTATGCGAGTTGAGTGGTGCCCGCTGGGTCTACGACACCGACCCGCTGCAGGAAATCCGGCGCGACGTGATGACGATCTTGACCCACCATGCCGCTAGCCGCCAGGCCGCAATGGTGCCCTACGGCCGGCTGCTGCTCGACCAAATCCCGGCCGCGCCGGGGTGCCGATAGAGAGCCCCCAACCCGCAATCAGAAGTCTCATCATGCGCCTGTCGCTTCTACTTTCGTTCCTGGTTCTGTTGGTTTCCATCTCGGCACGAGCCCAGGCGCCGACGCCCGCCGGCGAGTCCGCGGGAGGCCGGGTTTTCTGCGAGCAAAACGTGAGCTACCGGATTGCGGACCCCGCGACGGTTCCCGAGCCCTATCGGCGCTTTCTTGGAGCATGGAGCGATGCGGCCTGGGACCCCAATACTTGTGCAGCGCTGGTCGTCGACAATGTCGATCCTACCGGCACCGCTTCGATCATCTATGTGTACGGGCCGCTGGGAACGGGCGCGCGAGTGGCGGGTGGCGTCCTGCACGGCACCGGCGTCATTCGCGACGGCGAACTCAGGTTTCAGAATTCAGACGGCACACAGTTCGCGTTCCGCCCGGGTATCGTCGATCTCGTCGGGCGCATGACCACATCCGGCGGCCAATCCTACGAATCGGCTTTCAAGCATACGCCATGATGCCGGCAGCATGCCGCCGGAGCGAGCACTTCTCCCGCCGTGAGTTGACGCTCGCTATGGCCGTTCCTAAATTCCGCGATTGCTGGGGTCGATCACCCGGCGTGACATGCCGGTGCTGCGGTCGGCCCGCTTGGCTGGCTTACATCGGGTGACCGCATCCATAAGCTGGTAAAGTCTTGGTCGGACCGACGCTGCGGGCGAGATTGCCCGCAACGCCGGATCATCAGACGTGGTTAACGATGCGCCGACCCGCCACACCTTCGCCGATCAACGAACTCAACGAACGCAGCCGCGAGATCTTTCGGCTTATCGTCGACGGCTATGTCGCGACCGGCGAGCCGATCGGCTCGCGCACCCTGTCACGCCGGATGAGCCTGAATTTATCGTCAGCGACGATCCGCAACGTGATGGCCGATCTCGAGGAGGCGGGACTGCTTTATGCACCCCACACCTCGGCCGGCCGCTTGCCGACCGAAATGGGGCTTCGCCTCTTCGTGCATGCGCTGCTCGAGATCGGGGATCTGGCCGAGGATGAACGCCACAGTATTGAGAGCCTGTGCGTTGCCCGGGGCAAGAGCCTGTCCCAGTTGCTGGAGGAGGCAACGACGGCCCTGTCCGGCTTGTCGCATTGCGCCGGCGTCGTTGTCGTCCCCAATCAGGATCGGCCGCTCAAGCACATCGAATTTGTTCATCTCGGTCCCGGCCGCGCGCTCGTCGTACTGGTGACCGAAGATGGACTCGTCGAAAATCGGGTTATCCAGGTTCCGCTTGGGCTGCCGCCGTCAGCCTTGGTGTCCGCCGGCAACTATCTCAACGCCAGGCTGATCGGACGGACTCTCGAAGAGGCGAAGGCGGAGATCGAGCAAGAGATCGCTTCGAACAAGGCACAGCTCGACGGGTTGACCTCTAAGCTCGTCGCTGCGGGTCTCGCGAGCTGGGCCGGAGGCGACGAGAGCAGCGCCTTGATCGTGCGCGGCCAAGCCAATTTGCTCGAGGATGTCACCGCGCTCGCCGATCTCGAAAGGCTGCGTACTCTGTTCGAGATGCTCGAAGCCAGAGAAACCATGCTGCGTCTTCTCGATGCGAGCAAGCAGGGAGCAGGCGTACAGATCTTTATCGGCGCCGAGAACCGCCTGTTTGGGGTGGCCGGCTGTTCCATGGTGATCGCTCCATACCAGAACAGCCGCGAGCAGATTGTCGGCGCCATCGGGGTCATTGGCCCGACCAGGATCAACTATGCCCGGATTATCCCGATGGTCGACTACACGGCCAAGATGATTGGGCGTTTGATGGGATAGGACAAGCGATGCAAGATATCAGAAACGAGCAGGAGAAGGTTGCCAAGCCCGACGAGCCCGCTAACAACAACATCGGCGGGCCGGAGGGCGCTCCGATCGAATCGGATGCGGAAGAACCGTCGCCGGAGACAAGAGTTGTCGAGCTCGAGGCTGAGCTCGCCGAGCAGAAGGACCGCCTGTTGCGCGCGCTCGCCGAGACCGAGAATGTGCGCCGCCGCGCCCAGCGCGAGCGCGAAGATGCGTCGAGATATGCGGTCGCCGGCTTTGCCAAGGACTTGCTCTCGGCCGCAGATAACCTGCACCGCGCGCTCGAAAGCTTGCCCGAGTCGGAGGCCAAGGATGACCGCACGCGCAGCCTTCTCGCTGGGGTCGCGGCGACGGAGCGCGAACTCCTGAGCATTTTCGAGCGGCATGGGATCAGGCGCATCGATCCCAAGGGCGAGCGCTTCGATCACAATTTCCACCAGGCGATCTTCGAGGCCGAACGGCCGGACCACCCTAGCGGCACGATCGTCGAGGTGCTGCAGCCCGGCTATGTGCTTCATGATCGGCTGTTGCGGCCCGCCATGGTCGGGGTTGCCAAGGGCGGCCCGAAGCCGAGCGAGCCAGCCAGCTCTGTCGGCAAGTGATCGGGTGTGACGCAGTGCGGACTGTGGTGCCAGCCCGTTGTAGCGGCTTGCGCCTCCACATATATAAACCCCAGCCACAGTGAGGGGATGGCAGAATATCACTTCCTGGGGGATCGGGACGGTGCTTCCCCGGGCCGCCTGGTCCTGCTTTTGAAATGAGGTATCCATGAGCAAGGTCATCGGTATCGATCTCGGTACGACGAACTCCTGCGTTGCCGTGATGGAAGGCAGGAATGCCAAGGTGATCGAGAACAGCGAGGGCATGCGGACAACGCCCTCGATGGTCGCGTTTACTGACTCTGGCGAGCGCCTGGTTGGACAGGCGGCCAAACGCCAAGCGGTGACCAACCCCGAAAACACGTTTTTTGCGATCAAGCGCCTGATCGGCCGCCGCTTCACCGATCCGATGGTGAAGAAGGACATGGATCTTGTCCCCTACAAGATCATCACCGGCGACAATGGCGATGCCTGGGTCGAGAGCCGCGGCAAGAAATACGCCCCGTCCCAGATCAGCGCGTTCATTCTGCAAAAGATGAAGGAAACCGCCGAGGCTTATCTCGGCGAGACGGTCACACAGGCGGTTATCACCGTGCCTGCCTACTTCAACGACAGCCAGCGCCAGGCGACCAAGGACGCTGGCCGGATTGCCGGGCTCGAGGTGCTGCGGATCATCAACGAACCGACCGCAGCGGCGCTCGCTTACGGCATGGAGAAGAAGGGCACCGGCACGATCGCGGTCTATGACCTCGGCGGCGGCACCTTCGATATTTCGATCCTCGAGATCGGCGACGGGGTCTTCGAGGTGAAGTCGACGAACGGTGACACCTTCCTCGGCGGTGAAGACTTCGACAAGAACATCATCGATTATCTCGCCGACGAATTCCGCAAGGAACAGGGCATCGATCTGCGCAACGACCGGCTTGCTCTGCAGCGCCTGAAGGAGGCCGCGGAGAAGGCCAAGATCGAGCTGTCCTCGTCGATGCAGACCGACGTCAATCTGCCGTTCATCACCGCCGATCAGCACGGACCCAAGCATCTCAACATCAAACTGACACGGGCCAAGCTTGAAGCGTTGGTCGACGAGCTGATCCAGCGGGCCGTGCCGCAACGCCCTCAAGGATGCGGGACTCAAGGCCTCCGAGATCGACGAGGTGATCCTCGTCGGCGGCATGACCCGCATGCCGAAGGTCATCGAGACCTGCAAGCAATTCTTCGGCAAGGATCCGCATCGCGGCGTCAATCCCGACGAGGTGGTGGCGGTCGGAGCGGCGATCCAAGCCGGCGTGCTGAAGGGCGAGGTCAAGGACGTCCTGCTGCTCGATGTAACGCCATTGTCGCTCGGCATCGAGACACTGGGTGGTGTCTTCACTCGGTTGATCGATCGCAACACAACGATCCCGACGAAGAAGAGCCAGGTCTTCTCCACCGCCGAGGACAATCAGACCGCGGTTACGATCCGCGTCTTCCAGGGCGAGCGTGAGATGGCCGCGGACAACAAGCTGCTTGGCCAGTTCGACCTGGTCGGCATCCCGCCGGCGCCGCGCGGCATGCCACAGATCGAGGTCACGTTCGACATCGACGCCAACGGCATCGTGCAGGTCTCGGCTAAGGACAAGGCGACCGGAAAGGAGCAGCAGATCCGCATCCAGGCTTCGGGGGGTCTCTCGGAAGCCGATATCGACCGCATGGTAAAGGACGCCGAGGCGCATGCCGAGGAAGACAAGCGGCGCCGCGAGCTGGTCGAGGCGAAAAACAATGCCGATGCGCTGACCCATACGACCGAGCGGACATTGAAGGAGAGCGGCGACAAGGTTCCGCAGGCTGACCGCGACGCCGTCGAACAAGCCGTCCAAGCCTTGAGGGATACACTCGGCAGTGAGGACGCCGGCGAGATCAAGGCCAAGACCGAGGCGTTGGCCCAGGTCTCGATGAAGCTCGGCGAGGCGCTCTATCGAGCCCAGCAGACCGAACAGGCCGCGGCCGGAGAAGCCGGTCCGTCTCAGGGTCCGTCCCAAGGCCATGCCGGCGGGAGCGACAAAGTCGTCGACGCCGATTTCGAGGAAGTCGACGATCAGAAAAAGCGCGGCTCGGCGTAAACCAACGGAGCCGAGGTGCAAAGCGGTTGCGATCACCCCGGCAGGATCTCTGCCGGGGTGATAGGCTGGGACAAAGCTCCATCTCGAACGTCCGTCGGCCATGGCTAAGCAGGACTTCTACGAGATCCTCGGGGTCTCCAAATCGGCGAGTCCCGACGAGCTCAAGTCGGCCTATCGCAAGCTCGCAATGAAACATCACCCGGATCGCAACCCGGGTGACAAAAGCGCCGAGCAGAAGTTCAAGGAAATCAACGAGGCATACGACATCCTGAAGGATGATCAAAAGCGCGCCGCGTACGATCGCTTCGGTCACGCCGCCTTCGAGCAGGGCGGCGCGCGCGGTCCGGGCGATTTCGGCTTTTCCGGCGGGTTTGCCGATATCTTCGACGAGATGTTTGGCGAGTTCATGGGCGGCGGCCGACGCGGTCAGGGCGGGCCGAGCCGCGGCAGTGATCTCCGCTACAACCTCGAGATCTCGCTCGAGGAAGCTTTCCGCGGCAAACAGACAACAATCCGCGTGCAGACACTGGTCGCCTGCGACCAGTGCAAAGGCGGTGGTGCTGAAGCCGGCTCGCGGCCGATTGCCTGCCCAACCTGCTACGGCCGCGGACGCGTGCGCGCGCAACAGGGCTTCTTTACGATCGAGCGGACCTGTACGACCTGCCAAGGCGCCGGACGGGTTATCGATAACCCCTGCAAGGCTTGTGGCGGCCAAGGGCGCGCGCGCCGCGAGAAAACACTGTCAGTGAACATCCCGGCCGGCGTCGAGGACGGTACCCGCATCAGGCTCGGCGGCGAGGGTGAGGCCGGAGTGCGCGGCGCTCTAGCAGGCGACCTTTACATGTTCATCAGCGTGACGCCGCACCGGATCTTCCAGCGCGACGGCGCCAACATCTATTGCCGGGTGCCGATCCCTATCACGACCGCGGCGCTCGGCGGCACGATCGAGGTGCCGAGTGTAGACGGCAGCCGGGCGCGCGTCACGGTGCCCGCGGGTACCCAGTCGGGCCACCAGTTCCGCCTCCGGGGCAAGGGCATGACGGTGCTGCGCTCCCCCGCTCGTGGTGATATGTTCATCGAGGCGGTCGTCGAGACCCCGCGCAATTTGAACAAACGCCAGCAGGAGCTGCTGCGCGAATTCGAAAAGGCCGGCGAGAGTGGCACGACCCACCCTGAAAGTGAGGGCTTCTTCGCCAAAGTGAAGGAATTCTTCGAAGACCTGAGGGAATAGCCGCCGGTCGCTACTCCGCGGGTATCGGCTCGCGGGCTGCGATCACGGGGATCGGTTGGTTTCCCTTTGCCAGCACTGCTTCGAGCGTCCGCTGAATGTCGGCGAGTTTGGTCGGGTGCTCGATCTTATGGCCGAACAGGTCCTTGACGTAGAACACGTCGACAACCTTTTCGCCGTAGGTCGAGATCTTGGCGCTCGAAATCTGCAGGTTGAGATTGGTCAGCGCACGGGTCAGCTCGAATAGAAGCCCAGGCCGGTCGCGACCGTTGACCTCGATGACGGTGTGGGAGGTGCTCGCCTTATTGTCGACGAGAACGCGAGGGGGCACGGTGAAGACCTGCGTCCGACTGGGAAAGGCGGGCGAGCGGCCCAGTTCGCGGTGCGGCTTCAGATCGCCGGTCAGTACGTTCTCAAACACCACCGCCAGCCTTGCGAGCTTGTCCGGACGGTCGAAAGGGGCGCCGGTGGAATCCTGAACCCAAAAGGTATCGAGCGCCATCCCGTTCGACATCGTCACAATCTTGGCGTCGACGATGTTAGCGCCGCAGACTGCGAGCGCACCGGCGATGCGCGAAAAGAGACCTGGGTGATCCGCGGTATAGAGGGTTATCTCGGTTACCGATCGTTGAACATCGACACGTTTCTCGACGGTGAGCGGGGCCCCGGTTGTCTCGGCCTCGCGCACCAGGCGAGCATGACGCGCATGTGTCGCGGCATCGAAAGATAGCCAATAGAAAGGATAGCCGCGGCTGCAGAAGGCAGTGAATTCGGTTTCGCTGAAGTCGGGCAATAGCGGGCGCAGCGCTCCCTGAGCGGCTGCGACGCGCGATCGTTGGCCTTCGCCGCCGAGCTCACCCGAAATCACTTCGATGGCGCGGTGGTAGAGTTCGCGCAGCAGCGCCGCCTTCCAGCCGTTCCACACTTTCGGCCCGACGGCGCGGATATCTGCCACAGTCAGCACCAAGAGAAGCTTCAATCGCTCCGGTGACTGCACGCGCTCGACAAAATTCTGGATCGTCTGCTGGTCGGTGGTGTCGAGCTTGAATGCGGTACTGCTCATCAAGAGGTGCCAGCGCACCAGCCAAGCGACGGTCTCGGTCTCTTGGTCCGAAAGCCCCAGTCGCGGGCCGAGCTTCAGCGCGATCTGCTCGCCGATTATCGAGTGATCGCCGCCGCGGCCCTTGCCGATGTCGTGCAGAAGCACGGCGAGGTAAAGAGCCCGTCGCGAGACGATCGTCGGCATCAGTTGGGTGGCGAGCGGAAGCTCGTCATCGAGGAGCCCTCGCTCGATTTGGTGCAGAATGCCAATCGCGAACAGCGTGTGCTCGTCGACCGTGTAGACATGGTACATGTCGTACTGCATCTGTGCGACGACCCGCCCGAAATCGGGAACGAAGCGTCCGAACACACCCGCCTCGTTCATCCGCCGCAAGGTGGTTTCGGGATCCTTGTGCGAGGTCAGGATCTCCAGGAACAGGCGGTTGGCCTCTTTGTTTTCGCGCAGCTCTTGGTTGATCAGCCGCAATGAGTGAGTCGCCGCCCGCAGCGCGCGGGGGTGAATGTCGAGCCCGTGCTGTTGTGAGACATGGAACAGCCGGAGCAACGCTACCGGATCGTTTTTGAAAAAGTCGTCCGACGGAATGGTGAGCCATTGGCCATCGACGAGGAACCCGGCGAGGCTGCGCCGACTGCTGCCCCATCGGATCCACGGGAGCCGGCGTTTGGTCTTCTGGTCGGCTTCGAGGATAGCGCAAAAGATCCGCGTCAGATCGCCGACGTCTTTGGCCACCAAAAAATAATGCTTCATGAAGCGCTCGACGTCGCGGCTGCCGGCATGGTCGGTATAGCCCATTCGCTGGCCGATCTCGGCCTGCAGATCGAAGGTCAGCCGCTCTTCGGCGCGGCCGGCGAGGTAATGGAGGTGGCAGCGAACCGTCCACAGGAACTGCTGGGCGCGCGCAAAGCGTTGCGAAGCGTCCGCCGAGAGCACGCCGTGGTCGACGAGTTTCCCGACGTCGTCGGTGCGGTAGATGTATTTCGCGATCCAGAACAGCGTATGCAGGTCTCTCAGCCCGCCCTTGCCCTCCTTGATGTTCGGCTCGAGCTGGTAACGGCTGTCGCCGACTCGCTTGTGGCGCGCGTCGCGCTCGGCGAGCTTGGCCTCCACGAACTGCGCTGCACTGCCCTTGACGATCTCTGTATCAAAGCGTCGCCTGAGTTCGTCGAAGAGTGCCTGCTCGCCCCATAGATAGCGCGCTTCGAGCAGCGCCGTGCGGATCGTCAGATCGGCTTTAGCCTGGCGCAGGCATTCCGCGACCGACCGCGTCGCGTGCCCGATCTTGAGGCCGAGGTCCCACAAGAGATAGAGGAGATATTCGACGACCTGCTCGGTGTGCGGGGTCTGCTTGTAGGGCAGCAGAAACAAGAGGTCGATATCGGAATAGGGTGCAAGCTCGCCGCGCCCGTAGCCGCCGACTGCGACGATCGCCAGGCGCTCACCCGAAGTAGGGTTGGCAAGCGGGTAGATTTCGTTTGTCACCAGGTCGAACAGCGCGCGGATCAGCTGATCCATCAAAAAGCAGTGCTCGCGGCTCGCCGCGTCGCCATCGGCGGCCGCCTCGAACCGCCGGCGGATCTCGGCACGGCCGGCCGCGAGCGCGGCTCTCAGCGGCGCGAGAAAGGGGCCGCGATCGAGCGCCGGAGCTGAAGCGTCTTGCGCGGCGAGGGACAATCCCTCCGCCAATACCCTGCGGTCGATGATATCGCGCTGCCGCTCAATGCTGCCCATCGCGCTGCGATCCGCTAGATGACCGAGCCGGTCGTATGCTCCAGATGGGTGACGCAGGCCCTCACCGCGAGGGCCGCCTCACATCCCGCTTCGATTGCTCCGCCTGCTCCGCCTGTTTCTACAGGAAAAATACAGGCGTTAATACCCGTTGAAATCCGCCGGCCGGCGCATCGTCCGCTTCGCCCGCAGCCTTCTTTGCCGCTGACGACAATCAAAAATTGCATCGATTGTCGCGTTTTGTGCTATCTGCAGCGAATCTCCAGCTAAATCCCGTTCTGGTTGTATCACCCTTCGGCGCCAGACCAGCATTCCGCATGGATGACCACCCTCCGTAACCCAACCGGCGTCGGTTCGAAAATCGTCATGCATACATTTATGCAATATAAAACGGCAAATTTATGGCCGTAATAGAGC
>Ga0318516_10000547_pt1 | contig 12197 bp, 11 predicted proteins | sample GRESIP176b2f20_FD_202501 | JGI IMG/M metagenome (GOLD analysis project Ga0318516, IMG submission 202501) | Tropical soil microbial communities from Luquillo Experimental Forest, Puerto Rico - GRE.SIPMG.176b2f20 | ecosystem: Environmental > Terrestrial > Soil > Tropical forest > Bulk soil... | reverse complement strand
TTCGCGTGCCCGGCCCTGCAGGTCGACCAATGGACCGCCGCGCGCGGCGTCCCGACCTACGCCTACCAGTTCAACGACGACAACGCGCCGGTATTCAATTTCGGCCAGGCGACGCACGGGGCAGAAATCCCGTACCTGTTCGACCGGCCGGGCAGGCCGGTCACGCTTAGCGCCGACCAGCAGGCGCTCGCCGCCAGCATGCGGACGGACTGGGCCCGCTTCGCCGGCACCGGCAACCCGTCGTCGAGCGCGCTGCCCTGGCCGTCGTTCGCCGGGACCAGGGTGCTGTCGCTCGTGCCGCTGGCCTCGCAGGTCACGACCGATTTCGCCGCCGCTCACAACTGCTCGTTCTGGGCCGCTGGCTGACACGCCGACCGGGTTCCACCTTTATCTCGGGAGATCCTCATGAGCACACCTGACATCGCCCCCACCGTGGTGCTGGTCCACGGCGCGTTCGTCGACGCCTCGAGCTGGACCGGCGTCATCGCCGAGCTCAAGACGGCCGGCCGCGACGTGGTGGCGCCGCCGAACCTGCTGCGGGGCGTCGGCGTCGACGCCGCGTACCTGACCGGCTTCGTCGCGGCGCTCGGCCGCCCGGTCGTTCTGGTCGGCCACTCCTACGCCGGCGCCGTCATCAGCCAGACGGGCAGCGACGCAAGCAACGTCGCCGGCCTGGTCTACGTGGCCGCCTACGCCCCCGAGGCAGGCGAGACAGTGGGGGCGATCAACGCCCGCTACCCCGACACGCCGCTGGCGGCCGCGCTGCGCACCTTCACCTACACCGACGAACGCGGCGAGCAAGCGACCGACACGTACGTCGACGCCGCGTTGTTCCACGACGCGGTGTGCGCCGAGGCACCCGCCGACGTGGCCGACACGCTGGCGCGCACGCAGCGGCCGGCGTCGCTCGCCGCGTTCGCGACGGCCGTCACCGGCACGCCGGCGTGGCAGACCTTGCCGTCCTGGGCGGTGGTGGCCACCGCCGATCACGCCATCCACCCGAGCGCCGAGCGCGACATGGCCAAGCGGGCGGGCAGCGAGATCACCGAGATCGACGCCTCGCACGCGGTCCCGGCCACGCATCCCGCCGAGGTGGCCGCGGTCATCGTCCGCGCGGTCAAGGCCATCAGATGAGCGCACCGGCCGCCGAGCCGTTCGGACCGGTGCAGCGGATCGCCGCAGGCGTGCTCGACGTCGGCTACGTCGACCTCGGGCCGCCCGGCGGCCAGGCGGTGCTGCTGCTCCACGGATGGCCGTACGACATCCACAGCTACGCCGACGTCGCGCTCCCGCTCGCCGCCACCGGATACCGGGTGATTGTGCCCTACCTGCGGGGATACGGCACTACGCGGTTCCGGTCCGACGACGCGGTGCGGAACGGGCAGCAGTCCGTGCTGGCCGTCGATGCGATCGCGCTGATGGACGCTCTCGGCGTCGACGAGGCGATCGTGGGCGGCTTCGACTGGGGCGCGCGGACGGCCAACGTCATGGCCGCGCTCTGGCCGGAACGCTGCCGGGCGATGGTCTCGGTGAGCGGCTACCTGATCGGCAGCCAGCAAGCGGGCCAGGCCCCGCTGGCGCCGGACGCCGAGCGGGACTGGTGGTACCAGTACTACTTCGCCACCGAGCGCGGACGGGCCGGCTACAAGGCCTACCGCCGCGACTTCGCCCGGCTCATCTGGCGGACCGCGTCGCCGGCCTGGCGCTTCGACGACGCGACCTTCGAGCGCAGCGCGGCCGCGTTCGACAATCCCGACCACGTCGCCGTGGTCATCCACAACTACCGGTGGCGGATCGGGATCGCGGCCGGCGAACCAGAATTCGACATGCTCGAACAGCGGCTCGCGGCCTTCCCGGCGATCGGCGTGCCGACGATCACGCTCGAAGGCGACGCGAACGGTGCGCCGCACCCCGATCCCGCCACCTACGCCGCGCGGTTCACGGGCAAGTACGCGCACCGGACCCTCACCGGGGGCATCGGCCACAACCTGCCGCAAGAAGCACCGGCCGACTTCGCGCACGCGATCCAAGAGGCCGACAGCCTGACCGGCTAGCCCACTGCATCACCGGGCACACGTCCCAAGCCCGAAAGGAAATGACAGAAATGACAACCGAAACGACCACCCCGGCCGCACCGGACACCGCCGTCGAGGAGAAGCTCAATCAGCTGCGGGAACTGTTCGCCGACGCGCCGGAGGTGGGCAAGACCGCGCTGGAGAACGTGCTCGGCCAACTGACGTCGCAGGCGTCCACGAAGCCGCCGCCGCCGGTGGAGAGCGCTGGGCGGGTCGGGAGCCGGCTCGGCAAGGTCTCGGAGCTGACGATCATCGTCCCCTTCGCGCCCGGCGGAGCCCAGCGCCTGCGCGCGTTCCTGAAGCTGTTCGGCGGCAACCTGGCCGGCGCGGACGACGTCGGCACCGTCCACGACATGCGCTTCGTGTTCCTGGACAACGACACCAGGATGCTGTTCGCCACCGCCTACGACGGCGACTGGGACGCCTACATTGACGACTTCGCGGCGAAGATCCCCGACTTCCTGGACATCATCGACTCCGCCTGGGCGGACTGGCCCGGGATCCGAAGCCCGCAGGCAAAGGACTACCTCGCGAAATACCAGGTCACGGCGGAGGGCTGGTACGTCGCCAATGATCTGACCGTGGCCGAGACGCGGCGGCTGCGGCGCATCGGCCAGGCGGTGGACCAACTGCTCGACACGATCGGCGACTAGCGCGCTCACCGGGGCAGCCCGCAGGCGCGAGCCAGGCGGCTGCCCCGGTGCTCCGGCCCATCTCGTCCCGGGAGGAGAACGTCATGACCCTCATCGATCGCCTCGGCGCCGACCTGCCGCGTACCCCAGTCACTGTGGAACTGGACGACATTCAGGCGACGGTGCTGCGCTACCGCCCGGAGCCGTACTACGGCACGCACGTCATGCTGCACGTAGACGATGCGCGGGCCGGCCGCGAGTTCCTGCGTAGCCTGACCCCACTTGTCGGCTCCGCCGCTGACTGGTGGCAGGCCCGCGGACCGTGGATCGCGGTGGCGATCACCTATACCGGGCTGGTGGCGCTGGGCGTGCCAGCCGACTCGCTGCAGAGCTTCCCGGAGGCGTTCCGGGTGGGCATGGCCGCGCGCGCCAGCGAGCTCCTCGACTACGGCGTCAACGACCCGAAGCAGTGGGACGCGCCGTTCGGGAGCGGGGTCATCCACATCGGGGTCAGCGTCTTCAGCCACTCAGAAGACAGGTGGCGCCGCACGATGGACTCCGCGCGGCGGCACTACGAGGGACGCCCCGGCCTGACCGTGCTAGCCGCACAGGACTTCGGCGCCCAGCCGGGCAGCCTTAACCCGCTGGGCTACAAGGATTCGATCGGCCAGCCCGCCATCGAGGGCAGTGGCGTAGATCCGCTGCCCGGCCAGGGACGGCCGGTCAAGGCCGGCGAGTTCATCCTCGGCTACCCTGGCGAGGCCGGCGTGCCACTACCCATGCCGTCGCCGGACGTGCTGGGGCGGAACGGCACGTTCGCCGGGCTGCGCAAGTACCAGTCGCGCGTCGGGGCCTTCAACCGCTTCCTGCAAGCGCATGCCCGGACCGAGCAGGAGCGGGAGCTGCTCGCGGCGAAGCTGGTCGGCCGCTGGCGCAGCGGGGCCCCGCTGACGCTCGCACCGGCCCAAGACGACCCGGAGCTTGGCGCAGACCCGCGGCGGAACAACGACTTCACCTATGCCGCCGACCCGGACGGCCGGCAAGTGCCGCTCGGCTCGCACATGCGGCGGCTGAACCCGCGCGACACCAAGCTGGCGATCCTCACCGACGTGAACGTCCACCGCATCATCCGGCGCAGCACCACCTACGGGGCGCCCTACGACCCGGACGCTGCTTCCGAACAGGACGACCAAACCCCGCGCGGGCTCTACTTCCTCTTCCTCAGCGCCAAGGCGATGGCCACCTTGGAGTTCCTGCAGCAGGAGTGGATCAACAACGGCAACTTCATGAGCCTGGGCCAAGAGCGCGATCCCAACGTCGGCCTGCAGCAGGACGGGGCGACATTCACCATCCCCCAAGCGCCGGTCAGGCGCCGCATCCACGGCATCGAGACCTTCAACGTGCTGCGCGGCGGCGAGTACTTCTTCCTGCCCTCCCTGTCCGCGCTGCGATGGCTGGGAAAGGAGCACTGACAAATGTCATCCAATTTCGTCCGTTACTCGCCCGAGATCGAGACTTTCGATCCGAATCTCAGCGAGTACATGACCCGAATCATCGACTTCTGGGAGAAGAAGGTCCGTGCATCGCCGGTAACGGAGGGCAGCGGGCGGGCCGTCCGCGGCGCCCACGCGAAGACACTCGGCGTCCTCCGGGCAGAAGTCGAGATGCTGGGCAATGCGCCAGCGCCCTACGCGCAGGGCATCTACGCGAAGCCCGGCCGCCACGACGCGCTGATACGGTTCTCCAGCGCCTCGAACCACCTGGGGCCGGACGCGGCGCTCGGACCCGTCCTGGGTTTCGCGATCAAGATCTTCGATGTCGCCGGAACCAAGCTCGTCGAGGACGAGCCGGATTCGGCCACGTTCGACCTCGTGCTGAAGAACAGCCCGACCTTCATCGCCAACACGGCCAAGCACTACCTGTTCATCCAGGAGGTCGGCGACCAGGTCCCCAGCTACCTGAAGCGCGGAGAGGCAGGGTTCCGCCAGCTCCTGACGGACTTCCTCACCGGCAAGGGCACGCTGGAGCAGGATGACTGGGCCTGGGAAGAGCTGTTCACGTTCGTCAAGACGGCGACGCAGACGCCTGTGCGCAACCCGCTGCTCAGCAACTACTGGACGATGGCGGCGGTACGTCATGGCGACTACATGGCCAAGGTCCGGGTCGCTGCAGCGGCAGAAAACGCCGAGAAAGTGATCCACCACCAGCTCGACCTCAACAGCGGACCGGACGTGTTCGGCCCGGTCCTGGCGGACGAGCTGAAAGCGCACGCCTTCGATTTCGACCTTCAGGTGCAGCTGTGCGCCGACCTGGTGGCGATGCCGGTCAACGACGTGACCAGGGAATGGCCGGAGAAGCTGTCTCCTTTCGTCACCGTCGGACGCGTGCACATCCCACGCCAGGACATCTCGGGATCCGAGAACTCCGAGAAGGGTGACGCGCTTGCATTCAACCAATGGCGCGTCACCTCTGATCACCGGCCACTGGGCGAAATCATGGATGTGCGCCGCGTCTACAGTGCGTCAGCCAAAGTGCGCCGGACTTTGAATCACCAGCCGCAGGGCGAGCCCACCAGCGCGGATGAGGTGCTGGCCTGGCCGAAGCTCAGCGGCCAACCCGAGACGATCGCCGAAAGGACCCAGCGATGAACGTCAACGACAAGGTGGCCGTCGTGACCGGCGGAGCGAGCGGTATCGGGCTCGCGTTGTGCAACCGGTTCGCCCGGGAGGGCGCGCACGTCGTGCTGTCGGACCTTGACCAGGAAACCTGCAACCGTCACGCCGCGCCGATCGGAGCGTTCCCGGTCGCGGCCGACGTTGGCCGCGAACAAGACGTCGAGAACCTCGTCGCCACCGCGGTCGAGCATTTCGGCCGGATCGACCTGTTCGTCTCGAACGCCGGCATCGCCATCGATGGCGGCATCGACACGCCCACCGACAAGTGGCAGAAGATCATCGGCGTCAACCTCATGTCGGAGGTTTTCGCGGCCAAGTACGCGATCCCGCACATGCTGGCGCAGGGCAGCGGTTACCTGCTCAACGTCGCGTCGGCGGGGGGCCTGCTGGTGATCTTCGACACCGTCTCGTACACGGTGACCAAGCACGCAGCGATCGGCTTCAGCGAATGGCTGGCCGCGACCTACGACGATCAGGGCATCGGCGTCAGCGTGCTGTGCCCGGCGGCAGTGCAGACGCCCATCCTGGCCGGCAAGTACGACACGCCGGAGGGCCGGGACGCGATCACCACGGACAAGCTCGCTGACATCGTCATCGCCGGGCTCGCCGCGGAGCGTTTCATGATCTCCACGCACCCGTGGGTGCTGGAGAAGTTCGCGGTCAAGGGCCGCGACTACGACGAGTACATTGCGATGATGCGCGCCGGCCGCGCGGCGGAGATCGCCAAGGCCACGGTGTGAGTCATGCACCGCGTGGTGATCGTGGGCTGTGGGTTCGCGGGGCTGGTCGCCGCCAAGACGCTGCGCGGCGCGCCGGTGGAGGTGGTGGTGGTCGACCGCACGAACCACCACCTCTTCCAGCCGCTGCTCTACCAGGTCGCCACGGGAGTGCTGTCGGAAGGCGACATCGCGCCGCCGATCCGCGACGTGCTGCGACATCAGCGCAACGCACGCGTCGTCCTCGGCGAGGTCACCGACGTGAATGTCAAGGACCGGAGACTGACGATCGACACGCTGGGGGAGGCGACCACGCTGCCCTACGACAGCCTGATCGTTGCCACCGGTGCGTCCCAGTCGTACTTCGGCCACGACGAGTACGCCCGTCACGCGCCGGGGATGAAGTCGATCGACGATGCGCTCGAGCTGCGCGGGCGCATCTTCGGCGCCTTCGAGATTGCTGAACTTGAGCCCGGCGACGCCGCCCGCGAACCGTGGTTGACGTTCGCGATCGTCGGCGCTGGGCCGACCGGCGTCGAGCTGGCCGGGCAGATCGCCGAGCTGTCACGCCGCGCGCTGCGCGCGAACTTCCGTCGCTTCGACCCGAAGACGGCCCGGATCGTCCTGCTCGAAGCGCTTGACACCGTGCTCCCCGCTTATCCGGAGCGGCTGCGCCGCCGTGCGCGGCGCGACCTCGAGCGGCTCGGCGTGGAGGTCCGCCTGGGCACCCGGGTCACCGGGGTGGACGACACCGGGCTCGACGTCGCCAGCGGCGAAGGGGACCCGAGCCGCATCGAGGCTCGCACGAAGATCTGGGCGGCCGGCGTGCAGGGCTCGCCGCTCGGGCGGCTGCTGGCCGACCGCGCGGCGGCCACTGTCGACCGCGCTGGTCGCGTGGAAGTGCAGCCAGACTGCTCGCTGCCCGGGCACCCCGAGCTGTTCGTCGTCGGGGACCTGATGGCCCTGAACGGCCTGCCGGGCCTGGCCGAGGTCGCGATGCAGAGCGGACATCACGCGGCGGAAACGATCGTGCGCCGGCTGCGGGGACGCGAGCCGAAGCCGTTCCGCTACATCGATCTCGGCACGATGGCGACCATCGCCCGGTTCCGGGCGGTGGTCAGCATCGGACGGCTCCAGATCACCGGCTTCGCCGGCTGGCTAATGTGGCTCGTCGTCCACCTCGCCTTCCTGACCGGATTCAAGAACCGCATCTCGGCAGTCGCCAGTTGGGCGGTCGCGTTCCTGGGGCGCGGCCGCCGCCAGCGCACCATCACCAAACAGCAGGTGCTGGCCCGCACAGGCCTACTGGCGCGGAGCGCCCTGGATGTGTAAGCCGGTTCGGACGACCAGAGAGGACAGAGCTCATGGCGTGCTTCGACTACGGCGTCCTGACCATCGGCTCGGGGTTCGGGATACGTTGCCGCGCTCCGCGCCGCGGAGAAGGGCTGCCGGGTCGGCGTCGCCACCCACGAATCCGAACTCCCCTACCTGTTCGACCTGCCGAACGCGCCGTTCCACCCGGCGTTCAGCCACGACCAGCAGACACTCGCAGCCAGCATGCAAGCGGCCTGGGTGAACTTCGCCGTCACCGGCGACCCCGGCACCGTGGCCCAGCCCTGGCCCGCATTCGGCGACAGGCAGCAGATGCTCTCGCCCGTACCACCCCAGCCACAACTCGAGACCGACTTCGCCACCAGACACCACTGCGCGTTCTGGGCCGCCGGATAACCACACCGCCGTGCCTTCCCAGCACACCGGGAGGGCACAGCACCCCCGCCGACCGCTGGCCCGGCCAGCCTCACACTCACCCTCGACCGAAGTCCCCCAGCAAACACCAACCGCTTGGGAGTACCGCCGCCGGGTCGGATGACCAGGGACTGGTCAGGGTTTTGGCGGATTCGAAAACCGGACCGAATCTGGAGGATTGCTGCATGTCAACCACAACGACCCCACAAGTCCGCTTCCGGACCATGGGCGGAGTCCAGATCCGGTACGCCGACAGCGGTGCCTCGCACAAGCCGACGGTCGTCTTGACCAGTCCGTGGCCGGAGAGCGTGTACGCGTTCGCGCCGGTGTGGGCGCCGCTTGCCGAGCACGCCCGCCTGTTCGCCGTTGACCTGCCCGGCTTCGGCGCATCCGAGCGGCGGGAGGACCTGCTGTCGCCGCGGGCGATGGGTGAGTTCTTGGCCCGGCTCATCGCCGAGGCGGATCTGGGCAGGGCGCATATTGTCGCGCCGGATGTCGGAACCTCGGCCGCCTTGTTCGCGGCGGCCGCGCATCCGGAGCGGCTCGCCAGCGTGGTCGTGGGCACCGGCGGAGCCGCGGTTCCGATCCAGCTCGGTGAGCCGCTGGCGTCCTGGGTGCTGGACCCCGGCCTCGGCAAGTACCGCAAGATGGACCCGCGCGTGATCGTCGCCACGGCGGTGGACACCATCGCCGGCGGGATACCCGGCGACATCCGCGCGGACTACCTGGCCTGCTATGAGGGTGACCGGTTCGTCGAGTCGATGCGCTATGCCCGCCGGTATCCCGAGGAGCTGCCCGTGCTTGCCGGGCTGCTGCCGCAGATCACGACGCCGGTCACGATCATCAACGGCCGCCACGACCGCGTCGTCCCGCTCGCCAACGCGGAGTTTCTCGACCAGCGGCTGCCCGCCAGCCGCCTGGTGATCATCGACGCCGGGCACTTCGTCTGGGAGGAAGAGCCAGCCAAGTACGCCTCGGCCGTCCTCGACTCGATCACGGCCAACCGGCCATGACACACAGGAACTGGTGATGACTCAGGTGCACCGCACGCTGCGGGTTACCGCGGCGGACCGGGGTGTGCTGGGTGTGGTGATGGACGCGCCGCCGATGAACCTGATCGGACCCGAACTGGTGCGAGACCTGGTGACCCTGTCCGGTGCGCTGGAATCCGGTGTGGAGACCAGGGTCGTGGTGCTGGAGAGCGCCGAATGCCACCGGACGACCGGGCCGCCTCAGTCCTCATCCGCTCAAGCGCGCCGAACAGATAATCGGCGTCGCGAAAGCAGCAATAATCTATAAAATTAGTAGGGATTCATAGTCGGCGATCGGATCCATGTCGCCATGAAATGGGTTCACGCTACGTGATCTGCGCTGGTGTAAGACTCCACGCGCGGTGGCGCCGTTCTGCCATACGCGGCCCGCATAGTCATCGGGAAGCGCCGCGCGTGGCAGGCGATGCACTCTGCGGCGGGCCGGGGACGCCGATCCAGGCTCCGGGCTGAGGCCACGGCTCAAGACGACTGGGTGCCAGGGTCGGTCCGGCCTCGGACGGCGGCCGCCGCTTCGCGCTGGCTGAGCCCGGATCCTGAGGCGAACGCCTGGTCGAACCGCTCGGTCCCCAGTACCCGGCGGATCTGGGCCGCCAGGTCGGCTTCCCCGCGCCGCAGGATCGGCCAGGCCCGCAGCCCGGCGCGCTGCCGCAGGCCGTCGGCTGCCCCGGCGGCCAGCGCCGCCCGCTCGGGGTCGCCCTCGGCGAGGGCCAGCCGGGCGAATGCGACCAGGCACAGGGCCACGTTGCGGCTGACCCGGATGGCCAGGCTCAGATCCAGCGCCTCGTCCAATAGCTCCCGGGCCTGGTCCAGCCGGGCCTGCAGGATGGCCACGGTGCCCAGCTGGACCCGGGACCAGGCGGCCAGCCAGGTGTAGCCGAAGCGTTCGGCGATGTCACTCATCTCGCGCAGGTGGCGCAACGCGTCGTCGTAACGGCCCGCGGCCGTCTCCGCGCCGCCGAGGGCGGCATCGGCCTGCGCCGTCCAGAATGGCTCGTCTTGGACGTGGAACCGCTGCAGGCTCATCGCCGCCGCCCGTAGGGCGCCGTCGAAGTCGCCGGTGATCGGTGCGGTCCACGCCATGGCCAGCTGGCACACCGCGTGCATGAAGGGATCTTCGACGGTGTCTAGCAGCGCTTGCAGGCGCTGGCGGGCGGCGAGGGCCGCCGCGTCGTCGCCCACCTCGTTCGCGGTCGCCATCGCGGCCCACTCCAGCTCGGCGCGGGCAGGCGGGCCGAGGACAGGGGCGGCGGCTAGTAGTTCGTCGACCCAGACGCGGGCCTCGTTGATATGGTCGCCCAGGAACCAGAACGGCCACAGGACCCGGAAGGCGTGGGGCAGAAGCGCTGGGTCGTGGGCCAGGTACCAGCGCACGGCGGCGGCCAGGTTGCCTGCTTCGGCCTCCAGCCGCTCCAGCCACTCGCCCTGCCCGGCGCCACGTAGCGGCTGGTCGGCCTGCTCGGCCAGCGCCCGGTAGTAGCCGGCATGCCTGCCCTCGATCTCGGCGGCGTCGGGCCGGGCGGCCAGCCGTTCGGCCAGGAACACCCGGATGGTCTCCAGCATCCGTGACCGCGGGCCGGGCGCGCTGGTGTCCAGGTAGATCAGGCTGTGCCGGGCCAGCTCCTCGGACAGTTCCAGCGCCCGGTCCTCGGTCAGGTCCGCGACCTGGGTGGCGGCCTCGAGGGTCCACCCGTCCGTGAACACTGCCACGGTCTCAAGCAGCGACCGCTCCGCGTCCTGTAGCAGGCCCACGCTCCATTCCACCGTGGCGCGCAGGGTCAGCTGGCGTTCGGGCAGGTCCACTGCGCCCGTCCCTAGCGCGTCCAGCGAGGCCGCCAGCCGGCGCAGCAAGGTGCCGGGGTCCAGCAGGCGGGTGCGGGCGGCGGCCAGCTCGATCGCCAGTGGCATCCCCTCCAGGCGCCGGCAGATCTCGGCCACTGCCGCGGCGTTGCGCTCGGTCAGGGCGAAGCCGGGGCGCACCGCGCGGGCCCGGTCCACGAACAACGCCACCGCGGGCGAAGCGGCCACCTCCGCCAGGTGCACGCCCACCGCGCCGGGCGCCGCGCTGGCGGGCAGCGGCAACGGCGGCACCGGGTACTCCCGCTCAGCGGCCAGCCCCAGCGCCGTCCGGCTCGTGGCCAGGACCGCCAGCTGTGGGCACCGGGCCAGCAGTTCGGCCAGATCGCGGCCGGCCTGGACCACCTGCTCCAGGTTGTCCAAGATCAGCAGCCAGGCGCCGTCAGCGAACCGCTCGGCCAGGGCCTCGAGCGGCGAGCCGGTCCCGGCCAGGTCGGCTCCCGCCGCCCGGGCGATGTCCGCCAGGACCAGGCCAGGATCGGTGACAGCGGCCAGCGGCACGAACACCACGCCCGCGCCGAACCGGCCCCGCAGCCGCCCGCCCACTGCCGCCGCCAGCCGGGTCTTGCCGATCCCGCCTGGCCCGGTCAGCGTCACCAGCCGCACCCCAGGCTCCCCGAGCAGGCCGGCGACCTCGCCGATGGCCTGCTCCCGGCCGATCAGCGAGGTGGTGCCTACCGGCAGCGGGCGAGGGTCGCGCGAGCTGCCCGGCGATAGCGGCGCCGCGGCGGTGGCCGGATGCCCGGCGGCGGCGAACCGCTCGCTCAGCAGCAGCGCCAGGTCATCGCGCACCAGCCGGCCCAGCTCGGCAGGAGTGCGGAAATGGCGGTAAGACGCCGATGCCTCACGCTGGATGCGGGCCAGCAGGTCGGCCAGGCGGGGCTCGCGGTCGGGCGCCGGCGCCTTGACATACAGCAGCCGGGGCAGCGCGCCGGACAGCTCGAACTCCTCCTCCAGGCCGGAGACCTGCGCGCCCGGAACGAGCTGGCCGTACTGCTGCCAGTACAGCCCGATGAACACGTCGCTTTGCGCCAGGTACTGCTGGTACACCTCCCGCGGAGGGTAGGGCCGGGCCCCCAGCTCGAACATCACCGGGGACAGCCGCAGCGCCCAGATCGCGCGCGACACTGCCCGCCGCTCCTCGGCCAGCTCACCCAGCGTAGAACTCACGAACACCCGCAACCGCCGGTCCGGAGTCCGGATGAGCGCATCATCTCGCGATCCCTCGCCCGCCGATCGCCCCTGGCCAGAGCCCACCACGCAAGTCTGCAACCAGCCACCCCGGCCAGCAACCCCGCGCGGGTACTCAATGCGCGAGCAGCACCGGCGGCAGCCGAAACGGCCACCAGGCGCGAACGCCCAGGCCGGAAGGTTCCCGATGAACCGGCCGTCCCTGCTCATGATCACGCCGTCGGAGAGCAACCGCGCCGGGCCGCAACCGCGGGCC
>Ga0318516_10000546_pt1 | contig 12203 bp, 16 predicted proteins | sample GRESIP176b2f20_FD_202501 | JGI IMG/M metagenome (GOLD analysis project Ga0318516, IMG submission 202501) | Tropical soil microbial communities from Luquillo Experimental Forest, Puerto Rico - GRE.SIPMG.176b2f20 | ecosystem: Environmental > Terrestrial > Soil > Tropical forest > Bulk soil... | reverse complement strand
TGAGGCGGAAGAGCCGGTCCCACACCACGTGCCTGGCCTGCGGATCCAGGCCAGTGGTCGGCTCGTCGAGGATGAGGATGTCGGGGTCGTTGATCAGGCTCCTGGCGATCGTCAGGCGGCGCTTCATGCCGCCCGACAGCGGTTCCACCATGTCCTTCGCCCGCTCGGCCAGCTGCACGAAGTCGAGGAGCTGCTCGGTGCGCTCCCTGATGACCGCGCGGGGCAGGCCGAAGTACCGGCCGTAGACGAGCAGGTTCTCCCGGACCGTGAGCTCCATGTCCAGGGTGTCCTCTTGCGGAACAACGCCCAGCCGGGCCCTGATAGCGGCCCCGTCGCGGACGGGATCGGCGCCGAAAATGGTAAGCTCGCCATGTGTCGGCGGGGAGACACAGCCGATCATCCGCATGGTGGAGGATTTTCCGGCGCCGTTCGGGCCGAGGAATCCGAAGGCTTCGCCCTTGAAGAGGTCGAAGTCTACGCCGTCCACTGCGGTGAAGCTGCCGAACCGCTTTGTCAGGCCTCGGGCGCGAACCAGAACCTCAGGCACCCGATGGAGAATACCGGGGGCTGTTACGGATTCCGAACGGTTTTCCGTGCCGGTCGCCGGGCAGCTGGGAGTGAAAGGTAAGGTCGACAGAGCTACGGCACCTCGCCCGGAGCGGGGGCCTACCGGGCAGCAGGCGAGAGGAATTGAGCCAGTTGAGTCTGATCCGCGACATATATCTCCGGTTCCAGGTGCTGATCCACGAGGTCGCGAAGTTCGGCGTCGTGGGCGCGGTGGGCTTCGTCGTGCAGCTGGGCGTGCAGAACGTGCTGCACTCCGGGTTCGGCGTCGGGGCGCTGACCGCGGTCGTCATCGCGTACGGCGTCGCCACCCTCGTCACCTTCGTCGGGAACCGGCACTGGGCGTTCAAGCACCGCAAGGGCAAGGGCCTTGGCCAGGAAGGCGTGCTGTTCGTCCTGCTGAACGTGGTCGGGATCCTCATCCAGGTCGGCGTCGTGGCGTTCGTGCACTACGGCCTTGGCCTTACTGACGCCCTCTCCTATAACGCGGCCACGATCGTCGGCATCGGGATCGGCACCATGTTCCGGCTGTACACCTACCGCAGGTTCGTCTTCCTGGCGCCGCCGTCCGCGGCCGCCGCCGAAGAGCTCCAGCCCGCGCCGTCCGGTCGCTGAGCTCGCTCCCTGCTCGCCATTAGCAGCCCGCCCGGTCGCGGGGGACGATGCCGAGCGGCATGCTGAGTGCCTGATCTCCCTGCGCCGCGGTGAGATACCCGACCGCCTCCATCCGCGCGATGACGTGGGCCAGCCGCGCGCGAGCGTTCACCGGGTCGTTGATCGGGTCATCGATGCTAGGCGCGTTGACCACGCCGGCCAGCATGGCGCCCTGCACAACCGTCAGGTCCCTGGCGGGATGACCGAAGTAGCCGCAGCTCGCCGCCTCCAGGCCGTAGTACCCGTGACCGTAGTAGGCGACCTCGGCGTAGAGGCGCAGGATCTCGGCCTTGCTGTAGGCGTAGTTGAGCTTGACGGCCAGCGCCACCTGCTTCAGCTCGGCGGTCAGGCCTGCCTGGCCGGGCGTGTAGAGCATCTTGGCGAGCTGCTGCTCGATCGTGGCGCCGCCCTGGTCGGCGCTGCCGGTGACCTTGCCCGCGGCGACGCGGCCGACCGCGAGCGGGTCGATGCCGGGCTCTGAGTAGTAGCGGTGGTCTTCGGTGGCGACGAGGGGACGCGCGAAGTCCGGGGGGACCGCCGGTCCCGGGTAGGCGATGCCGTGCTGGGCCGCCTCCCGCGCGGCGAGCCGGGTGGCCTCGCCCGCCGAGGGAGTGGCGGCGAGGAGCGCGCCCGAGCCGAGGGCGAGCAGGGCGAGGAACGTGACGAGGGTGATGACCGCGCGCCTGGCGTACCGGCGCTTGCGGCTTCGCGGCTTCCGCCGCGGCGGCTGGTACGGCTGCTGGTACGGGAGCGGCAGCTGCTGTGGCTGCTGGTACGGGGGCGGTCCTTGCTGGTGCGACAGCGGCTGGGTGGGGCCGTCTGCCCAGTCCGGCGAGCCCGGCCAGTCCGGCGAGCCCGGCCAGTCCGGCGAGCCCGGCTGCGGCAGCGGCCGGGTATTGCCGGGCACGTCGTCCGCGGTCGCGTCCCCCGGTCCGCGCCAGCCCACGCCTGCCTCCCGTCTCCTCGTTGAGAGAACGCACGGCCCGGGCGGATAGTTCATCGCCAGGTGCCGCGCGGCGGTGCCCGCTGCCCGATGGTAACCGCCGCACGTGACCACTTCCTGAACCCGCGACCGGCGCGACTGGTGCGTGCCGGGCGGGATCCGGTTCCCGTTTCCTGGTGGTGGCCGGTATGCGCTAAGGTAAGTGGGCCAGCCGGGGTTCCGGTCGGCAACGGGACGTGGCCCAGCTTGGTTAGGGCGCTAGTCTGGGGGACTAGAGATCGGGAGTTCAAATCTCCCCGTCCCGACAAATCAGGTGCCCGCGGCCGGGGGATGAGCCGGGCGCCGGGATTAACGCGAAAGTTTTCTCGAGTCCTGACCCGGAGGATCTTTCGCGTTAACGAAGGCGGCTCCCCCGGCGGCCCTGGGAGGATCGGCGTGGCAGGTTCGGATCCTGGAAAGGCTGCTTGTTATGGCCGATGTTGAGATTTGGCTGGGCGAGGTTGCCGGGGCGCTGGATGTGACGCTCGAGGACGTGCTGCCCGAGGACCTTCAGTCCGGGCTGCTCGACCTGACCGGGGACATCGCGCACAACGTCGTGCGGCTGGCGGTGCCGCTGAGCAGCTACCTCATCGGCGTGGCGGTCGGGCGCGGCGCGTCGCCGGAAGAGGCGATCAGGATCGTTGGCGGCCTGCTGCCGAAGGGCGACGCCTGAGCGGGGAAACCCGGAAGAGCGGCGGGGCCGGCGGTGTTGGATAGGGACATGGCTGTTGACGGCGAATACGTAGCAAGTCCGTGGGGATGGGTCCGGGACCAGGTTGAGGAGTACGAGGAGTCGGGTGGCACGACAGGCACCACGCTGCGCGACACCGGGCTGCCCGTGGTGATCGTCACCAACCGCGGCGCGAAGACCGGCGCGGTGCGCAAGACGCCGCTCATGCGGGTCGAGCATGACGGTAGCTACGCGGCGGTGGCGTCCAAAGGCGGCGCTCCGGAGCACCCGCTGTGGTACCACAACCTCAAGAAGAACCCGCGTGTCGAGGTTCAGGACGGCTCGGACAAGTGGGAGATGACCGCCCGCGAGCTCAGCGGCGACGAGCGCGCGGCCTGGTGGGAGCGGGCCGTGGCGGCGTACCCGCCCTACGCGGAATACCAGCAGCGGACCGACCGGCTGATCCCGGTGTTCGTGCTCGAGAAGACCGGCTAGAGCGCGCGCTGGAGCTCGTGCTGCGCGCGCAACCACGCCTCGGCGAGCCGGGGGTCTGCGGGCTCCCGGCCCGCCTCGACCGCGTCCAGGTACGCGAAGTCGGCCGCCACCCGGCGCCGGAACTCCGCCCGGTCCCCCGCGCGGCCATGGCCCGGGACCACCACCCGCACCCCGCGCAGCGACGCCAGCGCGCCGAGCCCTCGCCGGTAATCCCCGAACGGGTCCGCCGACTCCCGGTCCACCAGCGGTATCTCGATGTCCGAGCACATGTCGCCGGCGACGAGCACCCCGCTGTCTGGCAGGTACACCGCACCGTGCCCCGGCGCGTGCGCGTCGTGTGCGACCACGGTCGCCCGCGGTCCGCGCCAGGGGATCTCCTGCCCAGGCAGCGGCGACAGGCGCGCGAACAGCGACAGGTCGTGACCGGGCGCGGCCTCGCTCATCCCGGTGACCAGCCCCTCCCGTTCTCGTGCCGCCACCGCCACGGCCCGCGGCGTGGCGTAGCGGACGACGCCGCCCAGCGGGCGGCTCCACAGCACGTGGTCCCAGTGCGGGTGGGTGGACCAGCCCGCCACCGGGCGCAGGCCCCGCGACGACAGCAGGGCCGCCAGCGCGGCCAGGTCGGCGACGGTCACCGCGGGATCGATGACCAGGCAGCCGCCGTCCGCGCCCGCGACGACCGTGGTCGTCGTCGTGTAGATCGCCGCCGTGGCGACGAAAACGCCGGGCGCGACCTCATCCACGGCGAGCCGCCTTCACGCCGGTTCCGCAGAGCACCTCGCCCGCCAGCCGGACACCCGGCGGCACCAGGTCGAGGCCGCCGAACAGCGACGTGAGGTCCTCCGCCGTGCAGCCGTCCGGCGCGACCGCGTCGGGCAGCCGCCCGGACTCCCCCGCGCCGGCCGAAAGCACCAGGTAGCTCCCCGGCGCCAGCGCCCGGACGAGGACGCCGACGACCGCCCGCGCGGTGCCCGGGTCGAGCACCTGCAAGACCATCGTCAGCACGAGGCAGGCCGGCAGGCGCAGGTCGATCAGCCCTGGCAGCGTGCCGAGCAGCGCCTCCGGCTCGGCCAGGTCGCCCAGGACGAACCGCACGCCGGACGGGACGAGGGTATTCCCGTGCGCGACGACGGCCGGGTCGCGGTCCACGTAGACCACCCGGGCGAGCGGGCGGGCCGCACGAGCGGTCTCGTGGGTGTTCGGCCTGGTAGGAAGGCCGGAGCCGACATCGAGGTACTGGTCCACACCCGACGCGGCCACGGCGGCGACGGAGTCAGCGAGGTACGTTCGGGAGGAAAGAAGGAGAGCGGCGGTGCGCGGGTACAGGCCTTGCAGGCGGCCCGCCAGCGCCCTGTCGGCGGCGAAGTTGGCTCCGCCGCCGAGCAGGTAATCGTAGGCCCGTGCGATGTTCGGGGTGCTGGTGTCGAGCACCCACAGAGCCTACGCGTCCAGGTGCGGACCTGGGCGGACGACGGTCACCCGAAGGTACGGGTGGTGCTTGAGCGTGCAGGCCTGGAAGCTGAAGAACCCGAGCTTGGAACGGCGCGAGTCCGGCGGGAAGACCTTGATGAAGCTGGCGGCCTTCGGCTTGCAGCCGGACGTGTTCACCTCTGCGCTGCCGTAGAACAGGTTCGCGTGCGCGGTGCCGCCGGCCGGGATGGTCACCACCCGGGCGCGGAACAGGTTGCTGCGGCCCGCCGCGTCGCCGAGCTGCCCGAGGCTGGCGTTGGTGGCGGACACGCCGGGGAAGCCGAACGTGCGGCAGGCGTGGCCGCTGATATTGGTGAGCTCCAGCGGGAAGGCGAAGGTTCCGGCGGCGCCGCTGAGCTGGCTGACGTCGACCCAGACCGACAGGTTGCCGGCGGTGCACACAGGCGGCGGGGCGGCGGCGGTGGGCGCGGCGGAGGCGGCCGATGTCGCCCACACCGCGGATCCGATGCCCAGAGCCAGTACCCCGGTGAGCGCCGCGACCGTGCGGCGGACTCGTGTGATCATCTGCGTACCCTTCTGATGTTGAAGCGTGGTCCCCCCCAACGGGCAACCTCACTGGTAGGTAGACGCCGATGCCGGGTAAACGGTTGGGGCCAGTCATGCTTATGGGGTGGACATCCGAGGCGCGATCCCCACCGCGGGCCTCGCCGACGGCATAGTGACAGTCGAGGCGGGCGTGATCACGGAGGTGGCAGCGGCCGCTGGTGCCGCTCCCCCGGCCGACGGCGTGATCTTGCCCGGGCTGATCGACATCCACTGCCACGGCGGCGGCGGGCACAGCTTGTGCACCGAGGACCCCGCCGAGGCGCTCGCCGCGGCGGCGCATCACGCGGCGGCCGGGACGACCGGCGTCGTCGCGAGCCTGGTCACCGCCGCGCCGGCCGACCTGCTCCGCCAGGTGCGCGCGCTGGCTCCCCTGGTCGCCGCCGGGGACCTGCTCGGCATCCACCTGGAGGGGCCGTTCCTGTCGCCCGCGCGCCGCGGCGCGCACGACCCCGCGCTGCTGCGCGATCCCGACCCCGCGCTGGCCGAGGACCTGCTCGCCGCCGCCGGTGGCGCGATCAAGATCGTGACCATGGCGCCCGAACGGACCGGGGCGCCTCTCGTCGCGGAGAAGTTCCGCGCGGCGGGGGTGGTCGTCGCCCTCGGGCACACGGACGCGGACTACGCGGGCATGGCCGCGGCGCTCGCGGCCGGGGCCGGTTCCGCGCTGGTCACGCACCTGGGGAACGCGATGCCGCCGCTGCACCACCGCGCGGCCGGGCCGGTGGCGGCCGCGCTCGTGGCGGCGGCCGCGGACGAGGCGAGCGTGGAGCTGATCGCCGACGGGGCGCACGTGGACGCGGGGTTCACGCGGCTGGTGTTCGCGTCGGCGGCACCGGGCCGGGTGGTGCTGGTGACGGACGCGATGGCGGCGGCGGGCATGCCGGACGGGAGTTACGTGCTCGGGCCGCTGCGGGTGACGGTGTCCGGCGGGGTCGCCAGGCTGGCGTCCGCCGACGACCCGGGGCCCGGCCCGATCGCCGGCGGGACCAGCAGCCTGCTCCGGGTCGTGGCGACCGCGAGCGCCGCCGGGGTGCCGCTGCCCGATGCCGTGCGCGCGGCGAGCGAGGCGCCCGCGCGGGTGCTCGGCCTGGCAGCGCGCGGCGCGCTCGCGCCGGGGATGGCCGCCGACCTGGTGGTCACCGATTCCGGACTACGGGTGCGGCGGGTGATGCGGGCGGGGCGATGGATCCGCTGACGGGACTGCCGGGCCTGGCGGGGTTAGGAAGGCACCGGGCGCGGGAAACCCTTATCCAGGGCGGGTTTCGTGGGTTATGTCCCGGAAACCGGAGGTGGAAATGTCTAACGACATAGGCGACACCGTGGAGGCCCTGGTGGGCAGCAACACCTGGGGCTGGGTACTCGCCTTCGGAGTGCTCACGCTGGCCGCCGGGATCGCGGTGCTCGCCTGGCCGGCCGAGACGCTGCTGGTGATCGCGGTGCTGTTCGGCATCCAGCTGGTGATAACCGGTATCTTCCGGTTCGTGCTGGCGTTCACCGAGCCGATCAGGGGCGCCGGGATCCGGGTCCTGTACGCGGTCATCGGCCTGCTCTCGCTGATCGTGGGCGTGTGGGCCATCCGGCACGCGGACCTCACCGTGCTGGTGCTCGCGGTGCTGCTCGGCATCTTCTGGATCGTCAACGGCGTCTTCGAGATCTACGCGGCGCTGAGCGAGCACGCGCTGCCGCACCGCGGGTGGACCGGCGCGATGGGCGTCCTGTCCGTGTTCGCGGGCCTCATCGTCGTCGCGGTTCCGCAGATCTCGGTGGTCACGCTCGCCGTGGTGCTCGGCATCTGGCTGCTGTTCTGGGGAATCGGGGAGATCATGATCGCGTTCCGGCTGCGGTCCGCGGCCCGCGGCCAGCTCGGCCCGGGACAGGGGCGGGCTAGAGTGAGCCCGTGGCGCAGGGACGCTTCGTAGACGACGAATGGGTACGCCGGGGGGCATCGTTCGGCGCGATCGCCGAGGCGTACGACGAGCACCGCCCGGATTACCCGCAAGCGGCGGTGCGCTGGTGCCTCGCCCCCGCCGGCCCGGATGCCGCCGCGCTGCGGGTGCTTGACCTCGGCGCGGGAACCGGCAAGCTCACGGCGGTGCTCGCCGGGCTCGGCGCGGACGTCACCGCCGTGGAGCCGGACGCGTCGATGCTGGCCGCGCTGCGCCGCGCCCTGCCGTCGGTGCGGGCGCTGCACGGCGCGGCGGAGGCCATCCCGCTATCCGGCGGGTCGGTGGACGCGGTGCTGTGCGGCCAGGCGCTGCACTGGTTCGACATGTCCCGCGCGGTGCCGGAGATCGCCCGGGTGCTGGTGCCGGGCGGCGTGCTGGCCGGGCTGTGGAACTGCGACGACGACCGCGTGCCGTGGGTGGCGGGCCTGCAGGAAGCGGCCGAGGGCGTGGCGTCGCTGTCGCTGTTCCGGCAGCGGGCGGCGGCCGCCCGTTACGGCATGAACCAGTTCGGGCCCGAGCTGTTCACGCCGGCCGAGCGCGCCGAGTTCGGGCACGGGCAGCCGCGCACCGCCGAGTCCCTCGTCGCCACGATCGCGACGCACTCGAAGCTGCTGGTCATGCCCGTGGCCGAGCGCGGGCAGGTGCTCGACCGGGTCCGCGGCTACCTGGCGGCGCGGCCGGAGACGTCGGACGGGGAGTTCACGCTGCCGATGGTCACCGCGGCGGTCCGCTCGGTCCGGCGCTGACTGTAGAGTCCAACCGTGAGCGACGAGACCGACCTTGAGGCGCTTTCCTCCCACGAGCTGCACGACATGGCCGTGCGCAGGGCGCTGCATCACGCGGATGTGGGCTTTTTGTGGGAGCTGTTGCGGTCCATCCCCGCGGCCGAGGCCGCGGAAGGCGACATCCATGAGTCCGAGGCCGACGCGACCAAGGTGTCGGCGCTGGTCGCCGACGCGTACGGGTCGGGCGAGGGCGGGATCGCCGACGAGCTCCGCCCGCTGTACATCGACTACCTGACAAAGCACCCCCCGCGCAAGCACTAGCGGCGCGAGGGGTGCTCTGGCTGGTCTCAGGCCTGCAGGACGCCTTCGATCTCCAGGGTGATGTTGACGTTCTCGCTCACGGCCACGCCGCCGGGGACGCCCGGGATCGGGCCGTTGAACGACACGCCGAAGTCCATCCGGTTGATCGCGGTCTGCGCCGAGAAGCCGCAGCGGGTGCCACCGTAGGCGTCCGGGCCGAAGCCGCTGACCTCGAGCTCGAAGGTCACCGGCTTGGTGGTGCCCCTGATCGTCAGGTCGCCCTCGAGCAGCAGCGCGCCGTCCACCTCACGCACGCCCGTGGAGGTGAACGTCATCGCCGGGTGGTTCTCCACGTCGAAGAAGTCGGCGCTGCGGATATGCGCGTCGCGCTGCTCCTGCCCGGTGTTGATCGAGCTCAGGTCGACCGACGCGGTAACGGATGACTTGAGCGGGTCTTCGGCGGTCACGATCGTGCCCTCGAACTTGTCGAAGCGGCCGCGGACCTTGCTGATCATCATGTGCCGGACGACGAACGACACCTCGGAGTGAACCGGGTCGATCGCCCAGGTGCCCGCGATGTAGCCGGGGATCTGCACGGCGGTCGTGCTCATGTGAGCCTCCAGGAAAGTTGTGCTTCCACTACGCTGACGTACGTTACTTCCTAAAGGTAACCGTATAATGGTTGACGTGTCAAGCACTGTTCTACTACAGGTCGAGCGCGTAATCTTGGTTAAATGACGGCAACAGGCAGCGAAACGGTCTCCGGGGCCGAGCCCGGGTTCGCGTCAGCCACGTGCCGTGTCCGCGGGGTCCTCGACCGGGTCGGCGACAAGTGGGCCATCTACGTCGTCGACCGGCTGGGCCAGGGACCGCGCCGCTTCAGCGAGCTGCTCCGCGGCATCGACGGCATCACCGCGCGGATGCTCACCGTGACGCTGCGCGGGCTCGAGCGCGACGGCATCCTGACCCGGACCGTGCACGCGGCCATGCCGCCGCGAGTCGACTATGAGCTCACCCCGCTCGGCGAGACCCTGCTGCGCACGATCGGCCAGCTCGCCGCCTGGGCCGACGCGCACCTCGGCGAGATCGAGGAGGCCCGGGCCGTCTACGACGCGCGCTCGTGCCCGCCGCCGTGCTCCGAAGAGCCGGCGCCCTGCGAGGAGACCTAGGGCGCGACGGCCTGGCCGGCCAGCCAGGCGGCGCCCCGCGCGTACAGCGCCTCCACCTCAGGACCGCGCAGCCCCGGCATGTCGGGCTTGACCGGGTATCCGGCCTGCACCTGCAGGTACGCGAGGTGCCTGTAGCCGGCCGGGAACCGCTCGAGCAGCCCGGCGTCGAGGTCAACCGTGACGCCGGGTGCCACCGGATCGAGCCTGTCCTTCTCGTAGATCGGCTGCCGCAGGACGATCCCCCAGCGGCCGTCCCGCTTCTCGAAGAAGTCGTAGAACCGCCCGATGCAGGCGACGTCGCACAGTACGCCGTGCACCTCGCCGCGCTGCATGATCGTCATCCGGGTCTGCGAGATCGCCCGCGTCCCCGCGACCGTCGCCTGGCTGGCGCCGGTGTAGTGCAGGATGTTGACGCCCTTCTCGAAGCCTTCTCGGCTGACCCGGATGAAGTCCTCCTTCGGCCCCTGGAACCAGGTCGCCATCATGTAGCCGTCGTCATGCCACTGCTCGCGGAACCAGTCCCAGTTCGCCGAGTCCCTGGCGAGCACCCAGGACTCCACCACGTCCCTGATAGCGAGCCGGTCGCCCAGCGTCTCGTCCGGCATCAGGTCAGGCGGACGCGGGGGTCGAGGAATGAGTAGGCGACGTCCACCACGATGTTGGCCACGACCACCGCTGTCGCGGTAAGGATGACGACCGCGAGGATGAAGAAGAGGTCACCCCTGACCACCGCCTGGACGGTTGACTGACCCACGCCTCCGAGGTTGAACACGGTCTCGGTGACCACGGCACCGCTGATGAGGGTGGCGATGTCCACCCCGAGCTGGGTCGTCACGGGAATGAGCGCGGCCCGCAGGCCGTGCCGGTAGACCACTCGCCGTTCGGACAGTCCTTTGGAGCGCGCGGTGCGGATGTAGTCCTCGCCAAGCGCATCGAGCAGCGAGCCCCGGGTGAGCCGGCTGTATACCGCCACCTGAACGGTGGCGAGGGTGATCCACGGCAGGATCATCCGCCCGAGCCAGGTGATCGGGCTCTCCTGGAACGGGTAGTAACCGGGCTGGAACCACAGGATGCCGGCCTTGCTGAACTGGTAGAAGACGACGAACAGCAGCAGACCGCCGAGGACGAAGGTCGGCATCGAGTAACCGACGAGGACGCCCGTCGTGGTGACCCGGTCGATCAGGCTCCGCGCCCTCGTCGCGCTGAGTACCCCGAATCCGATCCCGGCTATGATCCACAGGATCGCACCGCCGATGATGAGCGATAGCGTGGGCGGCAGGTCCCCCTTGAGCATCGAAGTCACCGGAGCCCCGCTGTAGAACGAGGTGCCGAGGTTGCCGTGCAGCAGGTTGTTGAGGTAGTGGAAGTACTGCACGATCAGGGGCTGGTCAAGGCCGAGACGGTGCCGGATTCCCTCCACCTGCTGCGGGGTCGCCCCCTTCCCCGCGAGTGTTCTGGCCACATCGGGCGGCGCCACAAAGAACAGGATGAACGTGGCCACGCTGATCAGCCACAGGACGATCAGCCCGTAGATGATCCGGCGGGTCAAGAAGCGGAGAAAATCCATCGGGTTACACCTCGTCCACTTCTGGCCTCGGGGGTTCCACCAGAGCGGGCCCCTCTATCGGTAGCGACTTCTTCCTGCGCCTGCGGCCGGCGAATATGCGCTCGGTCTGCGGGTCAAGCGCGTCCCTGATCCCGTCCCCGAGCAGGTTGAAGGCCAGGGTCGTGACGAGCAGCGCGGCGGACGGGAAGATCAGGAACCACCATGATGTGGTGTACCACGACAGGGAATCCGAGATCATGTTGCCCCAGCTCGGCGTCGGCGGGACCACGCCGACACCGAGGAACGACAGCGTGGCCTCGAACACGATCGCACTCGGTACGAGCAGGGTGGCGATCACGATGACCGGAGCCATGACGTTCGGCAGGATATCGATGAACATGATCCGCAGCGGGCTCGATCCGATCGCCCGCGCCGCCTCGACGTATTCCTTCTCCTTAAGGGACAGGGTCTGACCTCGGACGATCCGCGACAGCGCGGCCCAGGAGAAGAATGCGATTACCCCGATCACCATCCACAGGTTGGGGCCGAAAAGGGCCGCGAGCGCGATGGCCAGCAGCAGGTAAGGGAACGCGAGCACCGTGTCGGTGAAGCGGGCCAGCACCGCGTCCATCGTTCCGCCGTAGAAGCCGGCGAACAGGCCGACGATCACTCCGGCTATCACCGCGATCGCGGTCGAGCTCAGGCCGACGAACAATGAGATGCGCGCGCCGTAGATGACCCGGATGAAGATGTCACGACCCAGATCGTCGGTGCCGAACCAGAACTGGCCGCTCGGCCCTACGGGAAGGCCCTGGTTGGTGAGCCCGGTGTCGCGGAACTGCTCGGCGTAGGATTTCCCGGTGGCATCGGCGATCAGGGGCGCGAACACGGCCACCAAGCAGAGCAGCAGGATGACGATGCCGGACGCGACCGCCACCTTATCGGAACGCAGCCGCCGCCATGCGAGCTGCCATGGGCTGCGGCCCGCAATCGACTGGACGGATGCCGCCTCGACTGAGGTGCCTACGGTCTGGACTTCGGTCAGGCTCATGTCTGTGTCCTCGAATGTCGCCCGGATCAGCCGAGGCCCGGCTCGGCCCTGTCACGGAGCAGGT